>OLNC01000179.1_pt1 | contig 74365 bp, 66 predicted proteins | sample 1672011 | NCBI WGS metagenome assembly OLNC01 (sample SAMEA3136636, study PRJEB25190) | human gut metagenome | biome: human gut; feature: human-associated habitat; material: faeces | place: Austria | collected 2013
AAGCTCACTTGCTACAAACTTAGTATTTTCAAGGGTTTGCGAAGAATTTGATAATCAAATATAACAGTTATTAAATTTCCTAAAATAAGTGCAATATCAACTGGAATTTTACACAAAAAAACAGCCGCCATCATTCCGACAGCAGCTGCATTATATTGCTCTTCTATTTTACATCATCATAGGTATCAAGGAAATTATGCCGTACCCCATCCTGTTTATATCCGATAACAGTATTGAGGTTGACATTCTCCACACTTCGGAAAATATTATATTCAATAACCGGATCTTTCTGCGCAAGTTCATGGATCAGTTCTTTAATCTCAGCCCTCTTGGAACCTTTTTCTGTGCCGCCACAGGATGCACAGTGCTCTGTAAAACGGCATGCACACTGGATAAAATGCAGATCATTATAATTTGCCCAGTGAATGATATCTGCCTCGCGGATCAGATACAGCGGACGGATCAGTTCCATACCTTCAAAGTTTGTACTGTGAAGTTTCGGCATCATCGTCTGCACCTGCGCACCATAAAGCATTCCCATAAGAATGGTCTCGATCACATCATCATAATGATGACCAAGCGCAATCTTGTTACATCCAAGTTCTTTTGCCTTACTGTAAAGATATCCCCTTCTCATACGTGCGCAGAGATAACACGGAGACTGCTCCTCAGATGCTACAATATTAAAAATATCAGATTCAAACACTGTGATCGGCACATTCAGAATTTTGGCATTATCTTTGATTGTCTGATAATTGATCTCATTATACCCTGGGTTCATTACGAGAAAAACAACTTCGAAATTTTTCTTTCCATGACGGGAAAGCTCCTGAAAAAGCTTCGCCATCAACATGGAATCCTTACCACCGGAAATACAGACTGCAATCTTATCTCCATCCTGCACCAGTTCATATTCTCTGATTGCCTTAGTAAAGCGTCTCCAGATCGGTTTACGGAATTTCTTGATAATACTGCGTTCAATATCTTTGGTACGCTGCTCTGCTTCATTGTGATTTGCCATCAGTCTGCCAAGCTTGAGTTTCAGCCATGCGCGGTAACCGTTTTTGACACTGTAGATCTCGTATCCCTGTTCCTTCAGTTCTTCCGCGATTTCCTCGCTCTTCTGCCCGGTATAACAGAGCAGGTAGACCGGACAATCCTTACGGATCTCATTCATATGCTCTTCCAGCTCTTCCCAGTAAATATTGATCGCATCCGGATAAGTTTCTTTTTCAAAATCTGCTTTATCACGGATATCAATCACCTGTTTTTCCCTTGTATCCTGCTCTAATTCTTCAATCGTTCTAATACACATATCAATCTTCCTTTATATTTTTCAGACAAAGCCTGACATATCTTTATATACAGTAATCACTCCAGAAACTTTCCGAAACATGTGAACAGCTGTTTCTCACAAGAAGTTTTCCTGACAGTTCCATCCTCACAACACCACTGTGTCCGCCCTTCATACGGTCCAGAAGAAGATACAGTGCAAAACGTCCCATTTCTTCTTTCGGTAGTCCAACCGTCGTCAGCATTGGTTTCGTATACTGTGCTTCCTCAATATCATCACTTTCTATGATTGAGGGAATAAAATAAAGATTTCGGCACCGTCTCAGATATTTCAGCATACCCACCGCTGTAATATCATTCGCACAGTAAATTCCGGTCGGACAGTCTTCGGATTTCAGGAGCTTTTCCATTGCCTCAAAGCCTTCAATCTCGGTCTGGTTCGTCTCTATAACATATTCCGGTATCACATCCAGATTATGCTGCTTCAATGTATCCAGATATCCGGTATAACGATCCTCGTTTCTGCATCCACCCACATAGCCGATATTACGGTGTCCAAGCGAAATCAGATGCTCTACTGCCATTGCAGCGATTTTTTTGCCGTCACAAAGGACTTCATCCACTTCATAATTCGTAGAATTCCGGTTTACAGAAACTACGCTCCGGTATTTCTGATTCAGTTTTTTCAGGGCAAGTGGATTACAGCGCCCGATAATGATCAGACCATCCTTTTTTTCTTCTGTCTCAGTATACATGTCCTGAATGATCTGGTCAAGATTTTCTCTTCGGCATTTACGGTCATCTGAAAAGAACGGTTTATACCAAACCTTTGAAAGGATACAGTTCTGTTCATGAATTTCACTCTCTATAATGCGAAGAAGCTCTGTAAAAAAGGGATCCGTTCCGGACTCATCTGTCCTCGTCATCAGCACATGGATATGCCAGATTCTGCTTTCTTTTGCCTGTGTTCCTTTTTTGAGATTGCGGGCTGCCTCATTTGGAACATAATTCATCTCCATGGCAATAGACCGGACGTTTTCCCGCAGGCCCGGTACAGAACATCTGTAATCTGGTTTATTCAGGATACGGGAAACGGTAGATACCGACACTCCTGCTTTTTCTGCGATTTTTTTAATTGACATGTGTATTTTCTCTTTCTGCCAGACATACGCTGCGTATATAAAAATAACCGGAAGCCAAAGCGACAAAGCCGCCTGAAACCTCCGGTCATATTCAGATATAGTACATTTCCTGTTTTTCATAATGATCGGCATAATATCCGGTCATTTGTGCCAAAGTAAGATTTGACAGAATCTGATCAAGTTCCTGATTGACGGAATCCACCACCAGTTTCTGAATCGTATCGGAGATTCCTTTGTAACTGTTTTCCACCAGAACATCCTCATCTTCGAGATGATAGCTTCCCTCCAGGGCTTCTACCACGGATGCAACAGTGATCTCGTCAGCATCTTTTGCCAGATTGTATCCTCCCTGCGAGCCTTTGACACTTTTTACGATACCCGTCCTTCGAAACGAGGCAAATATGTGTTCCAGAAACTGTAAAGAAATGTCATTTCTCTCAGCAATGGTTTTCAGGGCTACCGGTGTGGTGGACGGCTGTGCTGCCAGATCCACCAACGCAGTGAGACCATATCTGGTTTTTTTACAGAATTTCAATTACTGAATTGCCTTGAAAGCTTCATCCAGATCCTGAATGATATCATCGATATTTTCCGTTCCGATAGAAAGACGGATAGTGTTCGGTTTGATACCCTGATCCAGAAGTTCTTCCTCTGTACACTGGCTGTGGGTGGTGGTTGCCGGATGGATAACCAGTGATTTAACATCAGCTACGTTTGCAAGCAGTGAAAACAGTTCCAGGTTGTCGATGAAATCTTTTGCTGTCTGTGCATCTCCCTTAATTTCGAATGTGAAGATAGATCCACCGCCATTCGGGAAGTATTTTGCATACAGTGCTTTCTGGCTCTCATCATCTGTTACAGACGGATGATGTACTTTTTCAACCTGCGGATGATTGTTGAGGTACTGAACAACTTTCAGTGCGTTCTCTACATGACGCTCTACACGAAGAGACAGTGTTTCAAGTCCCTGGAGGAAGATAAAGGAGCTTACAGGAGAGATTGTTGCACCTGTGTCACGAAGAAGGATCGCACGAATCTTTGTAACAAACGCTGCCGGTCCGCATGCTTTTGTGAAGCTGATTCCATGGTAGCTCGGATTTGGCTCTGTCAGGGACGGGAATTTACCGGAAGCTTCCCAGTCGAATTTACCGCCTTCTACAATCACACCACCGATAGTTGTTCCGTGTCCACCGATAAACTTGGTTGCTGAATGAACAACGATATCTGCACCGTACTCAATCGGCCTTACAAGGTAAGGTGTTGCAAATGTATTATCTACAACAAGCGGAATCTGATGTCTGTGTGCGATTTCTGCGCATGCTTCAACATCGACTACATCAGAATTCGGGTTTCCAAGAGTCTCGATATAAAGTGCTTTTGTGTTGTCCTGAATTGCATTTTCTACTTCTTCAAGATTGAAGATATCAACAAATGTTGTTGTAATTCCGTATGCCGGAAGTGTATGCTCCAGAAGGTTTGTTGTTCCACCGTAGATATTCTTTGCTGCTACGATGTGATCACCATTCTGTGCAAGGTTTTCGATTGTGTAAGTGATTGCTGCCGCACCGGAAGCTACTGCAAGTGCTGCGCTTCCTCCTTCAAGAGCTGCGATTCTCTTTTCGAATACATCTTCTGTCGGATTTGTCAGACGTCCGTAGATGTTACCTGCATCTGCAAGTCCGAAACGTGCAGCTGCATGGTCACAGTTACGGAATACATATGAAGATGTCTGATAGATTGGAACAGCTCTTGCATCAGTAACCGGATCCGGCTGTTCCTGTCCTACATGAAGCTGAAGTGTTTCGAATTTAAATTTTCTATTTTCTCTTGTAATTTTTTCACCCATGGATCTAATCCTCTTTTTTGTTTTTTATTTTTATTTATGGCCGCTATATATACATTATGAAATGCTTTGCAGCAGGATTACTCTGTAAACAGTGTTGTTGAATAATATCTGTCACCTGTGTCCGGAAGAAGAGCTACGATTGTTTTACCTTTGTTTTCCGGACGTTTTGCCTGCTCGATTGCTGCATGGAGAGCCGCACCTGAAGAAATACCAACCAGAACGCCTTCTTTCTTTGCAAGAAGTTTCGCTGTCGTAAAGCATACTTCGTTATCGATCGGCATAATCTCATCATAAACCTGTGTGTTCAGCACTTTCGGAACAAATCCTGCGCCGATACCCTGAATCTTATGCGGTCCGCCTTTTCCTTCGGAAAGTACCGGAGACGTTGCAGGCTCAACTGCTACAACCTTGACATTCGGATTTTTTTCTTTCAGGTATTCACCGGTTCCGGTAAGTGTTCCTCCTGTACCAACACCTGCGATAAAGATATCGACTTTACCGTCTGTGTCATTCCAGATTTCAGGGCCTGTGGTAGCTTTATGTGCAGCCGGGTTTGCAGGGTTTACAAACTGTCCGGGAATGAAGCTGTTCGGAATTTCTTTTGCAAGCTCATCTGCTTTTGCGATGGCACCTTTCATTCCTTTGGCACCTTCTGTAAGAACCAGTTCTGCACCATATGCTTTCAGGATATTTCTACGTTCAATACTCATCGTCTCAGGCATTGTAAGAATGATTCTGTATCCCTTTGCTGCAGCGATGGATGCAAGTCCGATACCTGTATTTCCGGAAGTTGGCTCGATGATCACAGAACCTTCTTTCAGTAGTCCCTTTGCTTCTGCATCTTCGATCATGGCCTTTGCGATTCTGTCCTTAACACTTCCTGCCGGATTGAAGTACTCAAGCTTTACAAGTACTGTTGCTTCCAGTCCAAGTTCTTTCTCTATATTTGTCACTTCTACCAGTGGAGTGTTGCCGATCAGCCCCATGGTTCCCTTATAAATGTTTGCCATAATAGTTACCACCTTTCTCTTTATGATCATTTCGTTTGTTTTTATTAACATACCTCTTTGATATGTTTAGTATGTTATTCTTTTTTATCTAAAATGTCAATAGGTTTTTGGAAAAAAATTGAACTTTTTTCGGTGCTATAGTATAATCCTGTTTACGCGAAAATTTATTTTAGGAGAATACGTTTATTATGGAACACCAATCCCAAAAAGCAATTCTGGTTGTCAGCTTCGGCACCAGTTATGAAGCTTCACGAAAAGCAACGATAGAAATAATCGAACAGGATATTGCAGATGCATTTCCTGATTACAGAATCTATCATGCATGGACCAGCAAATTTATCATCTCTGTTCTGAAAAAAAGAGACGGTATTTCCATTCCTACTATGTGTGAAGCAATAGAACAGATGATTCATGATGGCATTCGGACACTCATCGTTCAGCCCACGCATATTCTGGATGGCATCGAAAACAATGTTATGAAAGAGACCGTTCTTTCTTATAAAGATTCTTTTGATCAGATTGTTTTCGGTGCTCCTCTTCTTGCCGCTTCAGATGACGAAACACATGCCATTGCAGCCGTAACTTCTGAATTTAAAAACTTAAAAGCAACTGATGCTCTCGTCCTCATGGGACATGGCACCACTCATCAGATAAATACTGCTTATTCAGAACTTGACCGGCATTTCAAATCACTTGGACATTCCAATGTCTTTATCGGAACTGTCGAGGCCGATCCGACTATTCAGGATCTTGTGCAGGAAGTAACGGAATTTCACCCTACTGCCATTTATCTGACACCGTTTATGATCGTTGCCGGTGATCATGCACATCATGATATGGCAGGGAATTCCCCGGATTCATGGGTCGGACAGTTCCACGCTGCCGGCTTTGAAGTCTGTCCCGTTATAAAAGGACTCGGCGAATATGCCGGTATACGTGCCATTTTTATAGAGCATATAAAAAAGGCAATCTCAATGCTTCATTAATTATCATTCTCATTACAAAAAAAGGTCCGGACTCCGAAACACAATCTCGGAAAATCCAGACCTTTTTCTTATTTGATTCAATTTCAGGTATCCTGCCGACTCTTTTTGCAGATCTGTATTCCCGCCAGAAGCAGAATCGGAAATACGATTGCAGCAAAAATTCCCATTCGCAGATTATTTCCAAGATTACTTGAAACAAATCCTGCCAGTGTCGGACCTCCAGAGCATCCAAGATCCCCCGCCAGCGCAAGCAGTGCAAACATTGCTGTACCGCCGCCCCGTATCGATGCCGATGCAATACTGAATGTACCCGGCCACATGATTCCCACAGAAAATCCACAGATGGCACAGCCCAACAGGCTGAGCAGCGGATTCGGTACAAAAGAAATACAAAGATAAGAAATCACACAAAGTATACTACTGTATGTCATGAATCTCTTCAAATCAATTTTTTCACCGTATTTACCATAAAGAAGCCTTGCAAGCCCCATCAGAAAAGCAAATGCCATCGGACCTGCGAGATCTCCCACCGTTTTACTTACTTTCAGGCCCTCTTCCGCAAAGGTAGATGCCCACTGGCTGACAGCCTGTTCACTGGCTCCTGCACAGGTCATCATCAGCATTACCAGCCAGAAAATCTTTTTACCAAAAAGCTCACGGATTGTAAGCCCTTTCTCCCCCTCTTCATGCAGCGAATAGATTGGTGAAAACAGAAAGACGATTCCATTCAACACCGGAATAACTGCCCAGATACGTGCAAGGATCTTCCAGTTTTCAATTCCCATCGTACTGAAGAAAATAGTTGAAATCAGTACTACTCCGACATGTCCCCAACAATAAAACGAATGCAGAAGGCTCATTGCTTTTTCTTTATTATCTGTCGGACATGCCTCAATGATCGGACTGATCAGTACTTCAAGCAAGCCTCCACCTACTGCATAAACGGCAACAGCAATCAGGATTCCGACAAAAGGATCTGCTGTAAGCTCCGGAAGCAATGTCAATGCCAAAAGGCCGACTGCTGAACAAATATGCGCGATCGTCACCGATGCTTTGTATCCGATTCGGTCTACAAATCCCGCAGACAAAAGATCAATCAGAAGCTGGATTATAAAGTTGATTGTTATCAGAAGTGTAATCTTTGACAGCGGAATCTGGTATGTCTTCTGAAACGTTACAAATAGTAATGGTACAAAGTTATTGACGATTGCCTGCACAATATATCCTACAAAACAGGCATACATCGTTCTTTTATAAGATGTTTTCATTATTTTTCCCTTTGTCTTAAATTTCTTTCTGTCATAACATCTGCATCCTGACTTCCGACATCAGTTGTTCTACCAGCACCCTGTCCGGCGGCTTTGTGCCGACAGTTGTCACAGCACCTGCTGACACAGCCATACAAAGTCTTACCATTTCTTTTTCCTGAAGCTTTCTGTCATGGGCATATGCAAGTGCAGCCACCATCGCATCTCCCGCACCGACTGTGGAATGTGCTTTTACTGGCAGCGCAGGGCAGTTTATCTTATAGTTTTCTCCTGCAAAAACAGCTCCGTCTTTTCCCATGGAAACTGCCACCGTCTGTATTCCTTTTTGACAGAGACTTTCTGCAAGTTCCATTAATTCAGCTACAGAAAGCTTATGATCCAGACCTGCATATTCTTCAAGCTCTGTCTGATTTGGCTTGATGATATCCGGAACTGCCTTTAATGCCAGCCGGAACAATTCTCCATCTGCATCCAAAAGAACTTTGCCTCCCTTTTTATGGACACATTCTGCAATCTCTGCATAGACAGTTTTTCTTACTCCACCGGGAACACTTCCTGCAAGAACAACCAGTGTCTCATTATCTGTATACGTACGGATTTTCTGAATCAGTGCTTCTGTCTGATTATCCGTAATTGCAGGTCCCGGTTCATTGAGCTCAGTCACACCTCCGACACAGTCAAAAATTTTTGTGTTAGTTCTCGTATCTCCATCCACATAGATAAAATCATGACGGATATTCCGGGCATTTAATACATTTTCGATTGTCATGCCGGTATTTCCTCCAAGGAACCCCATAGCAAGACTTTCCCCTCCAAGCGCATGGATCGTTTTGGAAACATTAATTCCCTTGCCGCCGGCATCATACTCGATCCGCCGGATACGATTCAGAGCGTATGGCTGAAATTTGTCAACCTCCACCGTCTTGTCGATTGCCGGATTCATGGTTACTGTTATGATCATTTTTTACTCCTGTAACTTTTAGCAGCGATTTCTTTTGTTTACGAAATAATTAAGGATTCCGCCTCCGACAATGATCACCATTGCCACTGCTACGACACGTTTGGCCGCCTCCTGCGGAAGCTGACTCTTAGATCCGATAGAATCTGAATAAAACGTCAGATTATAGTCGATCTCATGTGGTGCTCCCATTGCAGTGGTATCTGCGATTACAGGCAGTGCCTCATCCATAGAAAGCACCGGAATCTCAAAGACGGAATTCATTCCCTCTTCATTTGTCGGAAGATATTTCTCTCCGTCCACGATCATGTAATCATAATTGGAACTGCTCCACTGAATCTGGGCATATGCCTTCCCGTCTTCTACCGTAAGGATCGTCGGGGAAGTTACACTTGCCTTACCACTTCCACCTTCAAGATCTACCTGTATGGAATATTCCCCGTCCTCTTTATCGACTGACATTCCGTCCGCCTGACATACACCGGAAAAAGCTACAATCCCTGTAAATGCCGCCGCAAGCAGCCAGATAAATTTTTTCTTCATAATTTATTACTCCGTTTTCTCATTTTCTCACCTAATATAACACAGCAAATCTTACATTGCAAACACTATACACTTCTAGTATAATAAAAAGAATGTGATTTAAATTAATCTTAAAATTATCAGGAGGATTTTTATAATGAAAGGAACTTTATTTGGAGTTGGCGTCGGACCTGGAGATCCGGAATTAATGACACTGAAAGCAGTACGTATGATCCGTGAAAACGAGGTCATTGCAGTACCGGGTGCTGATGTCAGAGAAACCGTTGCTTATAAAATTGCTGTTCAGGCAGTACCGGAGCTTGCAGATAAGGAACTTCTTCCAATCTACATGCCGATGACCCATGATGCCGAAGAATTGGAACGCAATCATGCAAAAGGAGCCAAGACTCTTGAATCTTATCTGGATCAGGGAAAAAATATTGTTTTCCTGACTCTCGGGGATCCATGTGTTTATTCTACATTTTCCTATCTGCAGCATCGTGTGGAAGCAGACGGATATCATACAGAACTTGTCAGCGGAATCACTTCTTTCTGTGCAGCCGCAGCTCGCCTGAATATTTCTCTGTCCGAGTGGAATGAACAGCTTCATATCATTCCAGCCGTTCACCGTCTGGACAATGAACTGACAGAATCCGGAAATTATATTCTGATGAAATCCGGCAAAAAAATGAATCAGGTAAAGGAAATCCTGTCACGAAGCGGTAAGGATGTTCTGATGGTTGAAAACTGTGGTATGCCGGATGAGCATATTTACCACAGCGTAGAAGAAATCCCGGATGATGCCGGATACTATTCTCTGATCATTGCAAAGGAGCACAAATGATCGAAACCAGAAATCTGACAAAAACTTTTGACAATTTCACGGCCGTAGATTCTCTGGATCTGAAAATTGAGACCGGAGAGTTTTTCGGTCTTCTCGGTCCCAACGGTGCCGGTAAGACAACAACGATCAGTCTTCTCTCAACCCTCCTGCTTCCTACAAAGGGCGAGATTCTGATCGATGGTCAGAAACTTACCCGAAACCGTCCGGATCTAAAACGCAAGATCAGTGTGATCACGCAGGAATATTCCATGCGTCAGGATATGAATATGGACGAGATCATGGAATACCAGGGCCGTCTATACTTCATGTCTCGTAAGGAGATCAAACGACGCACGGAAGAACTTCTGGAATTCTGTGATCTGATCAAATTCCGCAAACGTACTGTGCGTAAACTTTCCGGTGGTATGAAACGTAAGTTGATGGTCTGTCGTGCACTTCTGACAGGTCCGGAAATTTTACTTCTTGATGAACCGACTGCCGGCATGGATGCATTGTCCCGTCGTCAGATGTGGAATCTTCTCCGCAAGCTTAACGGCAAAAATCTGACTATCCTGCTCACAACACATTATATGGAAGAAGCGCAGAATCTCTGCAGCCGTGTAGCACTGATGGATCATGGCCGGCTTGAAGAAGTAAGCACACCATCTGCCCTGATAAACAGTCTTGGTAATTATACTGTAGATGAATTCTCAGGTGATGAGACAAAAAGTCACTATTTCCACACCCGTGAAGAAGCGATTGCCTATCTCTCAGGTCTTTCCGGTCAGGCTTCCTTACGTGAAACAACGCTGGAGGATGTTTTTGTCGAACGTGCCGGCAGACATCTGATGCCATCATAAGGGGGACTGAGTATGGGAATTATTACGATTTTATGGGAAAAATGGGTGGAATTCCGAAGAGATTTTTATAAAATCACTCTGGCCGCGATGATCGCACCTCTGATGTATCTTGTTGTATTCGGAATGGGTATCCAGACGATATCGCACGGAGAACCATATCTTAACTTTCTGATTCCGGGTGTCGTCTCACTGACAACTATGAACGGAAGTTTTAATGCAATCGCGCAGAATCTGAATGTACAGCGTCTTTATGAGAAGGCATTTGACCAGGTTATGATCTCACCGACACCTCTGTGGCAGTTTATCGCAGGACAGATCATCGGTGGTAGTCTCCGTGGTTTTTATGCCGGCGGAGTGATCCTGATTCTGACAATGCCGATCGATACGGGTCTGATTTTTAATGGATGGTCTTTTCTGATCATGTTTTTGAATGGTGCTGTCTTTTCTGCAATCGGTGTTGTGGTTTCTTTCCTTGCAAAGAACCATGCGGATGTACCACGGTTTTCCAACTACATTATTATGCCGATGGCATATCTCTGTAATACATTTTTTTCTACGGAAAAACTGCCGGGGATTCTTGGAAAGTTTGTGTCTGCGCTTCCACTATCTCAGACCAGTCATATGATCCGAAGCATTTCCGCAGGGGAAGGCTTTCAGATGACAGGGATTGCCGTGCTGGGAGCGTACCTTATTGTATTCACTGCAATTGCGTCGTGGTTTATCTATAAAAAGAAGAATCTGTAAGGGTATTATTTACGAAAAGGCAACACCCTCGCTGGTTTGAATTTGCGGCTGATTTGTTGTCTGTTGAAAAAACAGGAAAGCTTCACACGATCTGTGAGATCGTACGAAGCTTTCCGTCATTTCAACAACGTCTAAAATCAGCGGGCTAACTCATACAAATACTTCTCAAAACAAATTCCTTCATTGCGGTCTGTCTCTTCTTCAACCGCATCGCGTATCCCTTTCGCAAGAAAATTTACTGCTTTTCGGACAGATTCTACTGTATCCGTTCCTTTCACCATTCCGGCACTTAAAACCGACGCAAACAGATCTCCCGTTCCGGAGTAACTGCCCCCGACTTTCTGTGCAGTTACCCATTGAACAGAATCTCCGGCACAGATCAGATTTCCTATCTCCTGCACTCCGGATTTCACCGGAAAATCAATCCCGGTAATCACCACTTCTGTCTCATACTCCATTGCAAGCTTATTCCCGGTCTCTTCCACAAACCCCTTTAACTCTTTTTCCGCGAGATTACTGAGCTTGCTCCAGATTTTATGCGCACATTCCCTGCCATGAAGCAACAACAGTGCTTCCGTCAGATTCGGTGTGATCACAGCTGCCCGTTTCGCCAGAAAACGCATTTTTTCACAAAGTGCTTCCGTGTAGATCGAATATTCCTCTCCGTCATCTCCCATTACAGGATCGACGAGGATCTTTACATTCTCTCCGCCAAACTGTTCTATAAACGAAACAACCTTATCTGCCTGTGCCGCATCCGCAAGAAATCCCGTATAGATTCCATCCGGCTGAAAATCAAGTTTCTTCCATTCATCCATAAATTTATCCATACGTTCTGTATAATCATCACAGAAATAAGATGGAAAACCCGTCTGGCAGCTAAGTACTGCTGTCGGCAGCGGACATGCCTGAATTCCCATCACAGAGATCACCGGAATTGCCGCTGTAAGAGAACATTTCCCCAGTCCTGAAAGATCATTTAATACTGCAATTTTTTTCAATCTGAATTCTCCTTATCTTGCATTTCGTCATATTCTGGTTTAGAATAGCACCTAAGTGTATTTAGAAAAATAACCACTTTTATTCATTTTTAAGGGGACAGTTTATGGGTTTATCATTTCATTCAAATAAAGAAAGTCTGTATCTTCAGGTATATGATCATTACAAAAATCTTATTATGGAACACCGTCTTCCGGCAGGAAGTCGTATGCCTTCTCTCCGCAAATGTGCTGCCGAATTAAAACTCAGCCGTACCACGATTGAGAATGCCTATCTCCAGCTTGCCGCTGATGGTTATATCCTTGCACGCGCGCAGAGTGGATACTATGTGACCGACATTGCCGCGCAGGATCCGGTATCACCTGTATCCCGCCATTCGAATCTTCCACCGGTAAAGTATGACTTTGCCTCCAATGGTGTCGATCATGAAAGTTTTCGCTTTGATCTGTGGCAGCGCTATCTTAAAAGTTCCCTTCGCCAGAGCGAACGTCTCCTTTCCTATGGAGAGCCACAGGGAGAAGCAGATCTGCGTCAGGTACTTGCCGACTATATTCGCCAGCGGAGAAATGTAAACTGCTCTGCCGATGATATTGTCATCGGCGCCGGCATGCAGAGTCTTTTGAATATTCTCTGCCCTCTTATCCGTGACAAAAAAACTGTTTCTTTTCCGAACGCTTCTTTTGTACAGGGAAGTACGATCTTTGCAGATTATGGTTTTGATGTACGTTACCGTAACAAAGACTGTGATGTTATTTATGTTTCCCCTGCTCACATGACAAAATGGGGAGAGATCATGCCGGTCAGCCGTCGTATGGAACTTGTGCATCATGCTTCCGAAAATGGCAGCCTGATTATTGAAGACGATTACGAAAATGAATTCGTCTATTTCCAGCGGCCAACACCTTCACTTTTTAATCTTGCCGGCGGACACGGAGTTGTTTATATTGGTTCTTTCTCCCGACTTCTGCTCCCGTCCATCCGCTTAAGTTTTATGGTTCTGCCACCTTCTCTGTCCAGACAATACGCAGCGGTTGCAGAGCGATACAGCCAGACCGCCTCTAAAGTTGAACAGATTGCTCTCTGTCAGTTCATACGTGACGGACATCTGACTTCACAGACAAAAAAATTAAAAAAGTTATACGCTCAAAAACTGAAAGAACTTAAAAATGTAGTTCAAAATATATTTGGCGAAAACTGTACAATTCAGACCGGTGCTGCCGGAACAAGCCTTGCCCTGACTGTTCCGTATACCCGCACAGGCCTTGAACTAAAAAAAGAAGCCCGCATGAACGGGTTATCCATCCTGATTCTCGAAGAAAGTGCAGATACGATCACACTTCTGCTTTCCTGCTCTTCGATTGCAACAGATGAATTTGAACCTGCATGCCGGCTTCTGAAAAGTAATCTTATTTAGTCTCGACGGTTATCAATCATATACAGCAGTGCATTGCAGATACATGCCGCAATGTTACTTCCGCCTTTACGTCCTCTTGCAACAATATACGGTGCACCGGATTCCATGATCAGCTCTTTTGACTGTACCACATTGACAAAACCAACCGGCACACCGATGATCAGATTCGGATTCAGTTTACCTTCTTCAATCAGCTCATAAAGACGAACCAGTGCTGTCGGCGCATTTCCGATCGCAAAAATCAGTTTTTTGTCCAGAGAAGCAGCCTTATCCATACTTGCCGTCGCACGGGTCGTTCCATTCTCTTTTGCAATTTTTGCAACATCTTCGTCCGACATAAAGCAGTATACTTCGCCGCCGTAACGGGCAAGTGCACGTTTATTGATCCCCGCTTTCGCCATTTGTGTATCTGTCACTATACAGGCTCCTGCTTTGATCGCCTCAAGTGCGCGCTGTACGACTCCTTCAGAAAAGCAGAGGTTTTCCGCATAATCAAAATCTGCACTTGTATGGATACATCTTTTGACAATCAGCTCCGTTCCCGGCACCAGCTGTGTATCCCCAAGCTCCTCCGTAATGATCTCAAAACTTCTCTTTTCGATCTCCATCGGTTTTACATTTTCAAGTTCTACTTTCATTCCTGTGCCTCTCCTTCTGTCTCGATTCCCTCTTCCAGAATTTCATAGATCCGTTTCATATCCAGATGTTTTCGAAGCTCCGAAGCAAGAATATTATACTGTGTTTCTTTAAATGCCGCAAAATCTACGCCTGCCATATCAGAGACATCGATGCCTTTTTTTTCTCCGACTGCACGCACAAGCCCCATTGCCACATCTTCTTTATCAAAAATACCATGCACGTAAGTACCACATACATTCTTTCGGAAGGTACCCTCTGTTTTTTCTGTTCCTGTTACACTGTCGCAGGTAAAGGTACTTGCAGTCGCACCGTTTTTTCGTCTGCTCTCTCCCATGTGGATCTCATAACCGGTAAATTCCACATTTGAAAGTGTCTCGAATTCCTGATCCATCTCCAGAAATCTTCCGTTTACCTGTGTCCTTGTTTTCTTTTCTGCAAAAACCGTATCCATCGGAAGAAGTCCCATTCCGCGCATACTTCCACCGGCCTCGACACCATACGGATCACTTAACGTTTCACCAAGCATCTGATAGCCGCCGCAGATTCCAAAAATCAGCGTACCTGATGCTGCTGCTTTCAGGATCAAAGTCTCCATGCCACTTTCGCGAAGCCACTTCAGATCCTCCATGGTATTTTTGGTTCCCGGTAAAAAGATCACATCCGGATGCATCAGATCTGATGGATGCTGCACATACCGAAGTGATACTCCCGGAATACTTTCCAGCGGATTAAAATCTGTAAAGTTTGAAATACGTGGTACACGGATAACAGCCATATCAATCTGTCCGACTTCCTGCGGACGCTCAAAACGTTCGGTAAGGCTGTCTTCATCTTCCACCTGAATATTCATATACGGTGCAACACCAACAACCGGAATGCCACATTTCTCTTCGAGCATGGCAACTCCCGGATCCAGAATAGTCTTGTCACCGCGGAATTTATTGATGATCAGACCTTTGATCATCTTTCGCTCATCTTCTTCAAGAAGCTCTACCGTACCGTAAAGCTGTGCAAAAACACCTCCACGGTCGATATCTCCTGCAAGAAGTACAGGTGCTTTTGCCATCTTTGCCATTCCCATATTGACGATATCTTCATTTTTCAGATTGATTTCGGCCGGACTTCCAGCCCCTTCAATAACGATGATGTCATTTTCTTCTGCCAGTTTGTTGAATGCCTTCATAATATCCGGCACCAGTTTTTTCTTATATTTGAAATAATCCCGGGCGCTCATCGTTCCGAGGACTTCCCCGTTGACAATTACCTGAGAGCCAACATCATTGGTCGGTTTCAAAAGAATCGGGTTCATAAGAACCGATGGTTCTGTCCCTGCCGCCTCAGCCTGCATGACCTGCGCCCTTCCCATCTCCAGACCTTCGCTTGTAATAAATGAATTCAATGCCATATTCTGGGATTTGAACGGAGCTACCCGATATCCGTCCTGATGAAAAATCCTGCACAATCCTGCCGCAAGAAGACTTTTTCCTGCATTGGACATCGTACCCTGTATCATAATCGTTTTTGCCATTTATGATTCCTCCTGCATGGACTGGATAAGCTTTTTATTTTCTTCATGTGTATGGACAGCAACCCGGTAATATCCTTTTTTCAATCCGAAATAATTGCTGCAGTCACGGATCAGTACACCGTGCTTCACACATTTTTCGAACAAATCCTCCGGTCCTCTAAAGAAAATATAATTTGCCTCAGACGGAAAGACTTCCATTCCCAGTTCCTGTAATTTTTCCCTGAGGTACTTCGCTTCCTCAAATACCATCTGCCGTCCGTTTTCGACATACTCGTTTTCTTTCAGTGCCGCAATTCCTGCTTCCTGTGCCATCACAGAAATATTCCAGGGCTGTGTGGCCATCGTCATTTTTTCAAGTAATTCTTTATTTTCCGAGATTCCGTAACCAAGACGGACACCAGCCATCGCATAACGCTTTGTAAATGCTTTCAGAAGAAAGAGATTGTGATACCTTGACAGCTGGGCTTTCAGTGAATGTTTCTCCGGTTCTTTCACAAAATCAAGAAAACATTCATCTACAACGAGAAAAATCTCCATCTCCCTGCATATACGCAAAATTCGGAACAAAAGATCCCTGTCTATGGAAATTCCGGTAGGATTATTCGGATTACACAGAAAAACCATATCCAGATCTTTGTGCAGCCAGTTCACAAAATCTTCCTGCAGCGCAAAACCATGTTCCTCTTTTAAAAGAACATGTTCGACTTCACAGTCCACACTCACAAGTGCCTGCTCATACTCTGCAAATGTCGGTCCCGGCAGCAGCGCTTTCTTCGGTTTCAGTGCATGACACAGAGAAAATACGATCTCCGCCGCACCATTTCCACAAATGATATGCTCTGGTTCTACCGCCTCATACGCTGCAATTGCCTCTTTGAGCGGCTGATATCCCACCTGCGGATAATCTTTTATCTGCTCCAGACTGTCACGTATTGCCTGTTTGACACTTTCCGGAGTTCCAAGCGGATTACAGTTCGCCGAAAAGTCAAGGCAGTTTTTGTAAGTATATATATTGCCTCCATGTACGTGCTTCGTCATTTCAGTTTCCTCCTGCCTGTTTCGGCATCAAAATATAAAAATCAGATATAGTATTCAGCTCCAGCACAAAATAAGTACGATTCTGATGAGCAGGAACAAAACAACTCCGGTAATTGCTGTCGCATACAAAAGCCGGTTTGCACGACGAATATCCTCCGGTTCGATCAGTCTGATCGGATCACCAATCGTTGGTTTTTCATATAATTTTCCAAAATAATATGCATTACCTGCAAGCTGGACATCCAAAGCACCCGCCATTACAGATTCTGTCTGTGCAGAATTCGGACTTGCATGATTACGGCTGTCCCGCCGAAAAATTTTCCAGGCATTCCAGCCATCAAAGCCGCTAAAATATGCAGCCAGAACCATCAATCCGCCTGATATTCTGGATGGCAGATAATTCGCCGCGTCGTCAAGTTTTGCCGCGCATCGTCCGAAATAAAGATAACGGTCGTTTTTGTATCCAAGCATGGAATCCATGGTGTTGATTCCTTTATAAAGAAACATCAGAGGCGCACCGCCGATTGCCATATAAAGCATCGGTGCGATGACACCATCCGAAGCATTTTCCGCCACAGTCTCAACCGCCGCTTTCGTCACTCCTTCTTCCGTAAGTGCCGCTGTATCACGGCCTACGATCATGGATACCGCCTTACGTGCTTCTTCCAACGTTCCGTATTTCAAACGGTCATAAACCCTCATACTTTCGTCTTTTAAGGATCTGGTTGCCAGAAGCTGGTAACACCAGAAACTTTCCAGAAGCAATGCAAGCCATGGAAGCCTCGGATACAATGTATAAAGAATCACTGCCGGAATTCCGAGTGAAAGAATACAGACGATCAGAACTTCGATCAGTCCGCCGGTCAGTTCCCCGGAGCTTGTTTTTGGTAAAATCTTTCGAATTCTTTTTTCAAGGAAAGAGATCAGATTGCCGATCAGACAGACCGGGTGGTACAGCCATCTCGGATCTCCGAATATCAGATCAAGTATAAATCCTGCTGCCAGCGCTATGGTATGATATATCAAGTGTTTCTCCCTTCCCGATGTTTATATACAAAACATCTCTGCTCTTTTTCATTTATTCATAACTGTTCAGTACCTTCTCAGTTACGTTTATTCTTTATCTGGCATCCTGACGGCCGTACTGGCTGCACTTACGAAGAAAAGCCTCCGGCACCTTCGGATTGCCATAAAAATACAGGTGCGGAAATCCCGCCATCATGGTATCTGTGCCATGAATGCAATTCCATTTCCTGTGGCTCGCCGGTTTTTTCGCATCAAAATCGTCCCCGCAGTTTTCAGAATCGAAATAATGAAATTCATGTGCAGGTATTCCACCCATATCATTCATTCTCAAAACTTCTTTCTTCTGTGTCAGAGTCACGTAACCAAAACGATTCAGTCTCTGCGTACGATAAGCTCTGCCGGAAATCACGCCCGCCATATGATAGCTATTTCCATCCATGGCCTCCATCTCATCATGAAGATACATAAAGCCACCGCATTCTGCCAGACACGGCATTCCATCATTCAATGCACGGCGTACATCCTCCCGCATGCTCGCATTCGCTTCTAATTCTCTGGCATTAAGTTCCGGATAACCACCGCCAAGGATCAGTCCCTGCAGATCATTCGGAAGATGTGCATCATGCATTGGTGAAAAAGATACCAGCTCTGCTCCCATACTTTTAAGGAGCCGGAAATTATCTTTATAATAAAAACAAAATGCTTCATCCTCAGCAACACCGATTCGTACCGTTTTATCCAGATGAAAAGAAATTTGCGGCTCTGCCGCCTGAACTTCCGATGCATCAGCGGCAAGCTTTAGTATTTCATCAATCTCCAGTGTATCTTCCAGTATTTTTGCAAGTTTCTGTAATCTTTCGCGAAGCTGAGGAATCTCGTCCGGAAGTACCAGACCAAGATGTCTGCTCTCGATCACACAGTCTTCAACTTTTGGCACATAGCCCAGAACCGAAAGCCCGGTCTCTTTTTCCAGAAGCTCTTTCATTCTCGGATAAAGCATCGGAGACATCTGATTCAGGATCACACCTTTAATGTGACTGTCCTTTCGGTATTCGGCAAAGCCTTTGATATAAGCTGCAAGTGACACGCTCATTCCCTTGCTGTTTACGATCAGAATAACCGGCGTATCGGTAACAGAAGCGAGGTCATAGGCGCTTGCCTGTGTTGTCGTTCCTGCAACTCCATCATAATATCCCATGACACCTTCCATCACCGCTATCTCACAATTTGCGGCATTTTCCGAAAGAAGATACCGCGTAACTTCCGGAGATGTAAAAAATGTATCCAGATTTGCAGATTTTGCACCGATCACACGGCTGTGAAACATCGGATCGATATAATCCGGACCACATTTAAAAGATGCCACCGTAAGATTTCTGTTTACCAGTGCCTGCAAAAGCCCGCAGGTAATCAGCGTTTTTCCGCTTCCGCTCGCTCCTGCTGCCAGAAGGATTCTGGGAATTCTCATAAGGTCATCTCCTTTTTGTGTGCCTGTACAGTAATAATATAGATTGGATTTTCTCCCATCATCATATGATATCTGCCGATATTTTTGGCTCTTGATACAGCAAGCTGAACCACTTCCGATTCCCATTCCTTATCTGCACTAGATTCCTCAAGTCTTCGTATACAGGAAATCGTTTCTGAAACCGTTTCCAGTGTAATACAGTTAATTACGATCCGCACTTGTGGATTTTTGGCAAGTAACAGATCTATGATCTTATCAAGATTTCCTGAGGAGCCTCCGATAAATGCATGCGTCGGTGCCGGAAGGTCTTCCATAGCCTTCGGTGCGGTTCCCGCTATGATCTGCATATGATCCAGTGCAAATTTCTCTTTATTTGCTTTCAGAAGATTAAGTGCATCTTCTTTCTTTTCGATTGCATAAACCTGTCCCTGTGAAGCCCTCAGCGCCATTTCTACCGATACAGAACCCGTACCGGCACCGATATCGTAACATACAGAATTTTCATCTAATTTCAGTTTCGTCAGTGATACACTTCGCACTTCACTCTTTGTCATAGGTGCCTTACCTCGCAGAAACACCTCATCCGGCATTCCATGTGTCGCCGGAAGCGGTTCTGCTTGCGGATTGTATGCACAGATGACGCTGAGCGGATCTGCCTTGTAATTCACCAGTTCATGTGCCGGTTTTTCAAAGATTTTTTCATTCGGGTATGACATATTTTCCCCTACATAAAGTATGACATCACTCATGCCATATGTGGTAAGTTTTTTTGACAGTTCTGCCACACCATCTGCTGTTCCGAGAATCGCAAAAGTTTTCTCACAGGAACGGATCAGTGAAATAAGATTGCAGTTTTTTCCGTGTGCACTGACGATCTTCGCATCGTCCCAAGATAGGCCGATTTTTGACATAAAATATACAACAGATGAAATCCCGCAGATAATCTCCGGCTGTATGGAAACCTCGCCAAATAATTCCACAAGTTTTCTGGCGCCACTGTAAAAACCAACATCCCCGGAAAGTGCAACCACTATATTGCTATACTCCGGATGATTTTGAATATAATCTACGATTTCCCTGCTTCTGTATTCATAAAAAACTTCCTGCCCCGGAAGTGCCACTGCATCTGCAATCCGTCTGGCACCAATGATGAGATCCGCCTTTTCTACAGCTCTTTTTCCCTGTATTGTAAGCGTATCCTCACTGCCCATACCAATTCCAAGAAGTGTAATATGCTGATTTCCCTCACAGGAAAAATATTTTGCAAGCATTCTTTTACACTCGGTAAGAGAAATACCTTCCTCCTGTACCGGTCTTCCTATAATCACCGGAATTACACCGCACGCAAACGCAGCATCGATTTTTTCCTGAAAACCGCCGGCTTTACCGGAATCTTTCGTAACAAGATACTGACATTCATACTGCCTGAGCGTTGCTTCATTCATTTCCTTCGAAAACGGTCCCTGCATGGCAATCAGATGTTTTCCCTCAAAGCCAAGTTTCTGACAGGCTTCAACCACAGACGGAAGTGAAAGTACACGCGCATAGATTCTTTCCCGATAATCCGGTAACGTCGTAAAAGCTGCCAGTTCTTTACTTCCGGTCGTAAGAAAAATTCTTCCCTCTCTGTCTCGAAGGTATTCTACCGCCTGTTCTGCTGTTTCTACATAAACAGCATTCTGCGACTGACTTTCGGCTCTTAAGACACGTATATACGAAATGCCGGATGCAAGTGCCGCACTTTTGATATTTTTTGTTACTTCCGTTGCATAGGGGTGTGTCGCATCCAGAATAAACTCCGGCAGTTCTTTATGAAAAAGTTCTGTCATCTCCTGTTCATCCAGACGCTTTGCCTGTATTTTAAGATAATCTCCTGCCTCCAGTGAATGAGAACCGTATTCTGTTGCCACACATGCAAGGGCAGAAATTTTATTTTCAGAAAGAAAACGGCAGATTTCATATCCTTCCGTTGTACCGGCAAAAACAATAGCCTTATACATCGCGATATCCTCTCGGTGTCACCATCTTACCGTTAATTTCTTTTGTCTGAGAATTACCGATAAATACGGTTGTAAACATATCAACTTTTGTATCACGCAGTTCTTTCAGTGTCATAACATGATATTCTTCCCCTTCACGTCCGATGTTGCAGACAGTTCCGCAGACAGTTTCCGGGGACTTGTACTGCATCATCAGATCACATGCCTTCTGAAGATAGTCATGTCTTTTTTTGCTGGATGGATTATAGAGACAGATCACAAAATCCGCCTGTGATGCTCCAAGCAGTCTTGCTTCGATCTTTTCCCATGGAGTGAGAAGGTCACTTAAACTGATCAGACAGAAATCATGAATCAACGGTGCTCCGAGAACAGCCGCACCACCGAGAGCTGCCGTCACACCCGGTACAATTTCAAGCTCTACTTCCGGATATTTCGTACCGACTTCATACATCAGGCCTGCCATTCCATATACACCTGCATCTCCGCTGCAGATCATGGAAACACTTTTGCCTTTCATTGCCTCCTCAAAAGCAAGTACACAACGGTCTACTTCTTTTTTCATCGGAGTCGTCAGAAATTCTTTATCCGGAAATGTATCTTTTACAAGGTCTACATAAACCGTATAACCGATGATGGTATCACTGTTTTTTAATGCCTGCATGGCAATTCCGGTCATCTGGTCACAGCCTCCCGGTCCGATTCCTACAACATATATTTTATTCAAAATGTACCTCCCAGTCCCGGAGCGCCAGCGCCGTAGTCACGCCGTTACGCCCTGTTTTCTTTTTTATCAGTCTGCCCTGCTCCGCGCCCAGGACCGCACTTCTCTCACAGACATTTCCTACACCTGTGATTTTTTTTACAAATTCTGATTCTTCAAATGTCCCTTTTGCATTCTGCAGCTCTGCCTCGCCAAATGTACAAAAAGGAATGTTCCAGTCTGCCGCCAGTGCAAGAATCCCCTGCTCCTCTTTTTTCAGGGAAATACTTGCAATCTGACTGACTGCTTCCTGATAAATACTTTCTGACTCCAGACAGGCTTCCGCTTCCTGCCGGATGATCTCTGCTTCTTTATCTTTTTTACATCCAAGACCAAGAACAACAGCCTTTGGCACGATCTGCACTGTAGATGTAAAAGGCAGACATGCACGATGCACTGTCACGGCAATCCCTGCCTCTGGTTTGCCTGAATCTTCCGGAGTGCATACTTTCAGTCCTCTCGGAAGTGACCCTGCCCATGGAAATTCACTGTAAAACCCGACAGATTCACCTGCCAGTATTGCCGCAGATACTTCTTTCGCGGCTTTCATATTAAAGATCGCACAGTGATTGTTCTTTGCAAATACATCCACCGCAAATCGGTCATGGAGATCCGTTGCCGTTGTCACCACCGGCTCTGCCCCAAGTATTTCTGCTGTTTTAAGCGCAAGTGCATTTGCACCGCCAAGATGTCCTGACAAAAGTGAGATGACGAATTTTCCGCATTCATCGACCACCAGCACTGCCGGATCTGATTTCTTACTTACAACATAAGGGGCAATGCTGCGCACTGCGATTCCACATGCACCGACAAAAATCAGTCCGTCATCTGTCTTGAAATGATGTCCTGTCCAGACTGCTGTATTCTCTGCAATGGAATCTTCCAGATATTTACTTTTTTTAAAAAGATCCGCTGTATACCCACATTGCTGCAGGCTTTTTTGTATTTTTTCTGCCGTAGTATAACCGGTCAGGCTGAAACAGATGATCGAAATGTGCATCTTCTTTTCCTTTGACTTTATTCTTATTTTGTTGCTTCTCTGAACTCTGTCGTAAATCCCGGATCATAGAGTTTCGAACGGTCATAATGTGCCGCACTCACGGAATCTCCAATGATCATCAGAGCTGTTTTTGTGATATTATTTTCTGCTGCTGTTTTTGCAAGTGTGCCTACTGTGCAGACAAATTTCTTTTCATCCGGCCAGGTTGCCTTATAAACGATCGCCGCTGGTGTATCTTCCCTGTATCCGCCCTCAATCAGTCTTCTGCTCAGTTCTTCCAGCATACCGGTGCTTAAAAATACAACCATTGTTGCCTGATGTGCCGCAAAAGACTGAATGCTTTCTTTGGACGGCACCGGTGTACGGCCTTCCATTCTCGTAATGATCACGCTCTGTGAAATATCCGGAAGCGTATATTCAAGATTCAGAGCACTGGCTGCCCCGCAAAATGCACTGACACCCGGACAGTAATCATAGGCAATGCCTTTTTCGTCCAGAATATCCATCTGCTCTCTGATTGCGCCATAGATACACGGATCTCCGGTATGAAGCCTTACTGTCATTTTGCCTTCTGCCTCTGCACGTTCCATAACTGCAATTACTTCTTCAAGTGTCATCTTTGCACTGTTATGAATGGTGCAGACATCTTTGCTGTATTCCAGAAGCTGCGGATTTACAAGAGATCCTGCATAAATAATCACATCTGCCTCTTCCAGATACTGTTTTCCTCTTACTGTGATAAGATCCGGTGATCCCGGTCCTGCTCCTACAAAATGAATCATATTATTTTTCTCCTTTGCTTATCTTATTTATCAGTTCACCGGCATCTGCTGTCTGTCCCAGATATCCATATTCGTTCGAAAAAACAACTGCTCCGAGCAATATCTGATGATAGGAATGATGATCAAGATAAAACTGAATCTGCCGCATGATCTCCTCCATCGTTTTTTTCAGAATATGATTACTGTCCAACACCTGCAGTGCCTCATCCGTCGTGTTACAATCAAGAACTTCTCTCGCACACTCAAGTGTACATCCGCAACGGATTGCCGCTGCACAGAGTGTTTCCATTCTCGCATCCGCATTGTGAGAATGTGTATTCATGATTCCGGCAGCCACCTTAATAAATTTGCCGATATGCGAGATAAAGAGGATTCCTTTTGCTCCCATATTGATGGCCATATCAATCGTTTCACCCACGTAATTGCTGCATTTCATATTTTTTTCAAAGGGAAGGTCCATATGTGCTCTCAGATAATCCGCACCATAATTTCCGGGTGTGACCAGTAAATACTTCTCTCCCTGCGCAAGATGCTGTGTCATCTCTACCCGGATACTGTCAACCAGTGCCTTTTCACTCATCGGTTCCACGATTCCGGAAGTTCCGAGAATAGAGATGCCACCCTTGATCCCAAGTCGCGGATTAAATGTCTTCGCTGCAATCTTCTCTCCATCCGGCACAAAAATTGTAGCTTTCAGATTGCCTTCATACTGGTATCTGTCTGCCGCTTCCTCCAGTGCCCTGCATATCATGGAACGGGGAACCGGATTGATCGCCGCCTCGCCGACTTTTTGTGAAAGTCCCGGTTTAGTCACTCTGCCAACACCGATACCACCATCGACAATCCAGGCTCTTTTTCCTGAAATCCTTTCGACCTTTGCATATACAAGTACTCCGTCTGTTGTGTCCGGATCATCCCCGGCCTGTTTGCGGACAGCACATGTCACCGAATTGGCTTCCATAGTAATGTCATGCATTTCCAGATGAAGAAGAATTCCCTTTGGTGTCATAAGAGAAATTTCACGGATGATACTGCCACTAAGAAGCATTTCAGCAGCTCCTTTTGCAGCTCCCGCAGCACAGGAACCGGTCGTATAACCCATTCGGAGTTTTTTATTATTTTTGATTACATAAAAATCTTCCAGCCCTGTTTTGTGCTCCATAAAGCCCTCCTTATTACATACTTAATTATTATATTATTTTGCCAAAAACTTGTCAATGAAAGGAATGCCTTATACGACAGTATGACAAAAAAGCTGAATCTATAAAAGACTCAGCTTTCATTGCAAACATAAAATTTTCAGGTGTTTTATACATCATTGATCTCTCTGCGAAGTTTGTGGAAATCACCTACGGCTTTCCAGCCGATCTTCACGATTTTCTTAATATTAATAGAGTTAACACCACCCTGTCTCGGTTTAAATGTAATCGGAATAAACTTAACCTTTTCGTGGTGATATACAAAATAGGTCGTAAACATGATATTCGGAATATTGAAATCTTCCGGAAGTTTGTTTATATATTTCTCAACCAGAGATGCTTTCATCAGGCGGAAGGGTGCGTTCGCATCTTCAATTTTTACGCCGAAAATCATCCGAAGAAGCAGGCAGACAATATTCTCTACAAATTTGCGGTCTTTCCCATCTCCACGTTCAATACGGTTTCCGATCACTGCATCATATTGGTCCCTTGCTTTCCAGAACTCTTCAAACTCTGCCGGATCTGTTTGTCCGTCGGAATCTGTCTGAAAAATATAATCCGCATCATGTCTGATTGCATATCGATAACCATACAGTACCGTATCCCCATGTCCGCCATTAGCTTTTGTCAATGGTGTAAACAGCGGTTTATCTTTCGCCAGTTTCTGCATGATCTCGTAAGTGTTGTCTTTGCTTCCATCGTTGATTATCACAAGTCTTGACTCACCATTTCCATTGTGTCGCTCAACGATCGGATACCAGTCGTCTATACATTGTTCAATATTCATTCCCTCATTGTAGGCAGGAATGATCACATATAATTTTTCCATAAGTCTCCCAAACTAACCAATATCATCAGATTTGATGATTCCTGACTGCCAAAATTAATAAATAATGATCGGATATCCTCCGTCTATCGTATTGTAGATCAAAGCCGCCTGATCCGTAGGAAGATTGATGCAGCCATGGCTTCCTGCGCCGGATTTGTATCTGTTTCCGCCAAAAGACGACTGCCAGGATGCGTCGTGAAGTCCCTGACCATATACAAACGGCATCCAGTATTTTACGGTTACATTATAACCATATTCCGAGCTCGAAAGATTGTACGGGCTTGCCTTATATGCAATCGGCCATGCCCCACGGTAAGTCTCACGACCGGCTTTCGGCGCACCGCTTACAATATCTGTCTCTGTCACCAGTACACCATCCTTATAAAGCCAGAGATGCTGATTATCAAGGCTTACTTCTATGTAACTTCCGGCAAGATCATCACTGCCATTTCGCTGCATGGCGCTTATGCTGTAAACCGGATCACGACTGACCTCACTTCCACTCGCAATATCTTTCAGAAGCTGCTGCAGTTCCCCATCCTGATCGATCTGAAATCCATATTCATTATCGGATACTGTCACATCATTTCCATAAGAAGTATGGAATGTACGGGGTACATAGATCGTATTATATTTCGTTGCAAGATCCTGTACGTATGTCTTTATTGCATCCTGATCTACACTGATACTGTCAGAAGATATCTGAAGCCATGACTCGATCGTCGCCGCATCAACCACCTCTGTCTCACTTCCAAGTGTATAGGTGACTTTGGAACTGCGGTACTTATTCAGTTCCTCATTTAATTGAGAAAGCTTGTTCTGCATATCATCCGAAGCGGTCACAGACGGCTGCTGATATACATCATTCCCCATAACAAGCTTGATTTCTCCGCCAAGAAGCTGTGTCGGAAAAAGAGAATCCAGTGACTGATCGACATAGGTCTGAATCCGCGCTGCATCAATCTGATTTCCCTGTACATCATTAGTCAGTGTAAATTTCTTCTGTTTCTCGTCATATTGAATGGATGCATCTACGGATGCAGTTCGATCTTTATTTCCAAAATTTGATTCCTGAAGGGCATTTTTTTCCTGTTCTTCGTTCTTTTTGATCTCATAGGAAATCTTCTGATCCTCCTGAGTTGCAAACAGTTTCCTGTTTGCCTCTCTTGTTTTCTGCAGCTCGGTAAGCTGTGTTTGTAATGCCTCTTCATTCAGATCATAGCCGAGATCTCCTAATGTCGTCTCGTAAACAACTGCTCCATCCTCCTGAAAAGAAACCTTTCTTCCCCGGAAGTCCTTCAAAATTTTCTGTTCGGCTTTATCAACCGTAAGTTTGGAAACATCAAGGCCATAAATGGAGATTTTCCTTCCAAGGGTGTTCGTATCTGCAATATGCAGATAAACAAAAAGCCCTGCAAACAAAACCACCATCGCACCGATGCATCCCCCCAGTATGATCTTCTTTGTTTTCCTGCTTACCTTGAATTTCTTCCCCATAATTTATTCCTCGTATCTGCTGTAATGTAAATTTATGAACACGTTTTATAATTTATTATAGCATCCATATAAAATCACACGTAATCTTAAATTTCTATTTTTTGCCATTCATATGTTTCAGCTTCTTAGGAATATACAATAATGCTTTACCGGCTTTTAATGTTGTGCTGGATTTCAGTTTCTTGAGCTCTTTTTCTGCTTTTTTTGCTCTCGACTGCCATTCTTTCATTTCCTGCGCCTGTCTGAAAAGATATTCCACCGCACTGCATTCTTTCATCTGCATATAAATCTGATATTTTGCAGCATTATAAGAGTAACATTCTTCTTCCGTGAAAGTACCCAGATCAAACTCTGCAAATATTTCATTATTCAATCGCTCATAAATCTGGCAGAATGCTTCTCCTGCTTTAAGAGAACACATATTGTAAATGCTCACTCCAAAAGCAAGGTTTTTATAGCTCGTCTCTACAGCATCATACAAGTCCAGTTCTTTCAATTTATCACGGATTGCCTTTAATGCCTCATACCAGTCCCATGGAGTTTTCGTATTATTTGCCTGAAGGCTGGTACTTCTCTGGCGATAATTAACAAGAACTTCCTGAAGCATCGTAATTCTTTTTGCAAGGACAAGTGCCATATTTACAAAGTAAATATCATTTGAACGTGAAAGCGCCATAAATTCAAGCTTATTTTCATTGATCAGGCTCTTTTTAAACAAGCTTGTCCATGGGCATCCCGTACCAATATTGAAAACGTATGGAAATGACTTTCCTTCTACCGGCATCGTCTGCGGAAGATATTCTTTCTTCTGCATAACATTACTTTTTCTGTATTTACCGGTGTCTCCAAAATAGAGCCTTGCATCATACATGCAGACATCTGCCTGATCTTCTTTGATCTTATTCAGACTGTGTTCCATAAGTTCCGGTTCAAAGAAATCATCACTGTCCAGAAACAGCAGATATTCTCCCTTTGCTCTTTTGATTCCTTCATTTCTCATCAGTCCGGCTTTTCCGCAATGATCCATTCCTACATATTGAAAACGTGGATCAGATACTGCATATTCCTTAATAATATCGACTGTTCCGTCATCCGAACCATCATCCACACAAAGAACTTCAAAATCTGTAAATGTCTGCTTTTTCAGACTTTCCAGGCATTCTCCAATATACTCTTCTACATTATAAGAAGGAATAATGACTGTTATCTCTGGTTTTTTATTATTGTTTGTATATGTTTCCATCCAAATACCCTCAATCAGATCTTTTTGTCTCAGTATAGCATAACCCCTGTTTTTCGTAAACATATCAACAAAGACTTTCTGTCACTTCCTTTTTATGATATGATAAATACAATATCAGCAAAGGAGTATTGCTATGAATCAGACAGTTTCTGACTATCGTTTTAAATTTTCTGTTGTAACAGCTGTTTATAATGTTGAACCATATCTTGCTGAAGCTATCGAGAGCATCCTGACTCAGGATATCGGCTTTGAAGAATCCGTAGAAATAATTCTCGTAGACGATGGTTCTACAGATAGATCCAGTGCAATCTGTGATGAGTATCAGCAAAAATTTCCAGACAATATTAAAGTAATACACAAAGAAAATGGCGGTGCTGCAAGTGCCCGCAATACCGGGATCAGCCATTGCGAGGGACAGTATATCAGTTTTATGGACGCTGATGACAGACTTACTTCCAGTACTTTATCCGATGTATATGGCTTTTTCAGCACCTGTGATGCAAATATTCCGTTTGTATCTGTACCTATTTATTTCTTTGAAAAAAGAGATTTCGGTCACCGTCTCAATTACAAATACGAATGCGAAAGTTCCCGTATCATTGATCTTGTCCATGAATATTCATTTATTCAAATGTCTGCCTCTTCTGCGTTTTTCAGACACAAAATCATTCAGGATCGTTCCTTTGACACGACTTTAAAATATGCAGAAGATGCAAAACTGATCATGGATATCCTCCTTGACTGTCCACGATATGGAATCGTACCTTCAGGCCGTTATATGTACCGTACCCGAAATACGCTGGATTCCGCATTAAATGTTTCCAAGCATCGGAAAGAATGGTATATTGACAGTCTTAAATATTACACGTTCTGGGCGCTGGATGAATCTGAGCGTCGACTGGGATATGTTCCGGACTTTGTTCAGTATACAATCATGTATGATCTCCTGGCACGTTTCCGGATGAAAAAATTTCCGGATGATGTGATGACTGCACATGAAAAAGAATCTTTTCTGAGTATGTTATTTCGTGCGTTACAGCGAATCGACGATCATATCGTTATAGAGCAGCACAATCTTTCTCCGGAATTATGTGATTACTTATTGAGTATAAAAAAGGCGCCAGATTCCGGTACACTTGTTTATGATGCTGATGCCGAGAATCAGTATTTTCATTATTCTGATTTTAATTCATGTTCCAGTGCTTTCTATCCGGTTTTTCTTGAGACACTTGATTTCCAGGAAAATGCCCTTACTTTACAGGCACATGTAAAAATTTACACACGTTTTCCATATCCTTCAAAGATGTTTCTGCGACTCATTTCCGGCTCCCAGACACAGATCATTGACTGTTCTTTCTATGAAAATCGTGATGAAGGTGCGCTTTTTAACGGCCAGCAGTTATCACTCACTCTGTATTTTACTGCCATCATACCGTATGATATGCTAAAATCATCTACAAAGGTTGAATTTTGCATGATCTCCGGTTCAAACACAATTAAATTTCACAGTTTTCGAAGAGGGAACGAGTTTCCGGTTACCCCGGAGAACTCCCGTTTTAAATCAGGTAAACACGTATTTTATGTTACTCTGGCTTCGCAGTCCCTCAACTTTGAACCGGGTACCCCTGTTGCCAGACTCAAGCACAAAGCAATGCACTGTGCCCGTGTAATACGTCGACATATATAAATATTTCCAAAATATTATGGCAGTGACACTTCAGTAATAGTGCCACTGCCATATTTCTCTGATATATCGTAACTGTTCAGTACCCTCACAGTTACGAGTCAAAATGCATTCCAAATCACCTTCGGTGATGGCATTTTGCCTTATATGTCTCGGGATTTTGGCAAAAAACATGCCAAAACACCTCGCGGGATACTACCTTCTGAATAGTTACGATATATCTTTTATTTCAGTCTAATTATCGACTCATCATTTGTCTCTGCTATGATAAAATGTGGTCTGTGTTTTGTCTCCAGATATGTCTTTGATATGTACTGTCCCATAATTCCAAGACACAAGAGCTGGATTCCGCCAATAAAGATAACTACACAGACAATAGAAGCCCAGCCTGCAACCGGATCTCCGAATATCAACCGGCGGATAATGATGACTGCAAGTGCCAGAAATGAAAAGAAGGTCATTGTCGTCCCAAACCAGGACGCTATACTTAAAGGAACATGAGAAAAATTAATGATTCCATCAATTGCATATTTGAACAATTTCCAGAAGCTCCATTTTGTTTCTCCTGCCACTCTCTCAACATTTTCATAAGGCATCCAGTATGTCCGGAATCCGATCCAGCCAAACAGTCCCTTTGAAAATCGGTTATATTCTCCCATGGCAACAATTGCATCTACCATGCTTTTTTTCATCAGGCGGAAATCCCGGGCGCCGTCAACAATATCTGCCTCAGATATTTTGTTGATGATGCTGTAAAATCTTCTGGCAAACCAGCTTCGGACAGCCGGTTCTCCCTCACGACTTACACGTCTCGTTGCCACACTGTCATACTCACCTGATCTGAGCAACCGAAGCATTTCCGGTAATAATGCCGGCGGATCCTGAAGATCTGCATCCATAACAGCAACGTAATCACCCTTTGCATTGCAAAATCCAGCGTACATCGCAGCTTCTTTTCCGAAATTACGTGAAAAGGAAAGATAAATCACATGGGAATCCTTTTCTGAAAGCGCTTTTAATTCTTTCAGTGTGTCATCTTTTGATCCGTCATTGACAAATAACAATTCGTAGTCTTCACCGATTTCTTTTAAAACAAGCGTAATCTCCTTATGAAAGAAAGGAATCGCCTCCTGTTCATTATAACACGGCACAATAATAGAAATCATAGCAATCTCCCTAGTTTTCTTTTTCAAGCTTATAAATATGGAAATATATTCCATTCGCAAACTTGCTCTCATAAATCTCATTACAAGAATAACTTTGTTTATTAATTTCACTGATTTTGTGCTCATCCAAATGCTGAGTCCAGAAAAGCCATATTTCCGAATAATTTTGATCAATATCCTCCACGGCATTCTCATTATATTTTCCATAATTATCCGGAAAATAATATGGTAACAAGCTCAACCCAAGGTGTTTATTATCGCTAAAAATTGCAGCCGTTTTGGATGGTTTGATTGTATTAAGAACATCTGTAGTTGCATGATCCAACTCAATATCATTTCTCAACACTGCAAAGTAAGATGGAATACTGCTACTGAAAACTATCGACAAAATCAATACAAACAAAATTTTCTTCAATTTCATCTTTCTTGTACAATAAATCAGTAGCATATACGCTACTGGAACAGTCGGATATAAATAACGTAAAACAAAAAATGGACGAATTGTATAAGATAATATCAGTCCTACAACACATGTTCCAAAAATAGAACAAAGACCTGCTATCACCCATATCAGTTCTTCCGATACACCTGTTCTCTTTTCATCTATTTCAATAACTGTGTCTACTTTATCTATCCATCTTTCTGTTTCATTTATACGAATGCTAAAAAGCCTGGTCTCATACAGGAAATATCCAATCACCGCCAAGACAAAAAGTATACTCAGCCATTTTGTATCAAACAAATACAGAAAAGCCTCTCTTATAGTTGGAATTTCATTCAGCCACCAACTGTCAGCCGTTGACTCAAAAGATTTAATTAAAATAGACAACCAAGGTAAATACGCAATCACGGTAATAATATATGCCATAATTGTCCGTCTACGCTTTCCTCTATCTCTATATGTAAGAGGAATTAATGCAAGATAGAAAAAAGCCACTGCAACCAAGGCATAATAATGTGTATAGGCCGCAGCTAATGATACTATTACAAATATCATCCAATCCCGCAGATAATTTCTTTTTATTATCTCATAAAGTGCAAGAAAAGCAAGTAAAACAAATAAGGCTCCCATAGAATACATTCTGGCCTCTACATTATATCTTACCGCTTCTTTCATCAACGAACACATTGTTACCATAAAAAATGCAGTTAACATACCAAAACGTTTTCTAATATAACTACATATAATTATTAATAAAAATACATAGGGAATAAATCCTGACAAATGATATGCAAATCCCTTATTTCCAAATATGTGATACATTAATTGTATCAAAAAATAATGTAATGGTGGATGTACATCATTCGCAGTCGCATTAATCATATCCGCTATACTCATCTTAGCTAGACTAATACTATATCCTTCATCAGCCCAAAATGAATTATCAAATATTCTGATAAAGTTCATTACAAATAAAACAAAAACATATAAATAAAACAATTTTGTCTTATCATATTTTCGTATACTTAACATTGTTTCTGACAAATTTATGTTTAACTGAAAATGATTTTTGAAAAAATATTCCATCATCGGTACAATTATCGATATCACTATTACCAACACAAGATAATGAAAAGCAAATACTGTTTTATCATTCAAAGCACTCTGCAATCTACCTGAATGGTGAAACACTAGATATGTAATAGATATTGCTATAAAATTCAAAAACAACAGTGCAAAACAATATTCTACAATTCTATTTTCCAGTGTCTTATGTTCATTTTTCCCTACAACTTTACTTCTAATATACAAAAGCAAAATCGGAGGTATTGCTAAACACAAAAAACTTATCATATGAATTTCATACGCTCCTTATATATTCCTCAAAACACCTGCCTCCCTCTTTTGCAGATGAGAGGCAGGTGCCTTTTCTCTTAGTTATATATTCTGTTTTTAATTTTAAGTAAAAATTAGAACTTGCCAGCGTCAGCAGCTTCCTGTACGGCTACTGCAACAGCAACAGTCATACCAACCATCGGGTTGTTTCCTGCGCCGATAAGACCCATCATTTCTACATGTGCCGGTACGGAAGAAGATCCTGCGAACTGAGCGTCAGAATGCATACGTCCAAGAGTATCTGTCATACCATAGGAAGCAGGACCTGCTGCCATGTTATCCGGGTGAAGTGTACGTCCTGTACCACCGCCGGATGCAACAGAGAAGTATTTCTTGCCTTTTTCGTTACATTCTTTCTTGTATGTACCTGCAACCGGATGCTGGAAACGTGTCGGGTTTGTGGAGTTACCTGTGATAGAAACGTCAACGCCTTCTTTCCACATGATAGCAACACCTTCCGGAACGCTGTTTGCACCGTAGCAGTTAACTTTTGCACGAAGTCCTTCAGAGTAGGATTTACGGAATACTTCTTTAACTTCGTTCTTGTATGGATCATACTCTGTCTCAACATATGTAAAACCGTTGATACGGGAGATGATCTGTGCAGCATCTTTTCCAAGACCGTTCAGAATAACACGAAGTGGTTTTTTACGAACTTTGTTTGCTTTTTCTGCGATACCGATAGCACCCTCAGCAGCTGCAAAAGACTCATGTCCTGCAAGGAAGCAGAAGCAGTCTGTTTCTTCTTCAAGAAGCATTTTACCAAGGTTACCATGTCCAAGTCCTACTTTACGTGTATCAGCAACGGATCCAGGAATACAGAATGCCTGAAGGCCTTCACCGATAGCTGCGGCAGCGTCTGCTGCTCTTCTGCAATCTTTTTTGATTGCGATAGCTGCACCTACGATGTATGCCCAGCAAGCGTTCTCGAAGCAGATCGGCTGAATGCCTTTGATCTGATTGTATACATCAAGGCCTGCATCTTTAGTGATTTTCTCTGCTTCTTCAATGGAAGCGATTCCATAGCTGTTTAAAACTGAATTGATTTTGTCAATTCGTCTCTCATATGATTCAAATAAAGCCATTTACTTATCCTCCTGAAATTATAATCGGTATAATTATTCTTTACGTGGGTCGATGATCTTAACAGCATCTGCAACACGGCCATACTGACCTTTTGCTTTTTCCCATGCAGTGTTCGGATCGTCACCTTTTTTGATGAAATCAGTCATTTTGCCAAGGCTTACGAACTGATAACCGATAATTTCATTATCTTCGTCAAGAGCAATACCTGTAACATAGCCTTCTGCCATTTCCAGGTAACGAGGACCTTTTTTGAGTGTTCCGTACATTGTACCAACCTGAGAACGAAGTCCTTTACCAAGATCCTCAAGTCCTGCACCTACTGCAAGTCCGTCTTCAGAGAAAGCAGACTGAGAACGTCCGTAAACAATCTGAAGGAACAGTTCTCTCATGGCGGTGTTGATTGCATCACAAACAAGGTCTGTATTCAGAGCTTCCATAACAGTCAGTCCTGGAAGGATTTCAGAAGCCATAGCTGCGGAATGAGTCATACCTGAACATCCGATTGTCTCAACCAGTGCTTCCTGGATGATACCTTCTTTTACGTTCAGGGACAGCTTACAGGCACCCTGCTGAGGAGCACACCAGCCTACACCATGTGTGAAACCGGAAATGTCCTTTACTTCCTTAGCCTGAACCCATTTTGCTTCTTCCGGAATCGGAGCAGCTCCGTGATGCACACCCTGTGCAACTGGGCACATTTCTTCTACTTCGCGTGAATAAATCATGTTAAAACTCCTTTCAAGTATAGATTTACTTATAATGTTGTTAAAAAGATAGACTACTAACAACCTGACAGTATTCTCTCACAAAGTCCTACTGTTAGTCCAGTCAAACTTAGGCCAAAAATGCGAAGTTTTGACATAATTATACATATAATTGCTGTTGTGTCGTCTTTATGATAAAATCAAAGAAAAAAGTCAAAGGAGCTTTAACGATGTCCAGCAAACTTCCACCCAGCATTTTCCCTGCACGTTTTCAGGTCTTAAGCGGCAGTATGCTCAAAGTGATCGCCTGTATTGCCATGCTGATCGACCATACCGGTGCGATCATACTGAAACTTTATCCGCCGGCACTTAATACTCTATTTTATATCAATGGCAAAGGCTATTCTGCATACCGCGTTGTCCGTGATATCGGGCGCTGTGCTTTTCCGATCTTTTGTTTTTTGATCGTGGAAGGCTTTCTGCATACACATGACCGCAGGAAATATGGGCGAAATCTTCTGCTGTTCGCACTGATTTCCGAGATACCGTGGAATTATATGTTTGCCAACACCTGGCATTATGCCGATAAACAGAACGTCTTTTTTACTCTTTTTCTCGGATATCTGGCATTCTGCGCGCTGGAATATTTCTGGGAAACACCCTGGATGCAGCTTGCCTCTCTTCTGGCACTGCTTGGCATCTCTATCGTACTCCATGCAGATTACGGCTGGCGTGGTTTTATCTTTCTTGTCCTGATGTATCTTCTCCGAAACGAAAAGGTCTCTCAGGCAATCGTCGGAACCTGCTGGCTCAGCTATGAATGGAAGGCCTGTTTCGCGTTTATTTCTATTAACATGTATAATGGAAAACGCGGCTTTATCCATGGAAAAGCCGCGAAATATTTCTTCTATTTATTTTATCCTTTACATATCACGATTCTCGTGATCATAAGGAACATTTATTTTCTTTCTTAAAACAGATTCAATTTGTTTAATTTTTCTTAACGATCTCGGCTGCGTTTTTGTAGATACTGTCTGCCGGAATGCAGCCTCTTACCGGTGAAAGCGGATAAATATTGCTGTTTCTGCCGATCACAGTTCCCGGATTCAGTACAGAACCACAGCCGACTTCTACATGGTCACCCAGCATTGCACCGAATTTCTTAAGACCTGTCTCGATTTTTTCTTCTCCGTCTTTGACAACAACCAATTTCTTGTCGGACTTCACATTTGAGCATATAGAGCCTGCACCCATATGAGATTTATAGCCAAGAACAGCATCACCGACATAATTGTAATGCGGAACCTGTACTTTATTAAAGAGTACCGCATTTTTAAGTTCTGTAGAATTTCCTACAACGGCGCCCTCTCCTACGATTGCATTGCCACGGATAAATGCACAGTGACGTACTTCTGCGTCTTTTCCGATAATCGCCGGTCCATGAATATAAGCAGTCGGTGCAACGGTTGCTGATCTAGCGATCCAGATATTGCCTTCATGGCACTCATACTCAGACGTGCTGAGTGTCGGACCAATTTTCATGATAAATTCTCCGATCTCCGGAAGCACTTCCCACGGGTATGTTTTTCCTTCGAATAATTCTGCTGCAATTGTTTCATTCAGATCCAGAAGATTTGAAATTGTAAAATCTTTTAACATAATTATGCTTTTCCTCCTCGTTTCACAGTTGTCGGTTTCTTTGTATAATTGGCTGCCGCGGCATCAAAAAACTGTCGCAGTGCATATTGATAATTGCTCTGCTCTACCTGATTTGTACGCACCCTGACAAAATGTTCCAGCTTGTCCATATATTCCTGCGGAGTAATACTTCCCTCAGCAACATAAGTCAGCCCCTTTTCCCAGCTTGCCGTCAGCTCCGGATTCAGAAGGGAACGTATTGAACAGTTTACCACATCAAAGATCATCTCTCCCAGAAGTGTAGGTGTGATCACCTGCGTCTTTTTATTCAGAGACAGATATTTAATAGAAACAAGTTTCTTAAGGATTTCCGCCCTTGTCGCACTGGTTCCGATTCCACTTCCTTTGATCTGTGCACGAAGTTCTTCATCTTCGATCAGCTGACCGGCATTCTCCATCGCAAGGATCATAGATCCGGAGTTGTAACGTTTCGGCGGTGAAGTCTCGCCTTCCTTGATATTCAGCGCATCTACTGTCAGTATATCATTCTTTTTGAGTGCCTGCAATGCGTTCAGAAGCTGTGAATCGCAGGACACATCCTCCTCATCGTTTTTCTCTGTTTCCTTTTCTGCCAGAGATTTCTTCGCAAAAGAGTTGGTCGCATATTTCAGATAGCCTTCTTCCTGCAGCACCTTGAAACTGGAAAAAAACTTCTCACCCTGCATCTCCGTAGTCAGACTGACTTTCTGATAAACTGCCGGCGGACAAAATACACACAGAAAACGACGCACGATCGTCTCATATACTCTCTGAGACGTCAGAGAAAGTCCGTTCAGCGCGTTCATCCCCTGTCCGGTCGGAATGATTGCATAGTGGTCTGTGATCTGTTTGTCATTAACATATCTGGTCTTTGCTATTGACTTATATGAACCCATCTGTAAAATTTCTTCGGCAGCGTTATCAATAGCCGGATAGCGGCGCAGACCGGAGATATTTTTGTAGATTTCTTTTGCCACTGCGCTCGATAATACTCGCGCATCAGTTCGTGGATAGGTAACAAGTTTCTTTTCATACAGTTCCTGCGTGATCCGAAGTGTCTCATCCGGGCTGATCTTAAAAAGTTTGGAACATACATTCTGAAGCTCCGCCAGATTGAATAAAAGCGGCGGATTTTTATTTTCTTTTTTGCGCTCGACCTTTTCGACACGACAGCTCAATGGCTGCTGTGCCTGAAGCATACCGATCAGTTCTTCGGCATGCTTCTTTTCTTTAAATCCGTTTTCTTTGTACAGGTACGGAGACTGAAAATATCTGCTGCCGTCTACGGCTCTCCACTCTCCTTCAAAACGTTCTCCCTCCAGCACAATACTGGAAAGTACACGGTAAAACGGAGTCTTCACAAAAGAGCGGATTTCCCGTTCTCTTCGCACGACCATGCCGAGTACACAGGTCATTACCCTGCCGACGGAAATTGCCTGATGCCTGCTGTTCAGATAATTGGAAACACTGTTCCCATAACGAAGCGTCAGTACTCTGGAAAAATTAATTCCCATGAGATAGTCTTCCTTTGCACGAAGATACGCAGAATCTGCCAGATTGTCATAGGCAGAAAGTTCTTTTGCTTCGCGGATACCGCGCAGGATTTCTTCTTCTGTCTGGGAATCGATCCAGACACGCCGCTGATTCTTATCTTTTACACCTGCCATCTGTGCCACAAGGCGGTAGATATACTCTCCTTCGCGCCCGGAGTCGGTACACACATAGATGGTCTCTACATCCGGACGGTTCAGAAGCCCCTTAACAATGTTAAACTGTTTCTGAACTCCCGGAATCACTTCATATTTAAATTCATGCGGCAAAAAAGGCAGGGTATCTAAACTCCACCTTTTGTACTTGATATCGTATTTCTCAGGATAGCTCATAGTGACCAGATGCCCTACGCACCAGGTCACTACGGAATCTTCTGATTCCAGATAGCCATCCCTTCTCTGTCCGTTAATTTTTAACGCCTTAGCAAATTCCTGAGCAACACTTGGTTTCTCAGCTATGTATAAGGATTTACCCATATTACTTATCTGCACTCATCTTTCTGAGAGGCCATGCAAGTAAAACTGCACCACCTACCATATTTCCTAAAGTGACGATCACCATGCTCTTGAGCATTGCCCCAATGGAAAGTCCCGGCACAAGGCAGGCTGCTGTAACAAAAATACCCATATTGGCCACGCAGTGCTCAAATCCGCTGACAACGAATCCGGAAATGCACATAACGATCATCAAAAATTTCGCTGCTTCACTTTTCAGTTTGATGCCACAAAGAACCCCTAAGCATACAAAGAAATTACATAAAACTGCCCGGAAAAACATCTGACCGGCCGGAACCGCAAGCTTGTTTCCGATAAATCCGGCAAAATAATCTCCTGTTCCGGATGCCCCCGCCCACACAAAAATCAGGGAAAGAATCAGACATCCGACAAAATTTCCAATGTAGCTGATCAGCCATACCTTGCCGGCTTCGCCCCAGCTTACCTTTTTGTCGTAAGCTCCAAATGCCATAACAAGATTGTTTCCGGTAAACAATTCACCGCCTACCAGTGAGATCAGAAGAACTGCAATTGAGAACACCAGTGCCCCGAGGAATTTCCCCCACGCCGGTTCCTCAGCACCTGAAAAAACGTTCCCGACCACATTGGAAAAGATCATGGCAACTACAATAAAAAAGCCCGCCATGATTGCCCGCACAAAATACTTGAAGAAATTATTCTTCAATAAAGTGCTCTTTGCGATTGCTGCATTTGACAGTTTTTCTACATCCTCGTGATTCATAAAAAAGACCTCCCTTTCCCGGGAACAGCGTTTCTTGTATACGTTTGTCCCCTCCACATATTGTATTCTTGCATTATAGCATTATTGACGAAAATTCTCAATACATATAGTTTAAAGTTTGATATTTTTATGACAATTTCATACAACTTTTTGATAACTGTCAGTTATCGAATCAGTAATGTATGTTCTTCTCTGTCAATCACCTCTCCAATCACAGCACACGGAAGCAATAATTCTTTCAGTTCTTTCAATATCTCTTCTGCTTCTTCTGCCGGAACTGCAGCCAGAAGGCCACCGGAAGTCTGCGGATCAAACACCAGATCTTCCCGCCAGAGTTCTGCCGTACTTATATAACCGGTTTTTGCAGCAAATTCTCTATTACGATATGCGCCACCGGGGATCAGTCCCATAGATGCATATTCTTCCACATCCGGAAGAACCGGAAGTGCCTGTGTATCTATCACAAGTGTCTTGTTGCTGCCTTCCGCCATTTCTGTTCCATGACCGCCAAGACCGAACCCGGTAACATCCGTACACGCATGAATTGTATATTTCTTAAGGATCTCACATGCATATTTGTTTAAAGTCTTCATGGATTTCAGTACAGCTTCCCGTGCTCTCTCTGAAACAAGATCTGCTTTGATCGCAGTATTAATGATTCCGGCGCCAAGCGGTTTTGTCAGGATCAGTTTATCACCGGTCTGTGCGCCATAATTTTTCCAGAATTTGTCCGGATGAACAAAACCGGTCACACTCAGTCCGTATTTCGGTGTATCATCCTGTATCGTATGTCCTCCTGCAAGCACCGCTCCTGCCTCCAGAACTTTGTCTGCACCGCCCTTAAGGATTTCACCCAGAATTGCTGTGTCCATATCTTTCGGAAAAGCGACGATATTAAGCGCCGTCTTTGGTTCTCCGCCCATCGCATACACATCACTTAACGCATTTGCTGCGGCAATCTGTCCGAAATCATAAGGATCGTCTGCAACCGGTGTAAAGAAATCCAGTGTCTGGATCATAGCAATCTCATCTGAAATCTTATATACAGCTGCATCATCTGAAGTTTCTGTTCCGACCAGAAGATGAGGATCCTGAAATTTCGGCAACCCGCAAAGTACACCGGCAAGCGTTCCCGGTCCCACTTTTGCTGCGCACCCACAGTTTGGTGCTAGTTTTGTAAGATATACTTTTTCCATTTTACCGAATTTCCTTTCTGTCTTAGCCTTGTTCATCTATGATACCATAAATCTTCTTTTTTCTCCATGTCTTTTTTTGATAGAAAAACTCGAGAACAAAGCGGACAAGTCCGCTTCAAACTCCCTGAATCCCTCAATCTTTGAGGGACTTGTTACGCTTTGCGCGCCAGATGCAGTCTGCTTCAGCAGACATGTTCCTCATGCATCTGGTCGCATCCTCGCGGAGCGTTTTTATGTAATAGGAAAATTACGGAGTAATTTCCTATTACATAAAAAAACTGCCCCGGCAAATTCAATTCTTCACCCGGACAGTTTCTTATTATTCAGATCATATTATTTCTTAGTGATGTAGCCTTTTGCTTTCAGTGTTTCAGCACAGAGAACAGCTCCGCCTGCAGCACCTCTTACAGTGTTGTGGGAAAGTCCTACGAATTTGTAATCGTAAACCTTGTCCTCACGGAGACGTCCGATAGATACGCCCATGCCATTTTCATAGTTGACATCCTCGCTTACCTGCGGGCGATTGTCTTCTTCGAGATACTGAATAAAATGCTTCGGCGCACTCGGAAGTTCTAATTCCTGCGGAAGTCCCTTAAAGTTTCGGAGAGCTTCGATCAACTGTTCTTTTGCAGGTTTCTTGCGGAATTTTACAAATACGGCTGCTGTATGTCCGTTCAGTACCGGAACACGCAGACACTGGCATGTGATAACAGGTTCTGTAGCCGGTACGATCACACCGTCTTCAATCTTGCCCCACAGTCTCAGCGGTTCTTTTTCACTCTTTTCTTCTTCTCCACCAATGTACGGGATAATGTTGTGTTCCATTTCCGGCCAGTCTTTAAATGTCTTTCCTGCTCCGGAGATTGCCTGATATGTAGTGGCAACTACTTCATATGGCTCAAATTCTTTCCATGCAGTAAGAACCGGTGCATAGCTCTGAATAGAACAGTTTGGTTTTACTGCGATGAAGCCTTTCTTTGTGCCAAGACGTTTCTGCTGATATTTGATAACATCGAAGTGTTCCGGGTTGATTTCCGGCACTACCATCGGTACATCCGGCGTCCAGCGATGAGCGCTGTTGTTGGATACGACCGGTGTTTCAGTCTTTGCATATTCTTCTTCAATCGCTTTGATCTCGTCCTTTGACATATCAACAGCTGAAAATACAAAATCTACAGTAGATGCAACTTTTTCTACTTCGTTGACATTCATAACAACGATTTTCTTTACTGCTTCCGGCATCGGAGTATCCATTTTCCATCTGCCGCCTACTGCTTCTTCATAAGTTTTTCCGGCACTTCTCGGGCTTGCTGCAAGGGTAACCACTTCAAACCACGGATGATTCTCCAGAAGAGAAATAAATCTCTGTCCTACCATACCTGTAGCGCCTAAAATGCCGACTCTCAGTTTTTCGCTCATAACAATGTTCTCCTCATTCTTTTATTTCATATATGTCTTTGCGTAGCACACATCTGTTTTCCTTGTACATACTATACCACTTCATCCGAAATTGCAAGATGTTTTTAATTATTTTTCAGATATTCCTTGTTTGCCGCAATAATCTGCTCCATAACCTTCGGTCCCGGAGCGCCATAAGTTTCACGCTTCTCAACACAGGTCTTCATGCTGATTGCTTCATAGATATCCTGCTCAAATACCGGAGAAATCTCTTTGTATTCTTCCAGAGGAAGCTCATCAAGAGAGATTCCCTTATCAATACAGGTAAGGACCAGACGGCCTACAATACCATGTGCATCACGGAACGGAACCCCGTGATTTACAAGGTAATCCGCTGCATCTGTCGCATTTGTGAAACCGTTCTTGGCACTTGCCTCCATTACATCTTTACGGAATTCCATAGTAGAAACCATTCCGGTAAACAGTGCGATACATCCCTTTACAGTATCGATGGCATCGAAGGTCAGCTCTTTGTCTTCCTGCATATCTTTGTTGTATGCAAGCGGAATACCCTTCATTGTAGTAAGAATGGAGGTCAGCGCGCCATACACACGACCGGTCTTTCCTCTTACAAGCTCGGCAATATCCGGATTCTTTTTCTGTGGCATAATACTGCTTCCGGTACTGTAAGCATCGTCAATCTCAACAAAACGATATTCATTGGAGTTCCAGAGAATGATTTCCTCACAGAAACGGCTCAGATGCATCATAACTGTGGACATTGCGGAAAGGAGTTCGATCACATAGTCTCTGTCAGATACGGAGTCCATACTGTTTCTTGTCGGCTCATCAAATCCCAGAAGCTCTGCTGTATAAAATCTGTCAAGCGGATAAGTAGTTCCCGCAAGCGCTCCTGCACCAAGCGGACAGGTATTCATACGTTTACGGATATCTGCCATACGGCTTCTATCTCTGCGGAACATTTCAAAATATGCCCCGACATGATGTGCCAGTGTAACAGGCTGTGCTTTCTGCAGATGGGTGAATCCCGGCATATATGTATGAAGATTGTTTTCCATAATAGTCTGCAATGCTTCGAGAAGTTTCTTAAGTTCTGCATCGATTTCTTCGATTTCATCACGTACATAAAGTTTCATATCCAGTGCAACCTGATCGTTACGGCTTCTTCCTGTATGAAGCTTCTTACCCGGATCCCCGATACGGTCGATCAAATTTGCCTCTACAAAACTGTGGATATCCTCATATTCTGCTGTGATCTCCAGCTTTCCGGATTCTACATCGGCAAGGATGCCATCCAGTCCTTCCAGAATCTGGTCTCTCTCTTCTTCTGTCAGAATTCCCTGCTTCGCAAGCATTCTTACATGCGCCTTGCTTCCGCGGATATCCTGTTTATAAAATTTCTGATCAAATGAAATTGACGCATTAAAATTGTATACCAGTTTGTCCGTTTCCTTTGTGAAACGTCCTCCCCATAACTGTGCCATAATTTCCTCCTTGTTGTACGGTAAAGTTTGCATTCCACTGAACTTTCGTCCAAAGATACATAAGTTTCTATCAGTTTACCACATTCCAGTGAAAAATCAAATAGCCGAACCCTCTGAAATTTGTTTTTGTTTCATTTTTTCTTCCTGTTCCCTCTTTGAAAATACACAGCCACAGTAGTTTTGCCGGTACAGATCGTACTCATGAGATAATTCGATGGAACGTTTGTAGCCGTTTTTCTTTTTGAAATCAGAAGGCAGATGCGGAACCTTATAGATTTTCGCCAGCTCTTCCCCGATCTCGTTGATCTTTTCGGCGTTCTTCAGCGGGCTGATGGAAAGTGTCGTAGTAAAGTAGTCATAATTGCCTTTCTGTGCCAGTCTGGCCGCTTCTTCCATACGGAGTCTATAACATTTGAAACAGCGCTCGCCGCCCTCCGGCACTTTTTCCAGCCCCTTTGCCATATCATAAAAAATCCGGGGATCATAAATCCCTTCCTCAATGTGTACCGGATGTGTAAAAGACATTTCTGATACAAGACGACGGATCTCTGCAACTCGCTTATGATATTCCTCTTCTAATGAGATATTAGGATTGTAAAAAAATACAGTAATCTCAAAGTACTGAGATAAGTATTCCAGTACATAACTGCTGCATGGCGCACAACAGCTGTGCAAAAAAAGACGGGGGGCTTTTTTTTCTTTTTTAATATTTTCGATAAGCTTATCCAGCTCTTTCTGATAATTTCGTTTGTTCAATTCTGTTACCTTCTTTTTTCAATGATATCTGTAAAGCGTAACTGTTCAGTATCCTCACAGTTACAAGTCCTGTCACATATCATAGCACACCAAATGTTTTTCGCATATCTTAAAATATAGATTCTCGGAGGTATATTTATGAAACCCCTTCTGGAAATCAGAGACGTTTCTCTCTCTTATCATACATCTGCCGGAGAAACACCGGCACTTTCCCACCTGACATTTAATCTGATGCCCGGAGAATTTCTGGCCGTCGTCGGTCCGTCCGGCTGTGGAAAGTCTACTCTTCTGAATCTGATCTGCGGGCTTTTAAGTGCAGAAGAAGGCACCTTACTGATGAACGATACAATTCCCTCTCCCGGTGACCCACGAATCGGATATATGCTCCAGAAAGATCATCTTCTCGAATGGCGTACCATCTATCAGAATGTGATCCTCGGTCTTGAAATCCGCCGGGAACTCACCCCCGAAAAGCTGGAATATATTGAAGAAATGCTCTGCACTTACGGACTTGATAAATTTCGAAACGCGCGTCCTTCTCAGTTATCCGGTGGCATGCGTCAGCGCGCGGCACTGATCCGCACACTGGCCCTGAAACCGGAGCTTCTCTTGCTTGACGAGCCGTTTTCCGCCCTGGATTATCAGACCCGCCTCAATGTCAGTGACGACATCGGTCGAATTTTAAAAAAAGAGGGAAAACCTGCGATTCTGGTCACACATGATATTTCCGAAGCCATCAGCATGGCAGACCGGGTAATCATCCTTACCAGACGGCCGGCAACTGTTGCGCGTATTGTGACCATAGACCTCGACCTTACCGACCGGACACCGCTTGCTTCCCGCAATGCCCCGCAATTCAAATTTTATTTTAATCTTATCTGGAAGGAGCTGAATCAATATGCCTGAGCATTCACCTGCACAGAAACAGTATCTTCTCCGCGTAAAACGTGAAAAAAATCTGATTCGCGTGTCCAGAGCCCTTCTGTTTCTGGGCTTTCTGATTTTATGGGAGATTTCCGCCCGTTTGGGTTGGATCGATTCCTTTATTTTCAGCAGCCCGTCAGAAATCTGGCTGACTTTTCTCAGGATGCTGAAAGACCAGTCTCTGTTTACACATATCGGAATTACTCTTGCAGAAACACTGGTAAGTTTTGTATTTACGGTTCTTCTGGGTATCGGCACAGCTGTCCTTCTCTGGGCATGTCCCAGACTGTCACGTGTTCTTGAACCATATCTGGTCGTTCTGAATAGTCTTCCGAAATCCGCACTCGCCCCACTTCTCATCGTTTGGCTGGGCGCAAATATACGAACGATCATTGTTGCCGGAATCTCTGTTGCCATCTTTGGATCCATCATCAATCTTTATACAGGCTTCCGTGAAGTTGATCCCGAAAAGCTGAAACTCATCCAGACACTCGGTGGCAGCAAAAAAGACGAACTGACCAAAATTGTCCTTCCGTCTTCTGTGCCGCTTATTTTAAGTGTAATGAAAGTAAATATCGGCCTGTGCCTTGTCGGTGTGATCATCGGAGAATTTATCGGTGCCAGACAGGGACTCGGTTATCTGATCATTTACGGTTCACAGACATTTAAGCTCACCTGGGTGCTTATGTCCATCGTGATCCTGTGTGTGATTGCTATGGGACTGTATGCCACACTGGATCTCATCGAAAAACACGTCCGAAAAAGATAAATTGAAGTTCAGGTCATCCATTTTCATTACAGTGCTTCATTTGGTTGACCTGAATTGATTTTTTTTACCACACCCTCATTCACATCCACCGCTGGCGGTATTTCCAGCCCCAGATCATCCTGAAAAGAATTGTCGTCAGTGTCATTCCTGCCGCCATACTTGCAGCAAAAAGAATTGTATAGGTCCCATCTGCACGGAACTTGTCCCACTCCTGCATCATCATCCAGTTCATTGTCCGATACAGGGCAGCTCCCGGAATCAGCGGAATCGTCGCCGAGACAAGAAAGACAGTAACCGGTGTCTTATGGATCCTTGCCATACATTCTGCATACAAAGTAATCACCACGGTCGACCAGAAGCCACAGATATACGGGCTGGCTGTCCATATACCGGTCACAAGATAAACCGCCCATGACAGACAGCCGCCAAGTGCCGCAAACCAGAGTTTTTTTCCATGTATATTAAACAATACCGCAAATCCAAGTGATCCTGTAAAAGAAACAAGAAGCTGTATTATCTCATGCATAATTTTCTCCTCTGCCTAAAACAAAAGATTCGCTGCAGTAAATCCAAGTCCTACAACAAATGCCAGCAACACTGACTCCATACAGCGTATCAGTCCCGTGATCGTATCGCCGGAAAACAGATCCCTCAGCGAATTCGTAAATGCAATTCCAGGTATCAGAAGCATAATATTTCCAATGCTGATCAGATCCGCACGATGTCCCAGACCAATACGGACTGCAAAATTAGCCAGAATGCCACCCATTCCACAACACAAAAAGACTGTGATCAGAGAATTCAGAGAACTGCGTTTCAAAAAAGATTCCAGAAGTTTCAACACGATTCCAATCAGAGCCGATGCAATCATGTCCCGAAGATCTCCCCCGAAAAACACAGAAAAAGATCCGGAAATAACAGCATAAATAAGAATCTGCATCCGCAAAGAATATGTCGGTCTCCGGTCTATCTCACTCAACCGTGAACCGATTTCCGAAGGTTCCGGTCTGTGTGCGCAGATATATCTTGACAGCTGATTCAGATCATCCAGCTTACCCAGGTCATTTGCCATTCCCCGTACGCGCCTCGTCTGCGTACAGATGCCAAAATTGCCATACATCGTTGTCACAATACTGGAAGTAATAGAAAATACATCTACCCGCTCTGCCCCATATGCCATACAGATACGCCGTATGGTATCTTCTACACGACCAACCTCTGCACCACTGATCAGAAGCTGTTCGCCAATTGTCATTGCATAGTACAGATACTGTTCTGCTTCCTCACACCTCATTCGGCCTTTCCTCCTTTCAGCTCATTCCAAACGATTTTCCTTTAAGCGGAAGTCCCGCAACTTCTGCAAGCCGTCTCACTCCCATCTCTGCTGTTGATACAGCGCTTTCTACATGATTATAATCGGTTGCACTGTAATCAAACAAAATATTTCCCTGTGCTTCAAATTCCTCATCTCTGTCCCAGAAATAAAAACGCATCGGTTCACATGCAAACGCATTGATCTGATAGCCTACATCGCCCTGTGGAAGTTCTGTCCCGTTCAACTTCATAAACGCTTTCCGAAGTTCCTCTGCATGTCCGGAAAAAGTCTCCGCAAAGACATCTGTCACACCAGTCTTGTATGCAGGTGCAAAGGGTCTTGCATTACGAAGATCCGCAAACGGCACCCATTTATCCATAAAAAAAGCCTGTTCTTTTACATAACCAAACAATGTATAAATATTCAGCATCTCCGTCGCATTGGCTTCGGTCTTTCCATCCAGCCGTTCAATTTTGCCGTCTGATTCCCGGACTCCAAAAGGCACACCAAAATGCACAATTTTCAGATAGCCGTCCTCCTGCTTCAGTTCCGGAAGTTTTTTCATCAGCTCCGCTTTATCCATCCGGAGAAATTTTTCTGCCCATTCATCACAGAGTTTTATATAGTTGGATACTTTTTCTTCTTTCATTTTTTTCTCCTTACAGCATTACATCATTATATTTGCTCTGTTATTTTGCATTATACTCTTGTGGTATATTTCTCTGCAAGAAAAAGGACTTTCTACAGGATTTGTCTCATAGAAAGTCTCTTTTACACGTTACGATGATTTTACTTTATTCCAGAGATCACCGTATACCTGATCTGCCCCGGTACCAAGATACTGGAATGTTTCCAGATTATCATATCTGGACAGATCCGGGAATGCGATTTCGCTGTTTCGGATAGATTCATCTTCGATCAGTTCCCTCGCCGCCTCATTTGGTGTAGAGTAGGTGATATATTCAAAGTTTTTGAGCGCAATATCCGGTCTGCAGAGGAAATCAATAAATTTTTCTGCATTTTCTTTGTGCTCTGCATTCTTCGGAATCACCCAGGAATCGATCCAGATATTGGAACCTTCCTTAGGAATCACATATTCAAGATTTGGATTCTCTTTCTGTGTATAAATTGCTTCACCGGAATAAATAACACCCAGAGCCGCTTCGTTTCCGATCATCTTGTCACGCACCTGGTCAATAACATACGCCTGCACCAGAGGTTTCTGCTCAATCAAGAGATTTTTCGCCTCATTCAGCTCATCAAGATCTGTAGAATTCAGTGAATACCCAAGATATTTCAACGCCGCACCAAACGCATCACGTACAGAATCCTGCATCAGAATACTGTCTTTGTACTTCGGATTCCAGAGAATGGACCAGCTGTCGACCGGTTCATCAACCATTGTCTTGTTGTACAGAATGCCGACGGTTCCCCAGCAATACGGCACAGAATATTTATTTTCCGGATCAAACTGTCTGGACTGCTCGAGATACTGTTTTCCGATGTTTTTCAGATTCGGAATGTTGTCAAAATTAATTTCTGAAAGCAGATCATTCTCGATCATTCGCTGAATCATATAGTCACTCGGGCAGACTACATCGTATGCGATTGCACCGGAACTTACCTTCGGATAAAGAATCTCGTTTGTCTCAAATTCCTCATAAACTACATGAATACCGGTTTCTTCTTCAAACATTGTCAACACATCCGGATCTATATACTCACCCCAGTTATAAACGATCAGTTCCTCGCCGCCCATGACGCCGCTTTCTTTTGCATAGTGGAAACCGCCGCCGATAAAGACGATACAGATTGCTACCGGGATGACACGCTGAATAAGAAGCTTTTTGACTCTGGAAGGTCTGCGCACTTTCTTTCGAACCGGAGTCTCCTCTTCTTCCTTCGGTGAATAATTTACCAGAAGCAGAAGAACAAGCACCGTCACAAACATAATCGTGGAAAGTGCATAGATTTCCGGTTTAATGCCTTTTCGTACCTCTGTGTAAATCTTGGTAGAAAGTGTATCAACACCCGGCCCTTTCGTAAAATGTGTGATAACAAAATCATCCAAGGACATGGTGAATGCCATCATAAATCCAGAAAGAACACCCGGTACAATATCCGGAAAAACAACTTTGAAAAACGCTTTGAGCGGAGAAGCACCGAGATCCAGTGCCGCTTCATAAGTATAGCGGTTCGTCTGCTTCAGTTTCGGTGCCACACTTAAAATCACATACGGAATATTAAATGTGATATGTGCGATCAAAATCGTTCCGAATCCAAGTGTCATACGAAATGCAATAAAAAGAAGCATCAGGGAAACACCCATGACGATTTCCGCATTCATCATCGGAATATTGGTAAGTCCCATATACATGGTCTTCCACTTCTGTTTCATACCCTGAATCGCAATTGCCGCAGCCGTTCCGATGAGTGTGGCAATTGCTGCCGAAATGAACGCAATAATCAGCGTCGTATAAAATGCACTCATAATCTGTTCATTCCGGAACAGTTCCTTATACCATTTCAGAGTAAAGCCGCCCCACTTCGCTCTCGTCTTTGACTGATTAAACGAAAGTACGACAAGCGTAACGATCGGAGCATATAACAAAATAAAAATCAGGGCCAGATATATCTTCTGTAAATATTTTCTGATCAAAATGCTGACCCTCCCTCTTCTTTATCGTATTTTGCAACAAGTGCCATGCTTGCAATGATAAACACCATCAGAACAAGAGACAGGCCACTTCCCACATGCCAGTTGCTGTTCTGCTTAAACGACTGCTCGATCACGTTTCCGATCAGGAGAATCTTGCCACCGCCCAGAAGGTCAGAAATAACGAATGTAGTCAGTGCCGGTACGAATACCATTGTAATACCGCTGATCACACCCGGCATACTCAGCGGAAAAATGACCTTACAAAACGTCTGTACCGGGTTTGCTCCCAGATCACGTGCCGCATTGATTACGCTGCGGTCGATTTTGATCAGAACATTATAGATTGGAAGCACCATAAACGGTAAGAAATTATAAACCATACCAAGAATGATAGCATACGGTGTATTGATGATCTCAAGTGCCGGCAGATGAAAAAATCCGAGTATACTGTTGACGACACCGTTTTTTTCGAGCAGTGTCTGCCATGCCAGTGTACGGAGAAGAAAATTCATCCACATCGGCAAAATAAAGATCAGAACGATAAAACTTGTCTGATTGACCTGCTTCTGGCTCAGGATCATTGCAAGTGGATACGCAAGAACCAGACAGATCAGTGTACTCAAAAATGACAGAAGCAGGGACATTCCCAGAGCCTTAAGATTTTCCGGTGTCGTGATCTGGGCAAGATTCAAAAAGGTAAATGTCCCCTCATCACTCGTAAATGCATAATACACGATCACAAGTAATGGAATCACGACAAAGGATACTGACCAGAACAGATATGGTCCGGCAAGCATACGCTTATTCTTCAATGTTTACCGCCTCCTCGTCTTCGGATTCCGGTTTTTTCATGATCTGGATGTCAAACGGATCTACTTGGATACTGACCTCCGTTCCTACCGGGAACATGTCTGTGCTGTGTACCAGCCACTCGTAATTATTCGCCATGACTTCCATCTCATAATGGACACCCTTGAAGATCATATGTGTGACGACACCATCAATACTTCCCTGTCCAGGTTTCAGAAGATCAATATCCTCCGGACGGATGACAACATCGACCGGTTTGTTCTGACCGAATCCTTCATCCACGCATGGGAAATTAACACCAAGTATCTTGACCAGACGATCCTGCACCATAGTCGCGGAGATGATATTACTTTCTCCGATGAAATCTGCAACAAAAGCATTTTCCGGTTCGTTGTAGATTTTTTCCGGAGTACCGATCTGCTGGATGTATCCCTGGTTCATAACCACGATCGTATCAGACATGGTAAGTGCCTCTTCCTGATCATGTGTAACATACAAAAATGTAATTCCAAGCTCATTTTTAAGCCGGATCAATTCGTACTGCATATCCTGGCGAAGTTTCAGATCAAGTGCTCCAAGCGGCTCATCAAGAAGCAGCACTTTCGGCTCATTTACAATAGCTCTTGCAATCGCAATACGCTGCTGCTGGCCTCCGCTCAAAGAATCCGGCATACGATTTTCGAAGCCGTCCAGATTGACAAGCTTCAGCGCATATTTGATCTTGTCATAAATATACTGCTTGCTTTTATTTTTTATCTTTAATCCAAAGGCAATATTTTCTGCAATATTCATGTGCGTGAATAATGCATATTTCTGAAATACGGTATTAAGCTGACGTTTATTAGGCGGAAGATTTGTAATGTCCTGTCCATCAAAGATCACACGTCCCTTATCCGGTGTCTCAAATCCTCCTAAAATACGAAGTGTAGTTGTTTTTCCGCATCCACTCGGCCCAAGAAGCGTCAGGAATTCGTTTTCTCTGATGTACAGATTCAACTCATCCAGAACGGTCTGCATTCCATAAGATTTGGAAATGTCTATCAAATCGATCAGCTTATTGCTCATTGGCTGTTCCTCCCTAAAAATCCCCTCTTTTGTAAAGAAAAATATATGAATGATAACTTTACTTTTGTATCATAAAAATCTTCTGATTTCAATATGTTTTACCATATTTAACATAAATTTATCATGGATACAACCAGCTACTGTGTATTTTTGCCAGAAGTCTTGCATTATGATATGCCATTTTTAATGTCAGGCATGTCCTTCCGAGATATTTTCTGCCGTCTTCTGTCTTTACACACGCAAGTGCAAGGTCGGCCTTTGCAGGATTCTGCAGGCAGACCGGCACCAGAAACTGAATACTGTGATTGTAGTATTGCGGAACAGCCGTACGGTAATCTGCTTCCAGCATGTGTTTCGTCTGGCGCAGCGCTCCGTCAAAAATCTGCACCTTCATCCCACTGCTACGGATGCATTCCGGAAGCCGCATATTATTTTCCGCCTCCTCAAAGATATGCTCGTACTGTGGAAGGATATCCAATGTTGTATCAAAGACGAGTTCCGCGGGATCTTTGACATATTCCGCCCGCTTCGGAAGACTGACAATTCCTGATTTCAGCAAATAATACTCCGTAAAAAATCCCTCCAGATACCATCTCTGCCTGTCCGGAACCAGATTGGGAATAAAATACGCATACACCGGCTGATAATATCTGTTAAACAAACCGGTGTTAAAAATCGCATATTCTCTCGTTTCCATTATTTTTCCTTCTTCATAAACTCTCTGGAAGGTGTGCTCCAGATATCCTTTCAGTATACCATTGTCATCTGAACCGTCAAAGCTCCACTTCTCAGGAACAATCCGTGAGAGATTCTGTATCTGCCGGTTATAGTTCCCGCAGTACGTATACTCAAACAAATTCAACTCATCTACCTCCTGCACTCTAACCTTAATTACTTATATTAATATTGTATTTGGGAAATCATCCGACAGAACCGCCGGTAAAGAATATATATAAAATAACACAGGCTCATCAAAAATGCAATTTCGAGTTTTGACGAATCCTGTCTTCCATTGCGCTTGCCGGCATGTTATAATAAAAAGCTGAAATAAGCACTTTCCGACAGGAATGCGGAGCTTACAGGCAAGTTGCTTATATATTTTATTTTTCATCAAGGAGGCAACTATCTAATGACAAAAGAAGAATTTCGAAAACTGGCTGAACAGACGCTTATTCTGGACGGAGCAACCGGATCCAATCTGATGGCCAGCGGTATGCCGCGAGGCATCTGCACAGAGACATGGGTCATTGATCATAAAGACATCATTCAGGATTTGCAGCGTGCTTATATAAAAGCAGGCAGTCAGGTAATTTATGCTCCGACATTCGGCGGAAATCGTCTTAACCTCGAAAAGCACGGTCTTGCTGACCGCATCAAAGAAATCAACCGAACACTCGTCAGCTATTCTAAGGAGCTTGCCGGAAACGGTGTCTATGTAGCCGGTGATATCACAACTTCCGGTTCTTTCATCACTGCTGATGGTGATTATACTTATGCAGAAGCTTTTGATATGTATCAGGAGCAGATTCGTATTCTGGCTGATGCAGGTATCGACCTGATTGCAGCAGAAACCATGATTAACATCGAAGAAACTCTTGCAGCCGTGGACGCTGCTGCTTCTGTCTGCGATCTTCCGATCATGTGCACCATGACTGTTGAAGCTGACGGAAGTATCTTCAGTGGCGGAAATGCAATTGAAGCTGCTGTTTCTCTGGAAGCTGCCGGGGCAGACGCAGTCGGTATCAACTGCTCCGTCGGACCGGATCAGCTTGTATCTGTTGTTCGAAACATTCGAGAGAATGTATCAATTCCGGTAATTGCCAAGCCAAACGCAGGTATGCCGGTGATTGACGACAGTGGCAATGCAGTCTACAGCATGCATGCCAGAGACTTCGCAAGACATATGAAAGTCCTGATTAAAAGCGGTGCTTCCGTAGTCGGTGGATGCTGCGGTACTACTCCTGCATTCATCAAGGCACTGCACGATATAATAAGATAAGCACATTTAAAGGACGTTGCTTCATGGGTATACGATTACCCCTGAAACAACGCCCTTTTTATTACATATTATTTTACTTTTATTGCTTTCTCCGGGCACATTTCCTGGCAACAGAAGCACCGGATGCATTTCTTGTAATCATAAACCGGAGGATTTTCCCTGCCCTTTCGGAAATCTACTGCTTTGTCCGGTACAGGACAACTCTTCACGCAGATTCCGCAGCGGATGCATCGTTCCGGATCAATGTATGGTTTCTTCTGAAAAATATTCAGTGCTTTAGCCAGACGCTCCCACATACCAGAACGCGCCACACGCCGATCCACATCAAAATACGGATTTCCATACTGTGCTACTGCGTCTTCCATGGTAATGGTTCCGTCAGGAGTCACGATCTCTATCTCTTCTTTTTTCCATGTACCAAGTCCCATCTTTTCACCATGATAGTTGGTCGGTACCATCTCTGGATTTAAATGCACCAGATTGCAGAATACACTGTCAAGTGCCACAGGATCCTGCGACATCAGCATCACATTCATAGGTGCCGGATCCCCGGAACCCGGTCCGTTCCCCTCCATTGCAACAATTCCGTCCATAATATAGAGCCGCGGTTTTACATATTGATTCAGATCAACCAGCATTCGCGCAAAACTGTCTGCACTCGGATACAGTGTATGCCCCTTTGCTTTGTGGAAGCCATAAACAAATCCATAACTGTTCTTAACTGCGCCGGTAATTCTCTCCAACGCATGCGTCTTCATCTTGCAAAGAGAAATCACACAGTCTTTTTCCAGAAGTTCTTTCGGCAGGATAAATTCTTTCGCCTGAATCCCCTCCGGATATTCTACACGTATTCCCTTCGAATAATCAATTGCCGGAATCCCATACTTTTCCAGATACCTGTCGATTCCGGTACCATGAATCACTCTGGTTGTCGTACCATTACCACAGGAATCAGCAAGCGAAAGATCCTGATATCCCTTTTCTCTCATCAATCTGGCAAACATACCGACCACAGACGGATGCGTGATGACTGCTTTGTCAACTTCTGCTTTTTTGAGCAGGTTGGGTTTCAGCAGAATAGACTCTTCTTTCTTTACAATCTTCTCAATTCCGCCCAGAAGCTCCAGACCGATTTCAAGATTCTCATAAACAATTTCTTCCCTGTATGAACTACAGGGAAGAAGAATTACTTTACTTTTTTTATTCATTATTATCCTCATTTACTGCCGGTGCAGATACTCCACTAAGATCTGTTTCCCGGATTGCCTTACGGACAGGAAGTACACACGCCGGTACAACTGAAAGAAAATCAACTCCCATTTCAAGAAATTTACCGGTAAGTGCGGTATCCGCAGCAAGCTCTCCGCATATTCCGACACGACGCTGTTCTTTATGTGCCGCATCTACGACCATGCGCACCATACGCAGGACTGCCGGATGATGGTCATTGTACTTGTCCTTCAAAAGCGGATTCTGACGATCCATTGCCAATGTATACTGTGTAAGATCATTCGTTCCGATACTCAGAAAATCTACTCTTCTTGCAAGTTCTCGGCTGATCATAACTGCTGCCGGTGTCTCAATCATAATTCCGGTCATGATATCCTTAAACGGAATATCTTTTTCACGCAGACCTGCTTTCACTTCCTCGATAATCTCTTCGATCTCATTCATTTCTTCTTCGGAGTCAATCATCGGAAACATCATCGCAAGATTGCCGTAAGCACTGGCGCGATAAATCGCACGAAGCTGCGCCTTAAACATCCTTCTTCGATCCAGACAGAGACGGATACCACGGTTACCCATGATCGGATTGGTCTCCTGCGGAATGTCCAGATAAGGTGCCTGCTTATCCGCGCCAAGATCTGCGGTACGAATCACAGCCAGTCGCTCTCCCATCGTCTCGGCAACTTTCTTATATGCACGAAACAGCTCGTTTTCTCTCGGATAATTCTCACGGCCGAGATACTGAAATTCACTTCGAAGAAGTCCGATGCCCTTCGCACCGTAATAAAGCACGCTGCTCAGGTCACTCATGTTACCGATATTTGCATAGAGCCCAATCTTTCTTCCGTCTTTTGTCTCATCCTTCTGGGCTTTCAATTCAAGGAGCGCCTCACGCTCCCTGCGGTCTGCCTCGAGACGGATCTCATATTCCCGCCGGATCTCCGCATCCGGATTCAGATAAAACGTGCCGGTATAACCATCTACGATTGCAGTCATTCCATCCCATTCGTCATCGGCAGCGATATCTACCAGTGTCGGAATCTCCATCGTCTTCGCCATGATCGATGCATGAGAAACCGTAGAGCCATGGTGCATAACCACAGCAAGAAGTTTATCTTTGTCCATCTCCATGATTTCTGTCGGAGACAGTGCCTCCGCCACAAGAATTACAGGTTCATCCCCGAGATTGATGCGGATTGCCGCGCCACCGAGGATCTGGATCAGACGATTGGAAATCTCCTGCATATCATTGATTCTTCTGCGGATAACCGGCTCTTCCAGATTACGGAATGTCTCAACAAGTTCATCTCTGTTGATCATAACTGCATAAGCAGCATTCACCTTTTCACTGGCAATGCTGCTTTCGATTGCATTCTGATAGCTTTCTGATTCCAGAAGTTTGATCTGTCTTAAGAAAACACGTGATTCCTGCTCGTTGATGAGCCGGCTGGCTTCATACAGTTCATGTAATTTCTGAACTGCCTGAATTCTTGCTTCCTGAAAATTGCTGATTTCTTTTTTGATGTTGCTGACCAGACACAGACGTATCTGGTACTCCCCTCTGCTGTAATACAGTACCTTGCCGATGGCTATTCCTGAAAAGGTAGCAATACCTTTATAGATTTCCATCCTGCTTCCCCCCTGTTCTTATCAGTCGCAGGCTGCCTTAAATTCTGTCCAGTTCTTATTGTAAGCTTCTTCTGCTTCTGCGCCGATGTTTTCTACTGCAGAACCTTCTGTTACAGAATCCGGTACAACGAGATTCTGATTCTCCAGAAGTGAATCTGCTGCTTTATTTGTACAGTAGTATCCGATGTAATCAAAACATTTTGCTGCATTTTCCGGCTGAAGGATGTAATCCATAAACTGATATGCTTCATCCTTATCCGGTGCTTCACTCGGGATGAACATACCCATTACACCAAATCCAAGACCTTCTTCCGGATATACGACTTTAAGATCCGGGTTTTCCTGAAGGGCTGCAGTTACCTGTGACGTATAAAGGAATGCCACACTTGCCTCTCCGTTGAGAAGAGAATCCTGTGTATTATCATCCTGGATCAGACGAACGTTCGGAGCAAGCTCGAGAAGTTTTTCGCCTGTTTTTGCAATATCATCCAGGTTCTGATCGTTAAAATCCTGACCAAGAACAAGGTTTGTGATACCATTGATAACACGATAGTTTGCTGTCAGTGCAATACTGTCCTCAAGAGATTCATCCCAGAGATCTCCATAGCCTTTGATGTCAATGTCTACCATATCCGGATCATAAACAATCAGCGGAATTCCTGCACCGTACGGAGCGGTATATTCATCATTCGGATCATAGAACTGACCCTGATACAGTGGATTGATGTTGTCCCATCCGGATAATTTGGAAGTATCAAGTTTTTCTACAAGTCCTTCCTGGATTGCTGTTTCGATAATATAGTCATCTGCAACAACGATGTCGTAATCTCCGCCTTTTGCCATGGAAAGCTTCTCCAGCATGTTTTCATCTGTATCGAAGTTGGAATATACCACTTTTATTCCAGTTTCTTCTTCGAAGCCATCCAGTACTTCCTGCGGAAACATGTTTTCCCATGTGTAAAGTACCAGTTCCCTGGAATCTGCACTTACAGATACGCTGAGTGCCGGAACTACCATTGCTGCACATAATGCACATACTAATAATTTTTTCATATTCGTCTCTCCTCTTCTAGTCTTTCTTGTCTCTATATAAATTCTTTACAAAGTCCAGACATGTTCAGTATAACTTACTTTGCCCTTATTGAAAAGAGTTTATTAGCTGTTTTTGTTGTTTCCCTTTGTCACCTTGTCTATCATTGTATAAGCGAATAAAATCAGAACCGTAAATACAAGCATGATCGTACAGAGGGCATTTACCTCCGGTGTAACTCCTGTTTTGATCTGCGTATACACTTTAATCGGCAGAGTTGCCAGACGTGGTCCGTTAATAAAAATACTGATCACGACATCATCCATGGACATGGCAAATGCCAGAAGTGAGCCGGACATAACTGCCGGCATAATAAGCGGAAGAATGATGTCCCAGAAAGCCCGGAACGGTCCGGCTCCAAGATCTCTGGCCGCCTCTTCAAGTGACGGATCCATACCCGCAAGTCTTGCCTTGACCTCCATCAGAATATACGGCACGCAAAATACCGTATGACCGATCAACAGTGTCAGCATACCAAACGGCAGATTCATCATATAGAAAAAAGCCATCAGCACCATACCGAGAATAATTTCCGGAATCATCAACGGAAGTATGGAAATATATTCCAGAATGCCTTTTGTTTTCCAGTGGATTCTGGAAAGACCAACCGCACCAAGGGTTCCGATCACTGCGGAAACAAAACAGCTTACCACACCAAGAAACAAACTGTTGCCCAGTGCTTCCAGCATCGCATCGTCATGAATCAGTTCCTGATACCATTTCAGTGAAAATCCGGTAAATCTTACAGGAAGTTTTGATTCGTTAAATGAAAATACAATGACAACCGCAATCGGCAGATACATCAGTACAAAAATCAAACCCAGATAAAATCCGGAGAGTTTTGAATTTTTCTTTTTCATCCCACACCCTCCAATTCTTTTGCATTTGTTAGTTTACGATACAGCATGATCATAAGCGTCGTCAGAATCATCAGGACAACCGCCAGCGCAGCTGCAAATGGCCAGTTATTCCCTTTTGTCATCTGCTCCTGAATCAGACTTCCGACAAGGACGATCTTATTTCCGCCGAGGATATCTGCAATAAAAAACAGTCCCATGGACGGAATAAATGTCAGTATGACACCTGACAAAAGTCCCGGCAGCGTCAGTTTGAAAGATATCGTCCAAAAGGCTTTCATCGGACTGCCCCCCAGATCTCTTGCCGCCTCCACAAGCGACCAGTCAAGCTTCTCTGCACTTGAATATACGGAAAGAATCATAAACGGCACAAGCACATAAGTCATACCCACTACGATTGCAGGATAACTGTACAAAATCCTCAATGGTTTTTCAATCAGTCCCAGACTTTTTAATACATGGTTTAAAAGGCCCTTCGTCTGCAAAATAATCATCCATCCATAAAGACGGATCAGCGAATTTACCCAAAACGGCAGCATCAGAAAGATCATCGCGCGCTTTTTCCATTTATCGGACAATTTTGCCATAAAATAGCCAAACGGATATCCGATCAGACAGATAATGATTGTACTGGTCACTGCCAGCTGAAACGAGCCTGTAAATGTCTTCATATATACCGGATCAAGGATCTTACGGTAATTATCAAGAGTAAAAATCCATTCAACACCATGTCCTGCCTTCGGCTGTGCAAAGCTTAAGGCGACCATATAGATCAATGGTCCCGCAACAAAAACAAGCGTAAAAATATACAGCGGCAAGATCATCCAGACAGAGCCGGATTTCTGTTTTTTCATACTTCTGCCCCTCTTTCTGCTTCATCCGGAAGATCGACCAACACTGCATTTTCTGCCGCAAATGAACAGGTTACCTTTTGTCCCGGTTCCACACCGGCATCAATGCCGTGTCTGTTTGCAACAACTTCTGTTCCGTCTGCAAGTTTCAGCACAACACGAAGAAGACCACCGGCAAAACTTTTTTCAACAACTTCTGCCTGAAGTCCTTCGCCGCAATTTTCATCAAAAATCAGATTTTCACTTCGGACAGCCAGGGTAATCGGTGTTCCTGCCTGCAATTTTGTTCCTTCAGATGCAACAAGGACACTTTCACCGCCAAGGGCAATCTTAAGATTCGTACCCTCAACGCCTTCCACCATACCTTTCAGGATATTGGCATTTCCTACAAACGTGGCCACATAACTTGTTTTCGGGTGGTTATAAATTTCATCCGGTGTTCCGATCTGCTCAAAAGTACCCTGATTCATAACAGCAATGCGGTCAGACATATTAATAGCTTCTTCCTGATCGTGCGTGATATAAATAAAGGTGATTCCAAGTTTTTTCTGTAATTTCTTTAATTCCAGCTGCATGGCGCGGCGAAGCTGGAGATCCAGCGCACCAAGCGGTTCATCAAGAAGAAGTACCTTCGGATTGTTGACCAGTGATCTTGCAATTGCCACACGCTGTCTTTGTCCGCCGGAAAGTTCGGACGGCTTTCTTTTTTCAAAGCCCGGAAGCTGCACCAGTTCCAGCATCTCTGATACACGTTTCTTAATCTCCGCTTTCGGTATTTTTTTCAGTTTCAGTCCGTATCCGATGTTGTCTGCAACCGTCATGTGCGGAAACAGAGCGTAGTTCTGAAATACAGTATTGACATCACGTGCCTCCGGTGCCAGACCGGTCACATCTTTACCATCGAGGAATACCTGTCCGGAATCCGGAATCTCAAGGCCTGCAATGATACGCAGTGTTGTTGTCTTGCCGCAGCCGGAAGATCCGAGAAGCGTGATAAACTCTCCTTTATCGATTGAAAGACTAATCTCTTTCAATACAGTTTCTTCTTTTGAAAACGACTTTTTTATTTTTTTTAATTCCAAACATTTTTCTGCCATTTTTCTTCTGTCTTTCCTCCTGCTGTTCTTCTTATTATATTAATCAGCTTTTTTCTCTGTGATATTCTTTATGTATTGAATATAACTCTCCTTATCAAAAAACGGCATATAACTGTCTTTGATTTCATTTGCCTTTTCTCCCCCGTTTCGCAGGAGCTTATATGCCGTCAATGCCAGAAGCTTCGCTGGCAAAATATAAGCTTTTTCCGGATCGGTAATCTTAAAGTCTGCCCCGTGCAGCTTGCCTTCAAAGCCTTTAAACGTAAAATTAACGATCGGAAGAAGGTGGCTCAGATCCCCCACATCGGTACAGGCGTTGTTGAAATCGCCTTTTTGTACTGAGCGATAATCGAGTCCCAGATCATTTGCCGCCTCGATAAGCGCTTCATCCGCCTCGCGTGGAAGGATCGGCATATATCCCTGAAGGACTTCTCTTTCTATTTTCCCACCAAAAGCATAGGCTGAACCGTCATACGCACGGTTTACCATCTCCATAACCTGTTCGATCCTCTCAAGTGATGCCGCACGTACCTTAGTCTCAATGACCGCCTCATCCGGCACGCTGTTGATCACATCGCCGGCCTTACGTATCACATTGTGAAGTCTCACATGATCTTCTTCCCGGAAAGTCTCTCTCATCAGACCCATCATCTGAACCGCACTGGTCGTGATGCTTAAGGCGTTGACCCCATTCCACGGATCTATTGCTCCATGTGCAGCCTTTCCCCGTACCGTCACACGCTCTGCAGTGTAGCCGTTACATGGAGGATTGCCGAGGTAAAAATCTTCTTCTACCGGAACCATGTGCACATGTGTCGTAAGCGCAATATCTGTATCATCAAATACACCTGTTCGGATCATCTCACTCTTACCGCAGCAAAATTCGATTCCTTTTTCTTTCAGGCGGGTACGCTTGTCTGCATCAATATATTCTTCTGCCGGAACCGCAAGAAAATTCACATTGCCATCCAGCTCATCCCGTATTTCCGGATCAGCCATTGCAATCGCGCAGCCGATCATCGCTGCCATCTGTGCATGGTGTCCGCAGGCATGAGCAACTCCTGTCCGTCTGTCAGCCATCGGATGAGAATGGCATCCGATCGCATCCAGCTCACTTATCACAGTCAGCGTCGGACCGCCATTTCGTTTCATCTCGCCTTTTACTCCGGTGATGGCAAGATGCTCTTTCACTTCGTAACCGAGTGATTTCAGGAACTCTGCTGTCTTTCCGGCTGTCCGTACTTCTTCAAACCCCGGCTCCGGATGTGCAGCGATATCCTCTGCAAATGCAATGATCTGCTCCCTGTTTGCGTCGATCCGGTCAAGAATTCTCTTTTCCGTTTCATCTATCATTAAACTCATCTCCCTCTGTAGATGATTCTCATTTCGCAACGCTTTTATGAGTTAATACGTCATATAAATAATATATTCATATTCTCCTATCATAACATAAATTTTACTCATTGCAAGCACTGAAAAAAAATGCATGCCCATTGAAAAACTTTTTCTTGCAATTTTACTAAAATACGGTATAATATATTTTGTGTCTGAACACAAGCTGAAATAGCTCAGTTGGTAGAGCACTTCACTCGTAATGAAGGGGTCGTGGGTTCGAGTCCCATTTTCAGCTTTATTTTTTTGCAAAAACAGCCGCCAGTTCCAAACTGACGGCTGTTTTATTATACTGCAATATCTTTTTTAATGTTCTTTTTCGCTGTTGTTTTTTTGGCTGTTGTTGTCTTTTTTGCCGGTGTTTTCTTTGCAGCAACCTTCTTTGCAGCTGCTTTCTTTGTGCTGTCTTTCTTCATGGCTACTTTTCGGGTTGTTTTCTTTGCTGTTTCCGGCTTCTTCGCAGCTACTGCAAGCTTCTCTGGTTTCTTTCCCGGCGTGCAGGAAAATACAGCTACACCAAGTGCCGGGATCTTGAAGGTAACGGAATACTCTCTTTCATCGCATTCTGCCTGCCTGCAGGTCTTTGCACGCGGATTTACGACTCCCTGTCCACCATATTCTTTGCGGTCACTGTTGAAAATCTCTTTGTATTTTCCGTAGAAAGGAACTCCCAGCTGATAATTTTCATATGGAACTGCCGCAAAGTTGCAGACTGCCATAAGCGTTTCATCCGGGTTCTCCGTTTTACGAAGGAATGCCAGAACATTTTCTTCATATTTCATAAGCTGGATCCATTCAAATCCCTCATAATCATCATCCATCTGATACATTGCCGGCTGTGAAACGTACAGTTCATTAAGATCATGAACAAATTTCTTAAGTTCTTCCGGTGCCTCTTTATCCGGTGCCATCATCTTGCATCCCGGATGAAGCATCATATAAGAATATGCCGCACGTATCTGACTCATTTTCTGATCCTCATCTCCCGGGAGCTTCGCCATGAAGCTTTCCTGATCACCGGTCTGGCGGCTTCCAAGCGGAAGCACAAAGTGCTCGCAATACGTGTACAGCATAGATAGTGTCAGCTGGTCATGAACATACTGTCGCTCGATCGGATCTTTGGACAGATAATTCAGAAAATCTCCCGCCCAGTTGTTGTTCCATTTATAAGAAAATCCAATGTTATCATCTTCAACACTTCCTGTCAGTTCCGACCAGAGACCGTCCTCCTGCGCGATCGTCATCGTTCCCGAAAGATTCTTCTGCAAAATAGAATTCAGATGTTTCAGAAATTCCACTGCTTCGAGATTTTCATTCGTTCCGTAGATATTCGGTCTCCACTGTCCGTATTCTCTGCCGAAATCAAGATATAGCATAGAATCCACGTCATCCAGTCTCAGACCATCTGCATGATAAAATTCCAGCCAGTAAAATGCATTGGCAAGAAGGAAATCCTTAACCATCGGGCTTTCAAAATTGAATAACAGTGTTCCCCACATCGGATGAATTGCCATGGACGGATCCGGATTTTCATACAGAGGTGTACCATCAAACAGTTCCAGTCCACCCTCCTGACGTGGAAAATGAGATGGTGTCCAGTCCAGGATCACTCCGATGTTCTCTTTGTGAAGTGCATTGACCAGCTGTTGGAAATCTTCCGGCATTCCGAATCGGCGATCCGGTGCATAGTAAGCAAAGGTGCTATACTCTCCGGCATCCTCATCCAGATATTCCATCACCGGATGAAGTTCCACATGGGTATATTTCAATTCTTTTACATAATCGACCAGTTCCTGCACATTTTTCCAGACAGTCAGACTTGTCTCATAAATAGATACCGGCTGATGACGGTCTTTATATTTCTCACGTGCATCCATCCACGCAGCATCATCCCACTCATAATTACGCAGGTCTTTGACAACAGATGCAGATGCCGGCGGGAGTTCCGTACATGCTGCATACGGATCCGATTTCAGCTGGAGCGCACCACCTTTCAGTTTCATTTCGTATTTGTAAACTGCACCATCCCCAACTCCCGGAATAAACAGCTCATAGATTCCTGACATCGGCATGCGGTGCATCATATGACACCTGCCATCCCATTTATTAAAGTCTCCAACAACACTGACACGAAGTGCATTCGGCGCCCATACAGCAAAGCTGGTGCCTGCTACTCCGTCTATCTCAGTCGGATGTGCGCCCAGTTTTTCGTATGCATGATAGTACACACCGGCGCAGAAAGCCTTTTCCTCATCTTCCGTAATCTGTACAGGAAATGCATATGGATCATTCACCGTACAGACTTCTTTACCTTTCGTAATGCGGTACTGATAAGACGGCACCTTACGCATCGGAAGCATTGCTGCAAAATACCCTGCTTCATCCTGCTGTTCCATTTTATAAGTCTTTTTGTCTACAAGCACTTCCACACTGTCTGCATCCGGAAAGAATCCCTGTACCAATACTCCGTCAGCTGTCATTCTCGGCGCCATCAGATCTCGCGGTGTCGCTTCCTCTCCGTAAACAACTGCTTCAATCTCCGGCCAATCCATATATTTATATACTTTACTGTCCATAAATCCCCCTCCTGTCTCTATTTCATCATGATCTTTCTCCTGAATTGTAGTCCTTTGTTTCAGTTTAACATTTTTTTCATTAAAAATAAAGAAAAGAACGAAATTAGTTTGACAAAACGACCTCTCTACGATAAATTGATGATAGCATCTTTCTTTCTAAAAAAGAAAACACTACAGTTACTTAAGGAGGTTTTTATCCTATGGAAAAAAGACAGTTTGATGTGACAGCTCTCGGTGAGCTGCTGATCGACTTTACAGAAAATGGAGAAAGTTCTCAGGGGAATCCTCTGATGGAAGCCAATCCGGGCGGTGCACCCTGCAACGTACTTGCCATGCTGGAGCGTCTTGGCAAAAAAACAGCTTTCATCGGCAAAGTTGGTAAAGATATGTTTGGTAATCAGTTAAAATCAGCGGTTGAGGAAGTTGGTATCGATACGCGCAATCTGATTCTTGACGAAAACTATCACACAACGCTCGCTTTCGTTCATACATATCCGGACGGTGACCGTGATTTTTCTTTCTACCGCGATCCTGGTGCAGATATGATGCTTACAAAAGAGGAAGTACAGAGAGATCTGATCCAGTCCTCCCGTATCTTCCACTTTGGAACACTTTCCTCTACACATGAAGGTGTTCGCGAGGCTACACGCCATGCAATCGAACTTGCAAAAGAAGCCGGATGCATCATCACTTTTGATCCAAATCTTCGTCCGCCACTCTGGAAATCTCTAGATGATGCAAAAGCTGAGATTGAATATGGCATGTCCAAATGCGACGTCTTAAAAATTTCTGACAACGAAGTGGAATTCATGTGCGGAACCACGGACTATGATAAGGGTGCTGCCATGATTCAGGAGAAATATCACATTCCGCTTATTCTCGTCACCATGGGAAAAGACGGAAGTCGCGCTTATTACAAAAATATGCGCGTAGAAGTTGCTCCGTTCCTTCAGGAAAACACGATTGAAACAACCGGAGCAGGAGATACTTTCTGCGCAAGTACTTTAAATTATGTACTTGACCACGGTCTTGATGATCTGACTGAAGAAAACTTAAAAGAGCTGCTTACTTTCGCAAATGCTGCCGCTTCCCTGATCACCACACGTAAAGGTGCTCTCAGAGTCATGCCGACACGTGAAGAAGTCGAAAGCTTTATTGCAAGCCGTCAATGATATTTACATATTCAGACAAAAGCCCGGACGATTCTGAATGAATCTTCCGGGCTTTTTATATCTGCGGATTAATCCGCTTTATTATTTGATCACACGTACTTTTGATACACCTTCGATTGCTCTCAGTTCATCCAGTGCCTCTTTGGATGCTGCGCTTTCCAGATCAATAATGGTATATGCATAGCTTCCGCGGCTCTTGTTTGTCATGTCGGCAATGTTCAGTCCTTCACTTCCGAGAATCTTTGTAAACTGGCTGATCATGTTCGGAATGTTCTTGTGCGCGATGGTGATACGTCCAACTGCCACGCAGGTTCCCATATCGCAGTTCGGGAAGTTTACAGAATTTTTGATATTTCCGTTTTCAAGGAAATCTCTGACTTCTTTAACTGCCATAACTGCACAGTTTTCTTCGGATTCCTCTGTAGATGCACCAAGATGTGGTGTTACGAGGATCCCCGGTCTGCCTGCTACGGTTGCATTTGCAAAGTCTGTTACATATTTCTTAACCTTACCGCTGTCAAGTGCTTCGATCAGTGCATCTTCATCTACAAGAAGATCTCTCGCAAAGTTCAGAAGTACGACTCCGTCTTTCATCTTTGTGAAAGCCTCTTTGTCTATCATCTTGCGAGTATTATCAGTAAGTGGTACATGAATGGTGATGTAATCGCACTGGCTGTAGATCTCATCCAGAGATTTGCTGTGTTTGATGGTTCTGGAAAGGTTCCATGCCGCATCAATGGAGATGAACGGATCGTATCCGTAAACTTCCATTCCAAGATGTGTTGCAGAGTTTGCAACCATAGCTCCGATTGCACCAAGACCAATGATACCAAGCTTTTTACCGCTGATCTCACATCCTGCAAACTGCTTTTTCTGCTTTTCTGCCAGTTTATCGATGTGTTCTTTGTCTTCTTCATGTGCTACCCATTCGATACCACCAACGATATCACGGGAAGCAAGAAGCATACCTGCAAGGACAAGCTCTTTGACACCATTTGCATTTGCTCCCGGTGTATTAAATACAACAATACCTTTTTCTGCACACGCGTCAACCGGAATGTTGTTGACACCTGCACCTGCACGTGCGATAACTTTGACATTCTCCGGGAGTTCCATGTCATGCATTTTTGCACTTCTTACCAGAACCGCATCGGCATTGTTCAGGTCTTCTGTCTGTTTGTATTCTTCACCAAACAGGCCAAGACCTGTCTGGGAAATTGGATTGAGGCATTTATACTGGAACATTATGCATTTTCCTCCTCGAATTTTTTCATGAATGCAACGAGAGCTTCTACGCCTTCTTTTGGCATTGCATTGTAGATACTTGCACGCATACCGCCTACTGTTCTGTGTCCTTTGAGGTTTACAAGACCTGCTGCTTTTGCTTCTTTTACGAATTTAGCATCCATATCCTTATCACCTGTAACGAAAGGAACATTCATCAGAGAACGGGAAGCCGGCTCTACTGTACCTTTGAAGAGTTTGCTCTGATCGAGGAAATCATAAAGAATTTTGGCTTTCTCAATATTTCTCTTCTGCATTTCTTCCAGTCCACCCATAGCTTTCAGCCATTTGAAGACTTTACCGCACACATAGATGCAATAAGCATTCGGTGTATTGTAAAGGGAGCCTGCATCTGCATGTGTTTTGTATGTAAGCATGGTTGGTGTTCCCGGAAGAACATCCTCTGTAATGAGGTCTTCACGGATGATTGCGATAACCATACCTGCAGGTCCGATATTCTTCTGAACACCGCCATAGATGATGCCGTATTTACTTACATCTACAGGCTCGGATAAGAAGCAGGAGGAAACGTCTGCAACCAGAGTTTTTCCCTTTGTATTCGGAAGGGTTTTAAATTTTGTTCCATAAATTGTATTGTTTTCGCAAATGTATACGTAATCTGCATCCGGGCTGATCGGAAGATCGCTGCAATCCGGAATATAAGAGAAGGTTTTGTCCTCGGAAGATGCAATTTTGTTTACTTTTCCGTATTTCTGTGCTTCCTGGTAAGCTTTTTTTGCCCACTGACCGGTAACGATATAATCTGCAACTCCGTTTTTCATCAGGTTCATCGGAATCATTGCAAACTGCTGTGATGCACCGCCCTGAAGGAATAATACCTTATAGTTGTCCGGGATGTTCATCAGGTCTCTTAAATCCTGTTCTGCATCATCAATGATTTTCTGGAACTCAGGGCTTCTGTGACTCATTTCCATAACGGACATGCCGCTTCCCTGATAATCCATCATTTCTGCTGCAACTTCTTTCAGCACAGGTTCCGGCAGTACGGCCGGTCCTGCAGAAAAATTATACACTCTGCTCATTGTTCTTCATATCCTCCTCGTCAAATACTTCATTAAGACTTGCACCTGCCGGCACCATCGGGAACACGCTGAGATCCTGATCAATCCAGCAGTCCAGTACCACAGGTCCTTCCGTAGCCAGCGCCTCACGGATCGCCGGTTCTACTTCTTCCATCTTCGTAACACGGATTGCCTTCGCACCCATGCCCTCAGATATTTTCACAAAATCCACTGCGTCATCAAGAACGGTATGTGAATATCTGTGATCATAGAATAAGGTCTGCCACTGACGAACCATACCAAGTACATGATTGTTCATAACAATCTGCAGCAGTTGTTTATGGCATCGTACTGCGGTTGCGATCTCATTCATATTCATTCGAAAACAGCCGTCTCCTGCAATGTTGACCACTGTTTTGTCCGGTCTGCCCATCTTTGCACCGATTGCAGCACCAAGTCCGTATCCCATTGTTCCGAGACCACCGGAAGTCAGGAATGTACGCGGTTCTTTGTATTTGAAGTACTGCGCAGCCCACATCTGGTGCTGACCGACATCTGTTGAGATGATTGCATCGCCATTGGTGATTTCATAAAGCTTCTCTATAATGTATGGTCCGGTAAGCTGTGAATGATCATAATTCAGCGGATACTTTGCTTTCATCTCCTGAATATGTTCGATCCACTCCGGATGCTTTTCTTCCGGAATCATTTCCAGAAGTCTGCGAAGAACTTCTCTTACATCCCCGATCACAGACGCATCTACCACAACATTCTTATTGATTTCTGCCGCGTCGACATCAATCTGAAGGATTTTGGCCTGTTTTGCAAAAGTCTTCGCATTACCTGTTACACGGTCACTGAAACGTGCACCGAGTACGATCAGAAGGTCGCACTGTGTCACGCCAAGGTCGGAAGTCTTTGTTCCATGCATACCGAGCATACCGGTGTACAGAGGATCTTCTCCTGAAAACGCTCCCTTACCCATCAGACTGTCACAAACCGGTGCCTGAATCTTGTGCGCCAGTTCACTGATTTCTTTGGATGCTCCGGAAATAACAGAACCACCTCCGACAAAGATATACGGTTTCTGTGCTTCCTCAATCATCTGTGCGGCAGTCTCCAGATCTTCCTTACGGATTGTCTCGGTCTCACGGTTGATCGTAGCCGGACGGCGAACGGAATATTCATAAATGGCTGCTGTCACATCTTTTGTTACATCTACCAGTACCGGGCCCGGACGTCCGCTCTTTGCAATATAAAATGCCTTGCGAAGTGTATCTGCCAGCATGGAAATGTCTTTTACGATAAAGCTGTGTTTTGTGATCGGCATTACGATACCGGCAATATCAACCTCCTGGAAGGAATCTCTTCCAAGGAGTGGTTTTCCTACGTTCGCGGTGATTGCCACCACCGGAACAGAATCCATGTATGCGGTTGCAATACCTGTAACCAGATTTGTGGCCCCAGGGCCGGAGGTTGCCAGACATACTCCGACTTTTCCTGTAGCACGGGCATAACCATCTGCGGCATGAGAAGCACCCTGTTCATGAGATGTCAGAACATGATGGATCTCATTACTGTGTTTATAGAGTGCATCATAGACATTGAGGATCGCACCTCCCGGATAACCAAAAACAGTATCTACTTTCTGTTCTTTCAGGCATTCAATGATAATCTCTGCACCTGTAAGCTGCATTGTATTTCCTCCTGTGTGAATCATAACTTTATATTATTTTGCTTTCGGAACTTCAAGGATTGCTCCTCTGTTTCCTGAGGTAACCATTGCTGCATATCTTGCAAGATATCCGGTTGTAACTCGTGGCTCACGTGGCTGCCACTTTTCTTTTCTTGCTGCCATTTCTTCATCAGAAACTTTAACTTCCAGTTTCAGTTCCGGAATATTGATGCTGATAATGTCGCCTTCTTCGATCAGAGCGATCGGACCGCCTACAGCTGCTTCCGGTGAAACGTGTCCGATTGAAGCGCCACGGGATGCACCGCTGAAGCGTCCGTCTGTAATAAGAGCTACAGAAGAACCAAGTCCCATTCCTGCGATTGCAGAAGTCGGATTCAGCATCTCTCTCATTCCAGGGCCGCCTTTCGGTCCTTCATAACGGATAACAACAACGTCTCCGGCTACGATCCTGCCGCCTTTGATTGCTGCGATCGCGTCTTCTTCACAATCGAAAACTCTTGCCGGACCTTCATGTACCATCATCTCTTCTACAACTGCAGAACGTTTTACAACGCCGCCGTCCGGAGCGATATTTCCTTTCAGTACCGCAAGACCGCCGGTCTGGCTGTACGGATTGTCAATCGGGCGGATAACTTCCGGATTGAGGTTTACACAGTCTTTGATGTTTTCGCCTACTGTTTTGCCTGTTACTGTCATGCATTCTGTATGAAGAAGTCCTTTTTTGTTCAGCTCGTTCATAACTGCATAAACACCGCCTGCTTCGTTCAAATCTTCCATATAAGTCGGACCTGCCGGTGCAAGGTGGCAGAGGTTCGGTGTCTTTGCACTGATCTCATTTGCAAAGCTTATATCAAAATCCATACCGACTTCATGAGCGATTGCCGGAAGATGAAGCATACTGTTGGTAGAGCATCCAAGTGCCATATCTACTGTCAAAGCGTTCAGGATGGCTTCTTTTGTCATGATATCACGCGGGCGGATATTTCTGCGGTACATTTCCATAACCTGCATACCTGCATGTTTTGCAAGACGGATGCGCTCGGAATATACAGCCGGGATAGTTCCATTTCCACGAAGTCCCATACCAAGAACTTCTGTCAGACAGTTCATGGAGTTCGCGGTATACATACCGGAACAGGATCCACATGTAGGACATGTTTTGTTCTCAAATTCTGTAAGTTCGTCTTCTGTGATCTTGCCTGCTGCATAAGATCCGACAGCTTCAAACATACTGGAAAGACTTGTCTTGTGTCCGTGGATGTGGCCTGCCATCATCGGACCGCCGCTTACAAATACAGTCGGAATATTCAGTCTGGCAGCCGCCATCAGAAGTCCAGGTACGTTTTTGTCACAGTTTGGAACCATAACAAGGGCATCAAACTGATGAGCCATTGCCATAGCCTCTGTAGAGTCTGCAATCAGATCTCTTGTTACCAGAGAATATTTCATTCCGATGTGTCCCATTGCAATACCGTCACAGACAGCAATTGCCGGAAATACGATCGGAGTGCCACCAGCCATTGCGACACCCTGTTTTACGGCTGCAACGATCTTATCAAGGTTCATATGACCCGGTACGATCTCATTATAAGAACTTACGATACCTACTAAAGGACGTTCCATTTCTTCTTTTGTTAATCCAAGGGCATTAAACAGGGAACGGTGAGGTGCCTGCTGTGAGCCTGTTTTTACTGAATCACTTCTCATCTTTCTATCTCCTCTTTATGTTAAAAACTTTCATTATACTGCGGCTGCGATCAGGTCTCCCATTTCTTTTGTTCCGACAGCCTTGCATCCCTCTGACATGATATCGCCTGTGCGGTATCCGTCTGTAAGCACTTTCTGTACAGCTGCTTCTACTGCATCTGCTTCTTCATCAAGGTTCAGTGAGTAACGAAGTAACATTGCCGCGGAAAGGATCGTTGCAATCGGGTTTGCTTTGTTCTGTCCTGCAATATCAGGTGCTGATCCGTGGCTCGGCTCATACAGACCGAATTTTGTTTCATTCAGACTTGCGGAAGAAAGCATTCCGATGGAACCAGTTACCATACTAGCCTCGTCAGATAAGATATCACCGAACATATTCTCAGTAAGAATGACATCAAACTGTCCCGGATCATGTACAAGCTGCATTGCACAGTTGTCAACCAGCATATGTTCCAGAGTTACTTCCGGATAATCCTTTGCGACTTCTTCTACAACTTTTCTCCAGAGTCTGGAAGAATCCAGTACGTTTGCCTTGTCAACGCTTGTGACTTTCTTTCTTCTCTTCATGGCAATATCAAATGCCTTGATGGCAATACGACGGATCTCATTTTCATTATAGGAAAGTGTATCGATTGCTTTCTTTACACCATCTTCTTCAATTGTTTTTCTTTCTCCGAAATAAAGACCGCCGGTAAGCTCACGGACAATGATCATATCAAATCCGTCTTCCCCGATCACTTCTTTCTTGATCGGGCAGGCTTCCTCGAGTTCTTTATACAGGTATGCCGGACGAAGGTTTGCAAAAAGATTCAATGCTTTACGAATTGCAAGAAGTCCTGCTTCCGGACGTTTGGACGGCTCAAGTTTGTACCACGGAGATGTCCTGGCATCACCACCGATAGAACCCATCAGAACTGCATCAGAAGCTTTTGCTGTTGCAATTGCTTCATCTGTAAGCGGTACACCGTGAACATCAATAGAAGCTCCACCGAGAAGCACCTCTGAATATGTAAATGTATGATGATATTTTTCACATACTTTATCAAGAACTTTTTTTGCTTCACTTACGATTTCCGGACCGATACCGTCTCCCGGAATCAATGCGATCTTGTATTCCATTTCTTCATTTCCTCTCTCTGCACCACACAAAAACCGCAGAGCCCTTTCCTTATGGATATTGTTATTATAATAACGCACTTTTTTATACTTTTCAACCCTTTACTACGTAAAAGTTTGAACGTGTTACAAATGCGCATAAATCATTATCTGATTTCAAAGAAATTTTATAAAAAAAGAAGTGCCGCATCTGGCGCAGCACTTACTTTCTTATTTGCAGTTATGCGGATGCCTGTTCTGCTTTCTCCACTTCTGCAATAGCCTGTTTTCTCATTGGGATACGGCAGTTCTTGTTATTGCCGAATTCTACGATCACATCTTCTTCTGTCATATCGATGATCACGCCATAGAAACCGCTTGTTGTGACAATACTGTCACCGACTTCCATGCTGTTGAGCATTGCCTGAAGTCTCTTCTGCTCTTTCTTCTGAGGACGGATCATCAGGAAATACATAACTCCAAAGATAACTACCATCCATAAAATCATCATACCCATACTCGCGGTACTTTCGTTCATTTCAGATTCCTCCTGTCTGCTGACTTACATTCCTGCTGTTCAGGAACACTATATATCATCATACACAAAAAAGCCCGTAACTTCAAGTGTTTTTCGATTTTTTATACGATTTAAAGCTTTTCGTTTATTTCTGCTCTCCTGCTGCAAATCCTTCCAGACGCATTTTCTTATATTCGGCAAATCTGCCTTCATCCAGTGCATCACGGATTTCTTCCATCATATGGTTATAGAAATACAGATTGTGCAATACGCAGAGGCGCATACCAAGCATTTCTTTCGCCTTCAGAAGGTGGCGGATATAAGCTCTGCTGTAATGGCGGCAGGCCGGACATCCACAGCCGTCTTCGATCGGACGGGTATCCAGTTCATATTTTGCATTGAACATATTCATCTTGCCATGGTTGGTATATACATGTCCATGACGGCCATTGCGGCTTGGATATACACAGTCAAAGAAATCAATGCCTCGATCGACACCTTCCAGAATGTTTGCCGGGGTTCCGACACCCATAAGATAGGTTGGCTTATCCTGTGGAAGATACGGTACGACTGCATCAAGGATACGATACATTTCTTCATGTGTCTCGCCAACTGCAAGTCCGCCGACTGCATATCCGTCCAGATCCATCTTTGCAATCTCTTTTGCATGTTCAATACGGATATCTTCGTATACAGCCCCCTGATTGATACCAAACAGAAGCTGTTCTTTATTGATGGTGTCCGGCAGACTGTTGAGCCGTGCCATCTCTTTTTTACATCGTGCAAGCCAGCGTGTCGTACGTTCTACTGATTTCTGTACATAATCTCTGTCTGCCACGCTGCTCGGACATTCATCGAACGCCATCGCGATCGTGGATCCTAAGTTGGACTGGATCTGCATACTTTCTTCCGGTCCCATAAAGATCTTGTGTCCGTCAATAT
>OLNC01000182.1_pt1 | contig 73829 bp, 57 predicted proteins | sample 1672011 | NCBI WGS metagenome assembly OLNC01 (sample SAMEA3136636, study PRJEB25190) | human gut metagenome | biome: human gut; feature: human-associated habitat; material: faeces | place: Austria | collected 2013
CCTCGATATAAGTATATCATAACAGGTCTTGTATGCGAAGCTCAGAGGAGCCTTTATTTCACTTTTTTATATTTTTTCAACCTCCTATAATCACCCTATTATTAACTTACATCATTCGAAAAAATAATTCAGGCTATTCTCCAGATGCTGATGAAACTAGTAGGTTTTGTCTTTCATTACATGGGATATTTACTTTCACCCCTAAAGCTTCAACTTGTCCACCTTTATAAATAAAGCAATATCCTAATCCTGCAAACAGAAAGATACAAAGTCTTCCACTAGATGTATTTAAAAAATTATAAAAGTCTTTATCCATATTAATCTCCTTATCTATGTTAGTTTATTACTAATTTTACCTATTACAAATCCTACTGATAGAAGACAACCTCCCCAAATAATCTTTTGAAAGATTTTTGATTCCTCTTGATTATTGTTCTGCTCTTCAACCTGCTCCTCTGGCGTTTTTTGTTCTATAACTAATGTGTTTAGATTGGTTTCAAAACCTGTCTTTCCTTTATTGAGTTGTCCCAAATTATCAATAAAACAAACCATGATTTTCTTTCCTTTACAGGAATATAATTTGTTCAATTTATAAGCATCGACACTCAAATTTTTATCATTCGTTATTAGTAACTGTGAATGCTTTGACTTATCTTTGGTAATTCTAGATAACAATTCTGAGTCAGCAAAAGCCGAACTAACCTCTGACTGTTTTAAATCCTTATCTTCAAATATAAATAAATTACTGTAGTTCTTGAAAAGCAGAATCACAGATTTCGCTTTCTCTTGTTTTTCAATATTCTTTAAACTCAAATGCCTAACAATTTCTAAACATACTTCTCGGGTAACAATTATTTTCTTATTTAGAGCCTCAAAAATATCTTGATATTGCACTAAAAACCTGCCCAATTCTGTATCATTCATTAGCGATGAGGTATCAATATATATCTTCTCATTAAGAGCCAACAAATCTTCTACTTATTCTCTATTTGTCATTTAGAAAACCTCCTATTACTTATATCTAAATTCTAAACTAAGCGGAAAGTTATTGAAAATAAAAACGGGACTTTTTAGTCCCGTTTTATTAAGTAAAGTCTTCGATACTCAAATCTCTTAGGTTTGGATTTTTCAACTTTAGGTGACATATTTCTTCTAAATTATCTATACCCAACTCAAAAGCTAATTTTAGTTCAGATTCGTCAATATTCACTGTCTTGTTTTTATATTTTACTATGGCTTCATTTTTAGTTGGTTCAAACCAAGTCCTTTCATGATAGCCTAAAAAAGTGCCTATCGGTAACCCATCATCTAAACCATACTTTTCAGCAAATGGGTCATATCCTTTATATACTTTCCATTTTTTAGTTTTTACTACACAACCAAATTCGTTTGATACATTGTAATATTCATATATACGCCATTGATCTTCTCCAGAAAAATAATCATCATAGGAACGAATAAATTGCTTTTTATCAATTAAGCTATTTTTCAAATTATCTAAATAATTCTTCATGGATTTAAATTCCTGCAAATAGAACCATTCAACATCACTATCCCACTGTTTACTTTTACAGTAGTTCTTTAGTTCTTCTAAAGTGGTTAACCTTGGATAATCTCTTTCTTCTTTCTTTTTATTTCGATAATCTCTTTCTTCTTTCTTTTTATACGGATAATACTTTTTGAAATCATCAGCTGAAAGATAACGTTCCATAAATCTACTTTCTTTTTGTATCGTAAAAGTAAATGTACCATCTATTATTTCACCATAAAAATATTCATTTCTTTCTGGCTGAATATAGTTATATTTTTCCGAATATAATTCTATCTTACCTTTTGAATACTTGGCACTTTGTCTAAGTCCGTGATTTCGAGTATCAAAAGCAACCTCATAACATGACCTTAATTCTCTTAAATTCGTATCCTTTATAATATTGAAATATCGAAAAAATAACTCAGAATTTTCATTTACTTTCTCAGGGTTATTTCTAAACCTTTCGCCGTCTTTTTCATATTTAGTAAGGATATTAGCTCTACTATCATATTTCAATTGACATCTCATATTCTCTGGATACATTATTTTCATTTCTGTTTCTACTCGATATTGATTAGGATGATATTTTTCACATAACGAATCTTGAAATGAAAAACGATTCGATGTAATTTCAGTAGTTATGGGATATCGGTCAACTTCTTCATCAGATTGAACTACAATTTTAGACTCCTTACTTTTTATTTTGTTACTTAGACGAAGCTCTGAAAAATCATAGTATCTCAGCGTCTCATTGACTGCAGCTACACTCTGGTCCAAAAATTTAAAATCATTCTCTCGTTCTCTATTACCTTGTAAAGTTTGAATAATATAATACTCTCTACAACCTGGAGTATCATCTAATCTAGGTAAATTGTCGTAGTAAAATAAAGCATCATTTGTTTCATATTCTGATAAGAACAAAGCTGCGCATATGGCAATTATGCAATCTCTCGGTTGATTGGGCTTGGTTTTATTGAGTATTTTCCTAAACATTTCATAATTTATTCCTACTCTTTGAGCTAATTCTCTCGTCTTTATGCCTACTTCTCCATCAATCGTTAATTTGTCTTTTGACTTCATCTTTATATACTCAATAAAGGTCATGTCATGCTCTCTTATCTTCTCATCCTTTTTTAACGTGCTATTAGATTTGTTTTTGTTTTCGTCCATATACTACCACCTCTTTTTTATATAAGTTTATAACAAAAAAGGTAAAACCCAAAGAGAAAACAGGACCAATTAGTCCCATATTCTCTTTAGTTTTACCATTTAATACATCTTACTATACTAAATATTAATCAATCTATTTTCGAGATAATAACATTATCATATATTATTCCCTCAACTCTTCAAGGACAGTTTCTAAGTCCACTTCTGTCACTATTTCTCCAGGTTCTACTTTCTCTCCTGGCAAAACATAATCATGGATCTTCCCATTTCGTCGGACAATACTGATTTTATCCCCCTTGATAAACCCTCTTTCTATCGCTTCCATTACTTCATCATATGTCATCATTTTATATACCTCCTATTTTCTACAATATATCTATTCGTAAAAGATATCAAAAAGTAACAAAAAAATCACTCAAAGTTAAAAAAATTTAAGTGCCTATTTGTTTTCTACTATCAGTAAGCATTAGCTTAGGTTTGGATAAATTCCCAATGTAATGCTATATCATCCAACTCTTCTAGAGTTGCCTCTTGTGCCGATGACAGCTGTTATTTCGAAAACTTAAATAGCTCTTTTTATGATATGGTACCTCAAAAGAGCCAGTTCAAAAGCCAAATCTCTGTCACTTTTAGAATTAAAACGCATCTGGTATATCCCCTTTTAAAAAAGCCACGTATTAAATACGTATCTTAACTTTCTACTGAACTTCAGGCCCTAAGACGAGATAGAGAATATCTCGCTTAGTATCATACTCTCAGGCGTGTTCATCAACTTCAAACAAGACTTCCGACCTTTTTGTTTAGCCCTGCGGTCGTACTGTTCCTGTGCTTCTGTATAATATCGCTTACATTACATCATTTTTTAACCCTTTTGGAAAATAAGCTCCAGATCAAAAAACTCTCCAAGAAGTAGAGTGTGTTCTATAATGGATAAACCTTACGAAATTCTTCTAAAACAACCTTGCTGTCAGGTGTAAAAGTCAGTCCGGCCTCGCTCATCCACTCGGTGAAAACCTCCTCATGAACCTGACGCCAATAGGCCAGAGATTTATCACCCTCACCTTCCTTGTAGGCATGGTCGGCTGACACTTGATGGAAAGGCTGAACGGAAACCTTTGTGACTTCGACAATGCAGACAGCTTGATCTTGACTGTCTAAAACAACATCAAAGGTCCCTTCTTGTGGCAGGGGGTCGTTATCAACTGCATAAAGATCATAGGCTGATGCAGTTGCCGTCTTTTCACCTTTTAACACCAAATCTGCCAAGAGATCGGCTTCTACTCCAAAAGCCCAAGCATCGATTTCATCTCCGATTGAGGGGTTAATTTGCTTGTAGGCATTCCACATTTCTTGAGGTGTCATTTCTTCTCCTTTATTTCTTTTACTTTCCAATTATTATAGCTTGTCAGTTCTAATTCTGGAAATCCTCGCAACTCTGCCTTCACCTTCAATACTAAAGGCGAAGCATTGTCTGCAGTAATTTCTTCCAAATTCAACCAAATTGCATTTGCTGAATCATTGCTTCCATCAAGAACTTCATGAGGAAGGGATTTTTGAGAGTGTTCCAAGTCAAGTACTATATCATAAAAGGCCATGATATGGTGTACAGCGAAGTCTTGCCCATCTTCTTGAACCATTACATCATAAATCCTAGGAGTTGAATAACGGCTAAGCATATAGCCCGTCTCTTCCAGAACTTCCCTCTTGAGAGTGTCTGTCAGTCCCTCACCTGGTTCTTGACTACCACCCGGTAAATCAAAACGATGCCGATAAGGTCCTCTCGTTTTCTCAATGCAGAGCAGTTTCCCGTCTTGAAGACAGACTCCGTATACACCAAAGTGATCTTTGATTTCCATATTCTTAACTTCCTAGCTTCATTTATTTTTTACCATACCTATCATCATACATTTATCTTGGGTTGGGGGGACTCTTTATTAAAGACATTTTGTCTATTTAACTTTAACAGACTTTCAAAACAAAAAACGCAAGAGTTTCCCCTTGCGTTAAACGTCATGGTGAGATAACCCCATGAGTACATAATCAATTCTAAAGCTATTTTACCATATTTGTAAAGACTGTTCAACCAAAAATATACTGTCAATTATTTTGTGTTTACACAACTTATTTTACACTACCTTCTCACGCTTTCCATTACTTTATTTTGTATCATTCTTGTCCTTACTTATTAATTTTGCTCAAATCATTTTCACTAACTGACCGTTATTTGTACGTTACTCTTGACTTAAAGCTAACTTTTATGCTATTATTTGTGTAATGAGAGGATACCGTAGGACGTCTGGTAACAGAGCGTTCAAAGGAAGTTGCTTTGGTGACTTCGGGTGCGGGACTGCCTTCAGTTTTAGACTGTAAAGACCCCATGTACCAAGAAGTCCTCTCCTTTTTTATTTGCTCTTAACCAAGATTAAGGGCTTTTTATTTTACACATTAAGATCAAAACTGCTTTTTTGGCAAAATCATACAGGGATTGAGCAGCTTGAATCGCTTTGCCATACTTATTAATTTTCTTCAAATCACTTTCACTAGCAGACCGTTATTTATACGTTGTTCTTGACTTAAAGCTAACTTTTATGCTATGATTTGCATAACGAGAGGATACGGTAGGACGTCTGGTAACAGAGCGTTCAAAGGAAGTTGCTTTGGTGACTTCGGGTGCGGGACTGCCTTCAGTTTTAGACTGTAAAGACCCCATGTACCAAGAAGTCCTCTCCTTTTTATTTGCTCTTAACCAAAGTTAAGGTTTTTTTATTTTACACATTAAGTTCAAAACTGCTTTTTTAGCAAAATCATATAGGGGTTGAGAAGCTTGAATCGCTTTACCATACTCATTAATTTTCTTCAAATCACCTTCACTAACTGGCCATTATTTGTACGTTGTTCTTGACTTAAAGCTAACTTTTATGCTATGATTTGCATAATGAGAGGATATCGTAGAACGTCTGGTAACAGAGCGTTCAAAGGAAGTTGCTTTGGTGACTTCGGGTGCGGTGCTACCTTCAGCTTTGAGCTGTAAATAACCCTTACTGACATTGGTCCTCTCCTTTTTATTTGCTCTTAACCAAGGTTAAGGGCTTTTTATTTTATATCTTAGATATTTTTTTCAAAAGAGTGTATGGGTGTACCAAACTGCTTCACTTTAGAAGGTTATAACTATAACCATTTGAATGAATAGCGATCCAAACTGTTTGTAGCATTGGATTCTCATTCTTATAAAGATAATTTCTAAGGTATCATTTATATTATTGAGGGATGTAATAAACACCAGGGACAACCAGACGGTCTTAACAGGATATTATTACTAAAGTAAATACGAAAACATGGCTCACTTCTCTTTCACATACAAAAAAAGCGTAGGAGAATTTCCTACGCTTCACGCTATGTTAGAATTCCATAGCGTTTCCATTAACCCTCAATGAGGTGAGAACATGGAACAAATTATCTAGTGTCATTATACTAAAAGACTAATTCTTTATCAATAAAAAACATAAATATCTTTATCTTTAGTTTTGATAAACTCTTAGACTTTCTAACTTTTTGGGTGCCTTAAAGGATATCAGGTCGTTCTTAGCATTTTACTGTTATCAATTCAGACAAGCAGACCAAATAACTCACTTTCACATACAAAAAAAGCGTAGGAGAATTTCCTACGCTTCACGCTATGTTGAAATTTCACAGCGTTTTCATTAATCCTCAATGAGGTGATATCATGGAACATATTATATTGATACTGTTATTATACTAAAAGACTAATTCTTTAACAATAAAAAAACATAAATATCTTTATATTCTGTCTTTAATTCTGATTTTAGTCCTCATGTATTTTTTAAAACATGAAAATAGCGACTAACGGAAAGCATAACCCCCAAAAGTCAGAAAACTTTTTTGGGGGGGAGCTCAATCCATATTATATCTCTTTACTATATAATCCTTTATATGTTCTTCCATCAGACGTGTTCTATTAATTATCATGTTTTCTAATCTCTCAATCATCTCTAACAGTTCACTTAATTTGAGATTCTTGATCTGACATGTTTTATTTTTATATTTTTTTACTTCTTCTTCACAAATAGCCTTACCTGTCAAGATGTTAAGTGGCATTCCATTTTCAATAAAATTATTAAACATAAAATAATCAACAAATTTCTCAAATGTCTCAAAATGGTCCAGCCATGTTCGTATACCATCTGTGTTTTTAATATAAAGAGTATATAGGATATCATCTTTATGTTGAGATTTATGATATTCCCCATCTAGTGCATGTTTAATCTCTAAAAGAGTTAAATCTACTCGATCTTCTATATAAGAACCTACACCACGACTCATATTATATTTGCTATTTCGAAAACCTTCACTTTTCTTAGGCGTAGGCCAGATAAAAGATCCCCCAAGCGTTCTTGTATTTTTCACATAATTAATTAGTTTATTTAAAATCCTCTCTCCCTCATCAATAGATTCATTTTTAGATAAATAATTAATTCTAGCTAAAGGATACTTGAGATGACCATCGGATTGCTGATATACATATTCAGCTCCCGAAAAACCAAATTGATCTGAAGTAAGTCTGAACAGCAATTCGTCATTTTGCTTCACAACAATTTTATATTTGTCATTATCTTTTATCTTTTTCTCACTGTCACTAGTTAGTTTAGCAAGTTTAGGGGGAATAAAAGAATATTTATTTTTATAATTACTTTCACTCTCTCTTTTTCTTAGAAATTCCGTTAAAAAATTATAGTAGGGTGTATCAATGTCCTCTCTACAATCAGGATCAACATATTTACCACCATTTAATACACTTCTATAATAATTATCAAACCCATTACGCTGAAATATAATCGTTCCTTTTTCCACTTTAAACCACCATCCTAAATTCATTTCTAACTACTCTATATCTTAAAATCATCGGATACTATCAATAATTTTGTGTTTACACAACTTATTTTACACTACCACCAATACATAGCAACTCCTTAATGATGAAGTTATCATTGAGTGTGATAAAGACCAAAGCCTTGAAGATATAGCAAGTCTAATGGGTATAGCACCTAACTGGATGCCTGATAGCAACCTCCGAGCGAATGGATATGAATGTTCCTTTTACCAAAAGGATTAGATACAAAAAACGGTTCACTACCCAATAAATGGTAATGAACCGTTTTATATTACATAATAGTTGTCATGAGTTCTCTTACAATCTGAACTGATTTCTCAAAAGAAATATCTTGTGCATATTTGAATTGCCTTTGATAACGTGTCCAAAGTTGCTTTTGATACTCATCAGTCTCAATACTATTTAGCTGATTTTCCCAAATATCAATAGCCTCTTTACTTCCTCGTTTTTCTACAGTATTGGCCAGAGCTTCACGCAACACATCGAAATTTATCTCATCTTTTCTGATATGATACAAGGTAAAAAGGTCATAACGATCACGAGGACGTGTTGATGCTACTCCTCGGCTAATGATCGTTTCCAATTTTTCAGCTAGAACAGTTTCCAAATTATAAGTCCAAACCTCAATGGTTTCATTTGTAAATAGGGATGGCATCGAATAAGTAATTTCTCTAGGTGTAATCTTATCACCCGTTGTAATATCGATGAAAACAACCTCTCTTAAAGTATCAAATGTAGCATTGAGTTTTAGAGAAAATCCCCCGTATTCGTCATCTTGGCGAATTGGCTCTAGTTTATCTACTTCAAATGAAAAGATATCATCCGAATCCGAAAGAATCTCTTCGAAGATGGTAATCAGATTTTCTTGGCTAAGTGTAGTCCCTTTAAGCGTCACATCTAAATCCATTGTCGTTCGCTTATCAAGTCCTATCAACTGTCCTATTAGATAACCGCCTTTAACAATGAAAGAATCCTTATAGGAACTTTTAGCAATCAATTTCAACACCTGTTCAATAAGGAAGTTTTGCTGAAGCTGCTGGGCAGGAATACCTCTATCCTTAGCCATATTCTTAATCTTTGCCTTAAAGCTATTTGCATTGGAAAACATTAGGTTAATACCTCCATGTAAGATTGCAACTTATTAGTCACCTTAAATAACTGTGCATAGTGAAACAGTTTTGAATAGTTAACTTTGTGATTTTGAAAATACATCTTAAATGCAGGAGCTATAACTTGAACATCAACTTGATAAACTGGTCTTAAACACTCTGCTAAAACCCTCTCCGGCTCGTACACCTTGATTTTCTGTCCCACTTGTCGCTCAAGCTCAATAATTCCTTCATCGTAATAAGAACGAAGAACTATCGGACGTATACCTTCTGATTTAACATTTTTTGTATTGGTTCCATAAGGGAAACTCATAGTCATCTCAAAAGGAACTGTTAGTGATAATCCATGTAACCAAAGAGCTGTTTCTAAAGAAAAAATTCCTTTTGAAAAACGTTGCTGCGCCACAAACCATTCGTCCAGATAAGTATCAGGGAGGCGATATAACCCCTTTCCTTCAACCTCTACTTGTCCCTCATCAATCATTCTCAGCAACATTTTGTAAGGTAGTTTCTCTTCCAGAACTTGTTGAAAGGTTAGAAATCCTTGATGTTGTTGAAAAGAAGCCATAATCATTTCAATATTATTCATAATAGCACTATCCTTTCGTAAGAAATAAAATGCTAACACTTTTATTAAATGTTAGCATTTTATTTCTTTTTTATCAACTATTTCGGGTTTAATTCCTTCAATAAGGATGCCACCAGAGCACGAGTTTTTGACAAGCGATAAAAAGCAGTAGACCGTTTAACCCTTTTAAAAAAGCCACGTATAAAATACGTAGCTTACCTTTCTACTGAACTGCAGGCCCTAAGTCGAGATAGAGAATATCTCGCTTAGTAGCATACTCTAACGCATATTCATCAGCTTCAAACAAATCTGAAGCTAGAAAGGTCTTCGTAAAGACGGTTTCATCCTTACGCTTAAATGTTGCCGTATATCTATATCTATGTTTACTCATTTTTTCTCCTTTAATATTCGTACTGACCTTTGACTCCACTATAGAGCCAGTAAACAGCTTGACTATAGCCTTGCTGAAGGGTAGAGTTAGCATCCTCCATCAAGTCCCTCAAGGAATAAAATCCTCTATAACTATCTAATGCAGATTCTAACATACAGAAAAGATAGGTTGGCATATCTTTTGTTCCCCAAGCTAGAAGGTCCAAAAGACTTAGATCGTCTCTTGTTTCCTCTGGGAATCTGTTACAGAAATTGCTTGTGGAAAAGTTACCACAAGCGTTAGCCCGTTGTAACATGGTTAAGCGAGCTTCCAACATCCGAATATCCGATTCTTGAAAGGCTGCGGCATGTTCTACTGTAACAACTAGCTTGGATAACCCAGGATTTATTTCTTCAACATCATAATAAAGTGAAGATTCAAACGGGATTTCAATAGGAGGAAGATTAGATACTCTCTCTCGATTCAAAACCACGTTTTTAACTGGTCGGTATCGCAAACTGTGTTTCATTTCCATCTTATTGCTATCAATAATCGCTGAAATTCGATCATTGATTAAGTCTGACGGAAAGCCAGCAAGATTACAATTATTTTGAGTAAGTTTCTCAATATAATACAATCCTTGATGCATTACTGTCATTGTTTTTTCTCCTTCTTTATTCAAGCCATTACAACATCCTCAAGACCAAGCTCTTTGAGCCCTTCTTGAGTCTCACTATTGCTTTCAGTTGTCTTCAATTTGATGACAACATTCAGCCCCATATCACGTGCTTGCAACAATGCTGAAGCAAGTGCTGGTTCTGGTTTTCCCTCAACGAAAAGGGTTTGAACCTTACGCTCCTTCATTTCCAGAATTCTCTTAATATAAAAACAAGAGAGTTCCAAAAACGAATAAGATTGAGCGTTATCAATCCGAGGGAAAGTTGTAACGCCTTCAAGAAGGTCTTTAGCAAAAAGATCCGCAAAGACCTCTTGAGTTTTTTTGTTTTTGTAGATATAAATTTTTTTTGTCATTATTTTTTCTCCTTTATTTTACAAACTAGATTGTCATAACTTCTCTACTTAACAGAGGGAAGCTCCTCAACACGACTTAAGAAAGAAAGCAACTCCTTGCGTGTGTTGATGTCTTCAACATCTTCTGTTACTGGCGTATCGTAAGTAATATGATACTCACCATTATCCCAGCTCTTAAAGACAGAAGACTGGCAGAACTCAATCTGATCATCTTCTACCTGATAAACCAGGTTAGCCATATAACCATTACCAAAGTAATAGCGATGGAATACAACCTTACGATTGTTTCCCAAACGTACCAAAACCTCTGGATTTTGGCGTTTGTATTGGGTTGGTTTAATGAAAAACCCAAATTGTGACCTTAAACTAGTCATCTTTAGGTCTTCCACTGCTACCAACGCCTCATCACAAGAGATGGGCATTAACCCATTTTGTTCTAACAAGGTATTGATAGCAACCATTCCATCCTTCTTGATAAAAAGATGGCTATTCCCAGTTTCGTTCAAAAACTGATGCAAGGTCATTCCTGAGAATGAACCATTAACCTCTAACAGTTTTTTTCCTAGTAAAAGTGTTGTTGGTACAAATGTTGTCATTGTTTTTCTCCTCCATAGAAAAAGAGGAAGGTGTAGCCTAGGGCTACTACCTTCCTCTTTCTCTTCTATGTACGATATACGATGTATATTGTACGGTGTAATGTGTTTTTTGTGGCTCACCACTGCATCTCATCAAGTTCACTTGGGGTTAACTTACGGCCCAAATTTTGCTCAACACGCGCAGCCCAGACAAGATTACCATTCTTGATCATTTCAATCTCCTCTGGTGTCTTGTATGGTTTTTCCGGTAAGCCTAGCGACCTCCAATCGTTTTTGAACTGCTGTACAATTCTCATGGTTAGTCTAATCCTCCCTTCAAAAAGCGGTCAATGAGTCCCTGAGACGCTGCTGTATTAAAAATCACTCGGTTAGTGTTTCCAATACGACTGCCTCCGTACCGACTAACATAAAACTCTCGAAGAGCTGTCTTTGAAATCAGCATCATAAACCCCTCAAAGCCACGATTGAAAGCGTCTTGTGCTACATAAGCAAGCAAGACACCTGCAATCCCTTGGTTTCTCTTATCCATTCGCACCTCCAGCTTATGGATAAAATTGTAATAATCAGTAGGCTCAGGAGTGAACTCAATCATTCCAGAAACCTCACCTTGAATTACAAAACCACTGGTAATTGCATTGGGAGAACTTATGGCCGTCCAATCAAATTCAAAGCCCTCTGAAGTCAAATCAGATAGCGTCGGGATATCTTCTTGACTGAAGTCCCAAAAGAATGTTTCTCTCATTGCCATCTTCCTCTCCAATATGTCTTTCATACTCATTATAACACCTTTCCTGTGATACTTGTTGCTAGAGCTAGCTCTTGATCATAGACTCCCTCTAACTCTTTCAGATAAGACTCGGAATAATCTCCAAGGTCTTCATCTGTTAAGAGTTCAGTGGTTATCCCTTTACCTGGGACATTGCAAGTCATAACGGTTGCTTTATAAATAAAGTTCACACCAGACTCTGCATCTACATAATCAAAAGTGGCAGACATTGGGATATCGCTAAGAGTGCTATCTTGCTTTAAGATGTCAGTCAAAAAGCTATCGATATTCTCTCGAATATTCCAGTTCCCACAAGCTGTAAAAGGAAGTGTCACTGAGACAAGTCCTTCTTCAGTTGTGATACAATCTGCTTTTCTTGGATGACCTTTTAGAGTCGTTGGGGTCCAAGCTTTTTCATTGATTACTCTATGAGTAGCCACAAGCACCTCTATATCCGTTAATGTTGGTGCGGAAATAGTTACCTTGCCAAAGGCATGAGAAATATTCCCCATAGTTTTCTCCTCTCCTAGAAACAACGCATTCTTCCGTTATCTCTGAAAGAATAGTAATTATCCTTCGTTACGATAACATGGTCTAAGACCTCCATTTCAAAGAGCTTTGCAGCATCCTCAAGGGCCTCAGTAACATTAATATCATTACTGGAAGGATATACACTTCCAGAGGGATGATTATGAGCTACCAGCACGTAGCGAGCTAAATTCTTCACTGCATAGTGAAAAATCTCTCTTGGACACGCCATACTACGATGAACGCTACCTATGAAAACTACTCGCTCCTCGATAACGTTACAATGCACGTCTAAGTACCACACTACAAGATGCTCTTGCTTCTTATGTCCATAGGCTTTTTGGATACTTTGAGCAAAATATCCTGTCCCAGTGACACAAGTTGGCTTTTCTTCCTCACCTTCTGAACGTTTGAAAAGTTCAAGCATTGAAAGAAAGGCAATAGCATCTCTCTGAGTTAATCCATAATGTTTTAACTCCTCGATACTTAACTCACAGACCTTCTTAAAGACCTTCTTAAAATCTCCTTGCAATTCAGAATACAAGGCATCGACCTTTTCTGAAGGAATCCAGTTAATGAAAGCCCTTTTGAATAGCTCTCTATCACCAAAGTCTTTAGGATGTCTAACTTGTCTCCTAGTAATTGTTTCTGTCATTGTTTTTCTCCTTTACCTCTTAAACCACAAGCCATTCAGCCTGCAGTTGCATTGCGACTGCTACGGTTGTGGTTACTTTAAAGAGTAAACGTTCTTGTTTATCCCTTGCAACTACAACAACAACGTCACCCTTATAGATAACCGAAATGTTACTTTCGTGAGGTAGCGTATTGGTCAAAATCATAATTCTATCCATAACTACCTCCTCCTAGGCTGGCGCTACTACCCACATAGAGCGGATAGCTTGCACCTTTCGATTCGTCTCTGCACGGTCTAAGCGACAATCGCTATCAAAATTAGTACCGTAGACATCTTCGTATACTTCTCTCATACGTTTGCCTAGGTCCTCAATATGAGACAATTGCGCTTTCGAAGCGCGTGCATTGAGATCAGTCATATAGCGATGATAAACTTTCCTAAACATCGCATTTAATCTGGCATCATTCTCTAGGTACCATTTAAGGGAGTAGTTCTTGTAGTGCTCGTGTAACCACAAGGCTTTTTCTCTTTTTGTCATTGTTTTTTCTCCTTTATAAAACAAAAAATGGCCCCTAGGACCATTTTTCTGTTCTTGTTTTGAGGGCTGTCAGTTCGTTAAGCATACCTTCGTAATAAAGTCTACGTTTCAGACGTGACGAAAACAAATCCACAAATTCCTTATAGTAATGAATATCTTCATTTGTATAGGACTTACAGGGACGATTTTCATCATAAACGATTAACCAGACTCTTTTTCCGGGAACGGCTTCACTCATTGAATTGACTCCTCTGTTATCCAAAGCTTCAAGACCTGCTAGTGAAACATACCCTACTCGAACCTTATGCCCATCGTTCTTTAGATAAGTACACACTTTAGCCATACATTGCCTATGTTTTTTTGGCTTGTGGGCACCCTCTAAAAAACACAGTATATTAATAATAAGCGTCTCCTTCCTTTGTTCAACTACGAAAGAAGTGTTGAATCCCTTCTATCAAAAGAATGGGGATTAGAAATACTACGGCAACTAATAGTTTAAAAACCAATTGGTTGCGAAGCAAGTTGCATAGGAAAAATAGCCTAGAATGGCCACAACCCGAATAATCAACAGCTCTGGGAGTGTCTATTTAAAGAAAGTGTACCAAACTTGTTGTTCGACATATGTTCGGTTTGAATGGAAAAAATTTAAAATACTGGTGATTGTTTATCTGACAAAGTCACGACTAATCACCTCTTTTTGTTTCTGTTGCAAAGCATGGTTGTACATATTTAGTAAAAGCTCCTTCTTAATAGGGTCCTCTTCTGCTATATATGCTTCAAAAAGATCATTAATATTTTGCATATCCATTCCTACCTTCGTCCTTATAATATCATGTTGTATAATTCTCTTCCTATTATAGCATACTCTTTCTCACCCAGGGATAGTTCTACCCTCTGGATAATGTTCAATTAATGCCAATCAGGTAAACACCTCTAATTAACATTTATCTTATTTTGTTGCCGTAATAAAGTCTGACCACTTTTTGTTCTACTACTATTGTTGTTGTGCCTGCTGACGTTGTTTAGAAACAAAATCAGATAAAGCTTTGAGTTGAACAGTCAACCCTTGGCTTTCTCCTAGCTGAGACCACTCAAGCAACTGGCTTTCTGTTGCTCCAAGAGACAATGCAGCTTCTTCACCACGAGCAACCATTTGAATCAGTTGATCATCGTTACAAGCAGCTTTTATCCCTTTTGTAGCTGTTTCACTCGTTTGTGGAGCTACTTCAGACTCGCTAGTTGCTTGTAATACACTATCACTTGCCACTTTGTTATCTGATGTCACCTCACTAAGTGATGTCTGTTCACTGCTACTCAAAGAAGCAGTAAGCGACGCTGACTGAGCAGTCTTTCCATAGCGGGCACCTGTTGGCTTACGAGGTGTTTTCGCTTGGGCTTTTGACTGATAATTATGGTTACTATCATAATTACCAGTCTGTTGAGCTGATTGCGAATGATTTGGCACATTGTCCATATCTAGTTCTTCGCTATCAGCCTCAATACCAAGAAGTGTTTTCACCTCGTATCGACGTAGGTAGGTTACTTGTGCTCCCAGATTCTTAATATCATTGACATTGTAGAATACCGGAACCGACTCAATGTCGTAAGAAACACCACTTTCATGAAGTAGTGTCGTCACAACTTTGATCCCATTGGCATTACCAAACGGAATATGTTTGGTTTGCTGAGTCAACGTCAAGCCGAACTTGTTAAGAGCTGGACGTACAGCCCCTAAAATCTCTGATAGAGGTGCGAACTTAAAGTCAACGTTCTTAAACGTGACTCTACTTGTTGCCGTTACAGTACTAAACTCAGCTTGAGCCTTGGCCAAAGCTTCAAATAGTGGAGCCATAACCTCTGGCTCCGGTTTAGAATGGTCTTTAGCTTGTTCAGCCCATTCTAATTGCATTTCAGCCTTAGCTAGAGCTACTTTAACTTCAATAAGCTCAGCTACTAAGTTTTTCTCATTGGTTGTGTTCAACATAGTTTCAGTCATTGTTTTTCTCCTTAAATGTTAAAAAGTGGCTTTTTTAAACCACTGTGTTCCTGTTTATTGTTGTAAAAATTCTGCCACTGTTTTTGCTGTTGTTAACGACTTATTCGTTAAACAGTAATCACAGTGACCACATCCTTCGACAGACTTATGTGCCAAAGCATCTTTAAGTGCTTCAACATGTCCATAGAAGATGTCTCTCCCCATTTCGATAATAGTATCATCGATTAGAATTAACTCCTTATCTGGAACAGGTTCTTTTGAAACTGCCATAATATAAGGTGTAAACTCATAACCGTAGGTTTGCTTCAGCAACTCCTGATATACGTACATTTGTAGCGTATACTGATATTCTACAATGTTATAGAGAAGAGACTTCGTATAACGATGTAGTGTCGTCGAATATTTTTCCGACTGAAGACTCTCCATCGTTTTCAAGTCAATGAAATAACCGCCTGAAAGATTCAGACTATCAATTTTGCACTTGAAGGGAATCCCTTCTAACGTACCAGTGATAATCCGTTCTTTCTCCACCATCTCATCATCCGTACCATGATACAAACGATTAAAAAGCTCCTCTTTTTCTAAAGCAGCAATCATCTTATCTGCTTGTTTGAAAGAGGCTTTTACCTGACCAGCGGTTTTTCCTCGTTGACTTATGATCTTATCTCGATTCATTTCCAAGAAAGCTTCATGAGCTTCTTTATTCTCAAAATAAGAATGGACATAATCACCAACAAGTAGACTTTCTGTCTCCGTCTTCTCAGGCCAAAAGCCCAAATCGACAACTTGTTGTCTTAAGAGACATTTGATGTACTCCTTCAGACGAGAAGTGGACATATAATACCTATCTTGGTAGTAATTATCCTCTGTCAATGGAGGAAGTATCTCTACTTCTTTTATCATTCTTTCTCCTTTCATAAACAAAAAGAGCCCAGTATACTGAGCACTTATTTCTTTTATAAACTACGTTTGATTAGAAAGGAATATTCTCAAACATAGTCGGGTCCATAGCTTCTCCACCTCCAGGAAAGCCACCTTCTGTAGGTCCAAAATCTGGACTTTGCGAAGAAGTGTTACTATGATCACGAGGCTGTAAGTTGTCAAAATTTGACACATTAACCTCGGTCACATAGACACGTTGGCCTTGTTGGTTTTCATAAGAACGAGTTTGCAACCGTCCTTCAACGGTCACAAGATACCCCTTCTTAAGCCAGTTTGCGAAATTCTCCGCAAACTTACCCCAAATAACGAGGTTAATAAAGTCGCTTTCACGCTCTCCGTTCTGATTTTTAAAATCACGGGGCGAAGCGATTCGAGCCGTCGCTACCGCCTTATTCGAAGGTGTATAGCGAAGTTCCGGATCTGCGACCAAACGACCAGTAATAATGACTTTGTTAAGCATAAGCTTTTCTCCTTTAAAAAATTGTTGTTGTAAAGTGACCTTGGAAAGCCTTAAACACCTGTTTGTAGCCTTTCCTCCGCATGCCGACAGTTTAGAGTTGAGAACACCTGTTCCTCTCCTCTAATCATCGAGATGTCGCCTTCCTTTTTTGTCCGTCTACCCAAACTCAAAACAAAAAAAGCATAACAAAGAAGCCGGCAAGCCTTGTCTCAAAATACAAGGTTGCGCGTGCCTATGGCAAACCATAGGATAAACTTCTCGTTATGCTTAGTTGCTAATAACGTTTGTTGTAGCCTTTCAAAGTAAGTAAAGGCAAATTATCTCGTACCTGTTGTAAGCGTTAAGCCCCTTCTTCTGTCTTGATGGCTTAACTGATAGCTAAAAGCGAGTACGCTCCCTTTTAACCCCTTATAAAACATGGTATGCCGATTGCTGGGACAGAACCAGTAATAGCATTCCCTCCTCCATGTTTCTATTTTCTTTAGTCACGTGACCAAAGGTTCACCGTTAGAGGTGTGGTGAATAAAGATATAAATTAAATAATTTATGTCATTAGTATAGCAAACATATTAGAAGATAGCAAGCTAACATTAATCGATAAGCTATTTGTCCTCCTAAATATTAACGTGCTAAGAATAAGAAAACTTTCAACGTTTCAATTTAGTCAGAAAACTCTTCTCGCTTTCTTCCATCAACTCAACAAATTCCGAATAACTTGTCGCACGTGGAATCTTCATGCCTATTTTTTCTACTCGTATATCATTTCTTTTTTGGGGAGTTTGTTCCATACTTACTCCCTCCATTAAATAAAATATTTTTTGTGATTCTTCCTTTGTAGGATGTAAAAAGTACGCTAATTTACTATCAAACCGAAACATGTACGACAAAATTTGAGAATAGTCGCTACTCTTTATATTCTTCTCTGGTTTATATTTTGCATCTGCAATAACTCTATTAGTTACATCTCTCCCTATAAAATCGGGATAAATTTTACCATTACCATTTTGAAAGTAATAATGAGCCATAGCACCTAATTTATTTTGAGGATGATAAAAGTGTTCTTTTATCATTAAGTTTAGATACTCTTCCCACAACCAAGCAATATCAATAACGATACCATGTACTTTCTGACTGGATGCTCCGTAACTAATTCTCTCATCCGTCAAAATTTTAAGACACAACGTCTGTAACTGTGTGTATTCTTCAAAAAATCCATGTTTTATCGTATTGTTTATATTCTCATATAACACTTTTTCCAACTCATAATGAGAGTAACTTTGGGTTATTTCCTTTATCATCTTTACATTTTTTTGAACAACTGAGCTTTCTTCAAGTAAAAATGGTTTTGTAATTTCGATTTTTTCAATGGTATGACGAATCAATTGATTTATTTTATTATCGAACGAAAACTCCCGTGTGTTGTAAGCAACTTTACCGACAAAAGGCACATTCTCCTTAAAATGACGATTGATATCCATCTGACCTCGAACATTACTATCATTATAAGAATGAGAAGCATACTCCTTATATAGTCCCTTTCGCATAGCCTCCTCCAAATAGTAAGGAAACAAGTAGACTAATAAATCATAATAGGTGGTTTCTTCTGAAGATGCAATTTCGTTTACCGTAACATTGTAATGAAGTACTTTTTGCAACATGTAATCTAGAAAATAATCTTCATCTTCCGTTTCAAAAAAACGACTATGAATATGAATTTCATTATTCCCATCACTTAGAAAACCTACTATATTACAAGTCATCGTTTTACCATTAAATGTGCGAAAGATACAATTACCCTCATCTAAGTCATCAGAATCCTTTAATAATTGCGGAAAGATAATAAACCTTTCTTGATCCAAAGTTGACAAGGATTTATTCGTTAATTCATTAATAACCGGATGATTTATCTCACTTAGTGTAATTTCTGTGTTATCACTAATTTTGATCATAAACTAGTCCTCACTAGTGCCAAAGTAAGCTATTTCCAGTGCCTTCATTTTTTCATCAGCTAATCTCTCACCACGAAAATAATCCTTTAATAAAGGGTTCAACTTGTAGTCCCATAAATTTTCTTTTGAAATTGTTTCTTTATCAAGACCCTTGAAGTAACTTGCACCAATCTGATAGTCTTGATTTAGATGACCCTCCTCAATAATTGCATTATTTAATCTGTACATGATTCTTTTCGTATCATCATTAAGGTGCATATTTCGAGCCGACTCCTCGGCAGTAACTTCAACAAAGGTGAATCTCCTTCTCATTGCGAAATCGAAGGTTTCAACTGAGCGGTCAATATCATTCATTGTCCCAATAATATAAACATTTTCAGGTATATATAATTTTTCCTTAGAGTTATACTGTGTATTTACTGCACCTTTAATTCCTCTATAGTCAGGATCAACAGAGAAAAATAACTCTCCAAAAATCTTCGAGATCTCACCACGATTGATTTCATCAATGATAAAAACAAACTTATCTTTATCATTTTTAACTTCACCAGCAACATAATCCTTTAGGCCAAATTTTTCTTTCAAGTGCTTAACAACTGCTTTTCTATAGTTATCTAATCCACGCTTGGGCACTCCAGGCAAGCCTCTATAAACTTTATATATTTGATCATAATTGTAACTCTCCCGTTCTCCTTTTTTACGGATTCCTTGAACACCTTTATCACAAGAGATTATATTTTCCATTGGCAAACCCATCAATGTTTTCAGTTCATTATATCCTTGAGATGTTTTTTCAGCTTCAATCACTGCCTCATAAAACTTTTCCCATGCTTGAGCAAAATTATCTTGCCGTTCAACCGTCTCAACTTTTTGAGCTTTTGCAATAAATCTTTTAAACTTTCCTGGTTTTAGAGTAAAACCTATTTGATTATTTTCAACTTCCGAAGGACGGAAGCCTTCAACAAAGTCAGTATAATCATATGAAGGATGAAATTGGACAAAATCAATTTGATTCATTTCATCCTCTGACAGCTCACTCACCTCACTTGTTCTTCCATTAGAAACAATGTTCGCTGCAATTTGCTTAGAAAGATACGTTTTTCCAGTTCCTGGTGCCCCACGAAATACTAAATTTTTTACAGATAATAAGAGTTCTGAATAACTATTAATATGAGGCTCTGTCGTTGAAGCTTGTAAATTGGATTCCATGTCTTTAGTTTTTCCTTCTTTATCTTCGTAATCACGAGTTATTGTTGATTTATATTCATCATTTGAAGTATCCATAACTATATTTCACCTTTTTAGACTCTGTATTTGAGTGTGTATAAAAATTGTATCATCTAAAATATACTCCGAAACAAGCTTTTAATCAATATAAATCTCATATTCTAAGTCTTCGGGTAATGTAAAATAAGTTGTGTAACACAAAATAGAGGGTTTGATTTGCTTGTTGGCATTCCTCATCTCTAGAGATGTCGTGTGTTGTCCTTCTTTGCTTTTACCTTCCAGTTTCTATAGCTTGTCAGTTGTAATTCTGGAATTCCTACTAACTCTGACTTCACCTTCAATACTAAGGGTGAGGCATTTTCTTCGGTAATCTGCTCGAAAGGAATCCAAATTGCATTTGCTGAATCATTGCTTCCATCAAGAACCTCTTGAGGAAGGGATTTTTGAGAGCGCTCAAAATCGAGTACGATATCATAAAAGGCCATGATGTGATGTACTGCGAAGTCTTGCCCACCTTCTTGAACCATTACATCATAAATCCTAGGATTTGAATAACGGCTAAGCGTATAGCCCGTCTCTTCCAGAACCTCTCGTTCAAGGGTTTCTGTCAGCCCCTCACCTGATTCTTGACTACCACCCGGTAAATCAAAACGATGCTGATAAGGTCCTCTCGTTTTCTCAATGCACAGCAATTTCCCATTCTCAAAACAAATACCATATACACCAAAGTGATTTTTGATTTCCATATTCTTAACTTCCTAGCTTAATTTTTTAACACATAAATATCATCACATTAATCTTGGGTTGGGGGACACTCTTTATTAAAGACATTTTGGCTATTTAACCTTAATAGATTTTCCATATATAGATTTAGTGTCTCTGATATCTCTTTTAGAGAAATGATACCTTGTATAATCTCAGTTTGACCTGTACTGATATCTAAAACATCATAGTTGTCATTAACAAATGCCTGTAACTTCATTTTATCAATAAAGTACTTGAAATCTCTATTAAACTGCCCTAACCAAATCGCTGTTTCTTCACTTTCATAGGCATCCTTCATCGGAGTATTCAGATTCTCTTGATTCTCTTGTCCTTTAAAATAACATTTTAAATCAAAAAGTAAATAATCAATTCTATCTAAATATTTAGTGTAGCGATAAGTATTAATCGTTGGAGGCTTATGCTTAGGCCACAAAAAATGAAGGTTTAAATTAGAACGAACAAGCTCATAATCTTTTCTCCACTTTTCATAATCATTGTTATGAAAATCGGCAATTTGCTTTCTACCACAAATTATATCGGCTGCGAGTCGAATCTTCCGTCCTTCAACTACATCTATCAAGTGATCTTTTCTAGCCAATAATTGAAATATATTGCTTAAATCTTGGTATAAACTAACATCCCCAGCATCTGGATCCTCACATAAGTGGTCAAAAATATTCGCAATATAGTTTGGATGATGTTGCTCTAGAAATTGGTAAAAATCGCTTTTATAAAATGCATCACAACGCTTCAAGTTATCTTTAATTGTTTCCAATTATTCTCCTTATCTTGTAAATCATTAGAGACGAGTTACCTCTTCCCTATAAAAGAGCTTGTGGCTATTCAATCCCATCCTTAACAAGCTCTGAGACTGGCTTTCCTGACTCATGCAATTAAGTAATGGTTTCTTTGAATTCTTTAGTATATTTTTGTAACACTTAGATATCTCTTTGGGTTAGATATTATCCTACCAAAACGTGTCTAGGAAATCAGACTAACATCAAGTACCTAATAGTGCCATATGTGTCAAAGAAAATGAGTTCAATCATTACTCATAATTGAAGATTCACAAATAGTAAACTAGATTAGTATAAATTCTCCCACTGTGTGATGGAGTCTGGAAGTATTACTTTATAATTCTCGTAAAAGTCAAGTAATTCATTTGGCGTAATGACGATAATATTATCCACCTTATCAGCATTCAATACTTCTGGTGCAAAGAGGAACACCTCATAACCATTCTGGGTAAAATCGACAAATTGTAATGCATCAAGTGCTTCGGCTTTTCTACCCTTTACTTGAACAACTGCCTTTCTCACCCGTTTAGGATCTCTAGATAAAAACTCGCATTCTACTTTTATAGTCGTCGATTTGCTCGCAATAGAATTCGAAAGAACATAATAGTCATAATTTACCTGTATATAGGAAATCACTAGCTCTTCCAAATCAAAATCAGGCAGGTTATCCAATAAACTACCTTCTAAACGAGCAACCTCGTAGTGATTCGTTTGAGAGAGTTTATTATAAATAGCTTTTGAGTACTCAACTATAATAGCATCATAAATTTTCTGAGCCGTTCCAGCATTAGCTCTGTTGAACGCTGCCTTGATTTGTCCTGGCACTTGCATACCAAATTTATAAGCATCTATCGGTAAAAGTGCTCCTACGTCTAACCTTTTATTACACCTTGTAAGCACCTCGCCTTTAGCTCTACATATCCAATAATTACCATCTAAATCACGTGTCCAAAACAAATTATCTTCATGTGTATTCTTAAAAATATTCAGCACAGTATTTAATCGACCAGGCTCTTGACGAAGTCGTTCATAAAATTCAGAATAAGTTAATACTTCTCCCTCACCATATATTCGACTCCAACCAATAGCCAAATACTGTTGTTCTCCTTTTAAACAAAAATCAATTAATTCGTTACGATAGGATGTACCCGTTTTTAAGTTGATTCTAGCTACATAATTCATAATTCTACCTCTTTGAATAACAAAAGACTACAATGAAGAGAGATAATGAGGTATTGTTGTTGGATACATTATGTCATTAAGACTATTCTCTTCGATTGACATTATAGCACTCCATGATGGTAGGTTCACTATAAAAATATAACCTATTAAAGTATTTCTTTATGTTTAAGACAGAGCTTCCTTGATCGTTCCTCAAAACTGCCTGTAATAACATATCTGATTTTTTCTCCACAGATTGCGTAGTAAGCTCTTTTACGGATCCATCAAATTCTACTAACCTAATTCTCTAATAATAAGAGATGTGACCCCCCCTAACTCCATTGTTTCCTTTCTCATAAACTGCTATAATTTTCTTGTAGTTCGATGAAACTACACTCGAAAATTAATCCTTTCAGTCTCTAATCCTCCTAACAGAAACAGAGACTCCTAATCCAATCCTGTTCACATCATAATCTCCTATAAACCAAGATGTGAACTAACCTCCTTACAACTAGGGCCATCGCCCTAGTTTTTTGTTGTGTTCAAAAGTTACAAGATTTCCTGCTCACGCGCGTGATCATATCCCGTTTACACCAATCTATAAGCTACGAACCTATAATTAACTATAGCAAAAAGAAGAAAGACCCCCTTCTAAAAAACTTTCAGAAGGGAGCCTAACTTAATAACTTTGATTTGTCGACTGATATTACTTAACATAGAAACCAAAGATATGTTTGATTTTTTTAGAATAAGTACAATATTTTATATCTATACCAGCTCGAACCAAAATAAACTAATATTTATCTTCTTTTCGTTTATAACCAACAAGACCAAGCATAGTCATCATTAATGCAAATACTGTCGTTCCATTCAATGCAGATGTTTCACCAGTTTCAGGCAAGGTAGTATTATTAATTCCTTTTACTAGACCTTCTGAATTATAAGACGTTTTCTCACCAATATTATGTTTAATATTTAGCATCGAGTATGGTTCTTGTGACTTATTAGTAGTTACTTTTGTAGAGTCATTTAATGCAGACGTTGTTTGAGCATTTTTTCGTGTCAACACTTCATACTCTTTTTTAAGACGTTCTTGACGTTCTGATTCTTCTTTGGCCTTGATGTAATCATTATATGCTTTTGAAACTTTTTCAAAGTTAGATTGCAAGTTAGCTTGTTTTTCTTTTGCTAGACTTAACTCTTTCAATGCTGACTTAAGGGCTTTCTCTGCATTATTATAGTTTTTTTCAGCATTGGTAAAGCGTGCTTTAGCTTCTTCTAGCTTCTTAGGCGCACTCTGAAGAAGTTCAACATGTTTTTTAGCATTTGTTAGTTCATGTTGAGCATCAGCTAAGAGTTTACTTGCTTCACTAACTAATTTTTCAGCATTATTTTTTACAGTCTTACGAAGAGCTAACTCTCCCTCTTGTTTAAGCAAGGCTGCTTGAGCTGCTTTCAAGTCATTTTCCCGATTAGACAGTTCATTCTGAGCTGCTTTTAATACTAAGATTTTAGCTTCATTTTCTTTTGTTAAAGCATCAAGACGTTTATTTGCTACATCTAAATCTTGTTTATCTTTTGACAATACTGCCTGTGAAGATGAAAAATCATTATTGAGAGTTGATAGCTTTTGAACAAGTGTCGCTTCATCCTTGGCTTGTTTGGTATTGAAAGTATCAAGAGCTTCCTTTGCTTTTGCATAAACTGGGTTTTTAGGGTGTGTAGTCTCCTTCCAAACATAAACAAATGTTGTCTTTGGAAGAAACTTCACTCGTTTTCCGTTGAAGTAATATTCTGAGTGTGTAGGATCTGCGTCTTTATTTTCTGCTTTTGCTAAATCATAGGTTGTTGAGTAATCTCCTACCCAAGGATAAATCAGCACATCCTTTTTATCTGAAACAAACTCCAATACACCATAGTTATCATAAATAGAATCTTTATTCGGAGAGCTATTTACAGCTACCCCTGTCCCAGACGCTGCTAACAACGGAGTCCTATGCCCATAATTTATTTTACTAATTTTATTAGGGTCTTCTGTTCCATACATGTCAGCATTATTGTAATCATTGAAGTAACCTAGAAGCAAATTATAAGCAATTTCTTTTTCACTTAATTCGCTCATTTCTGGCACGGACCACCCTGCTGAGGCGTTTTCTGTGCTATCAATCAAACCAAAATCTGCACGTTTCAATTGGGTACGGTGACTCAATTCATCATTTGCAGCCATTTCATCAGCACGAGCCTTAGCATATTTTAGAGCTTTATCCGTGACTTCCGGAACAGGAATATCGATTCCATTAATCTTACGCAATTCAATCAAGTAATTACGTACTTCTTCAGAAACTTTTTTATAATCAACGATATGAGGTGTTTTATAATCTTCCTCAGACTTCAAAACGATAGTTTCTGTCTTTTCGCTATCAAAATCAACATCCTCATTAGGAAAGAAATAATAAGTTTTTCCATCACGTCCTATAAAAGTATTTTTTTCCCGAGCACTTGTCTTAGCTTCACTTTCTGGAACCTCGTTTCGTGCTAACTCATGTGTGATGATTTCTGTTAGGTATTCGTCCCCTGCGTTCTTTAAATTAGTTTCAAGGTTCGAACGTGTTTTGTTTCCATTTTCTAGAAGTTCATTTTGTTCCTTCTGTGCCTTAGCAATTTCTATTGCCATGGCATTTGTTTTTTCTTGATCTGCTTGTACTTTTTCTTCAAGTTTTGCTACTTCTTGTTGTGCTTTTAACAAAGTCTTAGCATCAAAGGTACTTTCTGCTACTTTGACTTTGTTTTGAGCGTTTGCTACATTTGTCTCCTCTTTAGCCACTTGTTTATTAGCATCATCAACATTTGTCTGTTGTGCAAGCACAGCTTCTTGAGCTTTTTGATTCACTTGTTTAGCGTTTTCTAAAGTCTTTTCTGCCTCTACTACAACATTTTGCTTATTTTCAACCGCCGTTTGTGCTTTTTGAACTTCACTAGGTGTTGCTTTATCAGCTAGTTCTTGTGCTTGATTAACTTCTTCAACTCGTTTATCTTTCTCTACAGTAGCCACATTAAACGCTTGTTGTTTCTCTTCAACATTAGATTGTGCAGCTGTTAAGTCATTATTAGCTTGATTTAGTTCACCTTGAGCTTTTGAAACATCAGCTGCTGTAGGCGTTTGTACAACTTGATCATTAGATGTTTCAGTAACTACTGGCTGATTGGAACCTTCTTGATTGCCAACTAACTCGTCAGCACTTGCTACTCCACTAAATAGCAAATAACTCGCTACTACGACACTACAAAGTCCAAATGCTTTACTTTTCTTAAATCCATAAATCTGTTTATTCAACACGATTACCTTTCTTCCTAGCTGTTGAATGTAATGTGATGATGCTTGTTAAAAATATCTTACTATAATTGACAGACAATTTCAATATAATTAGCGAATTATTTATTATTTTTTCTGAAAATAAATATATTTTTTATACTAACATGGTTCAAAGAAGATACAAAAAAAACAAAAAACCATGATATCTATAGGTATCTTTTGACCATCATAGATAAAATAATTTTTTGTTTTATTAATAAATTATAATTAAAGTTATCTGTTTTTTATAATGATATTATTAACTAACTATAAAATTACAGATTATTTAAATCATCAAAAAGAGTTAACTGTTCACTAATTCCTTTTTCTACTGGAGACTCTTTCTTCTCTTTACTAAGCAAAGCATCTGTACCATTTTTACACAAACTATATAAATATTTAAATAGCTTTTCATAACTTGTCTTCGTGACTATCTTCATGTCGTTAATCTGATAAAATCGCTTCGGAAAGTTATCTCTTATACCAATTAAAACCGACTCTCTAATTCTAAGTCGTTTTGAGAGTTCCTCTAATAGTTCCCACTGATTCACATACCTATATAGGTATGTGAGCATCTCTCTTTCAACGCCCTCAGCTCTTGACTTGTCTTCGCAAATAAAGACTTTTATTGGTAAATCACTAAGATACTTCTCCATCAAAGGGAGCACAACATCCCACCTAAGACCGCCATTTGAGGTCCCTAAGCCAGGAAATGCTACCGATTCAATTTCAAATTCCCTATATCTTCTAGCGAAATCTTTTAGACCTTCCTCAATATATTCTATTTTCGAAGGATTCCTCCAATGATTTTTTGTAGGAAAACTAAGAATCTTTTGTCCCAGCACCTCATGCAGATAAACTTTGCCAACTTGAATTTCTCCGTTCTCGCATAGTTCTTTATATTCCTCAAATAATCCTGGATATCTAAGCTTAAATTCTAATGCAATACCCTTCCCCATGATACCATCACAGTTCACTGTATTCACAATTAAATCGGCACCCGTATTGAAAATTGTCCCCTTAACCTTTTCAATCATATATCACTCTTCTCTTGTATATCATCTACATATGTAGTAAATCTCTTTGACCATTCATGATTAATAGCCTTGATATCCGCTTCACTGAGAATCTTTAAAGTATCAAAATCATAATATTTTAATTTCAACCTACGTAACTCATCTATAGAACGACCATTATATTTAAATAATTCATCTGCACCTTTAACGATGTCTCCCAGCAAATCATGGTAGGCTACTAATAGTACTACCCTTTCAACTTCTCCAGGATCAATATTTGCAATCTCATTACTTAATATCCGTTCCACCATAGGGAGAGCCTCTGCAGGATGATCAGGCCATTCTCTCTGTACTCCATTATACCACTTATTTTTAGGCCCCTTCCCGATATCATGTAAATAAGCAGATAAGCACAGGACATTTTTTTTCTTTTCAGAGCATCTTGCAAATGCTGATGAATTTCTTACACTTTTAACAACATCCTTTGTGTGTTCACTCACAGTTTTTGAGTGAGTACTATTAGAAGTTCTAAGTCCTTCAATACCTTCCAATTCGGGTAAGACCGAAAAATCCTTGTCAATACTTTTAACCAGCTCTCCCACATCTTTAAACCGTGCATTTTTCGGTGCGGAAGTTGAATGAGAAGAAACAATTTTGTTGATATAATAAGAACATTTATTTAATAGTTCCCTCGGACCAGTAATCAAACTTTCTTGCAGATAATTTGGTGACGAATTAAGATATCCATGATAATTAGGGTTAATACCACGTCCCTCTTTTGTAATAAAGTAACTCCTATCACATTCAACTTTCGGTCTGAAGTCGCTATTTGAAATATACTCTTCCACCTTTAATCTTGTTTCTTCATCAAAGACTATTATTTTTTCAATCCAATCAAAAGGAACAAAATTATAGACAAGAACTTCTGCCATTCTTTGACGTTTAATCAATTTTCTCTCATCTTCAGAGATATTCTTCCCATAAACCTCAGGTAATTCACAATTAATTTTTTCCCATTTTAGCTTTTCTAAATTATCCAAAGTAAAATAAAAATTTGGCATTGGTTTATATGAATTTGCTGCAATATCAGTATAGTAAACATCGTTTTCTTTTAACTTTTCAAAATTAACAGCTAGGAAAATTGTGTCTTTTTGATCAATGACCTTATTCATAACTCTCTCATAAAACATTGGACTTTGTTTTGTGAAATAAAAAGGAACATAATCATGAACTTTAGTCGAAGGATTCCTAGTAACCTCCATCTCACTTCTTACTTCTTGAATACTTTTATTTGAATAATCTTCTTTTTGATTTGTAGTTTCATTCTTTGCAGTTATACCTTTAGTTTTACAAATTTCGTAAAAATTATCTATTGAGGTAAAGTGATAGAAAAATGGATTTTCTAGCTTTTGATGTTTAAAGAAGGTAGTTTCGGATTTTAATTCTTTTTGAAATACCATCTCTAAAAGTCTTTGTATTAATTCTATATTTCTAGATTTATCAATAGGATTTTGTATTGCAGGAACATTCTCAAAAAATAGATTTTTCGCAATAATTTCTGTTTTTAGGCTATAAAGAGACTTTTCCAAATCATTCACCATGCTTTCAAATGAATCTGTTTGATCATTTTCTTTGCTAACCTGTAGAAGATATAATTGCTCTTTTACACGTAAAAAAATATAATCTCCTGCTTCAAATTGTTCCCCAACTAATTTTGATTTCGAATCTTCATAAATATATTTTCCTTCAACTTTTCTAAATAATAATTCATTCGGCTTAATTACCAGCTCAGTATTTAAATAATCGTTTTCAAGATAATAAGTTTTGCCTGACGCATTCAAAATTCTTTCCACTTGTTGCATAGTAATCTCCTTTAATAAAGCACTCGCTTTTCCATTACAATAATTGAAACACAAATAAGTCTCTATTGTTAAAAAACGTAGTTAAATAATTATTTTACTAAAATATAATCCGCAGCAAAGATTTAATCTCTTTTGATTAGCAAAAAAATTAAATTATTCTGTTAATTATATCCGCTTTCATAATATACTTTTTAAAGAAGTCAGTCAAGTTAATATTTAATTTTTAGTAAATTTTTAAGTGATTTACTAGTTTTAATATTTTATACTAGAGAATTTGAGAAAAAGGGCAATTCCTTAAAAATTAAAATCTTAGTGAAGCCAGCTTTCTAAATTAAGATAAAGGCAGGGTTCCCCACACAAATATGTCAATCTAACTAATTTATTACTACTAAACAAAAGCTTTATGATCTTCATGCCTATGTTCACTTAAAAGCACTTCACCAAATTGTACCCCGCTATCCTCACTGACTCGTTCCTGGCAATCGACACAATATAATTCTCTAGCCAATCGCTGTTGTCGTCCACCTACATAGACCACCTCTTCCATTCCAGGCAACATATAAGGTAGCATGGTATCAACCAGCTCATCAAAATGTGATTCATCGTTACTTAAAAAGAAACGTGCAGGATGGTCACTATTATCAAAATCTCCAATGGCCACAAGACTATCATCTTCAGTCAAGAGATAGTAATAAGCATCTGTGAGGTCTTCTGTGTATCGAAAGAATAAATGTGATTCATGACAAAATGGGCATGTTCTATACTTATGACCAATAACTGATTTTAACCAACGGACAAGCAAATCCGATAAAAAAACTTTGATTCCCTTAAACCAGAACAAGACATTAGGTAGAATGAAACCAACAATTAAAGGGATAACAGTTAGATTATTGTCCACCACCAAAAGATAAAACTGGAACATGGCTGTTAATCGTAGAAACCAGACAATCGTATTAAGAAAAATCTGATTCGTGCCACTCAGAAAAGTACTGACTACTGTAGACTCTTTATGCTTCACAAAAGTAAGAGTAACACACTTGATGGCAAACATAACTACAAACATAATGACATAGGCTAACATTCACTTACCTCATTTCCAGCATCAGTAAATTTAGAAGCTACTTCTCCTAAAAGAAAGATTAACTTAAAAGCACCCAAAGTATTATCTTGACTTAAATTGGCAAGCATACGGTCAAGAGTCTTTAGACAACGTTTCTTCTCTGAGAGTTTCCGTCTATCCAATAAAGCACTATCTTCTAAGTCTTCTGTGTCACTAGAGGAACGTAGTTCATTTAGATCATAAACATCACCAACGTCTAGAACTGATAGCTTACGAAGCACCCTAGAAACGACTAATGAAGAATAAGTCTGCGCGTGCTCTAGACGTTCAGCAGACTCTTTCAACTTTTGAATAATGGTGTCTCTTTTGGCAAGTTCTTCCTCATCTAAAAGCAAAGCATCCAAGGGGAAGAGTTGTTCCACGATTGTCTTTTGACCTGGTACAAAAGCGTTACTTTGTCTCAAACCAGTGCTAGGAACAAAATGCTTTCCGTTAACAACTATAAGTCTCTTTCCTAACCACTTGTCGACAATGCCACGCTCACTAGAAACTATGACACCATCCATTCGTGTTATTTGGACAGCAACCTCGTCACCTACTTTTAGGCTAGCAATCCATTCTGAAATATCTTTTTTTGACAAATACATTATTTTGTTTCCTCCTTTGCGACTGACACAATATCATGAATGGCATCCTCATCAAGACGAGGTGCAGCATGTTTTCCTCCTGCCATTCGTTCGATACGTTTGGACCATCCACCAGACTTCTTATCCTTATGATAGATAACTGCAGTTGCTGCTTTCTCTACTCCCATAGCTTTAGCTAAATCCTTGCCACTTTCGTCAAGAACATTAACATAGATAATCTTGTTTCGTTCTTTTTCAGTTAAGCTCTTATTGAGTACTGGAATTGATTTTTGACAGTAAGGGCAATCAGGTCGAAAGAACACATATATCTCTGAAGCAGTATTTTTCTTATAAGGAAAAATGACATTATCTTCTTTAAAATAATCAAGCTGGTTTGATGTAATCTTTGTTGCGTGGAAACTTTGTTGCGTGAGTTCCTGATCAAAAACCATCGTAACCATACGATTACTATAACTGTATTCATTTTTAAAATTAGAAGTAAAACCAATCAGAATTACAGGTAACATAAATAACCCAAGAACAACTTTAGTCGATGTAAACTGATGGGCATGGTCCACACCTTGATATACGATATAAAAGGTCGTAAGAACCCAAGGTAAGATAATCCCAAAAAGCAAACCAAACCAATCAAACGGAAATGCATAGACAACCCTATGGTTCACTACAACTACCATCAAAATAGATAACGTCACATGGATCGCATAGCTAATATACCAACCCTTGTAAAGAGGATTATCCTTTAACTTGGGGAATGCATCACAAAGTGTTTCCCAAGCAGATTCAATTTTTATTGTCATTAATTACCGTTACCTTTCAATCTTTTTTATCTTTAAAACAACACCAGATACTTACAACAAATTCAAACTATCATGTGACTTTCTTACATATTTTTAAATAGTTGAGAAAATGATTACATGTTGCAGTTGCTGCGCGTGACTTATTCTTTTTTCGCTGATAAGAACTCATCAACTCTCTTGACAACCTCGTTATGTGGAACAAATAACGTATAGAGTGTTGGTATGATTAATACGGTTTGTAAAATCACTTCCATCACATTATTAAGTGATAGAGAACGCCATGATAGGAAAAAAGTAACTACCATAAACAAGTACAAAATAAAAAATATGTGACAAGAATCAACCAAGCAATCGCTAGAAAAATAAAGTAGTGGATTTTTCCAATAGCTACATCACTAACTATGGCTAGCCTTTTCAAAATTCTTGGTCTTTTTACTACGATTACAACTACAAGCGAAACTACGAACCAAACTAATTTTCTTCCTAAGTATTCCAAATAATCCATTCACAAACACCTTTACTCTATCTATAAACAATAATGAAATAATCATCAAAAGGGAGTTTGATTTTTTCTGGTAGAACTTCTTTTGGGAATACAATGATCATATGTTCATACTCTATTGAGAATTCTTCATAGAGACTAGTTAAGTGTGGAATCAAGTCACTTTTGATATATGCCATAGGTATCATAGGGTACTCTTTCAATTCCCATGAGTCAGTTTCAACAACAGCTGATAACTGGAATTTATCATCATATAAAGGTTCTGATATCTCCTTAACGAGATAATCTATTTTCTGCAGTTCAGAAAAATCATAAGCCTCGCAATCACACCAATCTTTATGATTTGAAAACATCTTTTCTTGAATGATTTCGACAATAACGTCAGAAGCATTTGTTGTTGTTTGACTGAACAAAGAAATACCTTTACGCTTTAACATGTCATGTCCAGTTACACCTTCAACCTCGACCTCATTTACATATTCCAAAAAGTTCATTAAACGTTTAGATACTTGCGTATTATCTTTACGACTATTCTCGAAAACGAAAAATAAACTAGAATTTTCAAATGCTGGTTCTTCTGCGTAACCAAATATTTTAGAAAGTAGAATTGTTTGACGTTCTGTTGCTCGGTCATACTCAATAAAAAAAGGGCTATCGTTCACAAATACAACAGCATCAGGAACCATTAAAAGATTAACCCGACTAATAGGAAATACAACTTGTATGTTTAGGTCATAAACAGACTTGTCTTGGTTTTTAAAAAAAAGCTTGTTTAAGATTTTAGCAACTAATCGTCTGGTCTCTAGATCATGAATATTTACGGTTTGAGGTTTCCCTCCTAGAAGATTATTACTGACAATGCTATATACTGACCTATCATATTCAGTCGTTGTTGTTAGCAACCGTATTTTATCAATCCCCTTAATCATAGTAAGCAACCAGGTACTAAAACCTTTGTTCAGATAATATATTTTTCTCTTACCGCTTCTAGCATCCGAACATGCTGAAATAGGATGATTCACCTTCCCAACAAGACGATAAAACCATGAATTAGGGGTTTTGGATTTACGAGTTACTGCAGTATAAATGAGGTCTATGATTTCCTTATCAAAATAACCAAACCTTAGTAAATGATAAAAGATGATAAGCTCCTCTTCTGAAAACGACAGTGAGGTATTTTGATTTTTTGAAACAAAGTAAGTAGCTATTTTATTTCTCTGAGTGTAATGAATTTTATTTTTTTTATTTGAAATAAGTGAGGTAAAATCTCTATTTTTTATATCTTGCATTTTGTAGTCCTAAAATAGTCAATCAATAGGGTATATAGTCTGGTCTTTTTTTGAAGAGTATAGATATTATTTTTAAAGTTATGCTAAGCCTTTGATATAGACTTACTCAAGCATTCCTTTGTACCCGTAAAATGCTGATTGATACTTTCATCTCCTCTCATTCATAACGTCGTAGTTTATTTTTATAACGATAATCCCTAAAAAACATGGGTTATTCTAGCTAAATAGTAATCACTATTTACTCATTTATAATTTACGAGTTTCTAATATTAGTAATCAACCCTATAAATACAGTAAACTCTTAGACTTTTGTTCTCTCTATACTTTCATTCATAAAATCTGGTTATCACATAACACTCGTAACAACCGGTTTTATGGGGTTTTAAGCACTTAATAACTACTATTAGGATTCATTTATAATAGGTCGCTATAGTGTTCAGTATACCCTAGAATAGATTATTTTCAAGGGAGTGACATGGGTTGACTTTTAATATTCTTGCTCTATACTATTAGATATAATTAATAATTAAGGGGCAATTTATGGCAGGAAAAAACAAAAAAACTGAATCAGATTTTATTAAGGAACTTGAAGCTTTAGAACAACAAAAGAAAGAAGCTACAGAGCAACTTAAAGCCTATCTAAAATCACAAACAGATAAACTAGGCCAAGTCTATTTCGAATTGAAAAAGCTAGAAAATCCAGATATATCTATTGATGATTTAGTTGTTGAAACACAAAATAAGGTCAAAGAGGAAAAAGAGGAAATTAAGAGAAAAAGAGCAGAAGAAAAAGCAAGAAAGGATTCTGAGAAGACTAATAAAGAAACGTATAATGACTCTCAAAATTAGAACAAAAGCAACGGTAATTTCCGTTGCTTTTTATGTTATCTAAAACCCTTCTTCTTCATCAATATCCATTTGTTCTACATTACTTTCTAAAGTTCTAGTTGCTTTCTCACGAGCTTCACGAGAGAGTTCTTGAGGTAATTCAAACTCTTGATTAGGTGCTTGAATATTTTGAGTATCAACTGTTTCAGGTGTAGATGATGGAGCTAGGATCACTCTTTGAGTTATTTCTTTATCCTTTAACTCACCAATATCATTTTTGCTATTTACAGTTTGTTTTTCTTCAACAACTGGTGAAATTTCTGAGTTATTGACCTCTTCTTTTTGCTCAATATCCTCTGTTACCTCTTCTCTAATTGAAGTACCTTCTCTATGTTCTGTTATACTCTCGTTGACTAAGATTGTTCTTTTAACTGATGGGGAATCATCTTTTTTCCCAACTGTATCATTCACATTACTATCAACATTTGGCACCTTAACATCCATAATTGCTTGCCATTCTTCGTCAGTAAAATCACTTTCATAGAGGTGGCTTTCAGACTCTTTTTGAGCATAATATTCTATCACTTCTGCTCTCCACAACTTGTATGCTTTTGCAATTTCCGGTTCTTCCTCTCCAAGCCCATAAACCTTATTGAAAGGTGTGTGTGTGACAAAAGAGTCCTTTGAAATATCCATTTCAAAATGCGGAGATGTTGTCAAATAAATCATATTTGAGACTTCATCATCACTGACGATAACACCACCAACTTGGAATTTCTCTAGGTTATTTGCATCTCTAGCAGTGAAGTTATCTTCTTCTACTACTTCCTCTGAAGTCGCACTTGAGTTCCCTTGATTCCCTGCTAAGAGGTCATCGTTTGCTACACGTTTGGTTTCTTTAAGAGCGTAATGTTTCCCTCCTGAACGAAGATTAATAAACTCTACAACCTTTGTTGAGGTTTGTTGGAAGGTAAAGGCATTACGATAAGACATCTTGATTGCATCAGCCCCAGATTCGCCAATAGAATCCCTAATTTGTTCGTCATGTTGATAAGCATGCATAACTGGAACATGGAACTTACGAGACTCATCTAGGAAGTTACTATCATTACCTGGCATCAAGTAACCATTCTTTTCATCTTCATAAAAAGCAAAGAAAGGAGACTTATCTGGAAGACGTCTTTGAGCAGCATTTTGCATAACTAATGTTACCATCTGTGCTACCATTCGAGACTTTTCTTTACCAAGAACACCTTTAGCAGAATTGACCAAAATCATTCCACCTGTTTTTAAAACGATATCTAAATCTTTGGTACTTTGAGAGAAAAATACACGACGAATTTCTGGTGAAGATGATAGGTCATCAATAACTGCTTTTAGACCAGACACGTTAGCATCAAAGGTATAATAATATTCCTCTGTGTACGAATTTAATTGATGAGCATTGATGAAATAATCATAAGAACTTTGGAGGTTTTCAAGTTTATTTCTTTCATCATTAAAGGCGTTAATAGCTTCATGAACATTCTCTGGTCTAAGGATAGTATCAAAGAGTTGTTCGTGTTCATGATTGTACTCTGATTCCTCTAACCACTTTTCTTTTTCCTGCTTTAAGAACGCTTCATGTTTTTTCAACGTTTCTTCAAATAGCCTTTTCTTCCGATTAAGTAATTGTTCAAAAATAGCAATATAGGCTTCAATCCAATCGCTAGAACGTAACATATTTGAGAATTCAGTTAGTGTTGGAGACTTACCTTTTAACATATAGTTTATTGGGGCATCTGGTATCAACGCTACCTCTTTAATGACAGTAATGATATTATCAGTAAGTTGTCCTTCTTGGTTAAGAAAGAAAGAAGAACCAGTCCCACTTGGATCACTAAATCGTTTAAATAAGTCTCGAACAGCCCCTTTTACCTGAGTAGTATCTCCATCCAAAATATTAATTGCACCAGTTCCTGGGTTAGTAGGATCTAGAGTCCAAATCATTTCATCAGGGAAGCCCATTTTATGAGCGTACTTAACAATTGTGCCATACATCGAACCTGATGGTTCAGTCATATAAATACCATTTGTAAGCTCTGCAGCACAACCATTGTTATACCACTGTTCCAACAATTCACGTCTTTTTTTCTTCCGTTCAAACTCTGTGTTAAAGAATTCTTCTTCCAGTTCTTCATCTACTTTCGTCAAATACTTACGATAGGATAATAGATAGTATTTCATATTTTCCATATCCTGTAGCATTGCTGGAATCAGAATCGTTGCCGATTTACCAGTACCAATCAAACCAAAGATAATAGTATGATAAGTCCTCTCATTAGCATGTAAAATCACTTGCTCTCCAGTTTTAGAGTTAAGCCCCATAACCAAATTCGCTTGACCTTTTTCATCTTGATTATGAACAATATTACTTAATACACTGTCTTGGAAGTAACGTCCTCCTAGCCATTGCTCAACCAATTTCTCGTAGGTTTTTTCAGCAATTCCAGTTGCATAACTATTATAAAAAATAAGACCAATTACTCCTATCGGAGTTAACAATAATAAACTGTTGAACCAGTCAGCTCCTATTAAGGGTTTTAGGGTATGATAACTTAATACAATACCTGTCTGACTTCCATTTGGTATTGACCAGGGCATATATTTGAGATAATTATCTGCTACATCATACATACGATTGATGAGGGATAAGATAAAGTTATTGATTGTTAGTACATATAATCCAGAAGATATAAGTACTGCTGCTAGTGCTGCTCTTATAGCATACCTACCAATAATCTTCTTTCGTTCTGCTCGTTTCAAGGTATCATATTTTTCAAATAACACGAAAATTTGACGACTTGTAACATTACTGTGCCATACACCAATGTATAAAACTAAAGCCATATTAACGAACAAAAATATAAATAAAGATATAAATACCCAATTAGGCAAACGCCATCTAAAGATAAACATAATAATATTGAAAGCAAATAATCCAAAAGATATATGATATACCCAATCAATATATTTTCGCCAACAAAACAGTAAGATATCTATAGTTCGCTTACCATTTGTATAATAACGATTAAAAAATAATTTCAAGATCTTCCGCATAAAGCACCTCTCTAGTAAGCAAACATTCTTTTCAAGAATTCCATAAATACAACAATAGCAATCGGACTTATTACTCCAAGTCTAATGAATAGATTTCGTCGAGGTAAGCTTGTTGTTTTCTTACCTTCTGTAATCAACCATTGATAGTGATATATGTATCCTTGTATGAAACCATATGCAGGTAATATCCCAACCGCTAGAATTTCTATTAGGGTAAAGACTTCTACGAAGCTAATCATAGAGAAATCACCACTATGTGTGCCTCCCTTTGATATCATTGCGAGTCCATAGATGATGAAAATAGGGATAAATGTAACGATATATAAGAATAAAATTGATTTTAAGGCAAAATTTACTCCCATGATTTGTTTCTCTGGATTATTGATAGATTTAGCATAACTCCACCTACCGATACCGACGAAGACCAAGGTAATAGGTAAGACATACCGAATAAAGACTATCAGATAATAGACAATAGCATTGATATTGTGATGGTTCATTGCCCCTCCTTGTTTAATTTTTCTGTTCCGAACGTAAACAAAAAGTTCCCATTTCAGAGGGAACTATATGCAACTCAACTAGTGAAAAATGTTGATAAGATTTTACTGTTCACACGATTTGGATAGAAACTATTGAAACGTGATTTGATACGAAACAGACATTTTTTCTCTTCCGTATTCTGTGAATTACTGCTCACTTCTTCAGTTTTTTTAGCCACTCGACGCCCCCTGCTATTTGCGTCTACCCAGCGATAATGAGCATCTAGTATGACAACTGAAATTTCATCTCCTTGCTTAAAAGGAACCCGATTTAAAGAACCCGAGTCCTTCATTTTAATTTTGATTCCTGGAAAGTCAACCAACTCTACAGTATGTAGACTTTGTGGATCAAAACTGATAAATCGCACTTTAAACAATCGTCCTATGACTTTCTTATCATCAATCATCTCAATCAAAGCATCTTGAGGTGCTTCTTCGAGAACTTTCATATCTCCCTCGATACGAATATAGTCATGGATAATGTGACGTTCTCTTTGATTTGGACTTGGTTTTTGGGTATTGGCCCCAGTAATTTTAAATTCCACCCTATCAAAGACTGATACTACTTCGTCTAGGTTAACAAATGAAGAATCACACTCATAACTTACCCTATGTTTTGGAATGAATACCGTTTGTAATTTTTTGGTCATTACCATGATACCTGCATTGCTACCATTGTTAATAACGGCTGATACAATACCTTCATGAGTACGCTCTAAGATATTTTTTCTATCTCGATTACGTGAAGAGTTATCTTTACTCTTTTCAATTTGCTGAAGAAGTTGATAATTAGTTAACCACTCAGCTAACTCAATACTACCTTCAACAACATAGTTTGATGGGTTATTGATTGTGAGTTTATAATTGTCGATAGTTTGGATATGGATGTCAGTTAATTTACAAGGAAAAATCCGTCCAACCATTTTAAAGAAATCTTTTGGCTGGCGGAAGCCTGATTCAGTTTGTTTAATATAAACTGCTGTTCCAGCAAGTTCTCCATTTTGGATACGCCCTACTAACATATCGCAGAAAGCTACACCTTCACCGATAGGGCGACCATTTCTATTTCTAGGAATAAATGGCTGTGTTTCAAGCACATTTTCTACCACAACTGATACAACCTTATTAGTTGCTTGTTCTAACAAATACTCATCTTCAGTATTTCCGAGATCAATATATGGGAGTGTATAGTTTCGAATGATATCTGAAACTTCTTCTGGAACACATTCGATTTCTGGTTGCTCAAACCATTGTTCTTGTTCATCTTTCCTATCTGCAACAACCAATGTTTTAAATTTTTGCTCCCCTAAACTAGCATAATGGACGTTTTCATAACCGTCCTCTCTTATAAGTTTAAGTGCTTTCATATTTTTCTCCTTTAATGTCTTTTTTGACATTAAAAGCATAACAAAAAAGGTCACTACCTGTAAGATAGTGACCCCCCCCCCTTGACTTTTGTTAATTCATTGCGATTAGAATTTCCTCTTAACTTTTTATATAGAATGTCTCCTTTATTTAGTGCTAACGACTGCAATGTAACGTAAATCCTTGCCAATTTTATTGAAAAAACTATACATTTTCGTAAATTGGGAACGATTTTCTTTTTGTAAGCCTCGGTATAGAATCTGACAAGTTTTTAAGAATCCTTCATCACGAATCATCCCTGACAATGACATCAAAGTCATGTTTCCATAGGTTGCTTCAACACTTGAAAAGCCGATTGCCTGAAAAAGTTCTTGCCAATGATTAACATGTAAAGGTTCAACATTAGCATTAATCGTTTGGCTTAACTGATGTAATTTTGCTTCTGCTTTATCAGAAACATAGGAAACATCATGTGTTAAAAGGCGTCCGCCTGGTTTCAAAACTCGTAGATATTCCTTAATCGCTTTTGCTTTGGCTTCTCCGCGAAGCATGGTTAACATCGCCTCATTAATGACAATATCAAATGAATTATCAGGGAATGGGAGCTTTAGTGCATTTCCTTGCTGAACGTGGATATGATTCTCAAGTCCCGCATTAGCAATGTTAACACGCGCTTTTTCCAGCGCCTTACTATCCATATCAACACCAATAATTTGACAACCATAAGTTTGTGCCAATTCAATTGATGTGGTACACATATTGCAGGCGACCTCTAAAACCTTACTGTCTTTGGAAAAATTTCCCTGTTCAACCAACCAATTAGTAGCTTTTACGCCTCCTGGGCGCAAGCGTGTTTTTCCTAACCTAGCCAAAAAATGATGTCCGATTTCTTTTTTAGCCATATCTATGTCTCCTTTCGGATGTAAAGCTTATCTTTATAGCGACTAATCGCTATAAACCTTATTTTAGCATAAATTTTGATTCTCTTGTAAAAACATAAAAAACCAGAACCGAGGTTCTGGTTAACTTGTATTACAAGTTTTTCTTATATTTATATTAGTGGGTAGCTCCCGCTAGTATAAACCCTTTCTTTAATTATTTTTTAGATTTGTTTTATACTTCGTTCAGCGCTGTGGATTAGTACCATGTTTTAATCGCTTTGACGATTTAAAGGAGACTCTAACCACAGCTCTTTGTTTTATTGGTAATGAGAATGATAACGCTTGGACGTTTTATTTCGTGTAAGAATACAAGGCAAAGAGTGCGTGGAACGAACAACAGCTGCTAATCACTTGGAAAGGAATCAGAAACTTATGTTCTATGTTGGTATTGATATCGCCAAAACCAAACACGATTTAGCTTGTATGGATGAAACTGGAGAAACAGTAATCACTAACTTTAGATTTGCCAATTCTTATCAAGGTTTTCATCAGCTGAAAATAAAGCTAGAACAGCTATCTCCTATCACACAAGATGTCCAGATTGCACTTGAAAGTACAGGGCACTATAATTACAATATTGTCGCTTTCTTAAGAGAGATAGGCTACAACGTGTTTGCTTACAACCCTTTTATTATTAAGCAATTTGCCAAATCACAATCCCTTAGAAAAACTAAGACAGATACGAAATACACTTTATTAATCGCTCGTAAGCTACGCTCTGACGTCACTCCTGATTATTATCAGACAGATAAAGTAATGGATGAATTAAAAGAACTCACACGCTATCAAAATCGCTTAATTCAGTCCCGCTCTAAATGCAAGAACTTATATATCCGATTACTTGACATTATCTTTCCTGAGATTAATAGCTACGTTAGTAATCTTCATAGTCATTTTGTCTATGAGTTATTGACTAAGTACCCTTCTGCTCAAAAGATAGCTCGTGCTAGAGTCTCATCGTTACTTAAAATCAAACGGCTAACCGCTGATAAAGCTCATCAGATACAAGAGATAGCCAAACAAACTATTGGTAATACTTCTACCGTGTTATCCTTAGAATTAGTGCAATTAATTGAAAGCATTAAACACTACGATAAGCAAATTAACCAAGTCCAAGAAGAAATTAACCTCTTGATGATTGAGTTGAACTCTCCTATTACTTCTATTCCTGGAATTGGAAGTCGCCTTGGTGCAATTATTCTAGCTAAAATGAAGACTATTCATAATTTCAGAAATCCAAATCAGCTTCAAGCCTTTGCAGGTTTAGACCCTGCCATTTACCAATCAGGACAGATGGATAATACCGGTCATATGGTAAAACGAGGTTCCTCTTATCTAAGGTATGCCCTAATACAAGCTGCCAAGCTCATCTCGATTTACTCACCTCATTTTAAAGCCTATTTAAAGCTAAAAATCAGTCAAGGAAAACACTATAATGTAGCTGTGACACTTGTTGCCAAGAAGCTTATTCGTGTCATTTATCATCTCCTCAAAACCAATCAAACCTTTGATGAGGCTAAACTAAGATAAAAATACAGAAATCAAGAATGATTTTTAAAACTTGCTCCAGGGCAAGATTTTTTGCGTGTCTAAAATTAAGCTTTTAGACTAAAAGGTGTAAAATAATAAGTCCATCCTCCAGACGATTGAGTAACTTGCATTCAAGTTTATCGCAGTGGTGTTTTTTTATTTTTTAGAATTTCCTCTTGACTTTTTATATAGAATGTCTCCTTTAATGTCTTTTTTGACATTAAAAGCATAACAAAAAAGGTCACTACCTGTAAGATAGTGACCCCCCTTGACTTTTGTTAATTCATTGCGATAAGAAGCCCGACACACAACACTACAATTGGTGTAATTAAGGCGAAAATTGAAAAGATCTTCTTGGCGATACCGATGACAACGTATAATAAACTCGCTAATGTAAGTAATAGAACCAAGATCATAAACATAATTCTCACCCTTTCTTCTGGCTCTGTTTTAATTATTATTATATAGATTTTTGATATCAATGCAAGGCTAGAGCACCCAAAATATAAAGGCAACTTCAAAAAATTTCATTGTGTGCCTCTGCATGATACCCACGTTTAATTGCGATCACGTCGATAACCTTTTCAAATATATAATCCTCAGTTTCCTTAACATCAAAAAAGCTCCCAGAAGAATAGCACTTCTGAGAACTTCCCCATCAGTCTTAATGTGGAATAATTCTTAAAGTTGAGTTAACCCATCACTAATAACTAGTTTTTTATATTTTTCTTTCTCTTATTTGAGATCATTCCCAAATGAGCAGTTGCTAAAGCAATAATACCTGCCAACTCAAAACCATAACCATATTCACTACTTGTATTTGGTAAATAACCCTTAGTTCTTATGGTTGTTTCTTTTGACGAACGAGGTTCTGAAAACGATTGATCCATCACTACTGGCTCTAACTTAGTATTTATCACAGTAGAAACTCCTTGATGCTCTTTCGTAATATTATTACGTTCGATTCTATTAACCTCAACTGGTGCAACATCTGGAACTTGGGATACCTGTTTCGTACCTCGATAAACCTTCTTAGATTGCGGTTCAATACGTGATAATTCTTTTTCTGTACTTGACTGCAATTCACCATTTACATAGATGTCTGTGATTTCTACTAAAACTTGTCCATCTACTGCTGCAACTTCTCGAATTTTACCTGCATCAAGACTTGCATCATTAACGTATTCAACCTTATCAGTCTTAAGAATTCGACTTTCTTGACGAACCTTGGTTTCAAGAATAGCCTCTGGTTTATTTTGCTCTATAGGGGCAACATCGGGAACTTGGGATACTTGTTTTGTTCCTCGATAAACCTTTTTAGCTTGCGGTTCAATACGTGATAATTCTCTTTCTGTACTTGATTGCAACTCACCATTTACATAAATGTCTGTGATTTCTACCAAAACTTGTCCGTCTACTGCTGCTATTTCTCGAATTTTACCTGCATCAAGACTTGCATCATTAACGTATTCAACCTTATCAGTCTTAAGAATTCGACTTTCTTGACGAACCTTGGTTTCAAGAATAGCCTCTGGTTTATTTTGCTCTATAGGGGCAACATCGGGAACTTGGGATACTTGTTTTGTTCCTCGATAAACCTTTTTAGCTTGCGGTTCAATACGTGATAATTCTCTTTCTGTACTTGATTGCAACTCACCATTTACATAAATGTCTGTGATTTCTACCAAAACTTGTCCGTCTACTGCTGCTATTTCTCGAATTTTGCCTGCATCTAGACTTGAATCTTCAACATATTCTACTTTATCCGTTGTGATGACACGACTCTCCTGACGAGTTTTAACTTGTTTAGCTAGCGCCCACTTAGCCCATAGGGTTTTATCACCAACTGAATTAAAGAGAGTACTGTCTATCTTATTTCCAATAAAATCTGGATTATCATACCACCCTTCAAAAATATAACCACTACGAGCTGGACTGCCCAAAGGAATTTCAACATCGGTTTGGTATGTTGAAGGTAAGTCACGAGTAACACTACCACCACCTAAATTGTAAGTAAGGGAATAAGTATGAGGTACCAATTTAAAGTCAATCCCCGTTTGAACAGGTGCTACAGGAAGCCAATCAGATTCAGATGAAACGTACCCCTCTTTAGAAACCTTGACTTTCCAAAGGCCTTCAGGAACATCCCAAGCAAATTCCCCATTTACACTTGTTAAAACTGGGTTAAGTTGAGAATATTCATCAGCATTCCAAACTTTCTCATTTCCATTAGCATCCTTAAAGTATACTGTAACTTGAGCACCAGATAGAACATTACTTGTTACGCTATTCATAATTGTTCCAGATGGATCAATAACATAATTTGGCGACTCTGGAAGAGTTAAAAGATAGTTTTTAACTTCAACAACGTCAGTAATTAAAGGATAATTACTACTATCACTAAAACGTGACTTGGAAGAACGGTAACCTTGTTCTACAGTATAGAAGAACGATGTTAAATTATGGACTGAAATATCAATACCAAATAGTCTATCATCAATATGACGAATGGTCTTTTTGTATGGTACTTTAACATCATTTGGCATCTGTCCTATTGTTGCACCACCATTCAAAAGGTTTATTTCATCAACTAAGTATCTCGTAAACATATTGCCTTTTGCTGTCGCTCTGGAAAGACCTGCTCTTTGATTGTTAAAACCTGGACCATTAAAATTAAGAACTCTTCGTAATTTACCTTTGACATCAGCTAAGTTATCAGCTTCTAAAATCCAATCTCCAGCATTAACTGCTTGATAACCTCCTAAAGAATGTCCTGTGAGATAAATATTTTCAAAATGAGGATAGTTCAACTTAATTTCTTCTATAATTTTCCTTATCTGGTATTTTGCTGCCCTTTCTTGAGGATTTCTTTCATAAGGAACGAATCTATTGCCATAAAGAGCTTCATTTTCTTCTTCACTTCCCCTAAAAGCAACAACAATATTTTTTTTATCTTTATCAATAAAATATGATACTGTCGAATGATATTCACCAGGCCAAATATTGTTTCCCACAATCTCCGCTTCCTTAAAAGCATTTTCCAGTTGTTTGACAAATATCCAATTAGAGAATAAGCCTCTGTCTGTAGACACAAGATTTAAACCGTAGAATTGAGTTTTCGGTTTGTTATCTGATTTTAACTCATCAAAATTAAATTGTGATACTTCTGTTTCCCCATTTTTAGGTAATAATTTCTCTAATTCTTTTGGAGAAAGATAAGCTAAACCTGAGAAAATCAACAAATCCCTATCAGACACATCCCAACTATTGTTATGTTTATCGGCAATTATAGGATTATTGTTACTGATTACTATCTTATCCGTTTCCTTTACTTTATCCGAGTCAATTAGACCATCTCCATCACTATCTCGATTGTTAACCGTTCCAACATTGATGACAAAATCTTTTGGAATGAAATCATCTCTTATACCATTTACATCGAAAAAGCCTTTGTATTTGAATAAATGAGGATTAGACTGTCTACTTAAATGAACAAATCCATCTTTATTATTTCGTGATGTTTTTATAGAAACTCCAGAAACATTTTTATCATTCTCCAATTCAACTTCAAATTCAAACTTTTCGCCTGGTCGGAAAATTACATTATTATTTGGTTTACCATCAGTTAAATCAAACGATTGTCCATGATGTTTCATAATAAATGATTTTAGACGTGGAGCAGATGATTGATATAATATAGTCTTGCTTTTAGCAATTATGTTATCCCGTGAAATTTCTGAAATAACGGTTAAGAAAGTTTTTCTTAAAGAGTTTTCATCACTCGATAATTTTGAAACATCTACCGGAACTACTGCACTATAACTACCATCCTCTTTAGAGACTGTTTCCAGGATTCTTTCAGATGAATCCTTAACAAATAATTTTATTTTGGTATTTGGCTTAGTCTTCCCAGATACTGTTAACGAATTGCTAGATATATAATCATTAACATTTATAGTCAAATACGGCATTTCTTCATTAATATGTCCTAGAAGCTCGGCTCTTTGAATACCATTTTCCTTATAACGAATTTGTGCGACGATATCTAAATAGGTTAACTCTTCCGCTGTCGTTTTTACATTAAAGTCAAAAGTTCCTTTTAATGAATTTATGTCCTTCAATGTTAAAACATTTTTATTTTTTCCTGAAATCGTACCTTTTTTTACAATAGGGTTTTCTGAATTAAAACTTACCTTATCATCTGGCAGTGTGATAACAATCTCTGTATCTGAGATGTTACGCCCTGCTGTCTTTAATTCGTACTCTAAACGAAGCGAAAGATCTCCAGAAAATTTTAGATTCTGAGATGTTGTTAGTAAATGAGCTCTTGTCACAATACTATCGTTGTAGTGCTTGTAATCATCACCTACTGCTACTGTCTTAAAACCATTAGCTTTCAAATAAGTCTCAGCATAAGAACCAACTTCAACATGGAATGTTACCTTGTCCTTGTTTGCAATAAGATTTTCTCCAATATTCGTTACACTTGCAGGAATATAAACATTTTCCAACCCTTCCATATTAACAAAAGCATTAGTATCAATACTTTCAACTTTGTCTGGAATAACTAGTAGTTTCATGCCTTTGTTTCCTTCAAAAAGATAACCTTTTAAGGCTTTCAACTCAGATGGTAGCTTTATGCTCTTTAAATTAGGATTAAATCGGAATGCTCCATCTCCAATTTCACTGACAGTATCAGGAATATCATAATAACCTATATCCGTTGATTCAAATGCACGTGAATCAATTTTTGTTAAACCAACAGGTAGAATAACATCTTTAAAACCTTCTTGTGGGCCGTCAAAACTTATAGCTGTAGACTTATTATTTCGGAAAGCATACTTACCAATTTCCTTAATACCTGAAGGTACTATAAAGGTTGTCAAACCTGTGTTTTCAAACATACCATCAGGTATACGGATACCCTCAATTTTATTACGCAATTCATTCAATTTCTTACTGCCTGCAAAGGCTCTATCTGCTGTTGTTAATTTTTCAGGAATATTAACACTATTTAAAGTGTTAATATTTCCAAAAGCGTACTCCCCTAACGTTTCTACAGTATCTGGTAAAGTTAAGAACGTAAGACTAGTTCCATCAAAAGCGTGAGACCCAATCTCGGTAAGATTAATATTGTCTTTAAATGTCACTGATTTTATAGGTGTTACACCCTTAAAAAGATAATCTGATACCTTGCTAACGCCACCTTCAAAATTAACAAAGATACTCTCAGGTCTTTGTTTAGATATTTCATCACCATAATAATTTTGATAGGTAAACGGTGATATTGTGTTAACATCATAATATCTATCAAGTTCTATATTTGACTTGATTTTTACAACTCTAAGCTTACTACTATTTCCAAAAGCTGAACTTCCTAAATATTGTAAAGAAGCCGGTAACTCTATCACCTTCAACTGATTACCAACAAAAGCTGACGAAGCAATTCGTTTAATTCCTTCTGATAAAATTAAGTCAGATAACTTAGTATTGTAAAAAGCACCTGAATGAATTTCCTCAATATTACTTGGAATTTCTAATTTAGTCAGTCCTGTATTAGCAAAAGCATTCTCAGAAATAGCTCTCAACTGTTTGGGAAAAATCACTTCTGTGAGTGAATGGTTATTTTCAAAGGCTCCCCTACCCAAATAAGTCAAACTATCAGGTAATTTAACATGTTTTAAATTTGTATTAGCGAAAGCACTTTCATAAATGGCTTCCAAAGCATTATTTAAAATAATTTCACTTAAATAATCGTTTTGAGCAAAGGCAGAATATTCTATTGTTTTAATTGTAGAAGGCAGAGTAAATGTTTTAATCCCAATATTACTTAAAAGACCCGATGGAATATTTTCACGACCATCTTCAAAGATTACATTTTCCAGTTTTTTACTATTTGAAAAAGCATTATAACCACTCTCAAGACTCAATGGGATATTTACAGAAACTAGAGTTGCAATTTTCCCAAAAGCTTCAGTTTCTAGTGTCTTTAATTTTGAAGGTAGGGTAACATTGGTTAGTTGTGTACCTGAAAAGGCGTTTTGTCCTATTGATATTAAGTTATTTGGTAACGTAATACTCTGCAAAGGAGTATCTGCGAAAGCAATTCCTCCAATACTTGATACTGATTCTGGAATTGTAATCTTAGCTATATTTGTCTTATAGAACGTCTTACTTGAGATCTCTTTTAAATTTGCAGGCAAAGTAACTTTATCTAGAGTTTCAACAGAATCAAATGCTCCATAACCAATCTTTTCAACACTATCTGGAATGGTAATTTCTTTAAGCTTGGTATTTGCAAAAGCAAAATCCTGAATTTCAGATAATGATGGCGGTAAGTTAATCGTAGTTAAATCAGAATGAGCAAATGCCGCAGAGCCAATCTTTGTAACACTGCTTGGTAAATCAATCTTATTAATACCAGTTCCACTGAACAATTCACTGATAATTTCTGAGATTCCATCTTCAAAAGTTACAGTTTTTAGATTCTTAGCTCCTGAAAAGATGCCCTCCCCCCATGCTACGTTACTCCATTGAGAATCATAAATGTAACTGGTAGTACTAGAATAACTAGAAATTGATTTAAGAGATCTTGGAATATGTACTGACTCTAGCGATTCAATACTAAACGCATGATCACCAATAGTCTCAACTCGACTAGGAAGGACAACTTTTTTTAGTTTAGTACCACTGAAGGCAAACCGACCAATTGTCTTCAGATTAGCTGGTAAATCAATAGAAGTCAGACCAGTATTGTAGAAGGCTTCATTCCCAATACTAGTCACATTTTCTGGTATAGAAATATTAGCTAATCCTTTCAAATCATAGAATGCACCATCTCCTATTTTTTCGAGACTTTTTGGTAATACTACCGATTTAATGGACGTTCCAGAAAATGCACTGAGACTGGAATAAAAAGCTCCTCTTATTTCTTTTAAACCTTCTGAGAAAGTTATCTTACTTAATTCAGAATTATCAACAAAGGCAGTTCCAAGAACTTCCAAATGACTCGGAAGGGTAACTTCTTTTAAGTTATTATTTGAGAACGCATTATCACCTAATGTCTTTAACTGAGTAGGCAAAGTAACTGCTGATAGTTTGTTATACGAAAATGCTTCTTCAGCTATTTCCTCTAAGCCTGAAGGAAGAGTTACTGACTCTAAGTTAGAATTCTTGAAAGCTGCTCTTCCAATCTTCTTCAGGGTACTTGGAAATACAACTGATTTCAACAACTTGTTATTAGAAAAGGCATAATCACCTATTTCTTCCACACCCTCTGATAAAACAATTTTTTCAACTTGAGTATTATCCAAAATACCATATGGAATTGTTTTCATCGTAGCAGGGAATACAATTTCTTTTAGACCAGTATTTGAAAACGCTCCTTCTCCAATAGTTTTAAGAGTTGATGGTAAAATAAGCTTTGTTAATTGTTTATTACCAGAAAAAGCATCTTTGCCAATTTCTTCTACTCCTTCTGGTACGACAAATTCTGTAATCCCAGTACCTGCTAGAAAACCATCAACAATTTTTCTAGCCCCTGATTTAAGGTTTATTGTAACTAAATTTTTACTACCACTAAAAGCATTCCATCCTGTAACTAAATTACTTCCTACGTCAATTGAAGTCAATGTTACAATATCTCCGAAAGCATAATTTCCAATCTTTTCTATAGCTGATGGGAAAAGAACAGTCTTAAGACTTGTATTCTTAAAAGCATAGCCAGCAATTTCTTTCATCGTTGATGGAAAATTGATATTCACAATCCCTTGTTGATTATAAAACATTTTAGCTGGTATTTTGGTAACTCCTTCTTCAATCACAACCGTCGTTAACGGGCTGCCATCAAAGAGCCCCTCCCAATACCAATCGTCCCAACTTTTATTGATATCAGAAGTCACTGTAACTTTTTTTAACGTATCAATATTAGAAAATGCATTGATACCTAAACTGTTTAATTTTTTAGGCAGATATATCTCAGATAAATGTGTCTGACTAAAAGCATAATAACCTATTTCAGTTAATTCTTTAGGTAATTCAATAGATGTCAAACCTGAATGTTCAAAAGCACCTGTTCCAATATTTGTAATACCACTCGGTAAATTAATATGGGTAAGACTTGGAGTATCAGAAAAGACATACCTAGAAATCTCAGTCAAAGTTTCAGGAAGTTCAACAACTGATAATTTGCTATCACCTGAAAAAGCACCTTCTTCAATCTGTCTAACTCCATCTAACAAATTAATCTTTTCTAAAGATTTATTATTAGAAAAAGCATAGCTCCCAATAGTCTTGACACTAGAGGGTAAGACTATCTCTTCTAAACCAGTGTTATTAAGAATACCTGAAGGAATTGTGACAATACCATCTTCAAAAATCACTTTCTTAAGATTAACATCTCCAGAAAAGGCATGACTAGCAGTTTCAACAGATTTTGGTATAGTTACTTCTGTCAAAGTCTTTATATTAGCAAAAGCATTATAACCAATATACGTTAAACTATATGGCAATTCTATCTTAGATAGTGATGTTCCCTCAAAAGCTGATATTCCTATACTTTTTAGAGTACTTGGTAAAATTACTTCCTTTAATTTCGTATTATTTTTAAAAGCATTGTCATCTATAACAGTCATACCTTCTGGAATTTCAATACGTGAAGCACCACTGTCATTTAACTCTTTAAAATAATCTAAACGCTTTCTATTTTCTTCCTCAACAGTTTTTTCTACCTTACTATCTGAAGAATTAGTTAGAACTGATGCCCTGTCTTCACCTATTGAACTGTCGAAAGTTATATTCGCATCTTCTTTGGTAGAAATCTTATCTACAGAACTATTATTATTTGCTACTAGAGCGGTAACATCTTCTGAGGGTGATGATTTACCAGTCTCCGGATTTACCTGTTCGGACACAGAAAAATTTGTTTTATGTTCTTCAGTGTCAATAGCCTTCTCTGAAGATGTTACTTCACTATTCGTATTAGAAGAGTTTTCAATAGAATGCGGTAACACGACATCACTATACCCGGATGTTACTGTTTCAGTTACCGTACTGTTTTCAGTGATTGTAGGTACGTTATTTGAAGCCTCATCTGCAAACACAACTGAATTCCCAAATACCATGCAGGCACCAACTAAAACCGTCCCAGCAACGGTTACCCATTGACCTGTTCGGCGTTTTCTTAGTTTTAAAACTTCCTTCATTCAAATATCTCCTATTGTAATAATATCTTTCAAGTTACTCTTTGACTGTCTTTTTGATTATCAAATTGTTTTATTATTCTTTATAAAATCTGTCTTAATACTCCTCTCCAGAAAAAATCAGTGCTATACAAAGTAATGGTTAAATCATTTGTCAATAAATCCTATTTGAATATGGAACACAACAATAATTATTATATGTATTAAATTACTGAAATACTGGTCACTATAACAAATAGATACTTATATCCAACAAAGACACGAATATCGGAGGATAATTAATATTTGTCATCACCTAAACTAATGCTTATACTTTGAAGTAGAACGTAACTAAATTATTCTCCAACCTTTCACTACTAACAAATATAATCAATCCATTTTTTGAAAGGTCGTAAAATTATGAAATATCTACATATAGCATCTACAAATTACACTGTATGTCTGAAATAATCTGATAATTTACACCTCTTTAGTATTTTAACATAATCCTACTCTTTAAAATGAAGATTTCCATGAAAATTTTGTTTTTAGTAAGCGTTTACATTTCTTTTATCTATACATTTCAATGGTTTCTCATTATTTTTTGAATATTAGGTAAAAAAAAGACAAACATTAGAAATTATGTTTGTCTTTTTTAGTTAATGTTCAAACGCTTACGCTGATTCTTATTTTAGCATAAAACATTCTATAGTCAATGTTAGTAATTACTTGTAGCTGTACCATCTAAATAATTAATATTTGCATTCTTTGAAACGTTCTGAAGTGTGACCGAACTCACATTTTCATCACTCGTTGCTAATCCTTCTTCTGATAGTTCAACTCCATACTGTGAACCATTTTCATCAAAGGACGTCCAGTAAAGCGTTACAGTTCTAGGAATTAGCTCATTGCCAGTATAGTTTGCAACAACACAATAATCTAAGTACATATTTGGGTTGTTCTTCAACCATTTGGCTAGGGCGTTTTCATAGTATAGCATACCGTTTGGATTATTAGCATCCGTTTTACTATCAGACATCGTTCCAGCATTCAAATAGCGTGTCATAGGTACTAGATTCTTGATTTCAGAATTTAATCCAGAAAACTGATAACCAATAAGATGCCCACGATTCATCAGATAAGCTTTTTTGACTTTTCCGTGCTCATCTTCGTACTTAAAACGATAGTTACGCCAACCGACTGGATCAACATTAATTTTACTTTCCCTATCATCTTGTGGTTTGTCCGAATACTTTAGTCTGATGTGCCCATATGTTGCTCTACCAATACTATCCAAATCTCCATTGACCATTAGCTTATGGTTTTCAAAAGGCAATGGCCTATAGCTGAAAGCATCAGACTTTACACCACTTGTTTTAGAAGAACTGTTTCCTGTTTCCGAAGATTCTGACTTGGGAATAAATTTCCCAAATAATTTTCCGACATCACTTGAATTGGCATGCTCTCCTTTACTAATAACATTAAAGCCACTAGATAAAATACCAGGTACATTAATTCCTTGGGACATACCATATCCAGCTATACAAAACATAATAACAATAGCTATCGGTATCCAAATCAGACTGCCAAGACAACCTCTTTTTTCATTGTTTTTTCTAAGCATAAGACCTCCTTAATTCTCTATAAATTCATTATAGACTTAGGAGTCACTATTCGTAACCCAGTGACATAAAAAAGACCTTAAGTGGCCTTTTGACTAATCTGGAGATAAGTTCATACTATCAATCAATAAATCTTATAAGGTGATTCTTATCTAAACTATATCCTTGTATTTCAGCAACTTTCTTAATATCACCTGTCTCTTTATAAACAATAGAGGCGTGGCTGTCTTTTAAAATACTAGGAGTGATTACCTTACCATAAGCATGTCCAATGTTCTTTGCTAGATGACCTATTGTATTTCTCCCCATAGGCTTTTTCAACATGGTTAAAAATAATGACGGTATAGAAGGGTCTAAGTCCCAGCGTCCACGTCGTTCCTTAACAAATGGAGCTATGTAAGGAATTGTGAAAGGAAGAAAACGGATAAACTGTTTCTCGTTGTTCCTAACAACCCAAATTCCTTTTTTACGCAGATCAATATCCCTAACTGTCAAGTTAACAACTTCTTGAGTACTTGCTCCAGTACCAATTATGATCGCAAATATAGCAATATTTCGCTCTTTCTCCTTTTCCCAATTATCAGCTTTTTTCTGAGTTGGTAGAGTTGTAACATAACTGTTTGCCATGAAATCAAGTAGCCCTTCAAGCTCTTGCTGCGTATACAAAATAGTCTTTTTCTTTGATTCGGAATATATTATGTTGTGGTAACTCTCTTTATAAACAATCTTCCATTCATTAAACACGTTACGATAAAATAACGGCATTCCTCTCTCAATTGTAAAGGAGGTATTCGTAAGATAATTCCAAAATGCTGCTAAAGTATAGAGAATAAATCTTTTTCCTGCTGGTTTCAGACGTAAATTTGCCAAATAATTTTGAACAAATTCTCGTGGTAATTTTTCTAAGTCTGTCAATGATAGGGAGATACCCTCTTTATCAATCGTAATTGCATAGCTATTTAAAAATTTCTGGATTACTGACAAACGTTCAACCATTTTGGGAGAAGGCTCTTCGACATCTACTTGAAGGAAAGATATATACTCATCTATAATATCTGGTAATTGTCTTCTGAGTGCTAGATATTTATCTTTCTGTTTTGACATAATTCTCCTCCTCTCAATAATGATAGCAATTAACTACAGGTTTACCACTTATATTTTTAAACCTATTATATCATACAAGATTGCATGTTGATTTTAGATTTATCTAGTAAAAAAATTTCTAAAACAAAATAGCGATACATCGTGTATCGCTATTATATATATAATCTATCTACAAAAATACATCTGAAGTTATACTTTAAAATAATCAAGTATCTCAGTCAAGAGTTGTTCTCTTGTCTCTTCAAAACGGCTATCAGTCAGTGACTCTAAACCTTTATCTTTAAGTTCCCACAGCTTCTCTTGCAACAGTTTCTCTGCTAAATGTTTAATATCCGCCTTATTATCTTCGTCAGGCGTCTTTGAGAGTTCTATTTTAATTGCTGATTTAACTGCTACTACTACTAGTCCTAAACGGTCTTTGTCATCCGTTCCATTTTCATAGTTTGGCTCAGACCAATCTGGAACATTTGAAGGACGATTATCCTTATTAGTTGGATGACTATCTCTCAAATCTGAAAGTTTTGTGTACCCTGCTACTTCCCATTTATTGAGCAACGTTCTTGTCCAACCGAAAGTACGGTTTGCATCACTTCCTGTTCTTTCCAACGCCTCAATAACTAGTTCATGGTCCATTGTTTCAAGCCAACGTTTGAGTTGATTTTTATTATTGTAGTTGTCAGCCTTGCTCCCTTTAGGAAAAACAGTGTAGAATTTCTCCATCACGATAGCCATCTTACGTTTGAAGTCTAACTCCTTCTTCTTCTCAAAGGTAATGACTTTATCGTTTGTGGCAACAATACGTCTCAAATCGTCATCGAACGGTTTAAACCTAAATATATAGTGGGTAATTGATTTTCCTTTTTTGATTCGCTCTACTGTTAAATCCTGTATGACAGGAAGCCCATGCTCATCAACTAATAGCGTATTGATTTCATCCAATGCTTGCTGCAGCTTAGTACCTTTCGAACGAAGTAAACTTGGACTATCCAAAATCAAAACTTCTTGCTCCAGTTCTTCAGCTGTATCTTTTACAAAGCCTGTTTTACGCCAGTCTGCTAAATGTCTAAATAATCGTTTAGAATACTTACTCTTCAATAGGTTATGGTAATCACGTCCATACTGAATGTACTTAGCTTTTTTACCCCACTCTGGGTTATTGAAAAGGTCCTTAACTGTACGCTTGACCGCTACTTTTACTTTTGATCCATCTTCTGTAGTTACTTCATCATATTCAGTATATTCCGCATCAGACAAGTGGATTTTAATCAGTTTATTTTCGTGGTCTACTCTAAAGGTCTTGAACAGTGGGATGGAGGTATAAGAGACTACCTTACCATCGACAACCTTTTCGGGATGTCGATATACAATTTTAGTCATTCTTTCCTCTAGTTCCTCAACTGTAGTTTCAAATCGCTTACCAGTCCTAGGAACAATTTTTTGTTCCCTAGAACTGTAAAATGTATTTCCTGCTAGCATTGCCAGACTCGAATAAGAAAAGATTGCTGCTTCGTTTTCGTCATAAACATCTCGCAACTCACCAAATATAGAATAAATCATGTTTTCTTGAAGAGGTGAAAGGTCTCCCAGCTGAAACATTTGGGTGAACTTATTATCATATTTGATGATTTCTCTGAACTCTCTATTCTCTACCAAATGCTTCTACCTTTCTTAGTTCATTCATCATACATTTTGGTTGTATTTTAAATAAAAGTAATTATTTTACTATAAGCTAATTACTCACTGCAATATGTGACAGGGTATAAAAATATTAATTTACAACCCTTTTGTATGACATTATATCACTAATATTCTGATTTTCATAGTATTTTTTTAAATTTACGACCATTTTGTAGGATATACATACAAATTTATATGACATACATGCATTTTTGTAGACTTAACATACAACTTTATAGGACATACCTACCAATTTGTAGGATACACCTGCAATCTTATATGACATACATACATTTTTGTAGACTTAACATGCAACTTTGTGTGTCTTTCATGCAAAATTATATGATATACCTACCAATTTGTAGGATATACATACACTTTTATATGATAAAGGTAGGATTAGCTCAGTAATAGCAAGGGTTTCAGGAGTTCTACTACTTAAACTATAATTAACTACTTAGTTACTATTATTAACCACTTAATACTACTTAATACTATTTAAACTATTATTACTAAAACAAAATTAATAATACTAAGCTTTAGAACATCACTATTTTCTCTCTTAATTATATTCTAAAATACAACAAAACAAAAAGTGTAGTAATTACCTACACTTTTGTATGCAAAAAAAGATTTCAATACGAGTTACCTACATTTTTGTATGATAACTACATGTTAAACTTAATTACTTAAAACTCATCTCAGTTTCTACCAATGTATTAAACAACTCCTTTTGTTCTTCATCTAGAAGTTGGTACATCTGATCTAACATTTCAGTGAATAACTTATCAGATCCTCCGCGTTTAGGATAATTGCCATTTTCTCCTTTGAGGTCTTTTTTATTTAAAACAGCTCTTAATGCACTAAAACGAGACATTGATAATTGTGTCATATTTAGATTTGAACGCACTTTTTCTTCCGGAGTTTTTGCTGGTTCAAGTTTAGTTGGAATTTTGTTTTTTTCTTTTTTCTGAGTAACAATGCTTACTTTTTTTGGAGAAATAGCAGCTTTTTTGGGTTCTACGCTTGCTTCAGTTAGATAGGTAATATCATGCTTCTCCTTGAGTTTATCAATTACTACTTCTTCAATCTCTTTTCCTTTAAAAAAACGGTCAAATACTTCTTTAGCTGTTGTGCGATCATTTGATTCAACAGCTGTTAAAAGGTTATTATAATTTCTTTGTTGGATAGTATTAAGCTTTTTCGCCATTGTGTTCTCCAATCGTCTTAATTAGTTCATTCATAACATTTGTGATTTGTTTTTGAGGGATGCTATAGCCACTATTTGTAAAAACATTTGCTTGATTAGCAATCATATCTTTGTATTGTTTATTATTAAATAAGTATTGCTCAAAAACTTTAGTATTATGTTCTTCCGCAATTTTCTCAAGAGTTGATACTGCTTCTCTTGCTTTGACTTGTTTAATTGATTTTTTACTAAAGCCTGGCCCTTTATCAACCTGAGTTATAACGATCCCAGCTATAACAATATCAATTCCAAAGAAAGAGAATCCTTCTTGAACTGCTTCAATATCTTCGATTGTATCCTTTACACCTTCAATACCAAACTTATCAGGTGTTGTAGGGATAAGTACAAAAACTTTAGAATTAGTAAAAAGTGTACTTGTTGTTGAAACACCAAAGAACGGAGGTGTATCAAAGAGAACAAAGTCATAGTAGTCATTGATATCTTGAACTACGTTCCTTAAACGAAAATCCCTATCTTTTAGTCCTGAAGCTTCACTCTCCCAGTTCTTCATCAGCTTACTACCTGGAAGCAGATCATATCCGTCAACTGGCACAATGGCATCAGCTACTTCTACTTCTTTTTTTAGTACAGAATAAATCCCTTCTTGTTCGTCTTCGTTCACTCCTGCAGCTGTAGTAAGATTACATTGACCATCTAGGTCTCCTGCACACGTTTTATAACCAGCGTTTCCTAGAGCTTGAGCCAATAATAAACTCAAGGTTGTTTTGGCGGCTCCTCCTTTTTCATCCATCACTACGATTGTATTTGCAACCATATCTACTCCTCTCAATACAATATATACGATACACTATGTATAACAAAACGATACATATAATTTACTACTTAAAGTATACCATATAGAAATCGAATATCAAGTAGTATGTAGATATATCGTAAATAATACAAGATACACTATGTATAGTATATAAAACTATATCTAAGCAGATTGTTACGCATTAGTTATACTTAGTGTATCGTTCACTATATGATGTTTTGAAAGGAAGCATATATCATAGTATCAAAACTCAACAAGAATGATACACGATACATTATATACTATATAAAATATAATAATGTACAGTAGACGATGTATTCTTTCCATATATAAAATACATAATGTAATGATATATAGTGTATATCACTATATTCGAGTTTCTACTTAAATATTATACACTACACTATACATTACCTGACTATATATAGTGTAGTACAAAGAAAGATAAATCTTTATAGTGTACTATAGACGATGTAAAATATATTGCTAAATAATGTATTGCTAGGTATTATATCGTATATCTTTCATCTATTCCTTATGCTATTCAAAAACAAAAAATATTACAGAGTATCAAACCATAACTAGAGTATACCCGATACACTATATGCTATATAAAGTAAGTTAATGTATAATAGGCGATGTATTTTACCACAATATATTATACATACTGTATTGATATATAGTGTATAGCATCATATTCGAGTTCTAACTCAAACATAATACAATTTACACACTACACTATACATAGCATTACTATATATATGAGTAATAAAACAAAATGTAAATCTTTTATCGTATATTATAGACGATGTAGAGTATATAGATAAATAATGTATTACAAAGCATTATATCGTATATCTTTTATTAAATACTTCTGGAAATAAAAAATTAACGCACATCACCAAACACGATACATTATGTATTGTAAATAATATATTGTTTATTATTTATCGTATATTGTAGATAGTCCACGATGTATAGTGAACGATACATTTTAAAACTATACATATCATTACATTATATTGATTAATGAGTTTCATTTAAAAATAGTATAAAGAGCGTAATAGGTGGTTTACGATACAAGATACATAGTTTACAAATGTATCTTGTATCGTTTGTATTTCATGACGTTTAGTTCAATGTTTGTTACGAATGGTGAGCTATACATAATGTGTAGTAAACTATAGACTATGTATAGTATATAATACAATGAAGAGTAGTATATATGGTTATAATTCGAATAACGATAAACTTGTAATGTTAGTTTCTCTTTGCTATACTAAAGTCATAAATAATTATATTTATATCTTTTTTCACTACCTCTAACGGTGAATTCATAGTCAAGTGACTATTTTAAAAGTAAACATGGAAGAGGAGATGCGACCACTGGTTCTGTCCCAGCGATAAGCATACCATGTTTGATTGGGTTAAAAGGGAGCGTACTCGCTTTTAGCTATCAGTTAAGCCATCAGACAGAAGAAGGGGCTTGACGCTTACAACAGGTACGAGATAATTTGCCTTTAATTTTTTGAAAGGCTACAACAAACGTTATTAGCAGATAAAAGCATAACGAGAAGTTTCCTATGGTTTTCCATAGGTATGTGCATCCTTGTTTTTTGAGACAAGGCTTGCCGGCTTCTTTGTTGTGCTTTTTTTGTTTTGAGTTTGGGTAGATGGACAAAAAAGGAAGGCGACATCTCGATGATTAGTGGTGAGGAACAGGTGTTCCCAACTCTAACTTGTCGGCAAACGGAGGAAAGGCTACGAACAGGTGTTTGAGACTTTCCAAGGTCACTTTACAACAACAATGTTATATTTTATAAGGAGAAATAAATGACAAAAATTATTACGATTGGACAAACCGAAATGATTAGGGTAGGACGTGATTACCCTTGTCCTATTTGTGGGAAACCAGATTGGTGTCTGGTTTTTGCAGATCAGACTAAGGCTGTCTGTGCTAGAAAGATTGACCTAGACAAACCACAATTTGGTAGTGCTGGGACCATTTATGATTTGGACCCTAAAAAAGCGAAAGAGGTGACTTTTGAACCTAGTTGGAAAAGTCAACCTTTGGCAAGTATCTCAACACTTCACAAGGTAAATTCTCTTGTTATTGATGTGTTGGGATTGACTAAGGAACATGTCGAGCACTTAACAAGTGCGGAACGAGGTCTTTCTGTTGAGACCATTGCACTGCGTGGCTACGCTTCATCAACAAAGCAAACACGTCAGAAGCAGGTTGATACAACAGTATCTCATCCAGCAACTATTTGGGAAAAGCTCTTTGTTGCAAATGGACTTCCTAAAGATGCTTGGCGTGGAGTTCCGGGGTTTTATTGGAACGAAAACGCAAAATGTCCTATTTTTGAATCAAAAGATGGAATCCTAATTCCATGTCGCAATTCTTGGGGACAAATTGTAGGTTTTCAAGTACGTCTTGATAACGTCAGTTATCAAGCCAAAGTAAACGAAGCCTTTCAAGAGGGACGAAATGCACGTACTGCTAAAGTCTTCCAAAATGAAAATGGAAGTTTCGATTGGTATGTGTTTGCTAAAGGTTCATCACGCGAACTAGCAAGTGGGACAACTAAGAAAACTAGTGTTAAACTTCGTTCTGGACTTGAGTTGACATTTAAAAAAGGGAAAAAGTATGTCTTTGTTTCGTCAGCATATAAGCCAGAAGGAACCAGTGCTAAGTCTTTTCCCCATTTTGCTTATTCTGATGATATTTTAGAACAAGCACGCTTTTCGGATGAAGGCAAGGCTAAAGTCAACCTTATGAGTAAGGTCGATAACCTTCTAGTTACGGAAGGTTTGCTTAAAGGAGATATCACCGCATCAGTTGCGAAAAACACTCGTCTTTCTCAATTGGGGAATATCTGTGTTATCTCTATGGCAGGAGTAGCAGCATGGCGTCCTATCTCGGACTTTATCGGAAAGACTGAGCTCAAAAAGGCCAAACCTATTTATCTAGCATTTGACCAAGACTTTGAGGATAATGACTCGGTATTTGAACGTATGTATGACATGGTTCTAGATCTAGTTACGAAGCAGTCTTGTACGGTTCGTGCTCTAATCTGGCCTCACGAAAAGGGAATTGATGATTTCCTTTTGAAAGCTTCCCCAGAAGAAAAGATTAAGTTCAAAACGTATAATAAACAGGATATGGTATAATGAAGAAAAATTATTTGGAGACGTATAAGGGTTGAATATCAAGAAAGTAGAGCGACTGATCTTTGAAATCAACACCATTCATATAAAGTATTCAGAAGAGTATTTTGAAAGTGGTAAACTTGCTAAAGTCAATCTTAATCACACTTTTGCGAAGGTGCCAGTTGATGAGATTCTAAAATATCGTTTGAATCTGCACGAATCCATCAACGATTATTTGATGGTAGCAGATGTCAGCGATATTAATTACTTCTATAGAGTGAAGACATCTGAATCTATTTTAGATAAGATTGAGCGTTTTACTAAAAGAGCAGAAGGGTATCCAGTAAATTCGGTTTTAAATGATATTTTTGGAGCACGTGTCATTTTGCCAACATCTGTCATTACTGAAGTGATGGATCGTTTAGATGATTGGAAGGAAGAATACGGTCTAAAAAATTGGTATTTAAAAGATACTGAAGACTATACTGGCATCCATGTCTACTTTAAAAATAAGAGTCATTTCTATTATCCTTGGGAATTACAAATCTGGGATAAGAATGATATTTTTCGAAATATAGAGAGTCACAAACGAGATTATGCAAGGAAACTTGATAACAATAATTAGGTTTCCTTTTTTTACGCAATAAATTGTATGTCATACTATGTATAGTTCATAGTGTATCGTACATAGTACATATAAGAGAAAGAGGAAGGTAGTAGCTTTAAGCTTTACCTTCCTTTTTGCTATTAAGGAGAAAAACAATGGCAAATTTACTAGCAGTAGCACAACAAACGACTAAAAAAGTCACTTTTCCTAAGATAAAAGAGACTGATAAAGCTGCTGATATCGTGAGAAAGTTTTGTACTTACTATGCGAATATTCGCATATATCAAGGTCATGAACTTTTATCTCAAGAAGTCGGAGCACTAGCAGTAGAGGTATTCGGACAAGATAATGTTTATACAGCCTATAAAGTCAAAGACATCATGGCTGATATTGAAACCATTGGTTATGATCAAGCACATTTTTCGAATAAACTAAAAAGACTGTTCGAGGGCATGAGTTTGAGGGATGAAGAAAATCACGAACACCTTTTCGGTGAACAGATTCTTCTCACACTTCATGGGAGTAGATTACCTGCTACTAAAAGTGCAGAAGATACCAAACGCACTTTGTATCTTCTCATTGTCGACGATTCAAAGGTTAGAGTGCCTTTGAAGAAAAACCTAAGTTTTTGGAGAGAGAGTAGTTCTCAAACGAGGTATGGACTAGTATCTTTTAGCTTTCTTGAATTGATGTCTATCCATAGTGAAGGTATCTATAAGGAATGTAGTTATTATGGAAATATCCAAAAGATAGCTAACGTTCTAAAAAGAGAGTATGAAGATGCTCTTGCAGCTAACCTTAATGCACAATATGTTAATCAGTCAACTAAGACGATAGCCAGTGTGCGTGAGGATAAAATCTTTCAAGATCATGAAATGAACAGTAATACGTCATTTCTTGATTTAGGGTTTTCGAAAGTTGAAGTAGATACCGAGCGTTATCGAGGTAGTGATTTTGACAAGGAGAAATTCAAAGTTCTAGAGAACGAATGGGAGAAGTTGTGTAATCACTTACCTCATTCTACTGTAGAACCCGAACTCAAATTCCGAAAGCTAGGAAAACATAAAGCAAGCGGACTTTATGTGCCAGGGTTAAATATCATGGCAGTTGATGTAAGAGATACCTCATCATTCATCCATGAGTATGGTCATTATTTAGACTATACGTATGATCAATCAGGTATCATTAGCTCTACATCGCATAGCTTTAAAGATATTCGTAATATCTACAAGGCTAGCTTGCTGAAACTTATTCAAATAGCAGAGGAAACCAGAACGGACTTAGCTCAAGCTGTTCAAATTAAGAAGAAGTTGGATTATTATTTGACACCGACTGAAGTGTTTGCACGTGGCTTTGAATGGTGGGTTTTTGAAACTTATACCAAAGATTCAGAACTGCTATCTGATGAAGCTACTTACTATACTCGATTAGAGTGTAGGGCTTTGAGGCAATGTCGACACCTTTTGTTCGCATTTTTTGACACGTTCTTTGAGAACTATCGTGCAATGCAACCTATTTATAAGGTTGAGAAGGAGCCAAAAACACTAGTAGCTTGTCGAAAGCCACTTGAAGATAAACCAACAACTGAAGGAGAACAGTTAAGCTTGTTTGAGTTCTGAGAGGAGAAAAACAATGATTATAAACAATATTTTAAAAGAAGCTATCGATAATAATATCCAAGATATTACTATCTTCCCACATGGTGAAGATTACGAGGTAGCATTTAGAAATTCTGATGTGAAACAGGTCCATGACTTCATTTCATCAGAAGATGCGGATGCTCTATTTGGCCATATTAAATTTATAGCTGATATGGACTTAACAGAAAAACGTTGTAGTCAGGTAAGAACTTGTGACTATCAGTTGGACGATGGTAGAGTTATTACCATTAGGATATCGACGATAGTTAATTTTCAAGGACTAGAAACGATGTCTATCCGACTGATTCATGTGAATGAGCGACGAATTTCTTTGAGTGAGTTTGATAGTAGTTGTATGGAAGAAGTGCTTGAACAAGTACGCATTCCAGGCTTACATGTCATTACTGGTCCTGCAGGTGTCGGCAAAACGACTTTAGCCTACTCGTTACTTGCTGAAGCCTTTAATGAAGGTGAAGTAATAACAATTGAAAGACATGTCGAGATTAAGGAAATGTCTTTTTACCAATTACAAGTCAATAAAGCTAACGGTATGGAACTGGAAAATCTCGTGACTTTTGTATTACGCTTCAACCCTGACGTCTTGTTTATTGGTGAAGCTAATACACAAGAAGAAGTAGAAGCAGTAATTAAGGCTGTTTCTGCAGGATTAAGTGTCGTTACAACAGTTCATAAAGATGGCTTTTCAATCCCACATGATGTTTTAGAAATGAAACAAGGAAAAGATGGGAAACGAAATGTAGCTTTGATTAAATAAAAGAGGAGAAAAACAATGACTGATACAATTAAGATTGATGCTTTTGACCGCTTCATGGCGGTAAGCCATTTTGATGAAGAAATGGCTGAAGCACATACACCGACTGAGGATGCTATTCATAATTGGATAGTTGATCATCAAGAGGATGATGAGCTGATTGCTGGGATTCTCAAACATCTTGATCGTACGATTAAGGATGCTATGACTTTCTGCATCAGAAAAGCCAGTAAATCTGACTATAGAAATGGTCAAGGTGCTATGGTTGATGATGATACGGTCTTTTCTTGGGTTAAGGAGTATTTTACTGCGGAAGAAGTAGAAATAGGTTCTGTTTTTGGTAGGATGGCTACTGGTAGTAAGAAACCAACAAAAAAACCAAAAAAGAAGAGCCAAACTAAAAAGAAAACCCCTAAAGTTGAGACTAAATCAGTAGTAGGTAAAACGACTACTGGTAGCAAGGAACCAACTAAGAAACCTAAAAAGACCCCAAAAACAAAGAAAATGCCTAAAGAGGTTGGGAAACAGTTAGATCTTTTTTCAGATTTATCTGTTGAAGAAGGGGAATTTTAACAACAAGGAAAGAAAAAATGGTCCTAGGGCCATTTTTTTATGATTAAGGAGAAAAACAATGGCAAAAGCAAATAAGAGTATTCAAGATATCGTTGACAATCGTCTAAAAGTTCCTAACGGGTTCTTCAAGTGGGCAAAGAATGATTTTCCTATCTATGAATGGACTAATAAGTCCAGGACAATTATCTCTTCAGACCGAAAAAAATTTTCGAAAAAGGTTACAAAACGCTTATCACTTAACAGCCGTTTAACCTTTGTAGGTGATACTTTTTACTATGTCTGGATGGGAGTCACAAAGAAACGCATTGAAATGCAAATGTATGCAGTGACTCAATCATTTGAAGAAGGAAAAGAAAAGTTTGACGTCAGCCTTTATAACTTTTATCAGCTTGCCAACAATAAGATGGTGAAAGCACACTGGGATCCATATCTTTCAGTCCAAAAAGGTAAAGAAATCTATAGTACTGGATTCCAAAATCAGAGAAATGCTCTCTTTTTCGGTTCTGGTGCATTTAGTGTCTATACGCTTTATGGTGGTATGGAAAATCTTATTGAAAAGTTACAAACAAAATCCGAGTTGAGATACCTAGATTTTGATGAAGTGATTAAAGAAAATTTCGAGATAAGCTCAGTGCTACCTCATCTTTATAAATATAGAGAGCGTATTGAATTCGCTCAAAAAATCAAGGCGCGTGGAGTCGTCAAAGAATTGGTAGGTACTACGTTTTATAGGTCTTATTACTCATGTAGTCTTGGACATAAGCATGCAAATATGGGTAAGGTTACTATGAATTTTCTCAGAAGGAATAAACAGTATCTAAAAAATACGGATATGAATATCGAAAAGGCATTTTTCGAGGAAGATTTGCGTAGACGATATGGTCGAAACTTCGAGGGGTTATATGAGTTGATTATAAACGCTATGATTTCTGACAAGAAGCCACTAATTAAGCGTTTGGAAAGTATCATACCATCCACTGTGAAACCAATTCGCTTTATTAACTGGATGATGAAAAACAATATCTCCCTTCGTGATTATGAGGACTATCAAGAAATGGTAGAAGCTCTGGGAATTCCATTTGATGGAGATTATGTAGTTATCCCAAAAAATTGGGAAAATAAACATACAGAGATCGTAGAAAATTATTCAGCTCTTCTCGAGAATCAACAAGCACGTGGTACATATTTACGTGTAACTAATGCTGTCAGAGATTTGAGAGTAGAGAAACAACGCCTTGAGGACGAAAAGAAAGAGGCGAAGTTGAGGGTTGAAACAGCTAAACGTTTGACAAACATGATGAAGGCTCAGACCGCATTTGACAAGTATGCTTTTATCTTTCCTAAAGACGAAAGTGAAATTGTCAAAGAAGGCAAAACCCTACATCATTGTGTTGGAAGTTATGCAAAAAAACACTTTGTCTACGGAACTTCTATTATTGTCTTTGTTCGTGATAAAGCACACAGAGAAACCCCTCTCTATACTCTTGAATTGAAAAACAATAGGATTATTCAACTGAAAGGAGAAAGGAACAAATCCGCAGATGAAGAGGCAAAGAAAGAAGCAGAACTTTTTTTAGCCCATTGTGGAAAGCTTAACATTGAGTTTTAGATAAAAGGAGAAAAAATGAAACTTAGAACTTATTATGAGTCAACTGCGTTTTCATGTTATACTAGAGATAACACTATACGTGATTTCATGTATAATTCAGGGAGAAGCGTCATGAAGTTGACTATTGTTCTTTATAACAATCAAAAGATGATTGGGAAATACCTGGTTGATACAATCAGTAAGACCTTAGATACGTTTGAAAGGGAAGATGATTTTTTGTTGAACACAGAATTCACCTATGAACGTATGGTTGATTTTCTAAAAGGGCGTCAAATTGATTTTGGACGAAAAAACCGAAAGGAACTTTTAGGTTATACCTATACAGCTCCCGATGTCTGGCACGAAATTGCTATGACACACGGTTTTGATACCGATGATTTTTATTGGGTATCAATACCAGAACTCAATGATGAGCCATTTGTTTTAGAAGATCATCATCCTAATTTAAGTAGAAAATAGGAGAGATACTATGACTGTATTTACTTCTAGCAAAGGAACTCAAGAGAAATGGTTGAAAGATGACTATTTCTATAAGAGAGACTTTTTTGGTGGAGAAGCTGAAGCTGAGTTTCTAGTATCTGAGTTTTTGAAAAGTTGTGGGATTAAAGATTATGTACCTTACGAAAAAGTAGGTAGTGATCTTTGTCGTTCACAAAATTTCATACCAGAAGGTGGAAGCTTCGTTACGATGTTTCGTTTGCTGCAACAAAGGGGGTACACGGAATCAGATATCGAACAAATAGCCAAGAAGCAACCTCAAGAGCAGTATAACTTTTTGAAAAAAGAGTTGGCTGAGATTGGTTTTTCAGAAACTGAGCTTGATTCGATATTTGCCAGACTCTTTGAGATTGATCGATTGACTTTAAATGTTGATAGACACTGGAATAACTTTGGGATTATCTTTTCTAAAGATGAACCGCCATATCTATTAACTTTGTTTGATTTTGGTTACTCTCTAGGAGTTACCTTTCCCAGAACAATGCCCACGCATGTAGCTATTCGTAAGAGTAAAGCTATGACAGTCAGCAAAAGCTTTGATAAGCAATGTGAACTGGCCGGAGCATTCTCTTTTGACATTCAAGATAGTTTTATTGAGTTCCTCAAAAACAGGAAAACACGAGAGGCTCACATATTTTTGAGTCGTATAAACAAATACTACAACTAAAAAGAAAGACTTGGTATTATACCAGGTCTTTTTTAGTTTTAAGGAGAAAGAACAACAATGGAAGAACAAAAACAAAATAAAACAATGACTAAAGCAGAAAAGGTTCAAGCTAACCTTTCTGCCATTAAACTTGTGAAAGCACTCGAAGCAGATAACCGTCTAGCTGATAGTGCCGAACAAGAAATTCTCTCTAATTATGTTGGCTGGGGAGGACTTGCTAACGATTTCTTTGATAATAAGATTAATCGTTTTGCCAAAGAACGTGATGAGCTAAAAAGTCTTGTCACTAAAGAAGAATATCGTGCGATGGAAATGAGCTCCCTGACGGCTTACTACACAAGTCCAGAGATTGCTACTGCAATGTGGGATAAGATTGTAGAAAGTGGTTTTAAAGGAGGTAATATTCTTGATCCATCAATGGGTACTGGTATCTTCTTTGAAACAATGCCAGAGGATATCAAGAAGAATTCTACTCTTTATGGAATTGAACTTGATACCATTACAGGTGCTATTGCTAAACACCTTCATCAAGATGCTACTGTTTTAGTCCAAGGATTTGAAACAGTAAACTTTGAAGGGACACCATTTGACTTGGTCATTACGAATGTTCCATTTGCGGATGTTCGTATTGTCGATAAAGCTTATGATAATAAACCTTATCGTATTCATGATTACTTCTTTAAGAAAGCTATCGATTTGGTACCCTATCATGGAATGGTTGCTGCTATCACTTCAACTGGTACTGCAGATAAGAGTGCTGGTTCAATTCTGCCAGAACTCCGTCGTAGCGGAACTCAGTTTTTAGGTGGTGTCCGCTTACCAAATACTGCTTTTAAAGATGCTGGAACACGAGTGGTAACAGATATCCTATTTTTCCAAAAAGGAGCATTTATCCCTGTTCCCGATAATAATATCGACTTTTGGTCTTCAGATAGAAAGAAACTCCCCTTTGATAAACGTGTCTCACTCAATCCCTATTTCTTCCAGGATGCTATTTGTAAAAATCCTTGTGTCCTAGGTGATTATCAGGTACGTCATTTCAATGGTGGAACACTGGATCTTGTGGTAGATAGCTCTTTTGACTTAGCTTCAGAGCTTCAAGAAGCACTATCAAAAGTAACAGTGCCTTTCGAAGTGGAGAGACTAGAACCTCGTGATATTATCCTTAAAGAAGAAGTGAATCATCTTGACCAAGAATTACTTGCTTCACTTGATATTCGATTGAACGAGTATGCTTGTGATAAAAATGGGCATGTCTATTATCGTGATAACACGTCTATCCGTCCTAGCTCACGCGCAGCTGAAATGATTTTTTATCAAGACGAACAAGGACAGTTCGTAAAATATGATGATAAATACAAAGAAGAAGCCATTTTAGACTTTGAAGCAGCAGTAGAAGCAGACCCTAATATTGTTACGAATACATGGGTAAGTCAAACACCTTCTAAAGCAGCTAAAAGTAAAGGGCTTTACAAAGGTATTTATTTCTATGAAACACCCCTTACGGATACAGAAAACAAGCGTATCCGTGGCATGGTTGCTATCAAAAATGCGTATCAAGCCATTATTGATATTCAAATGACGACAGACTATTATGAAGGTAAATTCAAACAACTGCTTGCAACACTTAATCAAGCCTACGATACTTTCAAGAAGAAGTATGGTTATATCAATCAAGCGGTGAATGCTCGCCTCTTTGACCGAGATGATCGTTATCCTCTTATCGCTAGTCTTGAATTAGAGGAGTTGGACGAGAATGATAGCTCAAAGGTAGTCTTTGTGAAGTCAGATGCTTTTCAAAAGCCAACTATTCGTCCTAAAAAACACCTCCATCAAGTGATGTCAGCAGTTGAAGCCTTGAATGTGTCGCTTTCGGAAGGTCGTGGCGTTGATTTGAACCTTATGAGTTCTGTCTATCCAGATGTCTCAGAAGATATGATGATTTCAGAACTAGGTGAGACAGTGATGATTGATGTGGAACGCTATATTGATGATAAGACTGTACACTATGTTACCAAGGATAAATTCCTTTCAGGTGATGTTCTTGCTAAACGTGATTGCATTAACTCTCTCATTGAAGACGGAGATACACAAGCGGATTGGGAACGTTATTTGGAACTGATTTTATCTGTTGTACCAGAACCAGTTGTCTTATCTGATATTGATTTCAGCATTGGTTCTAGCTGGATTCCTAGTAACGTCGTATCTCAATGGGTGTTTAATGAATTGTTGGATGAAAAGGTTGGTCTCCATTCTGAAGAAGCTAAATCACTATTAGTGAAATCAAGAATCGGCCGAGGTTTCAACGAACGCTTGTTAAACTGTTATATGAGTCGTCAATCTAACCTTCGTTTAGGTCTACGTGATGAGTACAATAAAAGCTACTCACACGCAACAGATATTGTGGCTCACTTGCTTACAAGTAATCAACCAACAATCATGCGTAACTTTGGTACGACTGAAAATCCTGTACGTAAGGTTGATGAAGTGGCAACAGCAAACCTACGTGAGTGTGAACGTGTTCTACAAGAAAGCTTTAAGAACTTTATTCATGAAAACCCAACAGTCCAAGAAGTGATTGAAGATACCTACAATGAAGTCTTTAATCGCTATGTGACACGTCAATATGATGGAAGTCTCTTGGAATTTGATGGGTTGGCTAAAGGAGTAGAGCTTCGCCCTCACCAAAAGAATGCCGTACAACGTATTCTTGAAGAGAGACGTGCACTGCTTGCTCACGAAGTGGGTACTGGTAAGACACTAACCATGATTTCAGCAGCTTTCAAGATGAAAGAGCTTGGGCTTATTCATAAACCATTGTTTGTGGTTCCATCTAGTCTAACAGCACAATTTGGTCAAGAAATTATGCGTTTCTACCCTACCAAGAAAGTGTTTGTTACGACTGAGCAGGACTTTGAAAAGTCACGCCGTCGCTTGTTCGTTTCTCGTATTCTAACAAGCGACTATGATGGTATTGTGATTGGGCATTCTCAATTTGAGAAAGTTCGTGTCTCACAAGAACGTGAACAAGCCTTTATTTCTGAAAAGATTGATGAGCTTGATGAGATCATTGGTTATGCAAAAGCTAATGACGACAAAATTACTTTTAAGCAAGCACAATCTATGCGTAGAAGTCTTGAGGCAAACTTAGAGACGTTGCTTGAAAACAAGACTGGTATTGATGAGTTTATCAACTTTGAAAGTCTTGGTATTGATATGCTCTTTGTTGATGAAGCCCACGGGTACAAGAATGTCCGTCCTATGACACGTTTGGGGAACGTTGCTGGTATTACCAACCGTACCTCAAAAAAGAATATGGATATGGAAATGAAGGTGCGCGTGCTTCAAGAAGAGCATGATACACGTCACGTTGTCTTTGCGACTGGAACACCAGTTTCCAACTCTATTAGTGAAATGTATACGATGATGAATTATCTTCAACCAGATGTCATGGAACATTTCGGTGTAAGTTTCTTTGATGCTTGGGTTGGTGCATTTGGGATTGTTGAGAATAGTCTCGAGCTTAATCCTACTGGAGACAAGTATATTTCACGTAAACGCTTTGCTAAATTTATGAATCTCCCTGAGCTGATGGCGATTTACCGTCAGACTTCAGATATCCAAATGACTGAAGACCTTAATCTTCCAGTTCCTATAGTAGAAAAGGTAGCGGTTGAAAGTCAGTTGACTGAGAACCAAAAAGTTTATTTGGACGAGCTTGTAGAACGCTCAGACCGAGTTAAAAATGGGAATGTAGATCCTAGTGAAGATAACATGCTCAAAATTACTAGTGAAGCCAGAAAGTTGGCTTTAGATATGCGTTTGCTTGATGCAGATCTCTATGTAAGAGCTGATGCAGATAAACTCATGCAAGTGGTTGAGCGAGTGGATAAGATTTATCACATGGAAGCTAAGCATAAAGGGACACAGATGATTTTTTCTGACCTTGGAACTCCTAATGGCAAAGGATTCTCTGTTTATCAAGAGTTGAAAGATTTGCTTGTTGAACGAGGAATTCCAGAAGAAGAGATTGCTTTTATACACGATGCTGCTAACAAAAAGGCTAAGCTCCAACTTCAACGTCAAATGAATGCTGGTGAGATTCGTATTCTCATGGCTTCAACGGAAAAAGGGGGAACTGGTCTTAACGTCCAACGTCGTATGAAAGCTGTTCATCATCTCGATGTGCCTTGGAAACCGTCTGATATTATTCAACGTAATGGACGTTTGGTTCGTCAAGGAAATATCTATCGTAAGGTAAATATTTTCCACTATATCACTAAAGGAAGTTTTGATAACTACCTTTGGCAGATTCAAGAAACAAAGCTCCGTTATATTACGCAAATCATGACCAGTCGCACACCGATGCGAGCTTCAGAGGATATTGACGAGCAAACACTCTCAGCCTCTGAATTTAAAGCCATTGCGACAGGCAATCCATATCTTAAACTAAAGATGGAACTTGATAACGAATTTGAGTTGTTGTCTAATCGTCGGAAGGCTTGGAAACGTGATATTTCTTTGTCTCAAAAACGTATTAAGCAAGCCCTTAAAGATAAGGAAAATTACGAGAAGAAACTTTCTCTATTAGTCCAGGATAAAGAGCTTGCAGAAAAGACAAAAACTTGGAAAGAAGTGTTTGAAAAAGAAGATGGTAAGAAATATGAGGTTGAACATAACCCATTTGTTATGACATTTGAACCAGATGGATACGAAGCAACTAAGAAAGATGTTGCAGGTAATCAACTGAACTATGCTATGCAGATGAATGTTGCCTCTGATCCACTCCATATGAAAATGACAACCCTTGCTCATTATCGTGGTTTTGTCCTTCGTGCCTTGGAACAAAAATCACCTTGGCAACCAGAACGCATGCTTGACTTGCATATTATTGGTCAAAATAGCTATGCTGTTCGTCTAGATTTTGCGAGTGGTATTGGGACTATCCAGCGTATCAACAATGTTATTGATGGTATGGATAAACAAGCCAAACTTTTACAGGAAAACATTGACCGTTGTTCAGATACTATTAAGCGAGGAGAAGCTGCAGATGTTTTTGCAGACCAAGCTCGTCTTGACTATGTATCAGCTAAACGTGCCATTGTTAATCCTCTTATAGAAGTCGAGGACGAGTCTAAGAAGCCTACTGTAGAACAGATTGAAGAAGCTATCAATGCTTTTGAAATGCAGTATAAGGCAGACCATCCAGAGATGGATGAGGACTCTGATGTAAAAGTTAGTTCAATCACTGAGGAATATAGTGCTAGCTATGATCCTGATGAAGAAAGCGAACTTGTTGAAGTTATTGATGAGTCAGTAGATGAAGCAGAAGCTGCCTTTGAGGAAGAAGAATTAGTTGTTCAAGAAACCGTTGAAGAAACGACTCATGTTGTTGTTTCACAAGAAGTTCTTGATATGGCTGATGACTTCCTAGAAAGCATTTCTGAACTCTTTGGTATGACTGAAGAACATAATGACAATGTTTCTACAGAAGTAGTTTCTGAAACCTCTGTTAATGAGGTAGAAGAAGTGGAAGTTTACGAAGAAATTTCACTATTTGACTTTGTTTAAAATGCGAATGATACTGGTAAAAATACTTTTGCAGTATGAAAACGCCCTATGAAAATAGGGTGTTTTTTGCTATACTTTAAGGCATTGAAAAAAGATATTTAGGAGTAAAATATGAAACATACTTTAAGTCAGTTAAGTGAATTTTGGGAATCTATGAAGAATTTCCCCCAAAAAATACCGTCTGTGATATCTTACCCGCAGTACTTATTGTATTTTCTGGAAATAGCCCTTGTTATTTTCTTTTCCTCAATTATTGATCACAAGACAGTATTAGATTATGGAATATTTTTTTCTTGGTGTTTGTTATCCTCAGTCAATCTTTATCGTCAAAGAGATTTTAGTTGTGGAAGTTTTAATGAGCAGATAAAGGGTAATAAAACTAAAGGAAAAGAACTTGAAACCTCTAATCCTAAGGAAGCAAAAATTTTAATTCCTATTGGAATTAGATCCTTTTTTTCTATAATAATCATTAGTTCAATAAATAATATATATATAGGTGTATTTTTGTCACTTTTTGTATCAGCTCTGTCTGTATGTGAAATAATGATTTACTTGAAGAAAGTCTCTCCTTTTCTATTGTTTCCATTGATTTTTAGTTTTTCAATTATTGTATACGTAATTGGAATTGATAAAACGATTATAAATTGGACTTTATTGCTATTGTTGTTTGGAACAACTATAGGAGCGAATTTCTTTGATATGAAATTGTTGAAGTGTAGAATTCCAGACGATATAGACGATAAATCAGAAGGAAATCTAATACTTAGAAAAATATCATTTTATATTGGATTGGTGTTTCTTTATATTGGTCTCACTATTTCGGATAAAGTTATAAATTCAACCACTTATTATATACTTACTGCTAGTGAACAACCTTTCAATAAAATTATAATAGATATTATTACAAAAAGTTTTATTTTCATGATAGTATTCGCTACTTATTGGGGAATACAAAATAAAATATTATATTGGATTTTCAGTTTTTATTATAGAGATAAAGGATTAAAGTGTCGTAGTAATTTAGCAAAAGTAGTTCTAGAGAAAGGGGTATGGAGAGTAGTAGAAGAAGATATACAACAAGACATTTTAAATCTAAAAACAATAAGTATTGATACTTATCAAATTGAAGAGGATAACAGATATACAGATTGTGTTGCTCAGAAGAGTGAAACGTCTGAACAAATTGAAGAGGATAACAAATATACAGATTGTGTTGCTCAGAAGAGTGAAACGTCTGAACAAATTGAAGAGGATAACA
>OLNC01000188.1_pt1 | contig 72535 bp, 69 predicted proteins | sample 1672011 | NCBI WGS metagenome assembly OLNC01 (sample SAMEA3136636, study PRJEB25190) | human gut metagenome | biome: human gut; feature: human-associated habitat; material: faeces | place: Austria | collected 2013
CTCCTTTTCCCCACCAAATTTTCAATTTGTCGGGGACCCCGAATGGAATTTCGTTATATGGCACGGTGCGGTTTGGCCACTTTATCGACAGTCTAAGGGCGAACAATGTTCGCCCCAAATAATATTATTAATATTTTATTTGTTATCAATTAAGCATACAGCGTGAGCCGCTATACCCTCTTTCTTACCCGTAAAGCCTAAACCTTCCTCAGTTGTTGCTTTGACTGATACAAAGTCAAAATCAAGATTACAGGCATTTGCAATATTTTTTCTCATTTGTTCAATATAAGGTGCCATTTTAGGAGCTTGTGCAAGAATGGTAGAATCGATATTAATTATTTTATATCCTTTTAAGGATACCTGCCGAACAACCTCTTCAAGAAGCTTTAAGCTGTCGGCACCTTTCCATTTATCATCTGTATCGGGAAAAAGATGGCCGATATCACCCATAGCGGCAGCCCCTAAAATTGCATCTGAAATTGCATGAAGAAGAACATCGGCATCGCTGTGGCCTAAAAGACCAAGATTGCACGGAATATCAACTCCGCCGATTATACATTTTCTGCCGTCAACAAGCTTATGAACGTCATATCCGTGTCCTATTCTCATTATTTTTCACCTCTTGAATTAAGTATTGATACCGCCGTCGGTATATCCTCGGGAGTTGTTATTTTAATATTAGAATACTCCCCTATCACAACGTAAACACTCTCGTTCATATTTTCAAGCAATTTGCAATCATCTGTAAAATCTTTGCCCTGCTCAGTTGCCAAATTCATTGCAGATACATATTTATCAAACTTAAATATTTGTGGTGTTTGAATAGCAATAAGGCTTGAACGCTCGGGAGTATCAATAATTTTGTTATCCTTATCAATAACCTTAATCGTATCTTTAACAGGGACACCTACTGCCGCCGCACCGTACTTCATTGCCGCCTTTAGTGTAGCTTTTATTTCATTGGCTGTTACAAGCGGGCGTGCGCCGTCGTGAATAATAAGTAAATCGCAAGCATCTATTACTTTAACGGCATTTGAAACGCTTTCCTGACGGGAATTACCTCCAATGCAATAGGTAACGTTATATTTTAAAAGCACATCTTTAAACAAAGGAATATCGTTTTCCCTTACAACAACTATAATATTATCTATCTCATCAATAGTCGAAAAGGTTTTGACTGTACGCTCAATAACGGTCATATTATTGATTTCAAGAAGAAGCTTACTTTTATCCGCTTTCATTCTTGTACCGTTTCCTGCCGCTAATATTATTGCTGTATTACTCATCTTTTAAACTCTCCACTTCATCAATGGTAGGGGTTGCAAATTCGGTTTTATAAAGGTCATAAACAACAAAGCCCGGCTTTGCACCATTAGGTTTTCTTACATTTTTCACCAAAGTATAATCTACGGCAACGTTTGATGATTCTCTTGCCTTGCTGAAATAAGCGGCAATAACAGCACAATCGTGAATTGCCCCATCGCTTATTTGATTACCGGAAGTTTCGCAAATAACGTGACTGCCTGCGGCTGACTGAACGTGAAACCATGTATCATAATTTTTCGCCGTTTTCATAGTTAGCTTATCATTCATAATATTATTTCTTCCGACATACACGTCAAATCCGTCACGTGTCTTAAAATGCATAGGTTTCAACGATTTTTGTTCTTTTTTCTTATCGTTTCCTTTTTTTATATATCCCTGAGAAGCAAGTTCAGCTTTAATTGCAGTAATTTCGCCGTCGGTTTCAGCCCTTGAAAGCGAATCGATTACACTTTCAAAATAATCCGCTTCATCGTTTGCTTCGTTGATAAATTCATTAAGTTTACTTTCTGCAACTTGCTTTTTGCGATACTCTTTATAGTATTTTTGTGAATTTTGCGACGGAGTAAGCATTATATCGGCAGGAATACGAACAATTTTATTATTGTCATAATAATTTTCCAAATCGTAATAAGGCACACCTTTTTCAAGGCGATACATATTAGCCGAAATCAAGTCGCCGAAAAGCTTATAAGTTTCCTTATCCTTGCAATCCTCAAGCTCCTGCGTTCTGTTAATTGCTTTTCTTACCGCTCTTTCCTGCAAAGTTGTAACGGTTTTAAACAAGTCTGCACTCCTTGCTTTAATTCGCATTAATCTTACACGTTCATAATAGAAATAATCAAGAAGTTGAGAAAAGGTGTCATAATGATTTATTGTTGCAAGGTTATCATACTGCTTGATATCAATAAAAGCAAAATCCTTTGGAGCATCGGTAAATACAACGGTCGGAGTAGGATTTTGAGCTTGCTTTTTAAATTCATCAAGAGTTAATCCATATTCAAATTCACGGCAAATAATAGGAGAAACACCTTTTATTGCTTCCATTACCGCTTTATACATACCTTTGCGGCTTTGTGCAATTTTTTCTCTTATTTTCTCAATATCGTCCGTAAAAATATTAAGCTTATCCTGCTTAGGCGGCGCAACATAAGTCACCCCCGGCAAAACCTCTCTGATATGCGACTTATTTTCGTCAACACGCTTCATTGAATCGATAATTTTTCCGTCTTTACCGACAAAAATAATATTAGAATATTTACCCATTATTTCAATAATGAGCGAATAATTTGTTTTATCACCGAGTTCGTCTGTGCCTGAAAAATTAATTTTCAAAATACGTTCAAGATTGTCTTGCTCAATATCGGTAACCCAAGCACCTGTAAGCCTCTTCCTCAGCAAAAGGCAAAACATGGGTGGTTTTGCAGGATTTTCGGGCGGAAATTCCGTAAAATGAATACGAGCAGCATCTGCATTGCAGGATAAAAGAAGTTTTTTACTGCCTTGCCTTGAACGAAGATTAATAATAATTTCATCTTTAGACGGCTGATGAATTTTATCAACTCTGCTGTCAATTGCAAATTGAGCTATTTCATTTTTTAAATGGTATAAAAAAATTCCGTCAAGTGCCATAATTATATTTCCAATACAGGATTTGAAACAGGTGCAACAATAAATTCTACCTCTTCAAATTCCTTTTCAAGTTTCTCTTTAAGCATAAGAAACGGTACGTTTTCCGTTTCAAAATGACCCGCATTAATTACTGCAAAGCCTGACTCCGAAGCATCAAGCATTTCGTGATATTTTAAGTCGCTTGTAACAAAGCAATCAGCGTTTTGCATAGCATCATTTATAAATTCACCGCAAGCGCCACCGCCGACAGCAACTGTTTTTATCATTTTATCTGTATCTGTATACCTCAGCCCGTGAGTATCAAGTGTTTCCCCGACCAAAACGGCAAAATCATCAATACTCATTTCTCGTTCTAACTCACCGAGAACGACATAACCGTTTTCAAGTTTTCTTGTATTTTTTAAATCAAGCAGCTTTGCAAGATTATCGTTAATGCCGCCTGAAGCCTTATCATACGAAGTATGCGCACACATCGTCGCAATATCGTTATTAATAAGTTCATAAACCGCCGTGCCTTTAACAATTTTCTTTACAGGATTAAAAATAATAGGATGATGGGTTAATAAAAGGTCCGCCTCAACGCTTTTTGCATAATCAGCCGCAGCCTTAGTGCCGTCAAGTGCCATAACAACCGTTGAAACAGTCTTTTCCTCATCGCCTAAAATAAAGCCTGAATTATCCCATTCCTCCATTTCATTATAAGGAGCAATAGAATTTATGTAATTATATATATCCTTGACCAAGGTCATAAGATTTCCTCCACTGCCGAAATAACGTCACTTAAATCGGCACCTGATTTTGATTTATTTTTAAGATAATTTAAAAGATGCAAAAAGTATTCCTTTTGTGAAAAGTCCGTAATATTTCCCAAGAAATAATCCTTTGGAACTTTAGGAGTAATTTTACCCGTATAATTTGCGTCAAAAATGCTGTATGAATGCTTTGCGTCGGTTACAATAAAATCATTATTTATTTCAAAACCGTTGTCATAAAGATATTTTCTTGCTATTTCAGGATGGGTCATGGGCTGTAAAATCAAATGAAGTTCATTAACAAAGTCACAATTAGAAAGAATATCAACTATTAATTCAGCACCCATTCCGGCAATAATAACAGTATCACATTCGCCCCTATCGAGCTTTTCAAGACCGTTTGAAAGCCTTGTCAAAATAACATCCTCAAAACCCTCGTTTTTCACAAGAGACTTGCAAGAGGCAAGTGGTTTTTCATTTATATCCATTGCAACGACAAATGGCGATATTTTATTTTCAACAAGATATACAGGAATATATCCGTGGTCTGTTCCGACATCAGCAACAGACGAGCCCGATTCAACAAGGCTCGCCACTGCATTCAGTCTTTTAGATAAGCTAACCATTAACCTACCTGCGCATTAAGCTTTTCAACAAGCTCATCTGCATCTGTACCGTGAACTGCACAAGCATCTGCAATTGATTCGCCTCTTGAAGCAGGGCAACCAAGGCAATGCATACCAATCTCTAAAAAGAGAGGTGCCGTATCAGGATATGCGTCAAGAACGTCACCGATAATAGTATCCTTAGTAATTTCCATAGTATAAAACTCCTTTTCACATCTTTTTGAGACAATTATATTTTAACCAAATAATCATCTGCTAAAGATATTTATAACACATTTATTATTTCATTGCAAGTTCAATAAAAATATGTTAATATATAATTTGTAATTTAGAAGGACGGTGAAATGCTTGGAAAAAGAATATAACCCTGCATTACAATTTGATGCATTTACTGCCGGAATTGAGGACGGAGGCTTACGTTCAAGCTCTTCAATAGCTATTCTTGCCTGTTATATAATCGCAAGAAGTGAGGAAAAATTAACTAAGAAAAATGTTGTTGACGCTCTTGTTGAGGGCAAAATTGCAAATTATTTTGAAATCACAAGTGCAATTTCAAAAATGATAAAAACCGATAATCTTGTTGAGGGTGAGGACGGATATTTATCTGTCACAAGCAAATGCGCATTTAATGTTGAAATGCTTGAGAACGATTTACCTATCACTATAAGAGAAAAAGCGGTTGAGCTTGCGGCAAAAACAGCAAGGCTTGAAATATATAAAAAAGAAAACAAAGCAACCGTTGAAAAGGACGGCGACAAATATAAGGTAACGCTTCACGTAAGCGATAAAAATTGCGATTTTATGGTGCTTAGCTTATATTTCCCGTCAGAAGCACAGGCTCAGGTTGTAAAGGAAAAATTCCAAACTCACCCCGGCGAAGTGTATGAAAATTTAATTAACTCAATTTTTTCAAACAATTAATATATGAGGAATAAAAAATGAAAAACACAATAAAAAATATTTTAGTTTTATTATTATCAATCATAATTTCATTCATTTTCATTTACTTATTTATATTTTTCGGCGGTTCTAAGCTATTTGAAAGCGGAGATGTAATTTTAAAAGAACTTGGAGTTTCAATAATTATAGGCACACTTGTGTTTTGGATTATAAAAATAAATAAAACGAGCTACGAAAAAATCGAAGAATTAGAAAAAAGAGTTGAAGAGTTAGAAAATAAGAATAAATAACGACAAAAAGCGTACCCTCATTGGGTACGCTTTTTAAATAGCAATGATTAATCTATTTCTACAGAAATTTTTGCATCATTTCTTGTTGCTGCAGCACGCATAACAACACGGATAGCCTTGGCAATTCTGCCCTGCTTACCGATTACTCTGCCCATATCCTCTTCAGCTACGTGGAGATGATATACAATTACACCCTCTTCGTCAGGTTCGCTAACATCAACAGAAATTGCATCAGGATTTTGAACCAATCCTTTAGTGATAGAAATCAACAAATCCTTCAAAGAAAACACCTCCTGAATAAATCTTTGCCAAAATAATCAAAGATTAAAGGATGCCTTCTTTTTTAAGAATGCTCTTAACTGTGTCAGTTGGCTGTGCGCCGTTAGCAATCCACTTCTTAGCCTTTTCTGCATCAATCTTGATTTCAGCAGGGTCAACCATTGTGTTATATGTGCCGATTTCTTCAATGAAACGACCGTCACGTGGATATCTTGAATCTGCTACTACTACACGATAGAAAGGAGCTTTCTTTGCGCCCATACGACGAAGTCTGATTTTTACTGCCATTTTAAATTACCTCCAAAAGTAAATATATGTATTTTATTTTTCCAAACTGTTGTTTGGCTGTTTATAAATTAAAATCCAAACGGATTATTTGAGCCGCCGCCCATTTTTCCCATCATTTTTTCAGCCATTTCGGGATTGGCTTGCATCATACGACGCATCTTTTTACTCATTCTCGGACCTTTATTACCGCCGATTTGTTTAACCATTTTTTGCATTTGCTTAAACTGAGCCAAAAGTTTATTTACATCCTCAACCTGCATTCCGCAGCCTTTAGCAATTCTGCGTTTTCTTGACGGATTGATAATGTCAGGATGCTCTCGTTCCTGCTTAGTCATAGAATAAATTATTGCTCTGAAACGGTCAAAAGCCTTTTCGTCAATATCTTCATCCTTAATTTTATTACCTATGCCGGGAATCATCTTAATTGTATCTTTAAGACTTCCCATTCTTTCAATCTGCTCAAATTGGTCAAGCAAATCGTTAAGGTCAAATTTATTCTTTGCAAGCTTCTTTTCAAGTTCAGCCGCCTTTTTCTCGTCAAGACTTTGCTCTGCTTTTTCAATAAATGAAAGAACATCGCCCATACCCAAAATACGGGAAGCCATACGTGACGGGTGAAAAGTTTCAAGATTGTCAAGTTTTTCGCCTGTACCGATAAATTTAATCGGCTTGCCTGTAACAGCCCTTACGGAAAGTGCCGCACCGCCACGAGTGTCACCGTCAAGTTTTGTAAGAATGACACCGTCAATGCCGAGCGTTTCATTAAAGCTTTTAGCAACGTTAACTGCATCCTGACCTGTCATTGCATCAATAACAAGCAAAATTTCGTGAGGATGAACGGTTGAACGAATATTTTGCAGTTCCTCCATAAGTTGCTCGTCAACATGCAAGCGACCTGCCGTATCAAGAAAAACATAGTCGTTGCCGTGGTCTTTAGCAAACTTAACTGCCTCTTCGGCGATATGAACAGGATTTTCATTACCCATTTCAAAAACAGGAACGCCAACCTGCTCACCGACAACCTGAAGCTGCTTAATAGCCGCAGGACGGTAAACGTCACAAGCTACAAGAAGGGGTCTGTGTCCTTCTTTTTTTAATTTAAGGGCAAGCTTTGCCGAATGAGTTGTTTTACCACTACCTTGCAAGCCACACATCATAACAATCGTTGGTGGATGGTTGGCGATTGCAAGCCTTGCTTCGTTGCCACCCATAAGCTCGGTAAGTTCTTCATTAACTATTTTAATTACCATCTGACTCGGAGTAAGTGACTCCATAACGTCAGCACCAATAGCTCTTTCAGTAACCTTTGCGGTAAACTCTTTAGATACTTTATAGTTTACATCAGCCTCAAGCAATGCAAGGCGAACCTCACGCATTGCCTCTTTAACGTCTGACTCGGTCAATTTGCCCTTGGCACGTAATTTTTTAAACGAATTTTCAAGTCGTTCACTCAAGCCTTCAAATGCCAAGAAATCAACTCCTAAAAAATTTTATCCTTCTTTCAGAAAAGAAGCAAGTGTTTTAATTCTTGCAACATTATCATTAACTTCCATAGAAAGTGTATGATTGAGGTTATATTCGTTGATTTTATCAGCGCATTCAACGATTTCGTCAACACCCTTTTTCATTTCAGTAAAGCGTTTTGCAAGACCAAGCCTTTTTTCCATATCAAAAAGCTGAGCTTCTGCACGTTTGATTGAATCTCGAACGCCTTGACGACTTATACCCTCGTTTTCTGCAATTTCGGAAAGTGAGAGATCCTCTTCATAATAATAAGCAAGACAATTACGTTGCTTTTCAGTAAGCATTTCGCCATAGAAATCGAGCAAAAACGGGATTTCAAGATTTTTTGCCATGAAGCGACTCTCCTTTCAAAGTATGTGTAAAGTATTTAATCTTTACAGCAAGCAGTATTATACTAAAGACAAGCCGATATGTCAAGTAAAAAACGAATAATATTTTTTATTAAATTTAGTTTGAAACTATTGACACAATAAATAGTGTAAAGTAAAAAGACTTTAAACTAAATATTGCATAAAAATAATTAAGACTTACATACAAATAAAAACGCAATGAGGATCACTTGCCAATCCTCATTGTAATTATAGTAAATTAACTTTGTGTTATACTGCATAAGCTTTTATTTTTAAAAGATTATACCATTCTTTAAACAGAGAGTTTCGTTCTGCGATTTTTTGCGAGTTTTACTATCTTATGAAATTACACTATTCTCAAACACCGTAGTCAAGGTCAAAGCAAAGGATATGTTTTACTACCTTATGAAATTACACTATTCTCAAACCACCTCGGTGGTTCTATAAATATTCCGTGAGTTTTACTACCTTATGAAATCACACTATTCTCAAACCAAGTTTCACCATTTAACCGCAACTCACTTATTTTACTACCTTATGAAATCACACTATTCTCAAACAACGTCAATACAGTCAAATTCGCAGATGTTGTTTTACTACCTTATGAAATTACACTATTCTCAAACTAGGGGGGCCTTTCTGTTTGAACGAGCGTAGTTTTACTACCTTACGAAATTACACTATTCTCAAACGTGAGTTCGGAGTGAATGCAGAATTTTTAAGTTTTACTACCTTATGAAATCACACTATTCTCAAACACAAATTGCGGAAACGTTCGCTGCTGCCTTGTTTTACTACCTTATGAAATTACACTATTCTCAAACTTTAATTCTACTAATTGATTGTTATACCAGTTTTACTACCTTATGAAATTACACTATTCTCAAACATGCAACTGCGAAATATAACCAACTGCTACGTTTTACTACCTTATGAAATTACACTATTCTCAAACGAACGCTAACAAGTCTACAGAGTTGGGCGAGTTTTACTACCTTATGAAATTACACTATTCTCAAACTCGTTAAGAGAGTGAGAAAGACCGAGGCTAGTTTTACTACCTTATGAAATTACACTATTCTCAAACATTCTGTAGCATATCCTCCAGGTTGACTAGTTTTACTACCTTATGAAATTACACTATTCTCAAACTAGGCTCCAGCATTTCGAGTGTATATTCGTTGTTTTACTACCTTATGAAATTACACTATTCTCAAACTAGATGTTACAATTAGATGTTATATTTTATGTTTTACTACCTTATGAAATTACACTATTCTCAAACAAATGAAGTGTTATTAAAATATAGCACATTGTTTTACTACCTTATGAAATTACACTATTCTCAAACCTCAAATAAGCTGTGCCACTATAATGCGCAGGGTAATTCACAAGATATTGTATATATTATAGTTCTAATTATTATCACTGTCAATAATACACAAATCAGGGTCCAAAATATGTATCTCTTCAAATTTTGAAATGTGCTGAGGCTTTGAAGATGACAAAATCAAAATGTTAATGTGGCTGAGACTCAAGGTTTCATAAATACCCTCAAGCTCATTATTATCAAAGAAATCATACAAGCTGTGAAGAACAAACAAATCAAATTTAAGATATTTATTAAGAAGAATTATATAAGAAATAAGAAGCTGAGGCAAATCGTGCGAAGAGGTATCAATATTAAACTGTAAAAGCTTTAATATTGACGAATAATCAATTTCAAAATTTGAATCATATTCAAAATCGTACATTTTATTTAGCTTATCAAAAAGGTTTATAAGCAATGTTTGAATTGAAGCTAAATCCTCGCCACATTCATTTACTGCCGTTTTCTGCATAAGTGAATTGATTTTATTTACCAGTTTTTTATTTTGAAAATCCAAATCAATAGCATTAGAAATAAAAAATCCTCTTTTATTGAAATCAAACGGCTTAAAGTCCTGCGAGAAAGTAAACAATTCCTCAACAGTATCATCCAAAAACGAGCGTAAGGCTTGTCTGAAAATTTTCTTGTTTTCAATTACAAGAACAGGAATTTTACTGTTTGAAAGCTCAACGGCATCATTTAAATATTCATAGGAAAGCATCATAATATTAAAAGCCTTTCATCATTTGCAACAACATTACTGTCATTTGAGCCGACTACCATTTCCATTTTGGAATATTGCTTTTCGGTAACCGTCAGCATTTGAACAAGTCCTGCCGACGGCTTATGCTTTTTAATCGAGTCGCATATACCGTTTGCAACATTTTGATTTAAAGCTAGCTTTGAATAAACGGATTCCTGCATCATCATAAAGCCGCTTTTTACAAGATATTTTCTAAAGTTTGAATATTCCCGTCTGTCCTTCTTAGTTTTGACAGGTAAATCAAAAAACACAATAACTCTCATAAATCTATAACTCATAATTCATAGTAGGAAACTTAATAAGCAATATATCGTTTTCTTCAATGGCAGAAAATATACTTTTGCAATAAATTTTAATTGCATTAATCATTGTATTCGTTCTGCCGTCAACTATAATATCTTTATTAAGCAAGGATATAAGCATTTGCTTTTCATTTTTATCGAATGATTTAGGGCTCATATTTTTAACCAAATTATCAACGAACGGTCTAAATGGTTCCATTAAATCACAGCTTAAATTAAACTGATTAAACATATTGCCGTGAAAAAGACCGAGTTGGGTTAAATAACCGCTGCTGACGATTTCACGGTTAAAGCACGATAAAATAAGACTGTAGCCGTAATTAAGCGCCGCATTAATCGGTATATCATCGCTTCTTGTAAAGCTTTTTCCGAACATTGCATTGAAATAGACCTTGGCGGCATGGCCTTCCCGGTTTGTCACGTCATTAAATTCAAGCTCTTCAACATAGCTGTCAAGCATCAATGCTTCTTCAAGCCCATAAAATTCAAGAAGTGAAGCTTGATTTTTTATTTTCTGCGCAACTATGACCGTCCACACCTGCTGCTTTGAAATTTCATTCCAGGCAATTTGATTTTTAAGCTTTTGACTGCAATCGTGGCTTCCGTAATATGATACAAGCTCACTTTGAGGATTACGCTTTGCGTCACAAAATATAACCTTTATTTTCTTCAACGTAAGTTCGCTTAAAAGCGCACAGGTTATGGAGCAAGCGGTGTTTTCAACAATCAATATTGAAATTTCGCTTAAATGTATTTTAACAGTATTATCTACATCTCTTACCGTCATATAGCCCATAGTATAATCAAGCTTTGACGGCTTTGTTACCACAACCGTGCGCCAACTCATACTAAAATCTCCTCACTTATAAATTTAAAAGTTCAATTTCTTGTTCAAAAAGACCTGTAACCGATTGATTGATCAACTTAATTGATTTAACATTTTTTATTTCGGAAATGTTATTGTTAAGTCTTATAGCCCCATTAGCTTTAATACCTATACTTTTCAAATCGCCTTTGGAAGCGTTGTTTTTCAATATAGTCAAGACATTTTTGATAACATTGCATTGTTCGACTATATCTAATTTTTCAAACTTTTCCTTTGAACAATATAACTTATCCCCTAAATTTGAATATAAAACGCCGTATATATTGTTTTTCATTTTTTCAATTAATAAATTAAATAATTCAATATTTTTCTCGGCAGTTACAATATCTTCTTCATTTTTGCTTGTTTGCAAATGCAAATCTCCGCCGGCACATCTAATTACATTTCTGATATAACGTTCGTTATCATATCCTAATACTAACTGAACACCTGGTCGATAAGAAATCTGCGAACCACCACTATCCTTACCGCCAAGATGGCAAAGCATATTATCAAATGAAATACACGATTGAATTTTTACTTTTTTCACTTTAATAATTGGATTTATAAGACCGTAATTTTCAATTAAATACGCAATCGGATTTTCCTCGTACTTATTCTTATCATGAAGATTAACAGAAAACATAGATATCATACGTTTATTATCTTTTCCATGTTCAACACAAGAAAAGTAAGTAGATGAGACTTGATTGTATCCGCCATATTTTTCAATACTATTGCGTTTATCATTCTTTTTAATACTTGCTTGACCATTACCTTTCTTAAGTATTGTCACTTTAAAAAGGCCACCTTTTTTCTCAAATGCATAGCGTGTATAACGAATATTGTTTTTATTCATTGTGGATTTAACTATATTTAACGATTCATTATTATCAGCTATCCAAGCGCCGTCAATATTATGTTTTAACATTGAATCGAGCTTTACTGTGTAAGCCTTATCGTTATTTTGCAGACCCTTAATAAAGTTTGCCTTATTATGAGTAAACTTAACGTTATAAGCGTTGCCGACAACAATATTGAGATAAGCGTCCTTAGCGTGGTGCAAATCGTTTACCTCACGGCATTTAAGCATATCATATTGATGGCGAAATTCAGATGTAAGAGCCGCCTTAACATACACAATTTCAGTATCGGGGCGAGGATAAAGCTGTTCAAGAATATTTGCAACAGCTTTAGTTGACTGACGTGTTTCAACAAGCTGGCGGGAAATAAACTGACTGAGTTCCTCGTCGCTTAAAGGATAATTTCTTACCAAGCGTTCATATTTTTTCTTGTCGATAAGTCCTTTATCAAGCAACGCCTTCCAATGCGGAGTCATTTTCTCTCTGATTTGACTTGAAAGAGGATATTCATTATCCTTTTTGGCATTAGTTGTTTTCTTAACAAGAACTCGGTTATCCAAGCTGTCGTCCTTTATTTTCGACTGAGGATAAATATGGTCGATATCATATAAATTCTTATTAAACAAATCTCCCAAGTCAATATTTTCGCCTGTATACATACATTTGCCGAATTGAGTAAAATAGAGATAAAGCTTATCACTTTTCAGCTCATCATCAGTAGTATTATTTTGAAGCTCGTCAAAAAGTAAAGGATAGTCATTTTTACAGGATTTATACAAATCCAAAAGCTTATTTCTTCTTGATACTGTTCGCTTCTTTTCTTCAGCACCTCTCGCCACCTCGACAAAAATCTTTTTAGGCGGGCATTTCATAATTTTTTCAAGCTCTTTAGTTATCAAAAGCGACTGATAAATAGGTCTTTTAACAAGCGGCGAAACATAAAGTTCCTCTACTATCTGATTTAACGTTTTATCATTTCCAAACGAATTTAATTCATTAATTTTATCATTAAAGGTTTTATTTTCCTTATCGTCACAGCAAAATTCATCGCTGTAAAGAAGCGAGGCCAAATTATAATTCGTTTCCCACAATGCGCAAATAATATTAATCAGCTCACCTGTTTCCTTATAAACAGCGGTAACATCAGTCAAAAATTCTCTTGAAAGCTTGCTCCAGCCCGTATACTTAAGTTTGCAGATTTTCTTAATTTCATCATCTGACAGGCAGTCTCCAAATTCATTTTTAAGGCGCTTTTTTAAAAGCTTTTTATCATCACCAAAAATGGTTATTGCCTTAACGATTTCTTCTTTTTGCTCATCAGTCAAATTATAAGCAACTAAGTCCTTATAGGATTTCAAAGAGGATTTAAAATCGTTATCAATTCCGCTGATTTCGTCAAAGGCGATATTTCTTGATTTCAAATAATCGCAAAGCTTTTTATTAGTAACCTTATAATATTTTTTGAAAAGGTCATTATAGATATCCTGCTTTAATTGGACGCTGATTTTTTCACCGTCAATTTTAAGATTATTAAGCTCATTTAATACGCAAAATTTATTATAAAGCAGCGAATGCTTAGGTATCACGTCATATTGTGGCAAATATGTGCATTTGCTCGTTAACTTTTCAATGAATTTTTCAGCAGATTTATCAAAATCCACAACATCTTCAATATTCCAAGGATATATTTTTTCATTGCTTCTTACAAGCCAGTGCTTTGTTGAATGAGTATTAAGCGGTCCTATGTAATAAGGGATACGGTATTCAAACAATGCTTTGATTTTATCGTAAACAGTTTTGCCGTCGTTATCCTCATTTAACAAAAACGGTAAATATTCTTTAGCGTTATCCAAAATTGCAACAAGCTCTTTTTCATTAACTTGCATAGGAACAACGCCGTTATCCTTAGTCACCTGCTTTGGCATAAAGGTTGAATTTTCTATTTCTTTAAACATTTCTTCATAAGAAGCGTCTTTGCAAATGCCCAACGTTTTCTTTAAATAAGTGCAAAATTCCTCTTGAGTGCAGGTTGAATTAAGCACGCCGGTGCCGCTGCTCGTTTTAATATGCTTTGAATACGCAACATAGTTATTATCCTTAGAGCTGATATTAAATATTTCGGCTTTCTTTTCAGGCATATATATTTTTATATATTTCTTAAGCGTTCTCAAATCTCTTTTATGCTTTTCATATATTGCAACCTTAGCTTCTGAAATATATTCCTTACCGTCCAAAATATCCGCAAGAACCGCCCAATCGTACACCGCCTTTAATTTTTCTAAAAGCTCAAAGCGCTCACCGAGATAGGATTGAAAATCATTTGCACTATCGTCAAAACCCGATGAAAACGAAACACTTTTCTTTTCAACATCTTTAAGTGCTTCGTCATCAAAAATATCAAAAAGCTTAACCGATGAGCCGCTTAAAAGAGAAAGCGCACTGTAAAGCACCTTATCGTCCTTTTTGCTAACACCAAACAGCTCGGCAATTTCAGCGTTTTTCTTTGTCTTGCCCTTAGATTTATCTTTTAAAGTATTCGCAAATTCATCAACGTCACTGCAATCAAGCTCAATCTCATAATTATCGTAAAAATAATTTTTTAAGTCATTATATATAGGCATAAAATCGCCCGATTTGTCATTTTTATAAGAATAATCAAAAAGAAAATGACCACGATTTTTGATAATATGATGAAGTGCAAGATAAACAAGCCTTACGTCATGAGGCTTATTATTCTTAATAAGCTCATTTCTCAAATGATAAATTGTCGGATAATCTCTGTGAAAATCCTTATCGGTATAATTCTCATCAGAAAATACGCAATAAGGAATTTTTGTAGATTTATCCTCAAGATATAAATTGCTTTCACGAAGCTTGATAAAGAAGGCAGGGTCAATTTTTGAAATTTCCTCGTCAAAAAGCATTTCGAGAAGCTTTAATCTTTCACGCTTTCTTTGCGTTCTTCTGCGAGATGAGCGAAAGCCCCTTCTCTCCTCGGCAGAATTACTCTTTTCAAAAAGCCTTATGCCCCACATTGCGTTACCTTTAAACTTAGGAATTTTATAATTAGTATCGCAAACTGCCCAGCCGACAGAATCTGTACCTATATCAAGTCCCAAATAATACTCTTTACCCATAAATTTTTCTCCCTTTTAAAATTTTTATTGACAAATGCGATTTGAAATGTTAATATATAGACATCTTAAGACCTTATGAGATTACACTATAAGTTCAAATAAAAATTTATTCAAATCGTTGCTTAGCCAACATCACAGTGTGTGATTATTAAAGACTCGTTTTTACGGGTCTTTTTTGTTTTATAATTTAATAATAGCATATAATTTCCCAAAAATATATAGCTTGTCAAGAATTATTTTTCAAAGTACAATTTTATGTACTAAAAAACCGACTGTATTTGGGGCGCACTACATAAAGAATAATTGCTCAAAAAATAAAGAAACAGCGAAATACTGCGTTAAAATTATAGTGCAGGTGGCAAGCCTTCACTATAATTTATGCCTTGTCTTTCATCTGTTTCTTTTATTTTTGAGTGCGAAGCAGTTTAAACAAACTGATTTTGTTCAGTGTGCATTAATAAAATCCTGTTAATACTTGCGTATTAGCAGGATTTTTTAATAGTGCAATGGGCAAAACTCAGAAAGTTTAAACCACATTCTTCTTTATGCAGTACGCCCCTTGACAGTCGGTTTTTTAGCTTTTATGGATTGCATTTTTTACATGGAGAATAGCCGTTTGAAATAAGGCTTTGTCTTGTTCCTTTGTATTGTTTTTTATTAGCGGTATTCATTTTCTTTGCGCCGTCACAATTAGGATTATGAAATTTTTTCGACTTAATATTAACGACATACGTTTTAACCTCAGTAGAATCAACTGATGTTGAAGTTAAAGAGAACTCAGAAGCTGCACTTTTGCTTGCTTTATTATCCCCTGTTGCATAATCAATATCAACACCCGGCTGAACATTATAACAATAAACATTAAAGCTCACTCCTTTGCCTGCATCTTCAACTGAATATGCCTGTATATGAACACCGTTGGCAACAAGATTATTGCCATCAAAAATAGGCGTCACCTCATAATAAACATGATTTTTGGTAAGTTTAACATAGTCGGCGACTCTGTTTTCAAACGGGAGCATACCCTCAATATTAAGATATCTTGTACCGGTAATCAAATTATTAACATTTGCATTTTCTCCGGTAAGCTGATAACCGATTAGATGGCAACGATTATACAAATATTTTCCGTCAACAAAGCTATATTTTGAAATATGCCAACCTGTCGGTTTAACCGAGCCGATTGAGCCACGTTCTTTTGACGGCATTAAATCAGAACCGATACAAGAAACTGCATAAGTACACCTGCCTAAAGAGTCGAGCGTTCCGTATTCTTCAAACGATGTTGTTGACGTTTTCTTTTTCTCACTCAATTCAGGCACATTATTATTAATTTCAACATAAGGCGAATCGCTATATGGTGGAATATTATTTAAATCATAATCGGTGTATGCACTTGTTGTTTGTGCAGTAATATCAAGGTCATTAAAAAAATTGCTTTCATTTGATGAACAGCCTGATAAAATAAGAATCGTTATTGAAAAAGCAATTAATATCTTTGTAACTTTTCTAAACATTTCAACCTCCGAAAAAATCTGAAATATAACTGATTTCGACATAATATATTAAATTAATGATTTATAATATTATCAAAGAATGTAATAAGGGGAAACACTAATGTTGGAACTAATCAATGTCAAAGACCTGTATGAAAATGACAAAATCATAATTATGGACAGTATATTTTTTGACAACAATAAATTAATTGAAAACATAGAAATCGGATTTAAAAATAAAAGCGGCGACATAATAGGTATCAAAACAATAAAGCATATAAAATAAGACTGCCAAATGACAGTCTTACAAATTAATCGTGCTGATGTTTTATATGCGCCTGAGCAATTTCTATAATATCAGTTATATGTTCGTCATCAAAGCTGTAATAAACCTGTTTACCGTCACGTCGTGACTTCACTATATTATTAGCCTTAAGGATTGCAAGCTGATGTGAAACTGCCGATTTTGTCATACCGAGGGCATTTGCTAAGGCACACACACAAACCTCTCTATTGTCAAGAGCAAGCACAATCTTTGCCCTTGTAGAGTCACCGAGCACCTTAAACAGAGTTGATATTCTGTCTATTTGAGAAGAACTTAGCATTGAAGAGTTAATATCATTAATAAGTTCTTCATCAGTTATATTACAATTGCAGTTGGCAACTCCCATATTCACACCTCAAATCAAATTGATTTACATATATTATATATTCTTTAAAATAAAAAAGCAATTAAAAAGAATAAAAAACAAAAAAGAAAAATCCTGATTACAACAAATGCAATCAGGATAATGGAGGCACCACCCAGATTTGAACTGGGGCATAAAGCTTTTGCAGAGCTCTGCCTTACCACTTGGCTATGGTGCCATATAGCAAAAGGCTTCAAATAATGAAGCCTTTTTAATTGGAGCGGATGACGAGGCTCGAACTCGCTACCTCAACCTTGGCAAGGTTGCGCTCTACCGGGTGAGCTACATCCGCAAATGTGGTGCTTCCGGACGGAATCGAACCATCGACACGGGGATTTTCAGTCCCCTGCTCTACCGACTGAGCTACAGAAGCACAAATGGCGACCCGGAACGGGTTCGAACCGTCGACCTCTAGCGTGACAGGCTAGCGTTCTAACCAACTGAACTACCGGGCCATTTGTGGTGGGAACAACAGGGCTCGAACCTGTGACCCTCTGCTTGTAAGGCAGATGCTCTCCCAGCTGAGCTATGCTCCCACGCATATTCGCCGCACTTGCGACGTGTTATATAATACTATAAGTCAATTGAAAAGTCAATACTTTTTTGAAACTTTTTTAAACTTTTTTATTTGGTTGTTTGCTCCAGCAATTTTTTAATTTCAGACGGTGTAAACTTGTAATTTTTATCACAAAAGTGACACTCAACATTTACGTCCTCATTGTCGTTTACCATTTGCTGTAAAGACTCTCTGCCGGTTGAAATAAGAGCATTTTCCACCTTTTCTTTTGAGCAATTGCATCTGTATTCGATTTCACTTTCATCAAGCTTTTCAATATCAATCCCTCTCATTGCTCTCTTGGCAATATCGTCGGGAGACATACCCTTCGATAGCATAGTTGTGACAGATTCGATATCCTTAATGGAATCTTCAATTTTAGAAATAATTTCATCGGGGCAACCTGGAAGTAGCTGAATCATAAATCCGCCGGAATTTGCAACAGACAAATCAGGATTGACAAGCACTCCGAGAGCGCATACTGTAGGCGTTTGCTCAGACACTGCAAAATAATTTGTAATATCCTCTGCAATTTCACCGCTTACAATCTGCGTATTGCCGACATAAGGTTCTTTAAGACCCATATCCTTCATAACGTATAAAAAGCCGTCTGTACCAACAGCGCCTCTCACGTCAAGCTTACCTTTATCATTAAGCGGAATTTCAACAACAGGATTTTCAACATAGCCCCTCGCATTGCCCTGACTGTCCGAAACGGCAAGAACAACACCTGCCGGACCGCCTCCGTTAAGCCTTAATGTAACACTGTCATCCTTACCTTTAAGCATAACGCCCATCATAGAAGCTGCGGTCATAAGACGTCCGAGAGCAGCAGTAGTAACAGCAGAGGTTTTATGGATATTTTCAGCCTTGCTTACCATATCTGTTGTATCACCGGCAATAACAAATGCACTGCCGTCAGTTGTAATATATCTTACTATTTTTCCCATTTAATTATCACCTTTTTTTAAAACAAAATAAATTCTTTCACTGTCATCTTTTATATCATCAAGATTCAGTTCATCATATATTCCGATTATATTAAAATTATTAAGTACGCTTTTCAGTTCATTAACCGAATATGCTTTTTCATTAAACTCCTCGCTGAAACGGTCATAATTTTTACCGTTATAAACAAAAAAGTCCAGCAAAATTCTGACTGTATTGTCGCCCAAATACTCATTATCCCACGAAAGAAAAAAATCTTCTTCGTCAAAAACAAAGGTATTATTACCTAAAACATTTTTATGTTTATAAACGGTATTTACATCAAAAACAAATACGCCGCCGTCATTAAGCGAATTATAAACGCAGTCAAAGCACTTTTTAACCTCAACAATGTCCTTTAAATGGTTAATTGAGTCAAGAGAGCAGACGCAACAATCCACCTTATGCGGCAATTCAAAATCCGTCATATCGCCTTTTATAAACATTGCATTCTTTATTTGCTTTGAGCTTGCCACAGTAAGCATTTCGTCGGACAAATCAAGTCCAATAACATTATAGCCCAAATCGCTCAAATATTTGCTTACAGAGCCTGTTCCGCAAGCCAAATCAAGAACAGTATCACATTTATCGGCATATCTTCTAAAAAACGAAGAAATATAATCAGCTCTTTTTTTATATTCAACATTTTCCGTCAGCTTATCATAAAACTTAGCAAATGTATTATAACTCATCGTTTTCTTCCGCTTTGCTTTCGTCCTCAAGTTTAATTTTTTCAAAAATCTTGTCATATCCGTCACAACCGTATTGAAGCGAACGATTAACACGGCTGATTGTAGCGGTTGACGCACCGGTTGCATTAACTATATCTGTATAAACGCATTTTTCAGAAAGCATTTTTGCAACAACTATTCTTTGGCTTATTGTTTTAAGTTCCTGAACAGTACACAAATCTTCAAAAAAGTCATAGCAATCCTCTACCGTTTCAAGTTCAAGAATAGCTCTGAAAAGAAAGTCAATATTATCGTCTTTTAATTTATTATTCATATTATCTGCCCTTTCGACATATTACTCATAATTTAAAGCAATCATATTGTAACACACTAAATCGTGAAAGTAAAGAAAAATCTCCGAGAATAATAAAATAATCGGAGATTTTATAAATAAAATTATTCTTTTATAAGTTCATCATAAAAGTCGAAACAATCAAATGTTGCAAAATAATCCTTAGGTGTTTCCGCTCTTCTGATAAGTTTGAACGTTCCGTCTTGATTTAAAAGAATTTCTGCGCTCTTAAGCTTTCCGTTATAATTATATCCCATAGAAAAACCGTGTGCGCCTGCATCGTGAATAAAGAGATAATCTCCCATTTCAATTTCAGGAAGAAAACGGTCAATCGCAAATTTATCACAGTTTTCACAAAGAGAACCCGTTACATCATACTTATGGTCGCAAGGCTCATTTTCCTTACCCAAAACAGTAATATGATGATATGCGCCATAAATAGCAGGACGCATAAGGTTTACTGCGCAAGCATCTACTCCGATATATTCCTTGTGTGTATGCTTTTGGTTAATAGCTTTTGTAATAAGTCCGCCGTAGGGGCCGAGCATATATCTGCCAAGTTCTGTATAAATTGATACGTCGTCCATACCTGCAGGCACAAGAACTTCCTCGTATGCTTTTCTTACGCCCTCACCAATAACGAAAATATCATTAGGTTCTTGATCGGGTTTGTAAGGAATTCCGATACCGCCTGAAAGGTTGATAAAGGTAATATGTACACCAAGCTTAGCTTTAAGATCGGCAGCAAGTTCAAAAAGAAGCTTTGCAAGCATGGGATAATACTCATTAGTAACCGTATTTGAGCAAAGAAACGAATGAATGCCGAATTCTTCAACGCCTTTTTCCTTAAGGATTCTAAAAGCTTCGTAAATTTGCTCGGTAGTCATACCGTATTTAGCATCGCCCGGATTATCCATAATATCATTGGAAATTTTGAAAATTCCGCCGGGATTATAGCGGCAACTCATTTTTTTAGGTAATTTGCCGCAAGCTTTTTCAACTGCCTCGATATGTGTAATATCATCAAGATTGATGATACCGCCGAGCTTATTACAATATCTAAACTCGTCAAGCGGGGTATCATTTGATGAAAACATAATATCATCACCCACAGCTCCGATGGTTTTAGCCATCATAAGTTCTGTTTTAGATGAGCAGTCACAACCGCAACCATATTCACGAAGAATATTGATTAAAAACGGATTAGGCGTAGCCTTAACTGCGAAATACTCCTTATATCCCTTATTCCAGGAAAATGCTTTTTTAAGATTTTCAACATTTTTCCTGATTCCTTTTTCATCATAAAGATGAAACGGCGTCGGATATTTTGCCGCAATTTCCTCAACCTTTTCCTTTGATACAAACGGTATCTTAGTCATTAATTTATCCTCCTAAATCACATCACTGATTTTTCTATATAATTTTTTATTCCGTTAATTCCTTGCCCTGTAACAGAAGAAAACGGAACAACGGGAACTTTGCCTGCAAACGCAAGCTCTTTACCTGATAAATCAAGTCTTTCCTTGTAAGCGGTTTTCTTAAGTTTATCAGCCTTGGTCATAACTATTATAAACGGAATGTCCATCTCTTTTAAGAAACAAATCATACCCTCATCATCTTTAGTCAAAGGATGGCGCATATCTATAAGAAGAACTACAAGAGCGATATTGCGTCCGCTTTTAAAATACCCTTCCATAAGTTCGCCAAATCGCTTTAACTCTTGCTTGCTTATTTTGGCGTATCCGTAACCCGGCAAATCAACAAATTTAATATTATCAACATCATAAAAGTTAATAGTTATCGTCTTGCCCGGAACGGAACTTACCCTTGCTAAATTTTTTCTGTTGAAAAGCTTATTTAAAAGTGAACTTTTGCCAACATTTGACCTACCTGCAAAAACAACTTCAGGTTCGTCACTTTCCGGTAATTGAGAAAGCACTCCGTAAGCATTTTCAAAGACTGCTTTATTATAATTCATATTTCACCTACTGAGTAACAATATTTGCCTTAGACTTATTGTCCGCTATAACAACATTGTTATTTTTAACGTCTTTTTTTCTTTTAGGTAACGTAACAAGTGCAACAGGCAACAATTCATCAAATGATTTAACGCTTACAAATCTGACTGCGTTTTTAACCTCTGCCGAAATTTCGTCAAGGTCCTTAACGTTTTCATTAGGGATTATAACTGTATCGCAGCCTGCTTTATATGCTGCCATTGACTTTTCTTTTAAACCGCCAATAGGAAGTGCCTTGCCTTTTAGACTAATCTCACCTGTCATAGCAACATTTGATTTAACCGGAATACCGGTAAGTTCACTTACAATAGCAGTTGTGATTGCTAAACCTGCAGACGGACCATCCTTTGGTATTGCCGCTTCAGGTGCATGAATATGTATATCCTTGTTTTTATAAAAATCAGGGTCAATTCCGTATTCATCACACTTAGAACGAATATATGAAACTGCTGTTTTAGCACTTTCTTTCATAACGTCGCCGAGATTGCCCGTAAGTTCGATTTTACCCGTTCCGTCAAGCGCCGAAGCCTCAATCGGAAGCATTGTTCCGCCCACGCTTGTCCACGCAAGACCGTTAACAACACCAACTTGGTCTTCGTCACTTGCCAAATCCTTTTCAAATTTTCTCTTACCTAAATATTTTTCTATATTATCATTTGTTACCTTAAACGATTTTGCTCCGCTCTCAAGGGCAACAGTTGCTTTTCTGCAAAGAGTTGCAATTTCTTTTTCAAGTTTACGAACTCCCGCTTCTCTTGTATAATTTTCAATCAAAGCGTTTATTGCGTCATCGCTCACTTTAAATTCCCTGCCGTTTAAGGAATGCTTAGCCATTTCTTTTTTAATCAAGTGTTCCTTGGCAATATGAAATTTTTCAAGTGCGGTATAAGAATTAAGTTCAACAACTTCCATACGGTCATATAACGGCTCAGAAATTGACGAAGTATCATTTGCCGTGGTAATAAACAGCACTTTGCTCAAATCTACAGGAAATTCGATATAGTGATCTGTAAATGAATTATTTTGTTCCGGGTCAAGCGCCTCTAAAAGAGCAGATGACGGATCACCCTTAAAATCATTACCAACCTTATCAATCTCATCAAGCAAAATTATCGGATTCATAACGCCGCTTTTAATAACAGCTTCGATAATTCTGCCGGGCATTGAGCCGATATAAGTTTTTCTGTGTCCTCTTATTTCAGCCTCATCGTGTATGCCGCCCAAAGCAATACGTACATATTTGCGTCCCATACTTTTTGCAAGGGACTTAACAATAGAGGTTTTACCTACTCCGGGAGGTCCGGCAAGGCAAAGAATTTGACCTGTAAAATCAGGATTACGTTTATAAACAGCCAAAGAATCTACTATTCTATCCTTTATCTTGTCTAAACCGTAATGCTCTTTATCAAGGATTTTTCTTGACTTTTCTAAATTAATTGAATCTTTAGTATATTTTCCGAAAGGAATTTCAAGACATTTATCAAGATATATTCTTTCAACCGTTCCCTCATGTGAGCCTGACGGCATTTTTGAAAGCTTATCACATTCTTTAAGAAGTTTTTCTTTAATATCTTCGTTACATTTAAGCGCATTGATTTTATCCCTGTATTCCTCTGCTTCCTCCTGCGGATTATCTCCCTCACCGAGTGCATCGGAAATAACCTTCATTTCTTCACGAAGATAATATTCACGCTGACTTTTATCAATTTCATTTTGCACTTTTTCCTGAATTTCGCTTTCAATTTCAAGTGCAGTATTTTCTTTCTTTAAATAAGCAACAAGCTGGCAAATCCTGTCTGCCGGGTCAAGAGCTGCCAAGATATCCTGTTTTTCATAATAATCAAGGAACGTATTTGAGCAAACAAAATCTGCAAGCTCGCCCGAATCTTTAATAGAAATAACTTTTGCGATTACTTCATTACTGATTTTTGGCATTAACGAGGCATAGTGTTCAAATTCTCTTTTAATTATTCTTTGATAAGCCCTATTTTCGTCCTCATCTATTTCAAGATTAGACGGATTTTCGCTTGCAAGCTCAACAAGTCCCGAAACGTATGGTTTCACAGAAGTCAAGCTGTAAAGAATTGCTCTTTCACCGCCCTCAACTACAACACGCATATTGTCGCTGCCGGGAATACGCATCATTTGCCTGATATTGCAAATAACACCCGTATCGTACATATCGTCAATATTAGGCTCGTCCACCGATGCATCCTTTTGGCATACGAGAAAAACTCTTTGGTCATCATCCATTGCTTTTTGAAGAGCTTTTACGCTTTTCCTTCTGCCAACGTCAAAGTGAAGCACCATTTTCGGAAATACTACAATACCCCTAAGCGGAATAATCGGTAATTCTAAAAATAAATTTTCTTTATTATCGTTCATATATTAAAACCTACTTAGTTCATTATAAATAATTAGTATATATTATATACTAATGCACAAAAAAAGGCAATATCTAAATACAGTAAAAAAAGAGTTTCTGAAAAGAAACTCTTTTTTACTATATTATTATGCATTCTTTAAATTTGAAGTAGTAAGGCGTTTTGGAGTCTTATTAGGATTGCGAAGAATAATAGGCTCATCGCCCTTTCTTACGGCATCCTCGGTAATAATAACCTTTTCAATCGTATAATCGCTCGGAGCCTTAAACATAAGGTCCTTAAGAACTGCCTCAAAAACACTTCTAAGTCCTCTTGCACCCGTGTGACGTTCAAGAGTGATATCAGCAATTGCTTCAAGTGCATCAGGCTTAAATTCAAGCTTAACGCCGTCAAATTCAAATAATTTTTGATATTGCTTTACAATAGCATTCTTAGGCTCAGTCATTATTCTGACAAGAGCTTTTTTATCAAGATTTTGCAGTACGGTTATAACAGGAACACGGCCGATAAGTTCAGGAATAAGACCGTACTTAACAAGGTCGTGTTGTTCCGCTTTTTTCATAATATCGTCGCCGTCAAAATCCTCAGCTTCAATATCAGCGCCAAAACCAAGTGATTTACCGCCGATTCTTTTTTCAATAATCTTTTCAATTCCGTCAAATGCACCGCCGCAAATGAAAAGTATATTTGAAGTATCTATTTGAATATATTCTTGCTGTGGGTGTTTTCTTCCACCGGTAGGAGGAACATTTGAAACAGTACCCTCTAAAATTTTAAGAAGAGCCTGCTGAACGCCTTCGCCGCTTACATCACGTGTGATAGACCTGTTTTCGCTCTTACGGGAAATTTTATCTATTTCATCAACATATATAATTCCACGTTCCGCCTTTTCAATATCAAAATCGGCTGCCTGAATTAATCTAAGAAGTATATTTTCTACATCTTCGCCAACATAGCCTGCTTCGGTAAGAGTGGTTGCGTCTGCAATAGCAAACGGAACATCAAGAATTTTGGCAAGCGTTTGCGCAAGCATGGTTTTACCAACACCGGTCGGACCCAAAAGCATAACATTACTCTTTTGAAGCTCAACATCGCCACGTACATTAGAGTAAATTCTTTTATAGTGATTATATACAGCAACAGACAATGCAACCTTTGCATCATCCTGTCCTATAACATATTCATCAAGTTTAGCCTTAATTTCCTCAGGCTTTGGAAGAACCTTATTGTCTGATTGCTTAACCGTATGGGGAATATCCGGTGATGATGTCTGCTCAATCAAATCATAACAAAGATTGATACATTCATCACAAATAAACACACCCGGTCCCTCAATAAGCTTATGAACCAACGTTTCAGGCTTGCCGCAAAAAGAGCATCTTGCAACGCCGTTTTTAGGTTCGTCGTGTGCCATATAATCACCTCAAATTATCTTTTATCAATAACTTTATCAACAAGGCCGAATTCAAGAGCTTCTTGAGCAGTAAGCCAATTATCTCTGTCTGTTGCGGCTGTCAATTCCTCAACTGTTTTGCCGCAGTTTTCAGCCATAATAGAATTAAGCTTTTTCTTAGTTTGCAAAATGTGGTTAGCTGCAATTTCAATCTCTGTTGCCTGACCCTCTGTTCTGCCGAGAGGCTGATGAATCATTACCTCTGCATTAGGAAGACAAATTCTCTTTCCCTTTGCACCGCTTGAAAGAAGGAATGCGCCCATAGATGCAGCCATACCCATACAAATAGTTGATACATCGCACTTAATGTACTGCATTGTATCGTAAATAGCCATACCGTCGGTAACAGAACCGCCGGGACTGTTAATATAAAGACTTATATCCTTATCCTTATCCTGTCCCTCAAGGAAAAGAAGCTGAGCAACTACAAGAGAAGCTGTAGTTGAATTAACTTCATCGGATAAAACGATAATTCTATCATTTAAAAGTCTTGAATAAATATCCATTGAGCGCTCACCGGCGCTTGTTTGTTCAAGTACGTATGGTACTAATGCCATATTATCATGACCTTTCTGCTACTTAATAATACAATACTGCCCGCTGTAGCAAACGGGCAGAATTAAAACAAATCAAATTATTCCTTAACTGCTGAATCAACAATAACGTCAATTGCTTTCTTTGTCTTAACATCAGCAGCAATTTGGTCAGCAGGAACAGCCTTCTTAATCTGCTCTGCTTCCATTTGATACTGCTCGGCAAGCTTAGCGATTTCAGAATCGATTTCTTCTTCGGTTGCTTCAAGCTTTTCAGCTTCAACAATAGCCTCAAGTGCAATAGAAGCCTTAACCTGCTTTTCGGCGCCGTCTTTAAATGTTGCCTTAAATGCATCCTTATCCTGTCCGAGATATTTAAGGTATGTATCAAGGTCAATACCCTGCATTTGAAGTCTGTAAGCGTAATCCTGAACCATCTCATCTGCACGCTTGTCAAACATACACTGCGGAACTTCACATTCCATATTATCGATAACCTGCTCAATAAGCTGGTTTTCAAAATCGTTTTTAGCTTCTTCAGCCTTTCTTTCATTCATCTGCTTTTTGATATCTGCCTTAAGTTCATCAAGGGTATCAAATTCAGATACATCCTTAGCAAATTCGTCATCAAGCTCAGGAAGTTCCTTTGACTTGATTTCGTGAATTTTACATTTGAATACAGCGTCTTTTCCTGCAAGTTCTGCTGCATAATCCTCAGGAAATGTAACATTTACATCAAATTCCTCTTCACTCTTATGACCTGCAACCTGCTCTTCAAAGCCAGGAATGAATGAGCCTGAGCCAAGTTCAAGAGGATAATTTTCGCCCTTGCCGCCTTCAAAAGCAACGCCGTCAACAAAACCTTCAAAATCGATTTCTGCTGTATCACCCATCTGAGCTTCTCTGTCCTCAACTGTAACAAGACGAGAATTGCGGTCACGCATATTTTCGATTTCCTTATCTACATCTTCATCAGTAGCCTCTGTAGGAAGCATTGTTGCTTTAAGACCCTTATAATCTCCAAGCTTAACCTCAGGATAAACTGTAACCTTCATTTTCATTTCTACACCCTGCTCCTTGCTCATTACAGGAACGTCAAGGTCGAAAGGTGTATCAACAGTTCTGAGACCTGCTTCCTCAATAGCAGCTGTAACAGCTTCAGGATAAACAATCTCAAGTGCTTCCTCATAGAAAGCGTTTTCGCCGTAAACTTTTTCAATCATACCCTGTGTAGCTTTGCCCTTACGGAAACCGGGGAGCTGGATTGACTTTCTCTGCTTCATATATGCAGACTTACAAGCATCTGTAAACACCTCAGGTGTAACAGTTACTTCAATTTCATAAACATTAGTATCTACTTTATTAGATGATTTAAGTGCCATAATAATGACCTCCTATCAATAAAAATTCTAATCACCGAAGCGGTATTATAACATATAATGCCGATAATATCAAGTTTTTTATATTCATTTAATATTAAACTTATTGTTAATTATTTACAAATTAAAACTTTTTTATCAAAAGCGGAACAAATTTAAGCCTGTCTGCAGAAATAAGTTTAAAATCAATTCCTTCAAAATTATCATCAAAGGCATATTTAGCCGCCATACCGTGAAGATGCCCATAATAACATTTTTTTATACCTTTTTCTTTTAAAAGATTTAAAATTTCCTTACAATTTTGATTTTCATAAACAGGCGGATAATGAAGAAAAACAATTTTCTCTTCATTTTTTGCCGCTTCAATCGAAGCCTTAAGACGCATTACTTCCCTATTAAGCACTTTTTCATTATGTTCTTCATCACTGTCAAAAAACCAACCTCGGCTTCCGCAAACGGAAAAGCTGTCAAAATCATAAGAGCTGTTATGAAGAATTGAAATTGTATCAAAGCCGTTTTCCTCAATAAACTTATTCATTTTGCTCATTGTGTTCCACCAATAATCGTGGTTACCTTTAAGAATGATTTTTTTACCGTTAAGCTTATTGATATAATCAAAGTCAGCTTCAAGCTCACTAAAACTCATAGCCCAACTTATATCACCGGCAATGACAACATAATCCTTATCGTCAACTATTTTATTCCAATTTTCTTTAAGTCTTTGTGTATAATTTGACCAACCCTCAAAAGTATCCATAGGCTTATCTGTGCCAAATGATAAATGAGTATCGGCAATTGCGAAAAGTGACATATATTCCGCCTTTCTTTTAAAGGAAAATTTTGTTAAAAATTATATGAATAAAAAATCTTTTTAATCAAATAATAATAACCGAAGGGAGTGAAAAAATAATGGATATGGAAATCAAAGGCATTTCCTGCGACGTTAAAAATTGCAAATATCACGATAAGACTAATAATTGCAACGCAGGTCACATCAAAGTAGGTAACAGCAACGCAACAAGCTCAACTGACACAAAATGCGAGACATTTGAATGCGGCGACGGCTGCAGTTGTCGCTAAAATCAGTCAAAATAACGGCTCTGTAAAGCGCAGAGCCGTTATTTAATGCCTTTTTATTATAAATTAAGAAGTTTGAATACCATTTGGCTCATATCTTCCTTATTGCAAACATTTTCAAAGCGAATGCTCTTATCCTTAAGAGAAGCAAGCGGCTTAGGAATATCTGCGCCTGTAACCTTATGAAGCTCATCAACCATAGCAAATTCATCAAGCTTTGGTGCTTTGCCGGCAAGAACAGCATTGAGCACGCTTGCCGAAAACTTGTAAGGAGAAGCAGTTGAATCAATTACTGTAGGAATATCGTCGCCTGTTGCCTTTACATATTCATCATAAACCTTAACAGCTACCGCTGTATGAGTATCGCAAAGATAATGGTATTTGTCAAAATGAGATTTAATTGTATCATCAACATTTTGTTCTGCAGTAAATCCTGCATCAAACTCTTTTTGAATTTTAGCAATAAGTTCATTCGATACAGTATATTTACCGTCATTTGAAAGCTGATTCATCAAGTCATTAATAAGCTTATCGTCACCGTCACTCATGTGATAAAGAAGTCTTTCAAGGTTAGACGAAATAAGAATATCCATTGACGGAGAAGTTGTTGTATAAAACTTTCTGTTCTTATCATACGTACCTGTTTTCAAGAAATCGGTAAGAACATTGTTTGAATTTGAAGCGCAAACAAGAGTTTTAATAGGAAGCCCCATTTTCTTAGCATAATAGCCTGCAAGAATATTGCCGAAGTTACCCGTAGGAACTACAACATTTATTTTGTCGCCGGCTTTAATCTTGCCCATATTGATAAGGTCGCAATAGGTTGAGAAATAATATACAATTTGAGGAACAAGCCTGCCCCAATTGATAGAGTTTGCAGATGAGAACATCATATTTTTCTTTGCAAGCTCATTCTTAATCTCAGCGTTTGTAAAGATTGACTTAACTGCGCTTTGAGCGTCATCAAAATTGCCGTTGATTGCACAAACCGAAACGTTATCGCCCTCCTGCGTTGTCATTTGAAGTTTCTGCATAGGAGAAACGCCGTCAACAGGATAAAACACTAAAATCTTAGTGTGGTCAACATTCTTAAATCCTTCAAGAGCAGCCTTACCTGTGTCGCCTGATGTAGCAACAAGAATAACAATTGTTTTACCGTCAGCAGTCTTTTTAGCCGAAACAGTCATAAGATAAGGCAAAAGCTGAAGAGCCATATCTTTAAATGCACAAGTAGGACCGTGCCAAAGTTCCAATATATTTTTATTGCCGTCAACATTAACAGTCGGCGCAATTTGAGGAGAGGAAAACTTTTGAGCAGCATAAGCGCCGCTTACGCAATAATCAAGTTCTTCTTCGCTGAAATCTGTCAAAAACTCCTTAAGAACGGTTTTAGCTCTGTCAATATAGCTCATAGTCGTCATTGAAGAAATTTTGTTAATATCAAAATTAGGAAGTTCAACAGGAACAAAAAGTCCGCCTTCTTCACTTATACCCTGAGCAATAGCCTGAGCAGCCGTTACCCTGATTGAATTATCTCTTGTAGATGTATAAAGCATAATATTGTTTCCTTTCACCTTATAATTTAGGTTTATAATATTTTATACTAACTGAAAAGCATTTTCAAGATGTTTTATAGATTTTATTTTATTATTATCGGTATAAATCTCAATTACATCAAATCTCGGCTGTAAATCAGTCTTGTTTTGCATTAAATACATTTTTGCACTTGCGATTATTTTTTGTTGCTTTGAATAAGTAACAAATTCTCTCGGTAAAGCAATTGAATCGATATTTCTTTGTTTGACTTCGACAAAACATAAATATTTTTTATTTTGAACAATTAAATCAATTTCTCCAAAGCGTGTTGTATAATTCACGTCTACAAGCTCATATTTATGCTTTCTTAAATAATTTGCCGCCTCAATTTCCCAAAGTTTACCATTATTGTTCATTTTTCTTATCCATATATTTTTTCAAAAATGTTTTCCTGTGAATATCGCTTATTCCGTATTTATCGAGCATTTCATAATGAAGCTTAGTACCGTATCCCTTATGCTTTTCAAATTGATATTCAGGATATTTTTCTGCAATTTGGCGCATATATCTGTCCCTGCTTACCTTAGCGATAATTGAAGCGGCGGCAATATTTGCGCTTGTTGCGTCACCTTTAATTATATCCCATTCGGCAATATCAAGCCCCGGTTTTTTATTCCCGTCAATAAGCGCAATATCCGGCTTAACCTCTAAGCCGTCAACCGCACGTTTCATAGCAAGAAAAGTAGCCTGCAAAATATTGATTTCGTCTATTTCCTCAACGCTTGCCGTGCCGACACTATAACAAATACATTCATCAACTATTTTATCAAAGAGCGCTTCCCTTTTCTTTTCAGAAAGTTTTTTAGAGTCGTTAACACCTTCAACAACATACCCTTTCGGAAGTATTACTGCGGCGGCATACACGTCACCTGCAAGAGGGCCTCTGCCTGCCTCGTCAACACCGCAAACAATATTAAAGCCTTGCTCATAGGCTTTGTTTTCATATTCAAGCCAATCCATAATTACGGCAACTCAAGCGATATTTTGCCGAGCTTTCCTCCCCTAAATTCATCACAAAGCATAACTGCTGTGCGTTCATAGTCGATTTCTCCGCCTTTAATCAAAAAGCCACGTTTTTTTCCTATAAGTTCAAGCATTTCCCAGCCTTGAAGATTATCCACGCTATCGAGTTTATATCTGTCACAAATAGCCTTAGGCCTTGTTTTTGCAAGAGTTTCAAGCAATCTGCACGATAATGTTTCAAGGTCGGTAACTTCGTCTTTAACAGCGCCTGTAAAAGCAAGTTTGTCGCCAACCTCGCTATCGTCAAACTTAGGCCAAAGAACACCGGGAGTATCAAGAAGTTCAATCCCCTTACCTACTGCAAACCATTGTTTTTGCCTTGTAACACCGGCTTTGTCTGCAACCTTAGCCTTACTGTTGCCTGCCATTCTGTTGATAAATGACGATTTACCGGTATTCGGAATACCGACTACCATAAGGCGAAGCGGTTTATTTTCCATTCCCCTCGCCTTATTTTTCTCAATAACGTCTGCAAGCGCCTTATTAACCGTCGGGATAAAAGCATTAAGCCCCTTACCCGTTCTGCAATCAACAGGGATAGCATATTTACCGTTATTTTTATAATATTCAATCCAAAGCTTAGTAGCATTCGGGTCTGCAATATCGCATTTATTTAAAAGCACAATTCTCGGTTTTCTTTTAATTATACTGTCAAGTTCAGGATTTGACGAACTATACGGAATACGAGCGTCAACAAGTTCAACTACTCCGTCAACAAGCGTAAGACTTTCTTTAATAATTCGCCTCGTTTTAGCCATATGACCGGGAAACCACTGAACAGTTTGTTTTTGAAAATCAGCCATATTGTCTCCTTTCAAAAATTTTCTAAATATATTTTAACATATATTCATATTTCAATCAATAAAAAATACCACAGAAATAAAATCTGTGGTATTTAATAAGTAATATTAAATTACTGGATATCTTCCTTAACCTTTGCAGCCTTGCCGACACGGTCACGAAGATAATAAAGCTTAGCACGGCGAACCTTACCGCTACGAACAACCTTAACGTCAACAACGTTAGGTGAATGCATTGGGAATACTCTCTCAACACCAACGCCGTATGAAAGACGACGAACGGTAAATGTCTTTGAAATGCCTGAACCCTTAATAGCGATTACAGTGCCTTCAAACATCTGAATTCTTTCTCTCTGACCTTCACGAATGTTAACCGATACCTTAACTGTATCACCAATGTTAAACTTTGGAAGTTCAGCCTTTGTGCTGTCTTTTTCAATTAACTTGAGTGCGTCCATTTTTCTTCCTCCTAAATTTTATGAGATGTTCATAACGAATAACGAAAGAGGACCATCTTCTTATAATGCTAAACGCCGACATTACACGCGTTGTAAGAGTTACAACGGATTAAATGCTGATATATAATACCATAATGTTTTGGAAATTGCAAGTATTTTTTCAAAAAGTAAAAGATTTATTTAAACTCTTTATAATCTTTATCAAGAAGTGATATTCTTGCAATACTTTTCCACTCAAAATCCATATCTATAAGCCTTATAATCGTATCGAACAAAAGCGAGGGATTAAGATTTTTTTCAGGTCCTGCGAGCAAACGAATATTCAGTACTATAACATCATTGCGAATTGAAATGGAATATTTATCAATAAATGACTTAATATTTGTTTCTTTCATAACTCGCTTTCTACCCTGTTTGCCTTTTTTGAGAGCAAGAATTTCATCGCTTGATAAAACATTTTTAATTTTTTCTAAAGCTAAATCATTATCCGCAAATTCAAATTTATAAACATAATCGGAATAAACAATTTCGCTGTTATCTCGAAAATCGTCATAAACATCAACAATTTTCAAATCTTCGGGCAAAACGCTGTTGAGCCTATCCTTAATTTCTTTATTAGTAATTTCCCCGGTAATTCTCAAATCTACACTTTCGCAAAGACTTTCAACACCGAGAGAAAGCGGAAGCGAAAAGCTCATATAGGGGTGCGGATTGAAACCCTCGGTATACCAAAGCGGAATACCTGCTCTTTTAAGAGCACGTGACATTGCACGGTTAATATCAAGATGACTGATATATTTTAATCTGCCTGTTTTTGAAAAACGAAGTCTAACCTCTCGCATCGCAATGTCCTCCGTTTAACTTATTTGCACCGCAACCTGCACATTTAATTCTGCAATGAGGGGTTGTTTTATTCTCGTGTGCCTTTTTATTTTCAAATTCGAGGAACTTCCTGCTCACGCCGTAATCAAGATGATCCCAAGGTAAAAGTTCTGAAAATTCACGTTTTCTGTGAGTGTAAAAATGGGGGTCAATTCCGTTTTCTTCAAAAGCCTGCATCCAAGCGTCAAAATTAAATTGGTCGTCCCAAGAATCAAATTTACAGCCAAGCTCATACGCACGAAGTATAACCTTTCCGAGACGTCTGTCACCACGGGCAAGAACGCCTTCAAGAAGCGAGGTCGGAGTTTCGTGATATGAAACCCTGATTTTTTTTGTTGGTATTGATTCAAGCAAATGCTTTTGCTTAGCTTTGAGCGACTCCATACTGTCCTCAGGTTCCCATTGAAACGGAGTGAACGGCTTAGGGATAAATGATGCACACGAAATTGACACCTGCACACCCGTTCCTTTTTGCCTGTTAGGGTTATTATAAAAAGCATGAATAACGTCCATACCGAGATTTGCAATGCCCTCAATATCTTCCATTGTTTCGGTTGGTAAGCCCATCATAAAATAAAGCTTAACCGATGTCCAGCCGTTATCAAAAGCCTTAGTGCAAGTTCTTATTACTTCCTCTTGAGTAACGTTCTTGTTGATTACGTCACGAAGTCGTTGAGTGCCTGCCTCAGGCGCAAAAGTAAGACCGCTTCTCCTTACCTTATTAAGCTGTTCAACGAGTTCGTCGGAAAAATTATCAACACGAAGCGACGGCAAAGAAAGATTTATATTTTCCTTAACGGTCCAATCTATAAGTGTTGTAAGCATATTGTTAACCTCGCTGTGGTCCGAAGTTGAAAGAGAACACAGCGAAAGTTCATCATAGCCTGTCGAATCAATCAAAGCCTTGCTTTGCTTATTAATCGTTTCTACACTTTTTTCTCTAATCGGTCTGTAAATAAATCCTGCTTGGCAAAAGCGGCAACCTCTTATACATCCCCTGAATATTTCCTCAACTGCTCTGTCATGAACAATATTAATATAAGGAACAACAAATTCCTTGGGGTAAAACACCTTGTTCATATCAGAAACAACTGCTTTTTTCACCTTTTCGGGTGCGCCGTAAAGCGGCTTAAGTTCCTTCAACGTGCCGTCTTCATTATATGAATCCTCATAAAACGACGGAACATAAATGCCTGTTATATCTTTAGCCTTAAGCAAAAATTCCTTTTTTGAAAGTCCTTTTTTCTTGCAATCAATAAGCAAATCTATAACCTGATTTGTAGTTTCCTCGCCGTCACCAAGAAAAACGATATCGACAAAATCTGTTATCGGCTCCGGATTGCAGGCACAAGGGCCGCCAACGCATATAAGCGGTGTCAAACTTTCTCTGTCGCTTGATTTAAGCGGTATTTGAGCAAGATTGAGCATATTCAAAACGTTTGTATATGAAAGCTCATATTGAAGAGTAAAACCAATCATATCAAAATCTTTAATATAATCGCCGCTTTCAAGAGCAAAAAGAGGAACATTATTTTTTCTGAGTTGCTCTTCCATATCGTTATCCGGAGCAAACACTCTTTCGCACCAACTGTCCTCCCTGTCATTTACAAGACCGTAGAGAATTTTCATACCGAGATGACTCATACCAATCTCATAAGTATCGGGAAAGCAGAAAGCGTATCTGATATCAATCTTATCTTTATCCTTAACTACCGCATTAAGCTCGCCGCCGATATATCTTGCTGGCTTTTGAACATATTGCAACAGTTTTTCAACTTCTTTTTTCATCAATTTTTAACCTTTCGGGTTTTATTAATTATAATTAATACTGTAAATAATCAAATATATCGTAACAAAAATAAGCGAATATGATTTATTATAAATTAACATATAAACACATAAAATGCAAATTAAAATAACAGTAATTACGCTTAATATTCTCGACGCTTTTATAGAAAAAAGACGTACTATCCTGCCGATATCAAGTGGATAAACAGGCAAACAATTAAGCAAAAACAAAATCAAATTGATATTATCTTTGAAAAGCAAATATAATACCAAATTAACTAAAGGACCGCACAAAAGAACTATACATTCCTTAAATCTCGGTAAATCGTCAGTATATTTTATAGCAAATCCGTAATATGACAAATGAATTTTATAAGGTTTTTCTTTGCAAATAAGAAGCGCCGTCAAATGCCCTATTTCGTGCAAAGCGGAAAAAAGCAGCAGATAAATAACCTGCTTTGAATTAAAAACAGCAGCTAAACTTAAAACAAGAATAAATGCATAATCAATAAATATATCGCATTTTTTAATTCTAAAGTGCATACAACCACCGTTAAATATTACGATGATTAAAAATGCTTAATTACTTTTTCTTTTATCAATAAAACTTTGAAGAATAACTACGGCAGAAACAGCATCAACATTCGCTTTTCTCTTTTTACCCTTAACGTTATTATTCGATAAAATATCGTGTGCAATAACGGTTGTGAGCCTTTCATCCTCATATTCAACGGGAATATCAATTTCTTTTTTAAGTTCTTCGCCGAGCTGCTTACACTTTTCGCACCTGAAACCGTATGAGCCATCCATATTTCTCGGAAGTCCAATAACAATCATTTCAGGATTTTGAGATGATATTATTTCTTTAATTTTTTCTATTAATTTTGGCTGATAGCTTTCATTAATAGTTGCAAAAGCTGTAGCAAGAATTTCATTTTTATCGCAAAATGCAATTCCTGTTCTTGCATCGCCATAGTCAACAGACATTATTTTCATAAAAAATACCTTTCAAAGGATTTATTCAGCAAAGAAAGGAAAATCGAAAATCGACCTTCCTTTCTTATTTAAAATGTTAAATTATTATTGAGCAGGAGTTTCGGTTGCAGGGGCTTCAGTCGGAGCCTCTGTTTGAGGCGCCTGAGTCTGAGCCTGCGTTGTTTTATCTGCACTTGATTTTGTTGTGTTTGAATTATTGCCATTTGAAGCAGACGTTGTTTCGCTTGACGACGAGCCGCCGGAATTATAATAATAGCTTCCGTCGGAATGGTTACCTGTGCAATTGCCCGGCAAATTATCAACGTCGTACCAACCGTAAGCACCCGTACCGCTTCTGAGCTTACCGCAGCTTCTGCAATAAGATTTTCTTACTATGCCGTCACTTTCAGGGAATTTCTTTGTATATTTCTTATTCTTTTCATCAAGCTTAGCATATACTTCCTTCATAACCGTGTTCCAAATAGTACCCGATGGGTTAGGAGAAAGGTTATAAAATACTTCCTTAGGATTATCATAACCGTACCAAACGCCTGCGACATAATCAGGAGTACCGCCGATAAACCAACGGTCCTTATTATCATTAGTCGTACCGGTTTTACCAAAACATTCAATACCTGAAAGCTTATAGGTGGTACCTGTACCCTCTGTCATAACAGTTTGGAGAAGTTTGTTCATAACCCAACTTGTGTTCTCGCTCAAAGCAGTTGACTTTGTTTTTTCAGGCTCTTTTTCAATAAGAGTATTACCCTGGCTGTCAAGTATTTTATAATAACAATAAGGCTCATAATAATTACCGCCGTTGCCGAATGACGCATAAGCAGTAGTTAATTCAAGAACTGTTGCTCCGTTTGTCAAAGAGCCGATAGCAAGCGGGCCGTAATCGGAGTCACGAACACTGTCAAGTGAGGTTATATGGAAATTTTCCGTAATAAAATCGTATGAATAATCAACGCCTATTTTATCAAGAGTTCTTGCAGAAATAGTATTAAGTGACCTTGAAAGACCATATTGAAGAGTTACACTTCTGCCTGAGTAGCTGCCGCCCTCATTTACAGGCCAAGGCTTGCCTTCAACGGTTTTGAAAGGCCTGTCTTGCTGAATTGTTGACCAATAAACACCTGTTTCGTTATCCTCTTTTGTCTTTTCAAGAGCCGGGCCGTAAACAGATAACGGTTTAATTGTAGATCCTGGCGGTCTGTTGGAATTTGTGGCACGGTTGAGGACCATAGAAGCTTTTTTCTTGCCGGTTCCGCCGACAATACCCATTACACGTCCGTCATATCCCATAACCACCATAGCGCCTTGAACTGTTTCGTCAGGCATACGCCTATAGTTTTCATATACGTCCTCCATTGAATCCTGAACGTCAAAATCAATAGCGGTATATATCTTCAAGCCACCGCCGTAAACAAGGTCATGCGCCTTTTTACTTGTGTAGCCCATTTTCTGCAAATCCTCTTGAACAGTTGTGATTACATAGTCTGTATAATAATCGGTAATGCTGTTTTTCTTTGATTTGCTGTCGTCACTCTTAATCTGCGAGCCTTTATAATTCTTACTGTTAGTAAATACCATTTCATAGGCCTTAGCTTGCTGATATTCATCTTCCGTAAGATATTTAAGGTCTTTATCCTTCATAGAATAAAGGACATCAATTTGACGTTTCCTATTATTTTCAGGCTCGTTAAGAGGGTCATATTTACTCGGATACTGAGTAATAGCCGCAATGCTGGCAGCCTCAGCTACATTCAAATCCGATACTTCTTTACCAAAATAGGTTTCCGCCGCAGTTTTAACACCATAGCAACCGTTTGAAAGATAAATTGTATTAAGATAAGCCTCAAGTATTTGTTTCTTACTGAAATTTCTTTCAAGGTTAAGCGCCTTTAAAATCTCGTTAAACTTACGAACATAAGTAACCTTGTTATCATCGGTAAGATTTTTTATAAGCTGCTGTGTAATTGTTGAGCCGCCTTGGTCATTATTTTTAAGAAAAACACCAATTGTTCTTATCCAGTCAACGCCGTGATGCTTATAAAAACGCTTATCCTCAATTGAAACAAAAGCCTCAGGAATATATTTGCTCATATCGTCAAGATTAACCCAAATACGGTTTTCCTCACCGTGAAGCCTTGTAATTTCAACAACATCATCGCCGTCATAACCATAGATAAACGAAGTTTGGTTTTGACCTACCTTCGCCTCGGTTGTAAGGTCAAATACAGGGTCGCCGTAAACAACGCTGTAGCCATAAATCGCAAGCACCGAAAAGCAAACAATACCGACAACGCCGATTACCATTACTGCGCCCAAAATAACCTTGCCGAAATTTGAAAGAGCTTTTTGAGCAGGAGTTTTATTTTGCTTTGCTCTTTTTTTCTTAAGCTTTTTTTCTTGCTTTTGAACAAGCTCTTTTTCAATATCACGGCCACGCTGTATCTTCTTTGCCTTTTTGTCATCGGCGGAAGAAAGAGAATAAGACGCAGGAACATTACTGCCGTTTTCTCTTGAAGTTTTATCTTCATTATATGCTTTTGTAGAATTACTCATAAAAGACTTTAATAAATCATCATAATCATTTGAAGCCATATAAGTACCTCCGTCAAAAAATATAATTTATTATATTACAAAAATTATAATAAATAAAGAATTAATTTGTAAATTTTAAAATCAGTTAATATGTTTTGCTCTTTTTTTGTTAATAGGAACGGCACGTGATGATACAACAACCTCGTCATACGTTTGTTTAGCCCTTACATAAGTCCAAAACTTTCTGCTGCATTTTTCGCACAATCCGGCTCCCCTAAAAGTATTATTGGTAAATTCATATTTTTTAATAGGGGCAACAGTACCGCCGCAAATCGGACATATTATTTTAACATCGTTAAGCTTAAAATCCTCATATTCCGTTTCCCTGATATAATACGGCTTAAACACAAGCCTTTCAAAAAATGAAATATCGCAGGTGTGAATATATCTCGCAAGCTTATCATGGTCATAAACCTTTTTAAAGCACAAGGCCGTAATCATACAATCCTCAAGCGCTCTGTGAAAATTAGCAGAGTCTGTATCAATTCCAAAAGTTTCAGCACAGTGTGAAAGACTGATTTGATTGGCAGCACTCGCATTTTCAATAAAGCTCATACAATATTTTTGTGCGTCAGCATACTTAGTCATAAAATCAACATAAACGGTATTTTCAAAATATTTAAAATTAGCAACCAAGGTATACAAGTCGCTTGTTGACCAACTTAAAAACAGTTTGTCCCCCCTGCCGCACCATTTTGCAAAATCGTCAAAGGCTTTTTCAAACGGTATTCCGTTATTGTTAATTTCATCAATAGTAATATGTGTAAGATTTTTAAACCTTGAGCCGAGTTTTCTTGAAAGCTGCGGCTTAATAAGCTGCTTAAATGTGTCAACTACATCTAAATTTTCATCAAGCTTTACTGCGCCGATTTCAATTATCTCATTCATGCCACGCTTTAATTTATAGTTATAAGCATTGTTCCATTCTAAATCAAAAATAATAAAATTCATATTTTCCTCACAAAAAAATTAACCTTGCATTACGCAAGGTTAATCATTTTAATTCTTATCCTATAAAAAGAAAAACAAGGAATGCAGCAAGTACTATAACAAAAAATACAACAATCATCCATTTGGTGATTCTTTCAAGCTTTGCCTCAATTGTTCTTCCCTTTGATTTACCGAGGAAAGTATCAGCACCGCCGGCAATAGCACCGGAAAGATTCTGTGAACGACCTTCCTGCATAAGTACAACGATAGTAATTACAATTGAAAATACAATTAATACTGCACCGAAAACATAATGATACCAGAGCATAGTATCTCCTCCGTCTATATAAATTACTAATGAATTATATCACAAGCAAAATAAAAATGCAAGTGTTATTTTATTTTTTAAAATGTTATCTGCTCAGCAACGTCATTTTCACTCGGAAGCGCACCTGCCGCCGGCAAATTTTTAGCTCTAAATCTCCAAGCTTTCTCAAATTCACCCTCTTGATAAATATGGAGTGAAACGACTTTGTGAGTTTTCTTTAGTTTCATTGCCGAAATACCTTGCGTATCCTTAGTCGTCTTAGGCAAAATCGCACCTGTATTAACAAGAAGCATTCTTCCGCTTGACGAGCAAATAACAAGTTCTGTATCCTCTTTAATGTAAATTGCCTGAGCTAAAGGCGATTTGTTCGAATAAGCATTGATAAGCTTTTTTCTGTTTGTCTTAGTAGCATAAGAAGCCATATCAACCTTTGCAAGCTTACCGTTTTCAAAAACAAAAATCATATATCCCGTGTAATCGCTTATAACTGCGGTATATACTACCTGTTCGTCCTCTGCCATTTCAAGCTTTCCTGGAACGTATTCGCCGAGAACTGAAGCTTTTGTATCTGCAAAATCATCAACCTTAGCCTTATAAACCTGACATTGATTTGTAAAAAACAAAAGTTCATCTTTATTTGAACATTCAATTTCAGGAAGAAGAGTATCTCCTTCTTTAATTTTTTGTTCACCGCTCATACGAAGATTTGCGGTTTTGATTTTCTTGAAATATCCGTGTTCTGTAATAAACAAAGTTACGGGATAATCGGGAATCTCAACCGTTTCTTCTTCAACGCTTTCGTCAATAGAATAAAGTATTTCACTTTTTCTGCCGTTATCATACTTCTTTGTAACCTGTTCAAGTTCTTTGATGATAATTTTTTTCATCTTATTTTTGCTTGAAAGGATATCTTCAAGTTCAACAATTTCATTTTCAAGTTGTTCAATATCTTTAATTCTCTTCAAGATATATTCACGGTTTAAATGACGAAGCTTTATTTCTGCAACATATTCAGCCTGAATTTCATCAATACCAAAGCCAATCATAAGGTTTGGCACAACCTCTGACTCACTCTCTGTTTCCCTGACAATTTTAATTGCTTTGTCTATATCAAGAAGAATTTTAGAAAGACCTTTTAATAAATGCAGTTGATTTTTCTTTTTATTAAGATTAAACGTAACTCTTCTTCTGATACATTCAAGCCTGAAATCAACCCATTCAAGAAGAATATCCCTAACGCCCAAAACCATAGGTCTGCCCTTAATAAGAACGTTAAAATTACAGCTAAACGAGTCCTGAAGAGGAGTGGATTTATAAAGTTTAGCCATAAACTTATCAGGATCAACTCCACGTTTTAAATCAATTGTAATTTTCAATCCTGAAAGGTCTGTTTCATCTCGAACATCGCTGATTTCTTTAATTTTATTTGTTTTAACAAGTTCAACAATTTTATCAATTATCGCTTCACTTGTTGCAGTAGGCGGAATTTGGGTAATATCAATACAGTTATATTTTTTATCATAGCTATATTTTGCACGAACCTTAACCGAGCCTCTGCCCGTACGATAAATTTTATCAAATTCTTCTTTATCATAAAGAATATATCCGCCGCCTACAAAATCAGGAGCAAGAAGTGTATCGCTGACCTCATGGTCGGGATTTTTCATAAGAGCAATGGTTGTATCGCATATTTCCTTAAGGTTAAACGAAGCAATTGACGACGCCATACCTGCGGCAATACCGGTAGTAACATTACAGAGAATTGACGGGAAGGTAACGGGTAAAAGAGTAGGTTCCTTCATTGTGTTATCATAGTTATCAACGAAATCGACCGTGTCTGACTTAATATCGTCAAAAAGTTCATGGCAAATAGGCGCCAGCTTAGCCTCGGTATAACGAGAAGCGGCATACACCATATTTTTACTGTAAGCTTTACCGAAGTTGCCCTTTGATTCAACATAAGGATAAAGCAATGTTTCGTTACCACGGGATAAACGTATCATGGTTTCATAAATCGCCGCATCACCGTGAGGGTTTAACTGCATTGTACGTCCTACAATATTAGCACTCTTAATTGTTCCGCTTTGCAAAAGCCCCATATTATACATTGTATAAAGAAGTTTTCTGTGCGACGGTTTAAATCCGTCAATCTGCGGAATGGCACGTGAGAGAATAATGCTCATAGCATAAGGCATAAAGTTATCGGTTAAGGTGTTTGTAATCACCTCATCCTGAACAGAACCTGCGCCTTTGATATGAACGTTATCTGCAAGAGGCTGATTTTTTGCTTCGTCTTTATTAATTTTTCTCTTAGCCAAAACAAATTACCTCCTTAGCTGACATCTGCGGCATCAAGATAAAGATGACCGTAATCCGAAATATATTCCTTACGTCCTTCAAGATTATCACCCAAAAGCAAATCAAACATTTCGGAAGTTTTTTGAGCATCATCGGGTGTAACCTTAATAAGACGTCTTGTTTTAGGGTTCATAGTGGTAAGAGCCATCATTTCAGCCTCATTTTCGCCAAGTCCCTTTGAACGCTGAACGGTATATTTTTGGTCGCCTATTTCCTCTTTAATCTCGTCCATTTCCTTTTCGTTATAAGCAAAATAGGTTTGGTCCTTACACGTAACCTCATAAAGCGGAGATTCAGCAATATAAACCTTGCCCGCTTCAATAATCTTAGGCATAAGCCTGTAAATCATAGTTAAAATAAGTGTTCTGATATGGAAGCCGTCGACATCGGCATCGGTACAAATAAGAATTTTTGACCAACGAAGATTATTTATATCAAAAAGAGATAAATCCTTTGCGGCCTTACTCTTAACCTCGACACCGCAACCGAGTACCTTAATCAAATCAGTAATAATTTCGCTTTTAAAAATTTTATCGTAATCAGATTTAAGGCAATTTAAAATTTTACCTCTTACAGGCATAATTGCCTGAAACGAAGCATCTCTTGCCTGCTTACAAGCACCCAGAGCAGAGTCACCCTCTACTATAAACACCTCACGTTCATTAACGTCCTTTGAACGGCAGTCAACGAATTTTTGAATACGATTTGTCATATCCATCTTTGACTGAAGTGAGGTTTTAAGCGTTTTTCTTGTATTTTCAGCCTTTATTCTTGCACGCATATTGATAAGAACTTGATTAGAAATCTTATCTGCGTCCATTTTATTTTCAATAAAATAAACCTCTAACTGCTTTCTGAAGAAATCAGTCATAGCCTCTTGAATAAATTTATTAGTGATAGCCTTTTTAGTCTGATTTTCGTAAGAGGTTTGAGTAGAAAACGACGACACAACAAAAATTATGCAATCCTCAACATCCTGAATGTTAATTTGCCCGTCATTTTTGGAATACTTATTATTTGCTTTAAGATAAGCGTTAATTTGATTAACAAACGCACTTCTGAAAGCCTTTTCGGGAGCACCGCCGTGTTCCAAAAAACTTGAGTTATGATAATATTCCTTAAGCTGATTTTTTAAAGAAAAGCAAATGGCAGATTTTATTTTAAGCTTATATTCGGGTAAATCTTCTCTGTCCTTGCCCTTTCTTTCGCACTCCCAATACTGTGGAGTTGTGAAAGCCGTATCTCCTGCTATTTCCTTAACATAGTCCATAATACCGTCATTATAGCAGTATTCAAATGTTTCAAATTTAGAAGCAGAGGTTTGATTTTTGAGTATAAACTTAACGCCGTCGTTTACGATAGCCTGTCTTTTAATAGTTTCCTGAAAATACTCAATAGGAATATTAATATCGGTAAAAACATCCAAATCAGGCTTCCACTTAATTCGTGTGCCTGTATCCTTTTTATCATACTTTTCTTTCTTAAGCCCGCCGATATTTTCGCCCTTTTCAAAGTGCAAAGTGTATTTATAGCCGTCGGTATGAATTTCTGCCTCCATATATTCGGAAGCATACTGCGTAGCGCAAAGACCGAGACCGTTTAAACCGAGCGAAAATTCATAGTTATCGCCGCCGTTATCGTACTTACCGCCTGCATACATTTCGCAGAAAAGAAGTTCCCAGTTATATTTATCCTCGTTTTTATTGTAATCAACAGGAATACCACGACCAAAGTCCTGCACCTCAACAGAGCCGTCGAGAAAACGGGTTACGCAAATTTTATTACCGTAGCCCTCTCTCGCCTCATCTATTGAGTTTGACATAATTTCAAAAACAGAGTGTTCGCAGCCCTCTAAACCATCAGAGCCGAAAATAACGGCAGGTCTTTTTCTTACCCTGTCCGCACCCTTTAATGACTTAATACTTTCATTGCCATATTCTTGTTTTTTTGCCAATACTATCCCTCCAAGTCGAAGTTCAAAATTGATATTATTATATACTATATCTTGTATAAAAGTCAAGAATACATAAAAAAGAGTGACAATACTGGTACTATATGCATCGTCACTCTGATTTTATTTATTAAATTAATCTTTCATATCATTTGAAGATAAATCGTCTTCGTTGACATTTTCAACATCAACAATTTCGGTATTTTCTGCCTGAACTTCCTCGTTTTCGCTTACTTTTTCATCGGCAATAAAGCCGTTTTTCATAAGCTGAGTAAACTCATCACCTGAAATTTTTTCATTCTTAATAAGCGTTTCAGCCACAAGTTCAAGCTTATCATAATGAGTTTTAAGAATACTTTCAGTTTGAGAATAAGCTTTTCTCATCATCTTTTCAATCTGCTCATCAATTCTTGCGCTTGTTGCTTCACTGTAATTGTTTACGTGACCGTAATCCTTACCGAGGAATACTTCGTTATTATCATCACTGTAAACAACAGGACCGAGTTCGTCGCTCATACCGTATTTAGAAACCATATCACGGCAAATTGATGTTGCACGCTGAAGGTCATTTGACGCACCGGTTGAAATATCGTTAAGTGAAAGCGCTTCAGCTACACGTCCGCCAAGAAGAGAAATCAAATCATCAAGCATATCTGCCTTTGAATTATAATTTTCCTCCTGAGGGGTATACCAAGTGTAGCCGCCGGCACCCATTCCACGGGGAATAATTGAAATTTCCTTAACCGGGTCGTGGCCCTCAATATAATATGATGAAACAGCGTGACCTGCTTCGTGATATGCAGTAAGTTTCTTGGCTTTTTCGGAATACTTATGCGATTTTTTCTCAGTACCCATTTCAACACGTGAGGTTGCATCGGAAATTTCTTGCATAGTAAGAGCCTTTTTCTTACGTCTTACTGCGAGAAGGGCAGCTTCATTCAAAAGGTTTTCAAGGTCTGCACCCGTAAAACCGATTGTATCTTTAGCAATTTCTTTAAGGTCAACATCGGGACCGAGCGGCTTATTACGAGAATGAACCTTAAGTATATCCTCTCTACCCTGAGCATCGGGTCTGTTAACGGTAATTTGCCTGTCAAATCTGCCGGGTCTTAAAAGAGCCGGGTCAAGGACATCCGGTCTGTTTGTTGCAGCAATAACAATAATACCGCTGTTAGTGCCGAAACCGTCCATTTCAACAAGAAGCTGATTAAGAGTTTGTTCTCTTTCATCATTACCGCCGCCTGTGCCGGCACCTCTGTGACGACCTACTGCGTCAATTTCATCAATAAATACAATTGCAGGTGCTTTTTTCTTAGCTTGTTCAAACAAATCTCTTACACGTGAAGCACCGACGCCGACATACATTTCAACAAAGTCAGAGCCTGAAATTGAAAGAAACGGTGCTCCTGCTTCACCTGCAACGGCTCTTGCAAGGAGGGTTTTACCTGTACCCGGAGGGCCTACAAGAAGTACACCTCTCGGAATTCTTGCGCCAAGCTCGGTAAAGCTTTCGGGATTTTTGAGAAATTCAACAAGTTCCTCAAGTTCCGCTTTTTCCTCGTCACAACCAGCAACGTCTTTAAATGTAGTCTTGCGCTTTTCATCTTCAACAAGAGTTTTGGTTTTAATTCTGCCAAATCCCAAGGTACGGTTGGTTTCGTTATTCATAGCGCCGCTCATTTTCCTAAACGCATAAATTCCCAGCGCTATCAAAACAACAAACATAAGAAGTGACGGAATCATACTGTAAATCCAAGCATTTGACGTTCCTGCCCTATAGTCATAAACAATCGGCTTATCGCTATGCTCGTCATTATATTTATCAACACTTTCCCTGATATCATCAAGGAAATATGAAACATTCGGAACAGAGTAGTTCTTTTCCTCCTTCGGCTTAGCAAAGGTTTTATAAACAAGATTACCGCTTGATAAATCAAGACTGAACTCGGAAACCTCGTTATTTTTAAACATAGAAACAACTTGAGAATACTTCAACTGTGTAGACGTCTGCGAATTAACAAAATAAATCACAGCGCCTATTAAAAGAATAGGAATCAAAATATAAACAAGTATTGATTTCCAATTTTTTGACATATTATTCATTAATTAATCCTCCGAAGGAAGTTTGATTATAAAAACATTTTCAGTATTACAATCCTTTTTGACTCTGTCATCAGCACAAAGCCCGATAATGCCGATAATACCCTTATCGTCACAAACAACAATATCGCCGTTTCTTTTTTCAATCGGATAAGCCGCTTCGTTAAAAAGCTTTTTAAGAGTTTTGCTAACATTTCTGCCGGCGGGTTTTAAACTGTCACCGGGTAATCTTTTGCGAATTGTAACGCTGCCGATAATTTTATCACAGTCACAATAAAAATCAATATTTTTATCGCTAAATTCATTAATATTTAAAATTTCGGTTACGATTTCATCTAATTTAGGCGAATTTTTCAGATTTGCAATACGAAGTTTGCCTTTTGCACTAATAGCGTATAAATCATTTTTTATTTGAATTTTTCCGCTTTTTTGCGTAATCTTATTGATATTTTGCAAATGAATACGGTCTAAATTCAAATTATTATTTTCAAAAAATAATTTAATGACACGTTTTTTTATTGCGTTATCAAGCAAATTTAATTTATTAAGTTCTATTTCATTGTTAACAACCGAAATATTATATGCCTTTTGCGCTTCGTTCATAATAAAAGAATAGTCATCATTAACGTCGCTGATAAAATCATTAATATTTTCAAGATATCCGTTGTTTAACCTTTGAAAAAGCGGCAACATTTGTAGCCTGATAAGATTTCTGCTGTAAGTATCGTCTTTATTTGTACTGTCTATTCTGTAAGCAATGTTATTGTCATTACACCAAGCACGAATTTCATCAGAAGAAATTTCTATAAAAGGGCGAATGATTTTATCCCTTACAGGCGGAATTGCACAAACCCCTTTAAGCCCTGTTCCCCTTGCAAGCCTGAATAAAAGAGTTTCCGCATTATCCGTTAAATTATGGGCAGTTGCAATTTTATCACAGGGTATTGTACTAAAAAAGTCATATCTTGCCTGTCGTGAATATTCTTCGACACCCATACCGGCTTTTTTTGCAAGATAGGGAGCATTTATAGACTTCATATAAAGTTTAACGCCTGATTTTTCACAATATTTTTTTACAAAAAGAGCGTCACTCAAAGATTCTTCACCACGTATGCCGTGTTCCATATGAGCGGCACAAAGGTTCAAATCATATTTGTCTTTAATTGATATAAAAAACTCTAACAAAGCCATAGAGTCTGCACCGCCTGAAACGGCAACAAGAACCCTATCACCTTTTGAAAGCATATTATATTTTTCTACGGTGTTAATTGCTTTTTTATTCATAATTAGATTTATCAACAGACCTAAATCGAGTATATTCTTTATCAAAGGTCAATTCAATTGAGCCTGTTGCGCCGTGACGGTTTTTCGCAACAATAAGTTCTGTTTTATTGGCATCAATTTGGTCCTGCTTATCCTCATCAACCTCTGTACTGTAATATGCTTCACGATAAAGGAAAAGAACTATATCGGCATCCTGCTCGATAGAGCCTGATTCACGCAAATCGGCAAGCTGTGGCTTATGGTTTTTGCCGTGACCTTCGGTACCTCTGGAAAGCTGAGCACAACAGATAACAGGAATATTCAAATCCTTAGCCATCATTTTCAAGCTACGTGTAATTTCAGATACTTCCTGAACTCTGTTTTCCTTTTTGGTAGCAGAAGAAATAAGACCGAGGTAGTCAATAATAATGCAATCAACGCCTCTCATTCTGCGAACACGTGACTTAATTTCAGGAACAGTAATAGCTGATGTGTCATCAAGATAAAGTTCAACATCATTATATGTTGCCGCAGCATTGCCAAGCCTTACCCATTCCTCATCGGTTAGTTCGCCGGTTTTAAGCTTTTGAGATTCAACACCTGCCTGAGAAGACAGAAGTCTCTCGGCAAGTTCGGTTTTCTGCATTTCAAGGCTGAAAACTATACACTTTTTTCTTGCACCCATTGTAATATTTTGAGCAAGATTGAGCGCAAAGCTTGTTTTACCCATAGCAGGACGGGCGCCTATAAGAATAAGATTACCCTTATTAAGGCCCGTAAGCATTTTATCGAGCATACCGAAACCTGACGGAATTCCCTTATATTTTTCCTTATCGTCCCCTGTTATTTGTGCAAGCTTAGTATATACATCGTTAACTATAACCTCGCTTACCTTTGCGGGACCGTTTGATTCCCTGCCCTGGCGGATATTATAAATACTTTGCTCCGCATTTTCCAAAATGCTTGTCGCATCAGCCTCACCGCTTGTTGCATCCTCAATAATTTTTGACGAAAGAGATACAAGCTGGCGAAGATAATACTGTTCTTTTACGATTTTTGCATAATATACAACATTAGCTGTAGAAGGAACTGATTGAGCAAGCTGCAAAAGATAATCTCTGCCGCCTGCCTCATCGTATTTTCCGTCCTTTGCAAGTGCGTCAGCAATAATAACAGGGTCTATAGCCTTTGAATTGCTGTACATCACCATCATACTGCTGAATATTGCATTATGCTGAGGAAGATAGAACGAATCGGCATTAACGTGCTCAATTACCTCTTCTATACATTCCGGCTTAATTAATATTGAGCCTAAAACAGATTGCTCTGCTTCAAGATTAAAAGGCATATTAACCGAGCCTGAAACATTTAACGATTCAGCCATAAATTAAGCCTCCGAAACCTGAACAAACACCTTTGCGCTGATGCCTTGATAAACCTTGATTTCAGCTTGAACAGTACCAAACGCCTTTACATCCGGCATAACGATTTTTCTCTTATCAATATCAATTCCAAGTTCGTCTTTAATCTGCTTTGAAACATCCTTAGACGTAACAGAGCCGAAAAGTTTGCCGTTGGCACCTGCTTTTGCCGTAAGTTTAAAGGTTTTGCCGTCGAGCTTTGCAGCATCAGCCTGAGCTGCTTTAATTTCCTCAGCTTTATGAAATTTCTTAGAAGCTTCTTTATTATTAAAATCATTCATAGCGCTTGAATTTGCTTCAATTGCAAGTCCCTTTGGGAAAAGGAAATTTCTCGCATATCCGTCTGAAGCATTTACAAGGTCACCCTTTTTGCCGAGATTTTTAACATCCTGCTGTAAAATAACCTTCATTATTATATCCTCCGTTATATTTCCATCAAAATAGGCAAAATCATAGGTCTGCGCTTTGTTCTCTCATACATCAATCGTGAAAGTTCATCACGAAGCCCTGATTTAACCGCATTCCAATCATGGAATTTAACATTATAGTTTTCATCAATAACTCTGCACGCAAGATCCCTTGCAGAGTTCATAAGAGCCTCGTTTTCACGAACATATACAAAGCCCCTTGAAACAATGTCCGGACCGCTTATAACCTGACCGGTTGAACTGTCAATAGTTGCTACAACTATAATAATACCGTCCATAGAAAGATGCTTTCTGTCATTAAGAACGATATTGCCGACGTCGCCTACACCGATACCGTCAACATAAACTTCACCCGACGGAACGTTTTCAACAAGTTTTATTTTATCGTCGGCAAGTTCAATTTTTTCACCGATATTTGCAATATAAATATTTTTCTTGTCAATGCCCATTGCTTCGCCGAGTTTAGCATGCTTTTGAAGATGCTTTTGCTCGCCGTGAACAGGAATGAAATATTTAGGCTTAACAAGCCCTATCATAAGTTTAAGTTCTTCCTGACAGGCATGACCGGAAACATGAACATCATACATTTTTTCATATATAACTTCAACGCCGTGACGCATAAGCTCATTAACTACATTGCCTACCATTTTTTCATTACCCGGAATAGGAGTAGCCGAAATAATAACATAATCATTAGGCGATAATGTAACCTTTGTGTGAGCGCCGAAAGCAATCTTCGTAAGAGCGGACATAGGCTCGCCCTGAGAGCCGGTTGTAATAATTACAAGCTGGTCATCAGAATAATTTTTAATAGTATTAATATCAATCAAAATTCCCTGCGGAACATTAAGATATCCAAGTTCACTTCCGACTTTAACAAGATTTTCAAGGCTTCTTCCTACAACGGCAACCTTACGGTGGCGTGCGCACGCAACATCAATAATCTGCTGTACCCTGTGGATATTAGAAGCGAAAGTTGCAACAACGATTCTCTTTTTATTTGCTTTTCTAAAGAGGTTTTCAAAACTGTCGCCGACTGATTTTTCACTCGGTGTATATCCTGGGCGCTCAGCATTTGTAGAATCCGAAAGAAGAGCCAATACGCCTTTACGACCGTATTCTGCAAAACGGCTTAAATCAATCATATCGCCGTCAACAGGGGTTGTATCAATCTTAAAGTCGCCTGTTTGAATAATAACTCCGGCAGGACAACGAATCGCAAGTCCTACGGCATCGGGAATAGAGTGATTAACATGAATCATCTCAATATTGAAAGCACCGAGTGTAATGTTATCTCTCGGCTTGATTTCAACAAGTTTTGCCGAGTTTAAAAGCCTATGCTCCTCAAGTTTACCCTTAATTAAGCCGATTGTTAATTTTGTTGCATAAATAGGAATGTTTACCTTTTTAAGAAGATAAGCAAGTCCGCCTATATGGTCCTCGTGACCGTGAGTAATGATTATGCCTCTGATTTTATCAGCATTACGTTCAACGTAGCTGAAATCAGGAATTACAAGGTCAACACCGGGCAAATCGGAATCGGGAAATGCAAGACCGCAATCGACAAGAAACATATCGTTGCCGTATTCGTAAAGAGTCATATTCTTTCCGATTTCGTTAATACCGCCTAAAAATGCTATACGTACAGACTCCTTCTCCTCAGGCGGAATTTGAGCCTTTTTCTTGTTTGTCTTACGATAAGTTACATATCGCTTCTTGGAATTCCGTTTTCCGTCAGCAATCTTACCGTAAGGACTTTTTTGATTTGTCATTAAAATATAAACCTCCGAATTAAAATTATTTTTTCCGTTCAACTGAAATTATAGTATATAATAAATGATAATAGATTGAATGTCAAGTGTTCAAAGCGCATGGCACCAATAATAGGACACTAAACTCTATATTGATTATTGCCAAAAAGAATGGTAAAATATATAAAAATTTACATTTTGGTGAAAAATATGAAAGAAGTAAAAATATATACAGACGGTGCCTGCTCAGGAAATCCGGGAAAAGGTGGCTGGGCGGCAATACTCGTCTATGGAAATAAAGAAAAAGAGCTTGTCGGCGGCTGTGAAGAAACAACAAATAACAGAATGGAATTATCTGCGGTTATAGAAGCATTAAAAGCTCTCAAAGAGCCTTGCGAGGTTTATCTTACCACCGACTCAAAATATGTTTGCGACTCAATCACAAAGGGTTGGGTATACAATTGGGAAAAAAACAATTGGAAAAAAGCAGACAAAAAGCCTGCTTTAAACGTCGATTTATGGAAAGCTCTTTTGCCTTTGCTCGAAAAACACAAAGTTACGTTTAATTGGGTAAAAGGTCATAACGGCCACCCATATAATGAGCGCTGTGATGAATTAGCCGTAAATTATTATAAAAATCTTTAAATATCACCTTTAAAGAGTATTCCTATACCCACACCCAATTTACCGCCATTTTGCATAAAACGCTTAGCGCTTCTTTGCAAAGCGGTATTTTCTTGATATTTTGACTTAATAAGCTGCCTTTTACCGAAAATTCTTTCAATAGCCTGCCTGTCATCATCGAAGGAATAAACCAAATCAAACAAAGTCGAAAACTGCAAAATATTACTTGAGCTATTCATAAATTGCCAATTTTCACCGTATAAAAGCCAGCTTTCACAAAAGAAATAATCAAAATCATAATTCGGAAAATACTCGCCAAAAAAGCTTTTAGCATTTTTAAGTGAATTAACAGAATCTGCATAAACAAGCTTTTCACCCTGCGGAATATGAACATATATAAGATTTTCACCGAAATTAAAAGGTAATAAATCATAATTCAAAGTGCGATTATCACACTTATAAATTTGAAATTGAAGCCTGCCTATTTTGAAAAGATCAAAATTAAGATGATTTTTTATCCAAGGTAGATTTTTCAACCCTTTATTGTTATTATTTTCGCACCAAACGGCAATATCTTTCATTGTTTCAAAATATATTTCATCGCTTATAACTGCCTTTTGATATTTAGGATAAGTAAATTCAACACTGTAAAGCAGTGCTACGGCAAGCTTAATGATATCATTTTTAGTGAAAACAGATTTAAAATTATCGTTATCTGCTTTTTTACATAAAGAAATAAGCTTAGCCCTGTCCCTTTCGACAAGGCTAAGCACTTTATTTTTAAGTTCACTATTAAGATTTATTTTATTCGCTAATAATTCAATATCCATAAAATCATTGTTGCGGCGGTTGAGCATCTGACACCTGTGCATCACTTGACGGTGCGGTGTCGCTTACTGCCTGCGTAGTTGCCTCATATTTTGAAATAAGACCCGATGACTGTATATGAGTGACATTATATTTCATTTTATACTTGGTAAGAAGCGGCAAAACCTCTTTATTTAAAAAATTAGAATCGGCATGCTCATCCTGAACGGTAAATGTTTTGTCCGCATCCTGATACTTAATTTCCCTTTCAAGAGAGCCGATATCGTCAAGCTCGGTACCTTCATAGAAAATATATGTGCCTTTAACGGTGATTGTATCTTTAAAAGGATTAACAACATCTGTTGTATACGACTTAGTGGAATCTGACGTAGTTTCCTTTTTCGAAAGATTAATTGTACCGTTATTAACAAGCACGGCAATAACAACAACTGCAGCTACAACAATTACTGCAAGCACATATGGCCATTTTTTCTTTTTCTTTTCTTTTTTAAATCTATGCCTTTCAAGTGTAGGGGCATCAGAGTCCTCATCAACGTGAGTATTTTGCATACTTACCTCGTTGCCTTCTTCTTGGTAAGAAGCATCTCCCTTTTTGTGTACTACAAGAGGACTGTCAAGCTTTTCCTCTTTAATTTCATCAGCCATACCTATCTCCTTAAGATAAATTATTTATTTAATTATATCACAAATTTAACGTATTTTCAATAACTATTGAATTCAACAAAATAAATTGATATAATTATTAAAGAACAATACATATATGGAGTGATACTATGAGAATATTGGCATTCGATATCGGCGGAACAAATATCAAATATGCTATTTGTGACGAAAAATTCAATCTTACCGACAGGCATACAGTACCTACCGAGGCACAAAAAGGCGGTCAGGAGCTTGTTCAAAAAATTATACGCATAATCGAAAGCTATGAAAACATAGACCGCATTGCAATTTCTACAGCCGGTCAGGTTGACAGTGAAAACGGTATAGTAGTATATTCAACCGATAACATTCCCTATTACACCGGAATGATGGTAAAAAAGATTATTGAAAATAAGACAAATATTCCCACCTTTGTTGAAAACGATGTAAACGCATTTGCTCTCGGTGAAGCAAGATTCGGTGCAGGAAAGGGCCACAGCGACTTTTTATGCCTTACTTACGGAACAGGCATCGGCGGTGCAATGTTCCTTAACAACAAGCTTTATAAAGGTAATACATCATCCGCAGGAGAATTCGGTCACATGATTACTCATGCCGGTGGTAAGCAATGCACCTGCGGCGGAGAAGGCTGTTATGAATGTTATGCTTCTGCAAAAGCACTTATTGAAGCTGTAAATAAGGCAAACTCGACTAATCTTAATGCATTTCAAATTTTTGAAAAAGAGAATTTCAGCAAACCGGAAATAAGGTCGGTCATCGACAAATGGATTGATGAAATGATTATAGGTCTTATTAACATTATCTATATTTTCAATCCACCATTGATAGTCCTTGGCGGCGGAATTATGAACGAGGATTATGTTATCGACCTTATTGACAGGAAAATATATAATCTTCTTATGGATAATTTTAAAAACGTTAATATAGTACGCTCAAAATTAAAAAGCGACTCGGCACTTTTAGGCGTTTCTTACGAAGCCTCGCAGTTATAAGATTAAAGACGTGATACAGTTTTGTATCACGTCTTTCAGCGTGTAGAAAAAGTCAAATTACAAATTTCTACACGCTGTCAGACTTCGAGAAAGTGAGATAAATTTCGTATTTTGCGAGTGGGAGCTGTACGTTGGTACTGCCCCCGAGCAAAAGACGGAAAGTGCCAAAAGTTGCTTAAACGTAGTGTTCAAGCAACTTTTCTATAAATGTATTTTTGATTTTATTTCGGCAAGAGCAAGCCCTTGCTCTACGTCATTAGTTTATGATAATTTAAGCACGGCACGGTTTAGCCACTTTATCGACAGTCTAAAAGACGTGATGCAGTTTTGCATCACGTCTTTTTATATTTATACTAAATTTATTACTCCGATTATTGCAAGATGAAGAGGATAATAGATATAGAAAAACCATTTCATAAATTTATTGACCTTTTCATTTTTTCCTCGTTGACCGTTATAAAGATAAATAACAGGAATTGAAATAACAACTGCCATTTGAATAATACCGTAAAGCTTATCAATAGCAAAGAAATAAACTAATGAATAAAGGAACACATAAAAAATCATCCAAAGCATTTGATTTTTGAAATTTCCCCTATTTGTACCTATCGCCATAATGCAAAGTGCGGCAATACAACTCCAATCGCTTGGAAGAGTTATTATGCATATTAAAATAACAAATAAAACTTTTAAAACATTATTTAACTTGTTACTGCAAGCCACACGAAGCATAACAAGTCCCCATGCAAGCGACCACATTACACTCGTTTGGTTAAGAAAATTGCCGTAATAAAAAGGGATAAAGGATTTAACATCAACAAAATCGTTAGATGCAAAAATATATGCGAAATGAGATATAAATGCAAAAAGGAACAATCTAAAAGTATATTTCTTTATAATTTTAGTATAATGATATCCCTCTGCTATAAAATAGCACATAATCGGGCAAGTAAGCCTTCCGATAATATGCATAATAACAGGCAACGCTTCCCTCGGATAACCGGGAAAAAGCATCCACGCAATATGGTCAACCGTCATAGCGACAATTGCAATTATTTTAAGCTGATTAGAATCAAGCAATTTGTTTTTCGTCATATATAACACCAAAATGATTTTATCATCGAGTCGCTGTCAAAACAGCATAATGGGCGCAATTAAAATCTTAATTTACGCCTTGTTTCATTTCATTTTGATAAAAGGCAAGCGCTTTGTCTATTGCGTCCTTACCGGCAGGTTCAAACGGTTGCAAAACGCTGAACACATGCGGCAAAGTTTCGCCGTATTCCTTACCGTAATTTGCAAGTTCACACGAAACGCCGTTCTTTTTTAAAAGTTCATAAAGCTGAATGGTTTGTTTTTCTGCAAGAGTATCCCCGCTGCTTGTAATCAAATATGTAGGCGGCATTTCATTTGCAAAAGGCAAAATCTCATCAAAATCCATATAATTGTATGTTTTGCTGTTTTTATAATTTTTTCCCCAAAGCGGCTTTGTATAAACGCTGAACCAACCGCCGTCCTTCATATAGGAAACAGGAGAGGTCAAAACCAAAGCAGTCAGCTTAATATCGGCGCTTTCGGTATCAAATATATCTCTTAATTCTTCACTTTGAAGTAAAACACCTGCGTAAGATGCCAGCATACCGCCTGCCGAATCACCTGTAAGCATAATATTTTCACGGTCGCAAGGATAGTTGTCAATATTTTCGCCTATCCATTTAAGCGCAGACATAACGTCCTTAATCTGCTCATTAACATTAACATCAGGCACAAGACGGTAGTTAATATCAAAAACAACATATCCCCTGTCGGCAAGCGCACGGCAATAATTTTCATTAAGCCCTTTATCACCATACATCCAACCGCCGCCGTGAATATCAATAATAACCGGAAGCTTATCATTTTCAGAAATATTGTTAGGATACATCACGTCAAGCTTATGATAATAATTTCCGTCATCTATGTACGCAATATCGCTTAAAATTTCAATATTTTGAGGCGGATTTTGCTTTGCGTGCTTGCTTTTATCACCGCCGTCACAAAAGCGCCAAACCATTTGCATAATTTTAACAATAGGATTTTTAGTCAGCCCCTCGCCGCTTTTATCCTTATAATCTATTGTTTTTGACTTCACCATAGAACCGACATAAATAACATTTTTATCATCGTCATATTTCGGCAAAGTAGTTAAATTTATAAAAGCAACGGCTACAATAACTATTGCCGCAATAACAAGCAAAACAATTTTCAATTTTTTCCCTTTCTTACTTTCAACCTTTTCCTTAGTTTTCATAATTTTACTCCTAATTTTGATAGTTTTATATTACAGCATACAAGCAAAATTGTCAATTTATTACTTTTCATTGACTTTTATTTATGCCAATGATATACTTTTAATGTTCGCTCAGGGAGCGATTGTTCAGTGAAAAACGAAAGCCGAACAGGGTGCAGACTGAGATAGCTGCAGCTTGTTCGGCTTTTTGATAATATAATTGTTTTTTGATGTGATTTCAGAAAATTCACACAGAAATAACTCAAGTAAAGTTCAGGAGAATGTAAAAATGACAAAGGATGAATATTTAATAACTGACCCACCACTAAAAGCGCTGACTGTTTTTGCAATACCTATGATTTTAGGCAGCTTTTTTCAGCAAGTTTACAATATGGCTGATTCAATAATCGTCGGTCAATTTGTAGGTTCCTCTGCGCTTGCGGCCGTTGGTGCCTGCGCCGCACTTACGAATGTTTTTATTTGCATAGCACTCGGTGCAGGCATAGGCGCAGGTGTACTTGTGAGCCGTTATTTTGGTGCTAAAGATTATGGTAAGATGAAAACAATCGTTTCTACTTCATTAATAAGTTTTTTACTTTTAAGCGTATTTCTCGGTATTTTTGGTTTTTTCACTTCTCATTGGATGATGGCCATACTGCAAACGCCTGCGGATATAATGAAAGATGCGGTGCTGTACTTACGAATCTATTTTGTAGGCTTTCCGTTTTTATTTATGTATAATATTCTGTCAACCATGTTTACTTCAATAGGTGAATCGAAAATCCCGTTATGGCTTCTAATATTTTCATCTGTTTTGAATATCATTATGGACCTTTGGATGGTAGGAGTTCTTAAACTCGGCGTATTCGGTGCAGCTCTTGCCACTCTTATTGCGCAAGGTATTTCAGCTGTACTTTCCCTTTTGATTTTTCTTTACCGTATGCGAAAATATGCAAATCCGTTTCATTGGTTTGACAAAAAAGAACTGCGCATAATGCTTAAAATCGCCGTTCCGTCTATCCTTCAACAATCAACAGTATCAATCGGTATGATGATTGTGCAAGCGGTTGTTAATCCTTTTGGCACGCAAGCACTCGCAGGCTATGCGGCAACAATGAGAGTAGAGAATGTTTTTTCGCTGATGTTTGTATCCATCGGGAATGCGGTGTCACCGTTTGTTTCACAAAATCTCGGCGCAGGAAAAATCGACCGTATAAAAAAAGGCTACCGTGCCGCTTTACTGTTAGATGTATGCTTTGCAGTTCTTGCATTTGTAATTATTGAAACGATGCACACTCAAATTTCTTCGCTTTTCTTAGGGAAAGACGGAACGGAATTAGCGTATCAAGTTTCCGGTGATTATATGAAATGGATCGGCTACTTTTTCATAATTATGGGTATCAAAATGGCGACAGACGGTGTTCTTCGAGGAATCGGAAATATGCGGCCGTTTTTAATTGCAAATATCGTTAACCTCGCAATTCGTTTGTCCGTTGCATTGATTTTTGCGCCCCGTTTCGGTATTGCCTTTGTTTGGCTTGCCGTACCGGCAGGCTGGCTTGCAAACTTTGTCATTTCTTATTTAGCGCTAAAAAAATCTTGGCCCAAGGATATATTAAATTAGAAATATTCAATTTATCAAACAAAACAGGTTTGTCCAAAAGTTTAGGGCAAACCTGTTTTGTTATTATAAAATCGCATAATGTACTAAGTTCTCCATTCAAGAATTTATTGCATTAAAATATTCCTCATCTGACACAGCTTCCAGCCATTCATTTGATGTATTTTCTCCCGGAACTTCTACTGCCAGATGTGAAAACCAACTATCAGGAGCAGCGCCATGCCAATGCTTGACATTCGCAGGAATATTTACAACATCGCCGGGTAGCATTTCTATACCTTTCTTACCCCATTCTTGATAATATCCTCGTCCGGCAACACAAATCAAAATTTGTCCGCCACCATTTTCAGAATGATGAATATGCCAATTGTTTCTGCATTTCGGCTCGAAGGTTACATTGAAAATTCCAACCTGGTCTTTAGAAACAGGAGCGAGAAAGCTCTTTCCGCTGAAATACTGTGCAAATTTGTCATTCGGCTCACCAATCGGAAATATCATTGTTGAAGCATGTTTTTCAATCGTATTATCTTCAGTTTCCTCGTTCTTATCATTCCACACTTCTTTTGCCATACGAAATGCAGCCCAAGCTTTTGGCCATCCTGCATAAAAAGCATTATGTGTTAAAATCTCCGTGATTTCTTCTTTTGTGATTCCATTTTTCTTAGCACTTTCCAAATGGTAACGAAAAGCGGAATCGATTAAACCTTGCGACATTAAAGAAGTAACTGTAACAAGTGAACGGTCTCTAAGTGATAACTTGTCTTCTCTGCTCCAAACCTCACCAAATAATACATCATCATTTAATTCAGCAAATTTCGGAGCAAATTCTCCTAATTCTTTTCTACCGGCTGTTTGTTTTACTGCCATAAATTTCAACCTCCTAAAAATTAAAATTTGATATTGAATATTTTTTTAATCTCTGTTATATTGATAATAACACCTAAACCTAACTTTATGTCAAGAGTTTTTTTTATTTTTTTGGAGGGAAAAATATGTATACAATCGGTCAAGTATCTGAAATGTTTGATTTACCGGTATCAACTTTGCGTTACTATGATAAAGAAGGGCTGTTTCCCGAATTAAATCGCACATCGGGAATTAGACAATTTAGCGAAAATGAAATTGAGGCATTGCGTGTAATTGAATGCTTGAAAAAAACAGGGTTACAAATTAAAGACATTAAGCAATTTATGTCTTGGTGTATGGAAGGAAGTTCAACATATACCAAAAGAAAAGAGTTGTTTGAAAACCAAAAAAAGCAAGTAGAAGCTGAGATTGCCAAGTTGAATAAAACGCTTGATATGTTAAATTTCAAATGTTGGTATTACAGTGAGGCTATCAAAGACGGAAATGAGGACAGGCTCAAAAATATAATTCCGAACGAATTACCGAACAGCATTAAATCTGCATATATGAATTCACACAAAGAATAAAAAATTAGATAAAAAAAGAAAAAGTAATCACTAACGAATTTGACTTGTGATTGATGCTTTTTTGATGATGTACCAAACGGATTGCGTAGATTGTGTGGCACAAAGTGAACAAAAAACAATGTGAAAATGAAAAAGCAGCGTGCGGAAAAGACCGTGCGCCGTAATTTTATCTATATGGGAAAAGCAAGTAAAAACGGCGTAATACAGCATAAATAAAGGAAAAAAGCACCGAAAATTCGGCGCTTTTTTTGGCAGGGGCTTTATAATCAACTCAATGCGTAAACAGTCCACCGGACTGTTTACTGTCAAAAGTGCACGCACTTTTGAATTTCGTGGTTCAAGTCCTTCTGCTTTAACAACAAAACAAAAAAAGACACCCGCAGGTGTCTTTTTGTTTTGGCAGGGGCAGAAGGACTTGAACCCTCGGCACGCGGTTTTGGAGCGAAAAGCACGCTTTCAGTTAAGCCGCGTGTTAAAATACAGTCCCCCTAAAATTCCGCATAAAAACAGCACTTTCAGAATTTGAAAGTGCTGTTCGTTTTTGTCTTTATAGTTTTTGCTGAAAATTGATGCTTTTTTGATGCTCTTGAAAAATGAGCATTGTTCTAAAAAAGGCGATTACAACCGTTCACGCACCATCATAAGGGCATATCCGAGTAGATTTTGCCCATTCCACTTGTCAATTTCAAACCTATTCGGGTCTTTCATTGACAAACCGATACCCCATATTTTGTCTTTTACTGCACATTCCGCCAAAATACAATTTTCTGTTGCTTTAAGCTGTTTCTTCAAGTCCTCATTTTGAGAAAACTTTGCAAGCAATCCCTCAAAAACAACAATTTGGCGAACACCGTTCCAGTGGCTTTCGTTATAATTTGCGACAAGCCTGCCAAGAGCTTTTATCTCGGCGACATCATCCGTCGCAAGTATTTTATCTGCCGTGTCCTTATCACCAAAGCACACGGCTTTTTTATACATCATATATTGTTCCATTGAGGAAAAGTTTGCATTATCCACGGTAAACCTACTCGGATACCAATTGCTCAAATATCCGTTTTCCTCATCAGGATTATGAAAACAAACGATATTCATTGTACTTCACCGACTTTTTTAACGGCTAAATCGAGTTCCAAATCATGAAGTCCGCTGTAGGCTTTCATCAAAAAGCTTACAGGAACTTTTTTGACAACTTCACTGCTCGGAATATCGTAATACCACTGATAATAGGCATAAAATTCGCCTATCCAATCAGGCATAAAGCCCTCAATAGCCTTACCATTATTCAGTTCAAAACTATCGGTTTTGCAGAAATAATCCCACAATTCGGGAGCACTCATTGTATTCACATAGGCTTGAGCTTCGTCAATACTTTTTCTTGTTTTACTTGTCATATAGGTGTTGATAAAGTCCAAAGTATCCTTATCGGGATAATTCTGTGATACAAGGTCAAAAAGTTTGCCTTGATTTTCTACAACATCGTTCAAATATGCTTCTGAATATGCCGGCATTATAATCACCTCTCAAATAATGTGCTGAACACATTTGTTACTTTATTGGCGTCGGAGTCAACAAGTTCACGCATCTTTTTTCGTGCAATTATATCTCTTTCATTGTACTTTTCGTTAAACTCGCTATAATCAACGCTGATAGGTCCGTCCTCAATTTCTGCAAGTTTTGAATAAGCAAGCTCGGACTTTATACAGTATTGAATTCCCAGTCCGCCTAACGATAATAATTCTTCAAGGATTTCAATATCAATATTATCACGCACAAATTCTTTTGCAATATAGAAATAGGACGCATTGGCTCTCCAGCCTTTTATAACATCATACTCGCTTGTATCAATACCATATTCAGCAATAAACTTTTTGGATAAAACTTTATAACGCCTTGAGTCGGAAGCGTCTCTGTGTTTCATCAATTCTGCAAGCCAAGACAGAATATTGTGTTCTTGAAAATCTAAAATTCTCAAATCATCCGTTTCTAATTCATATTTATGAACCCAACCGTTCGTTTCATCGGGTCTGCAAACTGCCCATTCTTTAGCAAGTTCAATATTTTCTGTTAAATAGAAGCCTTTTCCGTAATCGTGTTTGCCTTCGCCGAAGCCGAATTGAGGCACAACAACCTTATTAGGACTGCCGTGATATAAAATAATTTTTCCCATTTTCTTTTCCTCCTAAACAAACATCTCTCGTTATTGTATTCATAACTCAAATTTAATGCACCCCACTATAAGAGGCAGTGACAAATAAAAGTAAAACCCTTTCCGTATGAATTTTAAATTCTTCAGTCTTGAAAGTTGTTTTAGGCATTTTATCAATATTTTCAAGCGCCATATTGCACCTCTAAAAGCTAAAATTTCTCGTAAGATTTATGTGTTTATTATAACATTTTTTTGATTAGAATTCAACTTAATGATTAGTATATGCACTTGCCTTATTCGTTAAATGAATTAGGAATAAATCTAAAAGCATTTTTATTTCAGCTCCCCAAAGTGACATCTTATTTGTCACTTTGAATGTCACTTTGAATTTTGTTTTTTGACTCTTCAAGATCTAAAAAGTCGATAACACTATCGGACAATGAAATTTCTACCGGAACTTCGGTATCTTCTTCATCGTCCTTGAACATCATATATTCGGCAGCACGACCGGCAAGCCGCCTTTTGATTTCATTATCGTCCATTCAATTACACCTCGTTCTCAAATAAATATACTAACAAAAACTGTTATTAATCAAGTCTCTCATAACAAGAAGTGAACTCAAATTAGCAAAACAAATAAATATTAATTATTAATCAGTAAATTAACATATATTTCAAATAAGGCTAAAAGAAATAAATCTTCCATTGTTTCTATAACTTCTCCATCGTATCCGCCCGGAGAACCGTATGATTTATCAATGTTTTTATTTTTATTCCCATAGATTGCTGAAAACTCTGCAATAACAGTAACCAACTGGCATTCTTCTATTCCTTCGCAACTTCCAAAATTATATTCCACCGACAACTGCTGAATTGGTGTTTTCTTTTTGTCATTGCTGTAAAACGCATTAGCCAAAACATCTGTAATATGATTTTGATATTCAAACTCTTGATGTGGAATTGGTTTATCAGCATAGTATTCTAAGCTACGAGTAAAATACTTTCCTCCATCGTAAAAAACACTTTTATCCTCAGGAAAATGTTTTTTTATCACGCCATCTATAGCAGTCAAACATTTTTCATAAATATTGTACTCACTAACTCGTAAATCCAAATCGCAATATTCCAAAATCCTATTTTGAACCTCTTTAGTACAACAGCAAAATTCTCTATACATCTCTCTGTTGTAATAAAACAAATCATTATACATCGTGGCTATTGCACATAACGGAATAAGCCCTCTGTCCTTATAATATTTAGAAATGAATGATACCGCTTGTGCTTTTACACTTTCTTGATGACGTTGCTCATCACGCTTGTCCTGCCTTTTTTCAAACTTCTCCATACGGTTGCTTTGTCTTATTTGCAGGACTGCAATAATAACCGTGACTATTAAAGCAACTCCTGCACAAATAATACTTATCCAATCTGAAACACTCATAATGTAGTTTCTCCTTCTACTGTAAACGATAATTTACCGTATCAATCGCTGATGGTTGCCTGACCGTTCATTAGCATAGGCAAAAGCCAATCACGAAGTTTTCTTAATTGTTCTGTTTCACGAGCACAATTTTTTGCCTTAGTAATTAACGGTTCTGAAATTTTAGAATATTCATAAAGCAATTTAGGATTACTCGGCATAGCGAAGCGATAGTTTTCAAGAACATCATTCCATTTTATGTATGGTTGTTGTGTTCCACTTGAGTGTTGTGTGGCGTACAGAATCGCATTGTCATCGTTTAAGACTTGATATGCATATCCGAGATACTCATCCGCCTTTGATTTTAAAACTAATGTGGTAGTTCTTGTAATTCCAGATTGTGCCGAAATACAAACACGATGGAAATAAACACGCATTGCCCCTAATAAAATATTGTTTTCTTCATATAATTGGAGACTTGAATTGGCTTCTGCTACGGATAAACCGCCTGCGAATGTTATCGTTCGTTTTGGGATAACATCAATAGGTGTATAGTATGCGTCTGTTTGACAATCATCTCGGCTGATAGGCTTTCCAGACACGTTAAATATATCTTTAAGCTGTGCCACTTTCCAGTTTTCCGGGATATTACGCTTTAGTTGTTCATTCCAAACCATCTTACCGCCTGATGAACGGTATGGTTTTCCGTTTTCATCCGGAAAATCAAACTGAGTGAACCAATAATCGTAAAGAAGCTTAGCTTGCTGCTCTAAATTATCGTTTATTTCACTATTTAATAATATTTTCTCATCAATAGCTGACAACAGCATAACCATTTCATCTTGATATTTCTTAGATGGGACTTTGAAATCCAAAGAAGTTAAATAATCTATATTTATGTTATCTTGAATACTACCTGTTGCCGCATTTTGTATGGACTTTTTTATATACTCAAAAATATAGTACATAAATTTTTCTGACGATTTTTCAGGATATGCTGAAAAACCTACAATACTATCTGGAAAACACATTGGATAAGCCAAAATTGCTGTTTCCGCAATATTGGCGGCGATAGTAATACACAATGTTCCTGTATTCCACAATTTACTTTGTTTGAGCCCGAAATCACCATACTCCTGTTCATGATGTGTTATATATAAGTTTGCATCCTTTATTTCTCCGGTCTGCACAAGAGGATATCCACCACCTTCAAACAATCTTTCGTCATTTCGAGGCCTATGCTTAGACTTTCCCCTCGCAAACATACCTAACTCTGAGAGCTTTTTAGTTTTCCATTGTTGATTATATTTGCTTTCATTATATATCATTATTTCACCTCATCCAATGTATTTCCTATGTGCAATTTTAACATTGCTCTGTTTTACCATTGCGTATTGTAAGGTTGTATCTATTCTTTGATGTCCTAACAGTCGTTGCAACTGTTCTATCGGCATACCCTTATCGATAGCCATTGTTGCCAATGTTCGTCTAAATTTGTGTGGATGTACCTTATTTATACCAAGATTTCTGCCTATTTCTCTCAGCCTTACTTCTATTCCACCGATTTTTAACCTATTATGTGGCTTTTTCAAGGTTACAAATAATGCAGGGTTCTTATCGGTTCTGCTATCAAGATAATTTTTCAAGTGCATTTTTGTTCTTGCATCGAAATAAACAATTCTTTCCTTGTTACCTTTGCCAAGAACAACACATTCACGCTCATTAAAATCAATATCTTCTCGGTTAAGTAGTACCATTTCGCCAACACGCATACCCGTAGATGCCAACAAATCTATCATTGCCAAATCACGCAATTCATTACAACTATCTCTCATCAGTTCCAATGATTCATCAGAATAAGTTTCTTTAATTGTTTTAGCCGATTTAACTTTATGGATCCTACGAGCCGGACTTTTAATTATATAATCTTCATCTTCAAGCCAAGTAAAAAATGTTGAAACAATTCTGCGTATGTTATCAATAGTAACTTTGCTTGACTTATAACTCTGTTGGTAGTTTGTAAGATAATTACGCAAATCATCTGTTGTAATATGCATAAAGCCTTTATTAATACTGCTTGCCATTTTTTCTATTGTTTTACTATAGTAAAGTAACGATTTTTCACTGCAACCTTCAATACGCTTTGATGAAATGAATTTATCTATTAATTCAGCATTCGTTTTTTCATCATTACTTTTGCTTTTTTCATTACAAACAATCTCAACATCACTAAAGCATATACTAAGCACCTTATGTAATTGTTTGCGTTGCTCATTATCAAGGCAAGATAACATTCCTTGCTCAATTTCAGTAATTATTTTCTGTTTCATTAATATTCTCCAATCTTTTTGATAGATAAGAGAATAATAACATATTCTTACTATAAACGATAATTTAGCGGCAATGGCTTATGAAATTTATATGCATACTTTTTTCTCCAAAAAACCTAATGCTAAACTGAAAGATATTTTGACTGAAGCTGAAAAGTCGTCTATTCAGGTCGGAGAAGCAAAAATATCAAATGGCAAATATCCATTCTTTACAAGTGGTTCAACTATTTTGAAATGGAACGAACCATTTGTTGATGGTAGAAATTGCTTTTTAAATACTGGTGGTAACGCTGATGTTAAGTTTTATGTTGGTAAAGCAGCTTATTCGACAGATACTTGGAGCGTTTCTGCAAAATCCGAAATGTCAGATTATCTCTACTTAATGTTATTTTCAATTAAGCCTGAACTTGACCAAAAATTCTTCCAGGGAACAGGGCTGAAACATTTACAAAAGCCTTTACTTAAAGACAGACCTATCTATGTTCCTGAAAAGAAGGAATTAGAAGTATTTAACCGTCAAGTAATGCCGATGTTTGATATTGTTTCTGAAAACACAAGAGAAAATCAGCAGTTAATATCTCTTAGAGATTGGTTGCTACCTATGTTAATGAACGGTCAGGCAACCATCAGCGATTGATACGGTAAATTATCGTTTACCGCATTATTTATAAGCTGCTTTTTGTTAATTATCTCAAGTAATCGTGCAACATCTTCTTGTCCACTCTCAATAACAGGTATAATTATCTCTTTTAAATCTGGAATACATAAATTACTAACAATAGAACCGGTTGCATCTGCACGTTTAAATTGTGTTTGAACGAAATCGGACATAAGTGTATTTAATAAATAATACGGGTCACATTTTCCCTTATTAACCTTTAGCAGAACCAGTCTTTGACCTAAACAACACTTTAATCCTTTAGGGACAATACCGACCACGCCCATTGGAGCTTCTCTTGAAATTATAATATCTCCTTCTTCAGGTTTCGCTCTTTTAGTTCTTTCCAAATATGTTGCTTCATCAACAAAATATCCATCTGTAAAATCAAGATTTCCATCCTTTAAATTAAAGTTACGAACTACCCGAATACCTTCGCTTTTCCAGTCAGGCGTTGTATGAGGGCAGTCAACAATGTCTGTGCACAAATCGTTTAGTTTGTAATACTTCACTTGTTACCCTCCTTAAGTTCTGAATATATTTTTTTCCACTTAGCAGATGGATGTTTACAAATTGAGTCTTTGGAAGCAAAAGCACATACACCTTCAATATAACAGTAACCACAAATATCTGGATTGGCTTGCCGACAACCGAATGTCTGTTTTTCTGTATCCATCTCGTTAAGATGAGAACGAATTGGGATACATAACTCTTTTGGAAAACTACTCATACTTCACCTTCTTTAACTGCTCCATAATCTCTGTTTTCAGTTTGTCGCCCTCTGTGAAATATTCCTGCAACTTGTCTGCATATGCTAACATCCGTGCATTAAACTCCTCCTGAGATAATTCCACATACTCAATTTTCACATCAAAATACTGTCCGGCAGATAGAGAATATTTCTTCTCTTTGATTTCATCATAAGTGACTGCAACAGAGAAATCATCAACAGCTTCTTTATTAAGAAATGTATCAACAATTTTATCAATCTCAAAATCACGAAGTCTGCGTTTCTGATTATTACCGTCTTTATATTCTTCTCCAAGTTTTGAAGCGTCTATTAGGACAACCTTATCTGTTTTTCTTGAATTATCGAAAAATAGTACCGATACGTTTGTTCCTGTATTAGCAAATACATTAGATGGCATGCTGATTGCACCATAAACAATATGATCTTCTGCCAATCTCTTTAACACTTTTCCCTCAACGCCGGTTTTAGCCGTTAAAAATCCCGTAGGAACTACAATTGCACCTTTACCGTTCTTCTTTAAAGAATTAACAACATGCTGAATAAAACATGTGTAAATTGCCATTTTTTCTTTTTTCTTCTTTGGAACTGACGGAACTCCTGCCCAAAAACGGGCCGGCATTGCCGCAATCTTTTCTCTGGTATCGGAAAAATCCATTTTAAACGGTGGGTTAGATACTACAAAGTCAAATTGTCTCAATCCTTCTCCATCATCAGATTTATGATAAGGCGATACTAAAGTATCTCCCTGAATAGCATGGTCAAGAGAAGACACCAATCCGTTAAGAATCAAATTCAACTTAAGCATCTTATTACTTCTCTGGGAAATATCCTGTGAAAAAATAGTGCATCTGTCTTCACCAATTTGATGTGCAAGTGCCATCAATAAAGTTCCTGTTCCGGCTGATGGATCATAACATTCAATACTATGAAGGTCTGCATTTTCACCAACAAGTAGTCTTGCCATAATCGTTGCTATTGCATGCGGAGTATAATATTCGGCATACTTGCCACCGCCTGCTGTATTGTAGTCTTTGATTAAATACTCAAATACTGCTGCAAAAAAGTCATAATGCTCCTCAAATGCTTCTTCAAAAGAAAAATTAACCAATTTATCAACAAGTGCTCTTGCAAAAGGTGCTCTCTGAGCTTCATCTGTAACATACTGTGTCAGTTTTTCAAACAGCGGAATTTTTGTATTCTGTGTGGTCTGAGTTGAAAAGATTTCGCTGTTTAAATCAGCAATATCTACCATAGTATTATCAAAGATTATATCGAAATCGCCCTTGGTCTGCTGATTCCATAAGAATGAAATCAAATGTTCTGGCTTAAGTCTAGGAATATCCGGCGACATTTCATCAAACATATCAAGCTTGTCATCCTCAGACATTTCCATATAGGCAACATCCCATTTTTCAGTTTCTGCCAACATGGGATTTATCTTCTTAACCTCATAGCCAAACTTATCATTTAGGAATTTGTATAGAAACACCTGAGTAATGATTTTATATTCGTTACCGTCATTTCCCATACCATAGGTTTGACAAGTTGATTTCAGTGCATCAATGAGTGCCACTGTTTTTTCTTTTATGTTCATTGCGTTGTCTCCTTATTATCTTTATGCTGCTGAGTATGTTGCATTGTACTGTTCTAAATATTGTCTGGCAATTCTAGACTGTATAAATTTTCTGTCTTCACGAGCACTCGAAACACCGACATTGTCCATTCCGATTTTAATCTGTTGCATAACCGTTTGTTCAAAATATGCATCTTTTTTCAAGATATCGTTCTTATCATAAACTTTCTGGTCAATGTCGTTCTTAATTGACATCAATACATCCATAATTGTTTCATCATAAGTTGATACCAAAGGCTGCTTTCCTTGTTTAACTCTTTCTTGATTCTCTTCTCGAATACGCTTATGTACTCTTGCAAATTTAGCATCGCCCTTATATTTATGTACAAGTACCGAATTTTTCTTTTTTAATTCATTCAGCTTTTTCAGCACCTCATCTAATGCTTTTGAATGCTCAGTAAACTCATCAATGCTATTGATAACAAATCCGTGTTCTTTGAATCTTTGCATAAAAGCTTCTCTTAGTGTGATGAATTCCGGGTCATCTTGGTCTATATTCTTTGTAAATGCCTGAATAGTTTTTGTCCATTTTTCCTGAAGTTCAACACCCCCGGCAATCAATTTCATCTCTTCTTCGCCAATTTTACTAAAATTGAAAGTTATATCCTCCATTGCCTCATTGACAAGCTGCTTGGTAGCATCATCCTCTTCAAAGGCTTCCTTTTGGTTGATATTGTCAATGTGATGTTGTACTTCAGAAATCATCTCAGGTAACTTTGTAATCTCAAGTCGTGCAAATGCCTCTTTCAATTCATCATCGCCAAAGGTTCTAACCACATTACAGCAATCTCGTGCTTCAATTAAAATTTTGCGAAGTTTCAATAACTCTGTTTTGTCTTCTATAGTTGATATTTCAGAACTAAATTCCTCCAAGTTATCAGTTGTATAATTAAACAATACTTGCCTAACTTCTCTCATCTGATGAACAAGAACTTCTGGATCTTCTATAACTTGCTGGAAAGTATCAGTCTCGTTGCCTTCTCCTGTTTCTACGGGGTCATTAAAACGATTCAACTCTCGCATGTACGCTTCATTTGTCTGTTCAAAATTAGACTTAATATCAGCAAAGTCAATTATGTATCCATAACGATTATCTTTATAAGGTCTATTTACACGAGTGATAGCCTGTAAAAGGTTATGATCTTTTAATTTTCTGCCAAAATAAAGTCTCTTGAGCCTCGGTGCATCAAATCCTGTTAGCAACATATTAAAGACGATCAGAATATCAATAGTCATATTCTTTTTGAAATCTTTAATAATCTGCTTTCTTGTTTCCTTATCATCACTATCATGCAGTATAAGTCCTACTTTAAAGCAGCTTTGATTTGAAGAAGTTTTGTTAAGTTCTGTTTGCACCTCATCAAAATAGGCAAAAATTTTTCTTGCCTGTTCACTCGTTTCGCAGATAACCATTCCGCCGAGAGTATTATCCCCTTTAATCATCCGGAACTGCTTTATATCTGTTATGATATAGCGCAACAGTTCTTTTACATAACTGTCATGCTCAATAATTTGGCTTTTCTTGATATCCTTTTTCTCAACAAGAGTTTCTAACTTCTCATAAATCTGTGAAAGTTTTTCCTTGTATGAAGTTTCAATATCTTCACGTATAATCTTTAATGTATAACCATCTTGAATTGACTTATCATAATAGTATGTATGAAAGTATTCTCCGAATATTTTCCATGATGCACGCTCTTCTTTCAAAAGAGGTGTTCCCGTCAACGCAATCTTGATGGAATTCTCATCTGCATCAAATAAGTTCGCTAAAAAACTACCAGCAGGATTGTAACCACGGTGTGCTTCATCAATAATGAATATTCTTTGTAGATTAGTTGCATATGCATCTAATCTGACTTTTTCCTTATCCTCAGCAAATCGTTGAATGTTAACAACTGTTATTTCTGGTTTGCCGCTATTTCCTTCCATCGCTTGATTATTTCTAAACTGTTCCATCAATTCAGTTCTGGAATTTGCCGTTTTAACCTCAAGACCACGAGCTTCAAATTCCTGAGTAGCCTGTTCCAAAAGGTCAAGTCTATCTACAATAAAATAGAACTTTGCCACCTTGTTCTGTTTAGCATAAAAGTCCGTCAGAACATATGTCAAATAGTAGGAAAGAGCTGTTTTTCCGCTACCCTGTGTATGCCAAATTACACCAGATTTTTTTCCTTCACTAAGTTTCTGACGCACAGCCAATGCCGCAAACATTTGCTGATAGCGCATAATATGTTTTTGATCAGTAAACTCGATCTTTCCATCGACTTCCTTTTCATTCTTCACATATGCTATACCATACTTGATTATAAAAAGTAATCTTTCCGGACTGCACATTGAAGTCAGCATTCGGTTTGTTGGTGTATTCTTTTTTAAATTGGTTTGATACTCAGGGGCATGATGGATAACTTGACAGTTAAAGTCAGTTAAAATTTTTCTTTCTACATCAGGAGATACTTCCTTATACGGATACGATTTATGGTATGGTGCTATAGCCTCGCCTTTCGGATTTTCTTCTCTAAAACAGTTAAAAGGAGCTTCCGTCTTTGACGCAGTACAATAAAAAGCGCCTTGAATAGGAACAATTCCTCCCATCGCATCATATTCCATATTATTTGAAAACAACATCAGTTGAGTAATGTTAATAAACCTACGGAATTTTTTATTTGGAAAGCGCTGCCTATTCATTCGCTTACTCTCAGCAACCATTCCACCTTTATTGTTTGGTTTTTTCACTTCAATAAAAGTTATCGGCAGACCATTAACAAACAAAGTAATATCTGGTCTGAATTCATCTTGACCATTTTTGCATGTGAATTCAGCCGTGAAATGATAATCGTTCTTATTTAAATCTTCAAAATCAATAAGTTTGACTGGAGATACACTTGTCAGACGAGTGTAAAAAGCACGTCCCAAATCATCATTGTCAAGTTCCTGGCGTATCTCTCTAAGAACCTGCATTGCTTCGCCAGCTCGTTCTGGATTTAATTGAGCAAACTTCTTTTTGAAAACATCAATAAGAATATTAGTATCCGGATCGTAAATTGTTCCAGCCATTTCTTCTGATATTTTTCCGAAGTATGTGTATCCAAGTCGTGTCAGATGAACCATAGCTGGCATTTGAACACGGGTAGCTTCATTAAACATATTACGTTTATTGTTAACTTTCATTTTTAACCTCCTACAAATAACGCAATGATTAAATATTGCTTTTAAACTTGCATTTAATAATAGGCATAATTATACAAATACAAGTATATCATATTTCAACAACCAATACAAATTTTTTGTTAATTATAAAAATAATGCTACAGGTAATGAATCCTCATCTATAAAAACGGTGAGGATTTTTGTTTTTATAAAATAATTTGTAAATTTTCTTTCAAAACACATCAACAAAACTTGAATTTTTCTCTGTATTATAGAGGGGTATTTTTTGCCGTGGCGAAATCAAATGTAAACAAGGTGTAAAGAATTTTGAAAAACACCCGAACAAAATTGAAATTTTTCTCCGTATAGTAGAGGGACTTTTTTATGAGTGAATTTTTGTTTTCAAATTTACTAATGCTTTTTTCTTTTTGAAAAAGTATCTCTCAATAATACGAAAGGAGGCAGCGCAATGAAAGAAAGCTACAAAAGTTTTGATGAGC
>OLNC01000192.1_pt1 | contig 72207 bp, 70 predicted proteins | sample 1672011 | NCBI WGS metagenome assembly OLNC01 (sample SAMEA3136636, study PRJEB25190) | human gut metagenome | biome: human gut; feature: human-associated habitat; material: faeces | place: Austria | collected 2013
TATGACCCTCTGCTTGTAAGGCAGATGCTCTCCCAGCTGAGCTAAGATCCCATTTCTATACCTGCCATTGAGCTTTCGCTCAACCGACTACGTTAGTATACTATTTCCGTGCCAATGTGTCAACACTTTTTTTATTTTTTTTAAATTTTATTTTTTTTATAAATTTCCGACAATTTTATCTTTCAGAATTGCAAGGATTTCCCTTGGGACATAAATAAGCAGTCTCCAGGAACGATATTTCGATGGAACCGGATAGATTTTTCTGCATCCGCATTTCTTTCCGATAGCAACTCCACGAAATACATGAAAGTTGTTTGTCACGACGCCAATGCTGTGCTCCATACTTCCGATCAGGCGGAGACTGAAATCCAGATTTTCTTTCGTGTTGGTTGATTGTTCTTCTCTTATAAGACGTTCTGCTGCAATCCCATGTTCTGTAAGATATCTGTACATGGCTTCGGCTTCACTGATCTGCTCTCCGTCGCCCCGTCCTCCGGAAAGTACAGCCTTCGTATCCGGATTTTCTTCCAGATACAACAAAGCCCTTCTGACTCGTTCCAGAAGGGCTAGTGTAAGCTTTGTGCCATTGACATGTGCACCAAGTACAATGATATAATCCAGATCGGATCTGGTTTTCATTATCTGCCGCAGCAGTGTTTGTATTTCTTGCCGCTTCCACACGGGCATGGATCGTTGCGGCCGATTTTGTGCGGTTTTACAACTGTACCGGACTTTTTCTGCTCTTTATAGAGTTCTTTACGTTTTTCTTCAGTAAAGATGTCGTTCCACTGTGGCAGTTCATACAGCCAGTCAGCCTTTGCATCTACCATATTCTTGTAAAGGAGTTCTTTATCAAAAGCAAGTGTAACCTTTGTATTCTCATCCATAGTCTCAATCGGGTTCGGAATCTTAAGGCTGTCGTTGATACCATCAAGGAAACCAACCATAGTCATAACATCCTGTCCGTATTTCTCAGCCAGTTCTTTCACTGTACCGCTTACAACTTCATCCGGGTTGGAAAGAAGCTGTTCATAAATGCCCTTCTCAATATTGAAATAGTTTGCCCAGAATCTCTGGAGCTGATTGCGGTCTGCCTGCTGATTGTAGGCAATCTCACGCCACTGCTCTAAGATTGTTTTATCGCTCATTTGTTTATCCTCTTTTCAAAAATTTTGCCTGTGGTTCATTATATCATCTTTTTCACCAAAAGACAAACCATATTGTAATAATTTTTGTGAAAATTCTGTATAATGTTACTGTGAACAGTAACTGTATAAATACTCATATAACGGTTATACTATAAGTGTTCCGATAAGATATCTTTGAAGAACGCTGCAAAAGATAATATCAGAAATACTTATTTATATCCTCCCCTTATGAAAGGTCTCAGGACTGACGCCCATGCCGCGGTTTTGGGGCTTTTCTTCTGTTCTTTTGCGAAAAAATTCTGTTTTTATTTTACGCCGAGTGTTTCCAGCTCTGCCGCTGCCTGTTTGAAACTCTTGAAACAGATTGTATGGATTCCTGCTTCCTGTGCTCCCTCGCAGTTCACCGGACGGTCGTCAATGAACACGCACTCCTCTGCTTTCAGTCCAAACTTATCAAGCAGCGTCTGATAAATGTCAGCTTCCGGCTTTAATTGCTTCACATCACAGGAAAACACGGTACCGTCCATATATTTGAGGAACGGCATTTCTTTTTTTGTACGATCCAGCATATATCTGCTGTAATTAGACAGTACATATAACTGATAGCCTTGGCTTTTCAGGTATTTGGTCCACGTTTCCGCATATGGCATCCTTCGTACCGTCTTTGGTGTATCTTTCATCACTGCCGCAATGTCTTTGGCATACTCTGGTGCCAGTTCCTGACACTGACGTACATATGTCTCCTCATCATAGAGACCTCTGTCTCTTTCATCCCAGACCGGGCTCTGAAATGTTGCCTTCGCGATACGCTCACGCTTTTCTTCGTCAAATCCAAAGCTGTCGAGATAATCCTGCCAGTTAAATTCTACAAGTACAAGACCTACATCAAAAACCACGTTTTTAATCATACTGCTTTTCTCCTGACCATCTTTCTTTTTATTCAGATATTTGAATAACATCAGAATCACATAACACATGACCGCAACAAACATCACCGTAAAAAGCGATGCCATAAATTCCTTCTGGGAAAAATCGCCCTTCAGTGCAAAATACATCGGAAGGCAGAAAATTACCAGCAGAGCGATCACTCCGATGATCGCAGCACATTTTTTCCAGTTTTTCATACTTACCTCTTTATTAAATAAATGCGCCGGAGAGTTCCCCGGCGCGTTCTAAGTTGCTGATTACTTATTTCTGTAAATAATGTCGTTTCTTCCTGGTCCGTTGGAGATCATGGTAATCGGGAATCCAATCTGTTTCTCAACGAATTCTATATATTTACGACAGTTTTCCGGAAGATCTTCATAATTCTTGATTCCACGGATATCTGTTTTCCATCCCGGAAGTACTTCAAGAACAGGTTTTGCCTTCTCGAGAAGAGTTGTGGTCGGGAAATCTGTAGTAACCTTTCCGTCGATCTCGTAACCTGTGCATACCGGTATCTCATCCAGATAGCCAAGCACATCAAGTACTGTAAAGGCAACATCGGTTGTTCCCTGCATACGGCATCCGTACTTTGAAGCAACACAGTCAAACCATCCCATACGTCTCGGACGTCCGGTTGTTGCGCCGTATTCCCCACCGTCTCCACCGCGTCTTCTAAGCTCATCAGCTTCTTCACCAAAGATTTCGGAGACAAAAGCTCCTGCTCCTACTGCACTGGAGTAAGCTTTGCATACTGTGATGATTTTTTTGATTTCGTATGGCGGAACACCTGCTCCTATTGCACCGTAAGCTGCAAGTGTAGAGGAAGAGGTAACCATCGGATAAATTCCGTGATCCGGATCCTTCAGAGAACCAAGCTGTCCCTCAAGCAGGATCTCTTTGCCTTCTTTTAATGCATTCCATAGGAACAGGGACACATCTCCTACATATGGAGCAACCATTTCTTTGTATTTCATGAGTTCTTCATAGATCTCGTTCGGATCAAGAAGTGGTTTGTGATACAGATGCTCCAGCATGATATTCTTTGTCTCGACAACACGTGCGATTTTTTCTTTGAGTGCATCGTCATCGAACAGCTCATGTACCTGGAAGCCGATCTTTGCATATTTGTCTGAATAGAACGGAGCGATACCGGATTTAGTAGATCCAAAAGATTTACCACCCAGACGTTCTTCTTCGTACTGGTCAAACAGAATGTGATATGGCATAACGATCTGTGCTCTGTCGGAAATCATGATCTTCGGAGCCGGAACGCCTCTTTCAACTACTTCATTGTATTCTTTGAAGAATACCGGAATATTCAGTGCAACACCATTTCCGATCACACTTGTTGTATGGTTATAAAATACACCGGACGGAAGTGTATGCAGTGCAAATTTACCGTAGTCATTTACAATTGTATGACCTGCGTTCGCTCCTCCCTGAAATCTTACGATGATATCTGCTTCCTGAGCAAGCATATCAGTAATTTTACCTTTACCTTCATCTCCCCAGTTTGCGCCAACTACTGCTTTGATCATAACACTTTATCCTCCTCGTGTTTTAGACGTTTATTTCCGCGGTCATGCCGAGCATTTCTTTATGTGCATCCAGAACCGGCTGTACAGTCTTTGTAATAAATGCTGTTGTCTGCTCTTTTGCTCTGCCGACATATCTGGACGGTTCCATGGATTTCTGAAGCTCTTCGATCGTCAGGTTGAATGCAGGATCTGCTGCAATTCTCTCAAGAAGGTCGTTATCTTTTCCTTCTACCTTAACGGTACGTCCTGCTTCCATAGAAAGCTCACGGATACGCTCATGCAGTTCCTGACGGTCTCCGCCGGCTTTTACTGCATCCATCATGATGTTCTCGGTAGCCATAAACGGAAGTTCTGCCATCATGTGTTTCTCGATAACTTTCGGATAAACAACCAGTCCGTCTACAACGTTCAGGCACAGATCCAGAATGCCGTCAATCGCAAGGAATCCTTCCGGAATACTGAGACGTTTGTTTGCAGAGTCATCCAGTGTTCTCTCAAACCACTGTGTAGCGGAAGTAATTGCCGGATTCAGCGCATCTACCATTACATATCTGGACAGAGATGCGATACGCTCGCTTCTCATCGGATTACGCTTGTATGCCATCGCAGAGGAACCGATCTGTGATTTTTCGAACGGCTCTTCTACTTCTTTCAGGTGCTGCAGAAGGCGGATATCATTTGACATCTTGTGTGCACTTGCTGCGATTCCTGCCAGAATATTTAAAACTCTTGTGTCTACTTTACGGGAATAGGTCTGTCCGGATACTGGATAGCAGTTCTTGAATCCCATCTTCTCTGCGATCATCGGATCAATCTTGTCGATGGTCTCCTGATCTCCTTCAAACAGTTCAAGGAAGCTTGCCTGTGTACCGGTCGTTCCCTTGGAACCGAGAAGTTTCAGAGTGCTCATCACATATTCCAGATCCTCGAGATCCATCAGGAATTCCTGTGTCCAGAGTGTCGCACGCTTACCAACGGTCGTCGGCTGTGCAGGCTGGAAATGTGTAAATGCCAGTGTCGGCTGTTCTTTGTATTTATCTGCAAATTTTGACAGTTCTGCAATGACGTTTACCAGTTTTTTCTGAACCAGTTTTAAAGCTTCGGACATCACAATGATGTCGGTGTTGTCACCTACGTAGCAGGAAGTCGCACCAAGATGGATGATTCCTTTTGCTTTCGGGCACTGTACACCATATGCGTACACATGGGACATAACATCATGGCGCACCTGACGTTCTCTTTCCTTTGCCACATCATAGTTGATATCATCTTTGTGAGCTTTCAGTTCATCGATCTGTTCCTGAGTGATGTTCAGGCCAAGCTCTTTTTCTGTCTCAGCCAGAGCGATCCACAATCTTCTCCATGTGCGAAACTTCATATCCGGAGAAAAAATGTACTGCATTTCCTTACTGGCATAACGCTCCGAAAGGGGACTTACGTATCTGTCTGTACTCATGTATTTACTCCTATCATCTCACTCGATTAACCGCAGGAGAAGTATCGCTGCGGTTAACCAGATTTCCTATCATTACGCAGAAATTATATAACATCGCATCATTAAAAGCAATCCCTTTATTCCTCTCCCTGATGAAATTTGCCAAGGAATTCTTTAATTCGTGTATTGTTTGAAGAAAATACCTCCTGCGGAGTACCTTCCACAGCGATCACACCTTGATCCATAAAGATAACGCGGTCAGAAATATCACGGGCAAAATTCATTTCATGAGTGACGATCACCATTGTAATATGAAGATCTGCAAGAGAACGGATCACATGCAGAACCTCGCCGGTCAGTTCCGGGTCAAGCGCAGATGTCGGCTCATCAAAAAACAGGATTTTCGGATTCAGTGCAAGCGCTCTTGCGATTGCTACCCGCTGGCACTGACCGCCGGAAAGCTGATACGGATAAGCGTTTTCTTTATCCGACAATCCCATCTTTGCAAGAAGTTCCCTTGCTTCTTTGTAAACCTCATCTTTATTTCTTTTCTGCACATGGATCGGTGCATCAGTAATATTTTTCATTACCGTATAATGTGGGAAAAGGTTAAAATTCTGAAATACCAGACCAAAACAGGACTGAATTTCTTTTAACTGTGCTTTGTTCGGCAGACAGACTTTTCCGTTTTCTGTCCAGACTGTTTTCTTTCCCATGTAGCTGATCTCACCATCATCGATCAGAGTCAACAGTGTAGCACAACGAAGAAGTGTGGATTTACCGGAACCGGAAGAACCGATGATAGAAACTACCTCGCCTTCGTTTACATGAATTGACACATCTTTCAGCACCTGAAGACCGTCAAATTCTTTTTTGATATGATTCATTTCCAGAAGACTTGTACTCAAAACATTTCCTCCTAACGATAGTAATTCAGTTTCTTTTCAAACCATTCCATAACCCACGCAACTACAAAATTGAAAATGTAGTAGAATACACCGGCGATCACAAACGGAATAACGGTTGTCTGTGCTGCCGCGATCTGTTTGGCAAGGGCAAACATCTCAATATAGGATACGGAATAAACAAGGGATGTATCTTTTACAAGGGTAATAACCTCGTTTGTCACTGACGGCAGTACGATCTTAACCACCTGTGGAAGCACGATCTTAAAAAATGTCTGACTCTTTTTATAACCAAGAAGCTGTGCTGCCTCATACTGACCAACCGGAATAGACTCGATTCCGGAACGATAGATTTCCGCAAAATATGCCGCATAGTTCAGGGAACATCCCAGAATGATCGCAGTAAACTTGTAGTTACCGATATTCATTCCCCAGAGGTAAAACGGTCCGAAGTACCACAGCAACAGCTGCAGCATCAGAGGTGTACCACGCATAATAGAAATATAAGCTTTAATGATCCAGCTCAATGGTTTGAACCTGCTTACACGTCCAAAATAGACCACCATACCAAGCGGCAGGGAAAATAACAGTGTCAGACAAAAGATCAGCAGTGTCTGCCCGAACCCTACGGTAAGCTGTTGTAACATTACCTGAAAACTCATGTACTCTCCTCCATAAACCTACAAGAGGGATGCTGCCCGAAAACCGGGAAGCATCCCATTTTATATTCTTATTGTTATTACTTATTTCTCTTCTGCTGTATCTGCTTCAGTATCATCTGCCGCTTCTGTATCGTCTTTCGCATCATCTTTTGATGCATCGTCAGAAGCTTTCAGTGTTACCATATCAGAAATTTCATATTTCTCTGCCAGCTCAGCAACTGTACCGTCATCTGCAAGTTTCTGAAGGTCTGCATTTACGATGTCACAAAGTTCATCGTTGCCTTTCTTGAAACCGATTGCATACTGTTCGGTATTCAGTGTCTCATCAAGAATCTTGAATCCTTCCCCACGGGAATTCAGCTGATATTTCGCAACTCCGATATCGATTGCGAGTGCATCCAGAGCTCCGGCCTGCAGTTCTGTAAATGCTGTATTGTAATCAGCAAATTCATTCAGGGAACCGAATGTATCAGCCAATTCTTTCTGTCCGCCCTCCTCTTCACTCTGAAGGAGATCCAGTGCCGCGGAAGCTGCCTGTACACCAACAGTCTTACCTGCAAGATCTGTCAGTTTGTCGATTCCGGAATCCTCTGCAACAACGATTACCTGGCTGTTGTCTACATATGGATCTGAGAATGTATAATCATCCTCTCTTCCGTTCATAGTAAATCCGTTCCAGATACAATCAATAGATCCGGAATTCAGTTCCATATCCTTGGAATCCCAGTTGATTGGTTTTTTCTCAAGTTCCCATCCCTCAAGATCACATACTGCCTGTGCCAGTTCAAGGTCGAATCCTGTATACTCGCCATCATCGTCCATATAACCATATGGCGGATATTCTGCATCAAATCCGACGATCAGTGTCTTGTCCTCAATTCCTGCCTGTACGCTGACTGCGGATACCATTCCCATTGCCATTACTGCTGTCAGCAATACTGCAACTGCTTTTTTCTTCATATCTCTATCTCCTCTTAACATATTTTCATCTTTTAGTACGTAGTCACTCTACCTCGTGAAAGTATTGATATCGTACCATACCAACTGTGTCATGTCAAGAGAATTTCTTCTAATACTCATCGGGTATCGAAAATGGATGAAGCCTTTATTTGATTTTTACCCGTTTATAAGCGGATGCCTTTGCTTTCACTACTTTTGAGCCAGATTTTCTGATAGATACAACTTTGTAGTAATAATTCTTTCTGCTTTTTAAAGATTTTTTATCTGTATAATAGGTTCTTCCTGTTACTGTTGCCACTTTCTTATATTTGCCGCGTGGACTGGTTGCACGATATACATAATATCCAGTTGCATTACTTGCCTTTTTCCAACGAACCGTTGCTTTGCGCTTGCCTGCTTTAATTGACGTAATCTTGGTTGCAGAAGGTTTCTTGATGGTGGATGTCTTGGTGGAACCTGTTGACGGTTTCACTGTAGTGTTTGAATAGCTGGTAAGCGGGGTGGCGGAGAGCTGTAAGTGGTAGATGTCATCAACTGCTCCTGACCATTCTATAACTTTCACAATAAAGTCTCCGGAACACTTATCTACTGTCAGGGTTTCATTTGCATGCACATAATATGTTTCAAATATTTTTCTGCTGTTATACTCCTGCAGTTCTATTTTCCATGTACCCGGATTTGCTACACTGTCATCTATTGTAAACCTCAGAGAAAGTTTATTGTTTCCTGTCAGTTTAAAGCGATACCAGTCCACATCATACCCGCAATACATCATTCCAGTATAAAGTTTATTTGCATATACAATATTTGCATTTGAAAGAGATTTGTCACCATAATACCGTTCTTGTTCCCATGAATCTGATGGTGTATGATTGACTCTCAAATTATATGTTATCTCTTTTCCATACCCACTCCACTCAAGAACTTTTATATAGTATTTTCCTGGCTCAAGTCCTATTTTATAATTTATTGAACTTGACGCTCCCAAACCTGCTAATTGATGTCTGTTTGCATCTTCTAAATATAATTGCCAGCTACAATTATAAGCATTGTCTTCTGTCCTGCCTAATTCAATCTGTGTTAATCCCCCCTGCGGAACTATGAATTGATACCAGTCCTGATCATTATTCTTCTCAGAGCATCCCCTGAGCCACGTATTCAACGGCAACTGGTTTGCCTGTGCCGGATTATCATTCGGCTCACTCTCCTGCAAGGTCGCTGCTTCTGCCTTTGCTGCCGGTGAAAACGTCACTACACACAGCGCCATCGTCAAACCTGTAAACATCAGTTTCGTAAATTTTTTCACTCTTTCTCCTAACATAACTTTCCTCTCCTTCTGGATAATTTATATATGAATTTTCATATATCTATGTTAATCATGAACCGAATGTCATAGAAACAACTTTTCCATTCTTTACTTTTAACCCGACAGATAGGCCATTTAATCTCTTACAACATCTTAATGCTCTTGTCTTTGAAATCCGATAATTTCCATCAAGCTCTGCTGTATAATACTTTGTCGCAGAAGTTAACTTAAACGTTCTCTTTCCATATTTCTGGAAATTCTTTTTCGAATAAGTAAATGGAATCTTCTTAGCCTTGGAAAATGAACCATAAAACGTAATGGAATTTTTATTATAGGTAACTTTTGTCGTTCCCGGCAGCCAGTACTTGCTATTACCACTTCTGCCGCCTCTTTTGTGGTTCAGCAAAGTGGCATAATATGTAGTTCCTGATGATTTTTTTGCTGCCTGCACTGGTTCTGTGTTCATGCATCCTATTACAATTCCAAGCGAAAGAATCACTGCCATAATTTTTAAAACTATATTAAATCCTTTTTGTTTCTTCATACTGATTTCCTCCTCTGCTCTTATAAATACTGTTTTGCATTCTGGCGTTCTTTGTATAAATCAAGTGTATCCAGCGCCATCGGAATAAACGGAAGTACAAGCTGTACTCCAAGTACAAAGCCGCCGGCAATCACTGCAATGACAACATCGAATAATACAAATGGTGTCAGCAGATATCCCCATTTAAAAACTCCTTTTGCAACTTTCAGTGCCTTAAAGATACTTCCTGTTATCACCATCAAAGCAATGCCGCCGATCAGATAAATATCTCCCCAAAATGACGGTAATACGACTCCTGCAATTTCCTCAATTAATACAAGAATCAGAAGATATGCTGCTGTTCCGATTGCTGCACCTGCTTTAAATTTAAATTTCAGATTTGTGTTCTCCAGATAATTTTTTGCTGCTGTTGTTTCCATAGTAGAATCCTCCTGTTATTTTATATTTTTTATAATTGATACCTGAACGCTCATTTTCAGGCTGATTTTTCTGCTTTTTTCTCCTTTCTACTCTATAGACGATTGAAAGCAACAGCCGGTTTTATTTTTTTATAAATTTTTTTATTTTTTGAAACTTATATAATCCTTTTCCCAATCCCTCAGTGCTTTTTCAAAATATCCTTTATTCCCCCACACACGATTTTAATTTCAGGAAGAAAACATATAGCCATTGGAATACAAATAAAGATGTTCCATAAAAATTTGGGAAGAATTTCATCTGCTACTCCGATTACCACAAACCAGACTGCAAATAAAAGATACAGCCGAAACCCTCCATGCACATGATCCACATGAGGCCTATAAGTATAAAATCTTTTTCCTTCCGCTCTTGCATATGCTTCCTGTACTTCCTTGTCTGACTCGACGCTTACACCATGAAAAAGATAGAGATTCACAGGATAAAAAGCAACCATCCATTTAAAACCTGACCTTGCATAATTAATATGAGGAAAGAACTGCTGTGCCAACTCATCTGGTGTCAGCAGACATAACAGCCATATGATAAAATACCACATCAGCCACCCCAAAATTACATCCAGAATTTTCCGCCTCGTCGTTACAGAAGATACCGTCAACATTAAATCATCCCATCTGTTTTCAAAAAAATTCTTTATTTTTCCCATTTCCATATTCCCTTTTCTTCATTTCAAATTTTTTAATTCATATAATATCCAATATTATTCCAGTTGCTTATAATATAAAGAATATCTTTACCTAATGCCACAACTACAAGTAATGCAATAATCAATGTACATATCTTGGCAATAAAAAACGCAATGACTTTTTTGTCTTCATTCATTTCAACAACATGAATATAGGCTGCAAACTCAACATAAATGCCCAACAAAACTAATGCAGCTCCGATGCCTAATGCAATTACATCAACAAACTTGAATAATATCACTGTTACTAAAATTGTTGCCAAATCATATACCGCACGTGTACCCACAACTGCATACATTGCATTTTTAGAAGCATTTCCCTTAAATACTCCATTGAAAACTCTCAGCAGTGCTGTTTCCAGCCAGTCCGCTCCCAATGTAACAGCTACCATCATTAGCAATACATTACCATACGGTATCTCTATCCATCCTTGCAGTTTTTTTCCAATAGAAACTGCCACAAGCAGTATAATAACGGTCAATACCACCGCTTTTGTGACAATCAGCTTAAATCCGTCATTTCCAGCCTCGTTTTCTGCCATCTCTGCCGCATAAGATACAGGTTTTTTGAGTGTACACAGCATTTTTTTACCAATTTCTTTTATAGTTCCTGCCGCCTGTGTTCCCTTTTCCTTCGCCCATTCAGCATCCTTTTCATTCAGATGAATATCCTTAAATACTTTCTTTTTCTGCGTTTTCTCATCGTCTGCTGCCTGAGCATGTGCCTGTGTCGGTTCTGACTGCGATGTCTGCTCCTGCTTCGACTGTTCTGTTTTCGTTTGTTCCGGTTTCACTATGTATTCTTCAAATTGTTTTTCTCCTGGCTGTTCTATCTGCATTTTCTTTACCTGTGCCGTATCAGCCTGCATATGCGGTGCCTGTGTTTTCTGTGTACAGGTACACACTTCTCCATCTTCCAGTTTTCTTCCACATTTTGTACAATACATATTCTTTCCTCCCTGTGTTTGTATCACTATCATTCATTTTCAAATTGCTTCTTAAGAACCAAAAGACATTTCTTCAATTTTTCCATCTGTTACTTTGAGTCTTACTCCCAATCCATTCAAACGCTGACATGTACGTAATGCATCTTCTTTTGACCATGGATATTTTTCATCCTGCTCCCAACCACAATATTCCGTCTGTGGAGTCAATTCAAATGTATACGTTCCATCAGGCAAAACATCATATGTCGCAAAATCATCTGATTCAGATTTACTGAATGTTCCATAAAATGTGATAGAACTCTCATCATATTCAACAGCCTTTATCACCCCGTGTGTCGAGCTGTCAGAATTTGGATTCAATACAGCTGAGTAATACCCGGATTCCATCACAGGCTCATTTGTCTCCGGCTGATTCTCTGTCTGAACCTGCTGATCCGTTTCAGAATTATCATTTGCCTTTGCTGCATTCGCTTTTGCTTCCGCAGCAGTTTCTCTAACACTTTCTGCAACATCCTGATGATTTGCCAGATATGCATCCCATCCACCTTCATATGATACTTCCGGAGGAACATACACATCCTCTTGTTCTCCATCATCCACATACGAATAGGAATCCGTATCTTCTGTATCTTCTCCTACATCGATCTGCTGAACTGCCTCTTCCTCTTCTGCATCTGCTTCCTGTCCCTGATTCGTGTCATTCTTATATACCACCTTCATCTTACTCTGGTCAAAAGGAAGTTTATCTGCATTTTTTACTGCACCATATCCAATGCCTCCGGCCACGATCACACCGGCAAGTATCCATGATGCCACTTTTTTTCCCTTCATCTTCTTCACTCCATTCCTTTCCAGCTACTTGATTGCCAGTTCTCCACCATTCAGTCTCAATTCCTCATCCATCATCAGGCTTGCATTCGCCTCCACAATAGACGGAAGTCCCTGCGCATCAAATACTTCCGGTGATACCGTTTCCTGATACCATGATGTAGACTTAAAATAATCTGCCAGTTCCTGATTCTTAAATCCACGGCCCATACGTGCCATCATTTCATTTCGTGCAAAGCTGAGACCTCTTGCACTCAGATTTGCAATATCTGAATAGGTAAGTTCTCGATTCAAACTGTCTGGAATAATATATTCCGGATCTGTTCCCGTAATCTGACCATCTTTGTAGAAATCACTTCGTAAAGCCGGACCAGATTCCGCATTTACCGCTGTCCCGGATGTATCTACCTGTGTAGCAGCCTCTGCCGGAGCAGGTGTAGCCGTCGGCATCGGGGTCGGACTCGCAACCGGAGCAGCCGTCGGGGTCGGACTTGGGCTCGGAATCGGAGTCGGTGTTGGTTCAGCTAAACCAGACACCTCAACCTCTTCATGGGTTCGTGTTACGATTATGTCATCTTTTTCCTGAAGGTCTTCTACTACATTAGCCAGCCAGACAACTACTACATCTCCATTTGATAAATCTCTATCATCGTAAACATAAAACTTCAAATGGTCACTTATTTTATCATCTGGCTTCTCAACCTCGGCAGTTCCCTCTCCATTTACTCCTTTGAATGTAACCTTAAGGTTTTCAAAAGGGTCATACTCTGTAACCTCTTTCAGTCCTTCTACTTTATAATCTTTTAAATCTTTAAATTCATATCCAAACGCAGCCTCTAGTGCATCTTCCAGTTCTTGGCTATTACATTCAAATGTAACTGTCTGACCATTTTTCAGTTCCTCAGACTGTGAAATCGTATAAAAATTATTTTCCAGTGCATCACACATTGTCTCAATCGGGTCATAATCCTGGAAAGTCTCTACAATCATATCCGCATAATCTGCATCCTGCTGTTGCTCCTCTGCCCATTTTCTTGCAGAAGCTTCATTCAATGTCAGTTTGTCTTTGTACTCTTGCTCAAACTTCTCAGAGTCAAATGTTAACTCAGCAGAACCATTTCCATCATACCCGCTTAATGTCAATGTATAAAATCTATTCAAATCAATCACATTTTTATTTTGATATACAAAAAAGTATCCGCCTACGACTACTGCCACAACTGCAATTGGTATGATTACTTTACCGGCGCCTGATTTTTTGTACTTTTTCTGCACTGTTTTCGGTAAATTCTGTGGAGCTTTTTCATTTACTTCTTCCGTGCACTGTTCTCTGTGTGCTTTTAGCTGCACTTTTTCCTGAGGCATTTTTCTGGTTGCACTTTTTTCTTGCTTCTCCTGTACATCATTTGTTACCGAAATATCCTGTGGTAATCTCGTTCCACAGTTCGGGCAAAAAGCCTCTGGATTTTTAATCTCAATTCCACAATTTGGACAGAACATTTCTTTCTCCTCCCTGTATCTTCTTATTTTTCTTTGTTCTCTGTTCCCGTTTCATTTTCTTTCAGCGTGTATTGCAGTATTCTCTGCAATATCAACCACAGACGTTCCCATGGTATTGGCAAATGGTCTGCTGCCGATGTAATCATTTTTTCAATGTCTTTGTCATTCATGCCATCTCTCCTTTCTACTCTATAGACGAGCGAAAGTAATAGCAGGTTTTATATTTTTTAAATTTTTTTTATTTATTTCTGGTCAAACTGTCCGTTCCACTGTATCCCTCCGTACTATATGGGTCTGTTGTATTCACAAGCGCCAAAGTTTCTGAATCATTCTTATCCCATCGATATCCATAACTACCATTCTCATATGATATCTGAAAAAAACACCCATAATCTGTTAGTGTCACGTTACTGACTATACGTTCATAATCAACTGTATCTGAATTTGGTAAATATGCTTTCACATCATTTCCATCAAACACAATTTTATAATGGTATGGGGTACCTCCACATGTATACCAGGTTCCTTCAATCAATTTGAGAGCCTTCATTGTGTCATCATCTAAACCTGTATTTGTTTCTTCTGTACTGTCTGTAGTTTCTATCTGCGTTGTCTGATCTGATGCTGGTATAAAATCATTTCGCACGGAAAATGTATCCTGTTGGCTGTACGTCGGAGCATCCATCTGTCTTTCTCTGTATAAATCCGAGATTAACGGCTCACCTACGGCATCTCCCGGATCCAGAGCATATTTCATAAGTACATTCTCTACATTCACGATATCTGAATCTGCATTTCCAGTGTAATAATCCGTTCCATTAACCGTACATTCTCCATAGGTTGCTCCAAACATATATTTTATTTCATCTTCCAGTTGGAGATTCGTATCTGTAATCTTAAGGAATGTGTATTTATAAAGTGAAGCACCATGTCCCGGCTGTTCCATTCCATATCTTTCTATGTAACAGGAATCGTCCATCGTTCTTATACCAACCTGCTCTTCAACACCTTCCATATAAGAATTCAGGTCGCTGTCCGGTATCTCGTAATACTGTCTTGCCTGTACTTCCGTACCATCAATTCCATACAGTTCCAGATACCAGACTTTTTCCATATCTGTATAATTGCTGCTGTACTCTTCTTTTTCTTTCCCTCTCGTACGTACCAAAAGCAATTCCTGTTTACCATCTCCACCAAAATCCTGTACACATGCAGCCAGTAACACATCATTAGAATATCCACTGTTCAGATCATACGCAGTTGTAAATCCATCACTGAGCACCTGCAGATTCTGTTCCTGCACGTAATTCTCATAAAAAGTATTGTAAATTTTTCTCTCTTCTGTCGGTGTGAGTGTTTCTGTAGCTGTTGTTTCTCCATTTTCTTTATTTTCCGCATTCTCTGCAGAAGGAGTTTCTTCCACTGCCACAGTTGGTGTTGGTTCTGTACTTTCTTCCGCTTCGGTCGTTGTGTTCGAATCCTGCTTCTGTTCCGAAGTCGACACTACTTTATCCACTACAAAAGGCAGTCGATCCCAGTTTTTGACAAGTCCATAAGTGATACCACCTACCCCAACTGCACCGGTCAAAATCAAGGATGCGACCTTGATTCCGGCATGTCTGGCCGCTGTCTTTGCAACCGTTCCGTTTACTGCTTTGGATGCATTTTCTTTTACTACTGATTTTGCTATTTCAGAAGCCTTTTGGACATTTCCAGCTTCACCTGAATTTGCACTTGCTGCTGAAGGCTGTTCTGTCTTTCTGCTTTCTGTTGCCATTGCTTCTTTAGTACCAACTGGCATTGTACTTTCTGAAGCAGTAGAAATTCCTGACTCGATAATATTCTGCAAAGACTGTATTTCTGATACACCCACTGATATACTTTCCAGTCTGCGAAGCAGATACAGGAAAAATACAAACGGAGCAACTGTGTAGAGCTTTGTTCCTTGTTTTTCCAGTTCCAAAACCTGCTCTTTTATTTTCTTACGAGCATAAACCAATCGACTTTTGACAGTATTTTCACTTACCCCAAGAGTCTCTGCAATATCTTTTACCGGCATTTCTTCATAATAAAACATACCAACAACCATTCGCTGGTCTTCCGGCAGCTGGTCCAGAATTTCCATCACAAGTCTCTGCACTTCTTTTTCATCCGCTGCCATTTCAGGATTTACATCTATGTCAGTACTTTCACGTGTTTCTACAAATGAAAGGCCGTCCATTCCCTCCTGATTAGACATTTCCGAAAAAAGTATCGGTTTCTTTTTCTTCAGCCAGTCTTTTGCAGTATTGTTTGCGATCACCTTCAGCCACGGAATCAGACGTTCCGGATTCTGAAGCTGATCCAGTCTTGCAAATGCTTTAATATATGTATCCTGTAAAATGTCATTTACTGTATCATCGTCTTTGACCATGACTTTTACCACTCTGAGCAATTCAGAAGAACTATACCAGTAAAGTTCTGATATCGCCTCCTGATCATTTCTTTTTGCTTTTTCAATCAGAGCTGCCAGATCTTTTTGCAGTGAGTTTCCACAATATCTGCAGAAATTCGCGCCTTCCTGATTTTCTTTTCCGCATTTATTACATATCATTTTCTTTTTACCTCCATGCTCTTTTCTACTCTATAGACGAGTGAAGGAAACGTCAGGTTTTATATTTTTCCCAAAAAATACTGCCAACACTTTTTTGTCAGCAGTAAATTTTGTTTCCTGTGTTAAAATTGATCAAAATTCACTTCTGATTTGTCAATTTTTTTATTTTCTTCATAATTTTCTTCATCAATATACTTTTCTTCTACATATCCGAACATAGATGCTACAAGATTACCCGGAAAATTCGTAATCGCTGTATTGTACATTCTAATATTTCCATTTAACAGCTCACGGGCTGCAGAGATATCTTTATTCAGCTCCATTGCCTGTCTCAATGCTTCCTGATATCCATTAATTGACTGCAGTTCCGGATATTTCTGTCCCAGAAAAGCTAACTGTTCAAGTCTGTCATTTACAGTTAGTTTCTCAATTCCTGCAATCTCTTTTTCGTAACTCAGTTTTACGATATTTAACGCATCATTCAGGCAAGCCGTTCGCTTGGCAATCTGGATTCCAATATCTGAACCCTCATGTTTGATTGCATTTTTAAGTTCGTTGAATTTATTTCTTGTAACTACTACATATACCGCTATAATGATTAATACAATTATTATTTTCATAATGTTTGTGCTCTCTTTCCTTTAATATTTTTTAATTATTCTAATTCATTGCATCTGTAAGCTGCCCATACATCTTCCAAACTTCTTCCGCTGTCTTTCGCATGTTCTGACAATATTCTTCCACCTCTGAAAACAATCCTCTCAGCAATTGATATTTGTAAGCATCAACACATCTTTCCGGTCGAGTAAGTTGCGGTTCTATAACACCACAAATACGGTCTGAATAGATATGTACAGCACTGATTCTTTCAAATGCACTTGATTTTACCAGTATAACCTGTGTTGTTGGTGAAAGCATTTTCATACTATCCCTTTCCCTGTCTTTCGGAACAAACACCTGGAATTTTTGGTTAAACTCAGATGATGCAATATTTTTTTTCATATCTATAAAATTATTTTCCAAATCCTCAGCATCCCACAATTCCTGTGTTGAATTCTTTCGACAACAAATGTGTATAGGTGCAATATTTGAATGAAAGTCTCCTGCAAACGTATTACCGCTTATAATCAGATTATGTTCTTTCATTATCACTTCGTCATGGTCTGCCAACCTCCAAATACCCATCTGTTGATAATTCATCTTTGTAAACTCGTCCAGTTTTTTCTGACAATCTATCTGAATTTTGTTCAATTTCGGTTCACATATTCCGCAAATCTGCTCTCCTATAGTTTTTATAATCCAATGTGCTGCAATATAGATAACGAAAGCCGGCCAGACTTTTGACCATTTAAAAACTGTCCAGAAAGCAATCCCTAGTAATATAAAAATATGACCATAAATTCTTGTTTTCGCAGTCAGCTCGTACCTGTCATAATTTTCCAAACTTATCCCATTTTTTCCAAAACAATATATCTTAAATCCTATATGTTGTATCGTCAGGTACATTTTTTGTTCTTTTTCATTTTGAGCTATAAATTCCTGTAACTCATTTGTCATATACGTTTTCTCCCTTTTTCTTGTGCATAATGTTACTTATGTTCTATTGCGTCAGCAGTGTACCTCTCTATTCACCCATTTTACCCCCCCCCGTCTCGCTTTCTGTCAATTGATAAAGCACTTTTACCATCGAAATTGCTAACGACACTTCAGACAAAAAAAGAAGAACAGTCCTAATTATATTTGAACTGTTCTTACTTCTTTAGACTCCTTATAAAGGTCATCAAAATTTCTCTTTCTTTTGACTCTAAGTTATCCCAAATCTCAAGTATTTCATTTTGGTCTTCTGTTAAATTTAATCTCCCACCATCCTCTGCAAAAAACTGGGCCAGTGTAATTCCAAATGCATCACATATTCTCTCAAGCGTCACAACTGTAGGCATACTCTTTTTATTCAAAATATTCCCCAAAGCCGTTTGTGACATTTCAGTAAGTTGAGACAAGCGATACTTTGTATACCCTCGTTTTTCACATAATTCTGTTATTCTCAATGGAATATACTCCTCTACGCACAAGTAATATACACCTCTCCTCTGGTCTATAGTACTTATATTGTACCGATAACCCTAAGGTTTTATTAGATGGATAATACTTCATTATATACTCCATTGTACTTTAGTATTTGATTAAAAAAAAGAAGCTCCACAGCTCATATTATTTAACGTATATACAAAAATCAAATTATAATATAATCATTGTACCTGCCCCACTCAGAACTGTCAAATAATAAATTGAGATTTTTTCAGTGTATCATTCCTTAATCTCACTAATTAGCAGTATGGTAAGTGTGCAAGCTGCTGTAGGAGACCATTATACAGTAAATGTGGATGGCACCCTTTATTACACAAAGGCATTTGAGTTGCTGGATTATCTCAATGAAGAGCGTATTGCACAAGGAAGAGGACCTCTCACTATGGACCAGACTCTTATGGACGCAGCAATGCAAAGAGCGGTGGAATGTGCAGTAAATTTTTCTCACACAAGTCTATGATGACGGTACAATCAAAACTCTGGCATAATATGCCGTTAGTGACTACACAGCCCCCGCGCACGACCGGGGGCTGTTTTATTTCATCATCTCTCGTTCCTCCCATCTATTACATATGATAGCACAATATATAACATACGCTATAGCAATTATTTCAATTATAAATGCACGTATCATGCTACAACACTTCTTTCTGTCTTTCCATGCCTCCAGGAAAACAGATGCTCGGAATAGTTTTTGCTTTCTCCAAGGTATCTACCTCTACGGAATCCTCACAAATCATCGTGCAGAAGCGCCCTATATCATGTGTATACGGCCGTTTCTGGAGTTCCAGCGTAGTATGGTGAAGAAATTCCCACCGTCTTCATTTATGACCGATATCGAGCGTTTTAAACGTTCACAGATGAATAGCCGTATATCCAACACCGCCTGCTAGAGTTTGTATAAAGCTTTCTTTTTTCTCTCTTCCATATCTCCTGTAGCCTTCTGTTTTAGTGCTACGGTTAATATACAGAATAATCAGAAAAAAAGAAGTTTTGGGGCAGCAGATAGTGCCAAAATGGTTCTTAAATTATTTTGTTTTAATTGTGCATTGAATTAATGTAATTTAGAACATAAAAAAACAGCATCGGGCCGATTTTTTACTATTTTTCGGTCCAATGCTGCTGTCATTGTCTCTCGGGGCTGCTGTCACCCTGCTGTCACCTACTGCCAGACATCGCAGAACCGGCTAAATTAGCGGTTTTTTAGACAGTAAAAAAGACAGCGGGATAAGCTGTCTTTTTTGGAGAAGGTATTTCTTCTTATGGGGTGTAGCAAAAACTATATAATGTATTGGGGGGTTTTTACGGTTATTATAGTACCACGCGTCCCCCGAAAAGTGTGCACAAACTTCACAAATTTCATCATTGCTTTTTGTTTAATTTGTACACCTCGTTTTTAATCCTCTGCATTTTCCAATGTAAAAAGTGCCTCAAACTCATCTCGCTGGATCTTTTCCTTCTCTAAAAGAAGGGCTGCGCACTTATGAAGTACATCCATATGCTGTGAAATGATCTCCCTTGCTTTTGCATGGCATTCATCGATAATACCATAAACTTCCTGATCGATCTCTTTTGCCACTTCCTCACTGTAGCTTCTTGTATGAGCCAGATCACGGCCGATAAAGACTTCATCCCCGTCATCACCATATGTGATCAGGCCGAGCTTATCGGACATACCATACTGCATCACCATTGCACGCGCAGTACTGGTCGCACGTTTGATATCATTTGATGCACCAGTCGTAATATCACCGAAGATGATTTCCTCGGCAACACGTCCGCCAAGAAGTGTCGTAATATCCTGAAGCATCTTGCCCTTTGTGTTGAACATTTCATCATTTTCCGGAAGTGGCATGGTGTATCCAGCTGCTCCCATTCCTGTCGGAATGATGGAAATCGTGTATACCGGATCCATATCCGGAAGCACATGAAACAGGATTGCATGACCCGCTTCATGATAAGCTGTGATCTTCTTTTCTTTTTCGGAAATGACTTTGCTGCGTTTCTCGGCTCCGATACCAACCTTGATAAAGGCATGCTTGATATCCGGCTGTGTGATATAGCTCCGCCCGGATCTCGCTGCCATGATCGCAGCTTCATTCAGAAGATTCTCAAGATCCGCTCCGGTAAATCCGGCTGTTGTCTGTGCAATCTGTGCAAGATTCACATCCTCGCCAAGCGGTTTGTCTTTCGCATGGACTTTAAGGATTTCTTCTCTTCCCTTTACATCCGGTCTGCCAACTGCAACCTTACGGTCAAAACGGCCCGGACGCAGGATTGCAGGGTCAAGAATATCCACACGGTTGGTCGCTGCCATTACGATGATTCCCTCATTGACACCAAATCCATCCATCTCAACGAGGAGCTGATTCAGAGTCTGCTCTCTCTCATCGTGGCCACCGCCCATACCGGTACCACGCTGTCTTGCAACTGCATCGATCTCATCGATAAAAATGATACATGGTGCATGCTTCTTTCCTTCTTCAAAAAGGTCTCTGACACGGGATGCGCCTACACCGACAAACATTTCCACGAAATCAGAGCCGGAAATAGAAAAGAACGGAACGCCCGCCTCTCCGGCTACTGCTTTTGCAAGAAGTGTCTTACCTGTTCCGGGAGGGCCTACAAGGATCACTCCCTTCGGAATTCTCGCACCTACATTTGTATATTTCTGTGGTGCCTTAAGAAAATCTACCACTTCTACCAGATCTTCCTTTTCTTCCTGAAGTCCCGCAACATTCTGAAAGGTGACCTTCTTGTCATCCGGAAGCATCATTCTGGCCCGGCTTTTACCGAAATTCATCATCTTGGCATTTCCACCGCCGCCTGACATCTGACGGTTCATCATAAGGAAAAGGAAAATTACCAGCGCACCGGTAAGAAGCACCGGAAGAAGTGTCGTCATAAATACACTCTCCTGTGGAACATCTGCAATCTCAGGATGAATATCATAACTCTCCAGAGCTGCCTCAGCGTCCTTTACATCTGTTACATATACACGTTTCTGGCCTTCACCCTCGATATCCACAACAACAGATCCTGTCGGGACCTCTTTGTTCTGGTAGATCTTCGCGGATGTAACCTTTCCGTCTTTGGCAGCCTGTTTCATGCTCTCCATGGAATAGCTGCTCTGTGATGTCACCTGATTATTCAGATAAAAATAACCGGCTACGAGCATCACGATCAATACAAGATACAGGCCAATTCTGCCTGACTGTCTGTTCACCTGCTGTTTTCTCCTTTCAAATCTGGTCTGTCACTGTGAACGTATTCACTGGTCTAATTCAACCACACCGATAAACGGAAGGTTTCTGTATTTCTGTGCATAATCCAGGCCATATCCGACAACAAACTCATCCGGGATGTTGAAGCAGCAATAATCTACTTTAACGTCTCTGACTCTGCGTTCCGGTTTGTCCAGAAGTGTGCACAGATGGATGCTGTTTGGATTTCTGCCTTTCAGGATATCAATCAGATAACTTAAAGTTCGTCCTGAGTCAATGATATCCTCCACGATCAGAACGTCCTTGCCGATCAGTGGCTGATCCAGATCCTTTACGATTTTTACGACACCGCTTGATTTTGTATCATCACCGTAACTGGAAACAGACATGAAATCAAGAGATACCGGAACAGTAATTCTCTTTGCCAGTTCACAGGTAAAAAATACACCACCCTTCAGGACACAGATCATATGGATCTCTTTTCCTGCATAATCCTTGCTGATCTTTGCGGCAATCTGTCTGATTCTTGCATCCACTTCTTCTTCACTAAGTAAAACCTTGATTTTTTCGCTCATTCTAAGCTTCCTCCTTGGTATGTAATTTCCAGCACCTTCTCTGTCTGAGAAGTAATTTTATACCGTTCGCTGATCCTGCCCCCTACGATCCAGAGTATCTCATCCTTTGCAGCCACAAGAGGGATTTCCTGCCGTATCTCGCCCGGAATCTTGTCATCGATCATACAGCGTGTCAGCTTTTTGCGTCCGCCCGACTGATTAACGATCATATAATCTCCGCTTCTTCGCGTCCGGACAGACAGTTCGCAATTTATTTTATCACAATCAAACCATTTCGTATACTTTTTTTCTAAAATCTTCTCCCCCGAATATGGAAAAATACGAGTTCTGAAGAATTCATTTACCCAGCTCGTAGTTCCTTCCATGTTCAGCCCCTGTACTTCTTCCGTTCTCTCCGAAACTTCTTCTGTTTTCTTTTGAAGTTTTACACCCTCATAGCAGCGCAGCGCCTCCACTCCATAGGGAAGACTGATTTTTCTTCCGCTCTGATTTTCGTAAAGCTTCTGTACCTGTCGTATGTGTCCCGCCGTAAGATCATTCCTGTGTCCGCTTAATCGCTCAAGAATTTCTCTTACCGCATAATTCTGGAGAATTGTTTCTTTTGCAAAAAACTCTTTGTCCAGAAGATATGTCCCGGCTCCGTCGGCACAGCCTGCCGCCATCTCTTCCGCTTTTGCTTTAAAATATTCTTCGGCCTGCCGGAACAGCTCGGATGCTTCAGCCATATGTGCGACGGCCTTTGCATTGATCTCCTCTGTCATCAGAGGCAGAATATGATGCCGGATGCGGTTTCTCGTATAGTCATCTTCAAGATTACTGCTGTCCGTCATCGACGGAATTCCCGTCTCTTTTATATAATCGACAATTTCATTACGTTCTAAACAGAGAACCGGGCGGATAAATTCACCATTGACCGGTTTCAGAGCCGCCAGTCCGCGGATGCCGCTTCCTCTTGCAAGATGATGCAGCATAGTCTCCGCAACATCATTTTTGTTATGTGCAAGTGCGATCCGTATCTTCCTATCAGAAGATGTACATTTCTTTTTTTCTTCTTCAAATGCTGCCCTGCGGACCATCCTTCCCGCTTCTTCGCTTCCCATCTTCCATTCTGCTGCCAGTCGTGGCACATCATAACTGTACACACAGCACGGAATCTTCCACTCCTCGCAGATCTTCTGCACCGTTTTCTGATCCCGCAGCGCTTCTTTTCCACGAATGCCGTGATTTACATGTACCACACGCAGAGAACATTCATAATCTCCCTGAAGTCTTCGAAGGATATCCAGCATCACCATAGAATCCGGTCCGCCGGAGACTCCCGCAATCACAGTGCACTGTGGCTTTATCATCTCTGTTTCAGTAATATACTGTTTTACTTTCTGTAGCACCTGTTCCTGCATTTTATGTTTCTCCCGTGCTTTTATTTTCGAACCACGCTCGCAACCAGAACCGTCATATCATCTCTTGCCCGGTAATCGCTGTATCCCAGTACCCGTTCAAGGATTCCCCGACTCACTTCGCGTGGTGTCTCATCCTGAATATCCATAATAATCTCTTTCATTGTTTCTTCTTCACGTTCTGTCGGAAGTGCATCCAGCACCCCGTCCGTCATCATGATCAGATAATCTCCATGATAAAGTTTCCGCGAAGCCATATCAAAATCGATCCGCTGCACCAGTCCTGCCGCAAGGCTTTCTGATGAAATCGATTCCACCCAGTGGTCACGTTTGATAAATGTCGAGGCAGCCCCGGCTTTAAGGAACTCACAGATTCCCGTATAAAGATCGACGGCACAGATGTCCACCGTAGAAAACATCCCCTCCTGCCCCTTCAGCACAAGCGCGGAATTTACCATACGGGCTGCCGCTTCCTGCGTAAAACCGGATTCAAGGAACTGTTCCAGAAGTTCCACAACAATCTCACTTTCCCTGCAGGCATCCATACCCGAGCCCATACCGTCGGAAAGGCACATCACAAACTTTCCGTCTCCTTCCTGCCTGCATATATAATTATCGCCCGATATTTTTTCTTCTTCTCTTGTCAGTCTGGACACCCCATACAGCATCTGATAGCTGACATCTTCTACAAAGTGGACCGTGTGAAACTCACCATTTACAATACATCGGCTTCCTGCGGATGAGGTCATCGACGACTCGCATATCTCAGAAAGCATCTGCGAAATTTCTGTTACCGAAACGCACTGACCGCTTCTTGCACGCATATTGAGAAAAATCTGCCGACGTCCTTCTGCCTTATCCATCACCCATGCCTGCTTCAGGATCACATGTCGCTTTCGCAGCATCTTACGCAGTTCTTCCTGAAATCCCGGCTCCGCAGGGGAGATATCATAAAGGTCACTTGCCACCATTTCCATGATTCCCGCTATCTCTGTCAGTTGCTGCGCAACGGCAAGTCTGCTCTCAATCATACGGTTTGTCCACACCAGATTCTGTTTTTCATTTCGAAAATTACGTCTTATTCCATCCAGATACTGGTAAGATTTTCCACATAGTTCCGACCACTGTATCCGAAGTTCGTCAAGCTTTTCCTCATTGCCTTCTTCCATTGTCCGAACAATACTTTCCACACCTTTGCACAATTCGGCCGAACGGTTTCCCCAGCACAGTTCCCGATGATAACAACTTACACATACCTGTGCATTTGTCTCCATCAGAATATTTTCGATCTGTCCGCTGCTCAAAAATTCTTTTTTATAGGGCATTCCATAAAACGTATCTGCAAGCTTCTGAAACGAGGCCGCATAGCGTTCAACCTTTTCTTTCTGGGGATGCTCTTCACACAAAGAAAACGCTTCTTCTTTTTTTGACATTCTCCCCGTCAAAATAGTTTTTGCCATGTCCCGTAATATCAAAAGTACACTGATCACGAGCATGGCAATTATCCATTCCTGCATATATTCCCCTCCCCTAATACTTTCCTAGGAAAATATTATAAGAAGGTTTCTTTAAAATATCTGTCAAACAAGGGCGGCTGTCAAGAAAAACTTTTCTGCAAAATCTGCTTTATTTCTTATGTTACTTCTCTTCTTCAAAAACGATCTCATTTCCTTTGACAAGACCCAGCTTATCTCTCGCAACTTCTGCGATATATTCATCGGTCTGCATATATTCCTTCTGCTCATCGATCTCTTTCGTCCGGTCCTGCTCATTCTCGATGGATTGCTTAAGCGCAGCTGCCTTCGCATCATACACTGCAATACGGGCTTTCAGATTATTACTCTGCATTGTCAGCCCGACCAGAAGAATCAGAACAACGATAGCGATTGCTGCCATACCCAGATAGTTATTCGCTATTTTTTGATTGTTTCTTCTTTTTTTTGATTTTTTCAAAACGCCTGCCCCTTCTAAATTTCCTGTTACGCTTCTTTAAATGCCTATGTAGTAAAATACTACATCTTTTTACCGGAAATAGCAACAAATTTAACAAATAATTTGCAAAAAAAGCACCAATTAGTACACCGGGCAGTAAAAACAGTCGAAGTTCCCCGTAATTCCACCGGAACAACGCAAAAAACAGGAGAAATCCCGCTGCCAGCCAGTACAAAATATCCGTTGCAGACCTTATTCTGCATCTTCCAAAAAAGTGATATAACAGACCGCCGGATATTCGATACGCAGCATACAGAATCACACCGCTCATAATTGCGCGAATAAAAAGAGCAGTCTCAAATTTCATGTAACTGCTCATTTCAACGGAACATCCTTTTCAAAATAGACTCATCTTTTTTGTGTGCATTTTTTGTAAGGTATGAAAGACTGTCCACGCGGCCTTCCACCTCTGCTTCACCTTTTTCCAGATTCAGGTTTCGGACATGAAGCTGCTCACCTTTCAGTAGTATTTTCCCTGCTTCCGAAAAAAGAAGCACTTCATTTTCATTAAACGAATGAATATCCTGTACTCCGGTAATCACTGCTTTCCTCCGGTTTTCCAGCGAAAAGCAATGTACTCCGGCCGGCTGTTTCTCTTCCATCCTGATCATCCATTCAGCGTTTCCTTACTCAAAATGTATGCACACTTCGTGACAAATAGAAGTCTTTCGTATAAGTCATATTCCTTACAGATAACGGAAAAGATTTTCTGCGTCTTCCTTGCGCACGGTATCTTTCACATCAAGAACTTCCACTTTTACATTTTTGCTTCCGAACTGAATTTCAACCGTATCTCCTGCCTTCACCTGCACAGATGCCTTCGCTGGCTTGTCATTGACCAGTACACGGCCTGCATCACATGCTTCATTGGCAACAGTTCTTCTCTTGATCAGTCTCGAAACCTTCAGATATTTATCAAGTCTCATGTCAGCCTCCCCAATAAACTTATTGATAAAAGAAAAGGGGGAACTGCACGTTCCCCCGAAATACATCTTTAATTATGCATTTACCATGTCTTTCAGAGCTTTACCAGCTTTGAATTTCGGTGCTTTAGAAGCAGCAATTGTCATAGTCTCACCTGTCTGTGGGTTTCTTCCTTCTCTTGCAGCTCTTTCGCTTACTTCAAATGTACCAAAGCCTACAAGCTGGATCTTTCCACCTTTTTTTAATTCGTCTGCTACAACATCAGTAAAAGATTTTAATACAGCCTCTACGTCTTTCTTGGAAAGGTTTGTCTCTTTCGCCATAGCTGCTACTAATTCTGTTTTATTCATGGTGTTCCTCCTCTAAAAACCTCATTCTAATTTATTGCGTAATGCTTCCCGGCATATGCACGCTATTTACTATATATATACTCTTTTCGTCAAATTGTCAAGGCTTTTCCGCTCACATCTGGCTCTCATGTGCAGTTTTATCATTTTTGCTGTTGCTTTTTGCAGAGCGTTCTTTTGCTTTCAGTGCCTCCCAGGAAAGGGAACAAAGTTCTCTGTCCTCCGGTGCAAAAATCTTCGGATGACGGAATTGCATCTTATCAGTAACTCCGGAAATTACATCCTCGATCGTAAAAAGCCCTTCTTCCTGAGCGATCAGGCTGTGAAGTGCAACCTGAAACAATACATCTCCCAGTTCCTCACAGAGATTATCGCTGTCTCCGGTTTCGTTCAGCCGGTCGATCCCATCCAGCACTTCCTGTGACTCTTCTACAAGATATTTTTTCAGGCTCTCATGCGTCTGTACGCTGTCCCAGGGACATTTCTCGCGTATCTCCCGGACAACTTTTATAAATCTGTCAAATTCCTGCATATACCTGCGCCCTGATTATTTCATGGAATCAACCATGTCAAGAACTGCCTTGCCCATGATATCGGATTTTTCATCTGCATCTGCAAGAGAAGTTCCCTTAACACCATAGTAGAATTTCACCTTCGGTTCTGTTCCGGACGGACGAACACATACCCATGCATCATCAGTCAGTTCATAGTACAGAACGTTGGAATTCGGAAGACCGGTCGGTTTTACTGCTCCTGTTGTCACATCTGTAATCGTATCTGCCTTGTAATCTCTTACTGCCGTCACTTTGTGTCCTGCAAATTCTGCCGGCGGATTCTGACGCAGAGAATTCATGATCTCCTGAATCTTCTGAAGTCCTTCGATTCCCTTCATTGTTACAGACTGAATTGCATCTTTATAATAGCCGAACTGCTCATACATCTCGATCATTGCATCCCACAGAGTCTTACCCTGTGTTTTGTAGTATGCTGCTGCCTCACAAAGCGCCATAGTCGCAACGATTGCATCCTTGTCTCTTGCATATGTACCGATGAGGCAGCCATAACTTTCTTCAAAACCAAAGAGATAGGAACCTTTTCCACTGTTTTCAAAACCGAGGATCTGCTGTCCGATAAATTTGAATCCGGTCAGTACTTCGATCAGGTTTACACCGTAGCCTTTTGCGATTGCATCAGCAAGGTTTGTGGTTACGATTGTCTTGATCAGTGCACCGTCTTCCGGAAGACTTCCGTTTACTGCCTTGCGCTGGCTGAGTTCATAGTTTGCAAGAAGGCATCCTGACATGTTACCTGTCAGATCATGATATTCACCGTTTTTGTCTTTGACACGTACACCAAGACGGTCTGCATCCGGGTCTGTTGCAAGAACGAGATCTGCATCTACTTCTTTTGCAAGTTTCAGTCCAAGTTCAAAAGCTTCTGCTGCTTCCGGGTTCGGATAGCTGACTGTCGGGAAATCTCCGTCCGGAAGTTCCTGCTCTTTAACCACATATACATTCTCGAATCCGAGTTCCTTAAGGATTCTTCTTGCCGGGATGTTTCCTGTTCCGTGGAGAGGTGTATAAACGATTTTGAGATTCTTGCCCTCTTTCTCGATTGCATCCATATGGATGACCTGTTTCTTAAGTTCTGCCATATAAGCATCGTCTACTTCTTTGCCGATTACCTGGAACAGATCAGCTTTTTCTGCTTCTGCCTTGTCCATGGTCTTAACTGTATTCCAGTCGGAGATGGACTTAACCTCTCCCATGATACCGCTGTCATGCGGCGGTGTGATCTGTGCACCGTCTTCCCAGTATACTTTGTATCCGTTGTATTCCGGCGGGTTGTGGCTGGCAGTTACGTTGATACCTGCCACGCAGCCCAGATGACGTACTGCAAAGGAAAGTTCCGGTGTCGGTCTTAAAGATTCAAAGATATAAGCTTTGATTCCGTTTGCTGCCAGACAAAGTGCTGCTTCCTCGGCAAATTCCGGAGACATATGGCGGGAATCGTATGCGATTGCAACTCCCTGTGCTTTCTTGTCTACCTTTGCGATGTAGTTTGCAAGTCCCTGTGTAGCTCTTCTGACTACATAAATGTTCATGCGGTTGGTTCCTGCACCGATAATTCCACGCAGACCTGCGGTACCAAATTCCAGATCCATATAAAAACGTTCTTTTATTTCATTTTCATCTTCTGAAATACCTTTTAATTCCTCTTTTGTTGCTTCATCGAAGTATGGGTTTGCAAGCCACTGTTCATAAATTTCTCTGTAATCCATACGGAAAATACCTCCCTGTACATTATATTTCCGATCATCTCTGACCGTTATTTATGATTTCCCATTATACACCTGTTCCCCTGAAAAAGGAAGTATATTTCACTTAAAACGGATAGCTTTCAAAGCATTTCCTGATAAAATATTCCCAGTTTTCTTTCTGTCTGACAAGATTCTGCAATTTCTCTGTATTTTTTCTGGAAACCAGTGTTTTTTTGTGTACATAATAATAGTTCGCAAGCTTCCAGTATTTCTCCGGATAGCTGAAACGAATGCGCAGATTTTCCCATTCAGATATTGTGACCGGCTTCTTCTGATGATAGGCACGCAACATATCCATACCGATTCGTACATCCCATCCATACTTTTCGAGAATTTTTCTCATAAAGCGGTACAGATCCGAAATCTGCACATCAAATCCCCAGTGTTCAAAGTTTGTAACGGCAGTCCCCGGTTTCAGCATCAGGACATTATGCTGGTTGTATTCCCCATGGCAGACTTTCCCCTGCTCAATTGCTTCTTTTCGAAGGCCGGCATAATCCGATTCTCTCAATTCCATAAGTGTCCTCTCTCCTGCTGTCAGAAAGCTTTCCACTGTAGCCAGATACAGTTTTTCAAAAGAACATACCGCTCCTTTTTTGCGGATAAAACTACGTATCTTTTTTAATTCCTGGTTATGTCTCTGATATTCATCCTCAAGGGAAGGTTCTACATAAAATTCCACCACGGGCATCTGCATCTTCGCATGAATCTGTGCAAGCATACGGATACTTCGGAAAATATCTTCTCTGGAACGTGTATCGCACTCCCGTCCCTCATACCACTGCTGAATGGTATACGGAATCCCGTCACGATCTCTCGTAACAAGCGCACCTTCCTGGTTCGGGATATAACAGTCTACCAGGCACCCCTGTTCCGACAATTTTTCAAGAAGTTCCTGCTGCTTCTGAAGTTTTTTCTCTGTCCCGCCAAATTCCCTTATGATGACCAGACCTTTTTCCGTCCTGCAAAGAAGCGCTCCTCTCGTACGCGCGGAAGACTCTGCATTCAGTCCGTACTGCTCCAGTATACTCAGTCCATAATCATACAAATAAAAATCCCCCTCCTGATTTAATACCTTCGTAACTGTTCAGTACCCTCGCGGAATACTACCTACTGAATAGTTACATTTTTTCTATCTTATGTCCCGATCAGAGAAGAAATGCAAAAAGGAATTTCCCGAGGCAAAAAGCCTCTCGGAAATCCCTTCGCTATTGTTTCTATAAAATTATCGTTCTTTCAGAAGTGCCAGAAGTTTTTCTCTGTCATTGTCCTGTGGATATTCCAGAACGTGATCCAGCATTTCTTTCAGGATCTCACCCAGTTCCGGGCCCGGCTTATAACCGGCACTTATCAGATCACGTCCGGTCACTGCCAGTGTTTTCAGAGAAACACACTGCTTCTGCTCCAGAACCCTGTGATAACATTCTGTCACACCTTGCAGACGGGCCGCTTTTTCTTCACGACGATACTCACTCTGCGCAAGCATATCCGCCTTTTGCACCTCAAGATACAGTGGAAATAGTTCCTCCCCGATCCGGTTGACCGCATGCCTTACTGAACGCATTTCCGGCATCGGACGATCATCATGATACCTGATCAGTCTGGTTACTTTACTGATCGTATCATTGTCAAATTTCAGGCGGCGCAGGATGGTTTTGGCCATCTTTTCACCTTCCGTTGCGTGCATCTTGAAATGATCACGTCCGCTTTCATCCGTCTTTCGCATGACCGGTTTTGCAATATCATGAAGCAGCATCGTCAGGCGAAGGACCTTATCAGGACGGATCAGCATCATACTGTGCAGGATATGCTCGCCCACCGTATAACAATGATGTGGTGTATTCTGTTCCGTCTCCATACACCGGTCAAATTCCGGCAGAAACTCTTTCGTGATTCCGGTTTCATATGCCACCCGCAGATAATCCGGATGAGGTGAAGCCAGCAGTTTCACAAGTTCAGTCTGAATTCTTTCTGCGCTGACACACTTCAGATTTGGTGCCAGTGCACGAATTCCGTTCTTTGTTTCTTTTTCAATCGTAAATCCCAACTGTGCAGAAAAACGTACCGCACGGAGAATGCGAAGCGCATCTTCATGGAAGCGTTCCATCGGATCCCCGACGCAGCGGATGATTTTCGCCTGCATATCTTCCATTCCGTGAAAAAGATCGACCAGACCTCTTACCGGATGATATGCCATCGCATTGATCGTAAAATCACGTCGTTTCAGGTCTTCTTCAAGGCTCGAAGTAAACATCACCTGCTTCGGATGGCGGCCGTCTTCATAGTCTCCATCCACGCGGTAAGTCGTCACTTCATAGCCTTCTTTGTCCATCAGTACGGTTACGGTGCCATGCTGCAGACCGGTATCTACTGTGCGGTGAAAAAGCTCTTTCACCTGCTCCGGCGAAGCCGAAGTCGTGATGTCCCAGTCATCCGGTGCGCGACCCAGGATAGAATCCCGGACACAGCCGCCGACCACATAAGCTTCATAACCGTTTTCCTCTAAAATGTGCAGTATTTTTTCCGCATTGGAAGGAATCGTTAATTTCATATTAGTATGCTCTTCCCCAGTAAACCATCTTCTTCGCCGGTTTTCCACAGCATACGCAGACATCACTTAAATGTTCCTGCTCAAATGGCATACATCTGGATGTTGCCTGTACATCTTCTTTGATCTTGTCTTCGCACTCGCGGTTTCCGCACCACATAGCTTTGACAAATCCCGGTTTGTTGTTGATGGTGTCTTTGAATTCTTCATAGTTTGTTGCAACATAAGTATGAGCGTCACGATGTGCACGTGCGCGTTCCAGCATCTCTTTCTGCATGAGATCAAGAACTTCCTGAACTTTGGAAGCCAGCTCATCGAAGGAAACAACATATTTTTCTCTTGTGTCACGACGGCAGATCACAGCCTGTCCGTTCTCGATATCCTTCGGACCACATTCGATACGAACCGGAATACCACGCATTTCCTGCTCTGCAAATTTGAATCCCGGACTTCTGTCTGTATCGTCCACTTTGACACGGATGCCTGCAGCTTTCAGTGCTGCAAACAGTTCGTCTGCTTTTTCCAGAACTCCTTCTTTACGCTGCTGGATCGGGATGATCACTGCCTGTGTCGGAGCAATTCTCGGAGGCAGGACAAGTCCGCTGTTGTCACCATGAACCATAATGATCGCACCGATCATACGTGTGGTCATTCCCCATGATGTCTGGTGTACATATTTCAGCGTGTTATCCTTATCTGTGTACTGAATACCGAAAGCTTTTGCAAATCCGTCACCGAAGTTATGGCTGGTACCGGACTGAAGCGCCTTACCGTCATGCATCAGGGATTCGATCGTATACGTGGCTACCGCACCTGCAAATTTTTCCTTGTCTGTTTTCTGGCCTTTGATAACCGGAATTGCAAGAACTTCTTCACAGAAATCAGCATACAGATTCAGCATCTGGATTGTTCTCTCTTCTGCTTCTTCTGCTGTTGCATGAGCAGTGTGTCCTTCCTGCCACAGGAACTCTCTGGAACGAAGGAACGGACGTGTTGTTTTTTCCCAGCGCACTACGGAACACCACTGGTTGTATACTTTCGGCAGATCTCTGTGGGACTGAATATCTTTCTGATAGAAATCGCAGAACAGAGTTTCAGAAGTCGGACGTACACAGAGGCGTTCCTGAAGTTCATTCAGTCCGCCATGCGTCACCCATGCTACTTCCGGTGCAAAACCTTCTACGTGGTCTTTTTCTTTCTGCAAAAGAGATTCCGGAATAAACATCGGCATGTATACATTCTGTACACCTGTCTCTTTGAATCTGCTGTCAAGTTCATGCTGGATGTTTTCCCAGATTGCATAACCTGCCGGTTTGATTGCCATGCATCCTTTTACACTTGTGTAACCGCACAGTTCTGCTTTTTTTACAACATCCGTATACCACTGTGCAAAATCTTCATCCATGGAAGTGATCGCTTCTACTAATTTCTTTGCCATGATTTTCTCCTTTTCTGATTTCGTTATGCACCGGGCAGATAAGCAACAAAAAAAGCCCTTCTGATCCCGGTAAAGGGACCGAAGGACTTCGGCGGTACCACCCTAATTAGCAATTAAAATAACAATTACTCTCTCAATATCCTTTAACGCCGGATCTACGCTGTACTTCAGTTATACAGAGCTCCGAGGCCGGTTCCATGATTCACGCACAGGATCCTTCCACCATGCAGATCCCTCTCTGAGATTGCTCCTCATGTACTATTCTCATCATCGCCGGATATGTGTGTCGGAGCCTTAAGCTCTGGCACGTTTGATATATATTTTATGCGAAATATCCTGCGATGTCAAGGGGCTGATTCACAGAACACCATTGGAATATGTGAATTTGTTACTGTTCTCAGACAGTAATATCAATCTTTCTTCCGCTTCTTTTGTATTTGTAATAGCGCACACCTGCTGCGTCCATCATCCGCTTGGATGCGATCACAGACGGCGTATGTTCGTATTTGTCACAGTCATAGATCACAGTCTTGATTCCAGCCTGAATGATCGCTTTTGCACATTCGTTACATGGAAACAGGGAAACATAGAGTTTCGCACCTTCCAGACTTCCCCCACGATAATTCAGGATTGCATTGAGTTCACTGTGTGTCACATACAGATATTTGGTATCCAGTGGCTCGCCTTCTCTCGCCCATGGGAATTCATCATCAGAACATCCCTTCGGAAATCCGTTGTACCCCATGGAAAGGATCTTATTGTCCTCACTGACAATGCACGCTCCTACCTGTGAATTCGGATCTTTGGAGCGCATCCCGGAAAGCATTGCCACACCCATAAAGTATTCATCCCAGGAAATGTAATCCTGTCTTTTCTGTATATGTACTGCCATTACAAAATCCCCCTTACAGATACCGGCTTCCCACAAAATGCAGGAGGCCGGTATTTAAAATTCATATGTTTATTTAAATTTCCGGATATGCATCCGTAATGTCTGTATCTTCCTCGATCTGACTGATGCGACGGATATGACGCTCGTCCTCCGAGAACGGAGTGTTCAAGAATGTATCCACGATCTTAACTGCAAGCCCCGGTCCTACAACTCTTCCGCCCATTGCAAGAATATTGGCATTGTTGTGAAGACGTGTTGCCTCTGCACTGAAGCAGTCTGAACAGAGTGCTGCACGGATTCCTTTGAATTTATTGGCAGTGATAGAAATACCAATACCGGTTCCGCATACCAGGATCCCCTTTTCACAGTCTCCGTTCTGAATTGCAATTGCAACTCTCTTTGCATAGATCGGATAATCTGTGGCATCTGTGCTGTCACATCCGAAATCCTGATATTCTATATGGTTCTCCTCCAAATATTTGATAATTTCCTGTTTCAGTTCATAACCACCATGGTCACATCCTAATGCTATCATTTCTTTTCCTCCTGTGCATTTATAATTTTATGTCCTGCTGCCTTTAAAAGGCGGTTCATAATAGCCTGTCCCATCCTCGGCGTATAAAATGCCTCTGAGTAGATCAGATCTACCCGGTCATCATCAAAGCTTCGAAGCACTTCATAAAGATGATGTGCGATCGTTTCTTCTTCTTCTCTGCTTCCGATACTGAATACATCAGCGTGTGCATAACGGTCTTTTGTCTCATTCGTTGCGATCACGCCGACTTTAAGACCTTTTTTCTCTGCCTCTGCACTCAGTCGGTTAATGCAGTCTATTACCTGCGCCTCTGTCCCTTCCACTATGGAAAGATCAGCTTTCGGTGCATAATGACGGTATTTCATGCCCGGTGCCTTCGGATGTACACTGTTATCCGTGATCAGAAGCCCCCGGTCCATACGGACATCCCCCAGCGTTTCTTTCAGCATTTCCAGTGAAATATATCCAGGCCTTAAAACTACCGGAACATCCTCGGTGAAATCTACGATCGTAGACTCCAGACCGATTCCCACCTGTCCTCCGTCGATGATCATATCGATCGCATCACCGAGGTCTTCTTCTACATGCTCTGCCATCGTCGGACTCGGCCTTCCTGATGTATTGGCACTCGGTGCCGCAACAAAACCGCCGGCAGCTTTGATCAGTTCCTGTGCAATCCGGTCACTTGGAAAACGGACAGCTACACTGTCCAGTCCTCCGGTCGTCTCCTTCGGTACAATGTCCGCCTTCGGAAGGATCATTGTCAGCGGACCCGGCCAGTATTTCTCCGCCAGAATCTTTGCACCTTGTGGAATCTCTGTCGTAATCTCTGCAAGCTGATCAGCCTCTGCAATATGAACGATCAGCGGGTTATCTGACGGTCTTCCCTTCGCTGCATATATTTTCATGGAAGCCTGTGGATCCAGTGCGTTTCCGCCGAGCCCGTAAACCGTCTCCGTCGGAAATGCCACAAGTCCGCCTGCTTTCAGGATGTCTCCTGCTCTCTTTATGGCATCCATATCCAGATTTTCGCTGGTCATTGCCACAATCTGCGCTCTCATATCTTATGCTTCCTCTCATTTATCTGTATTGTTTTTCATTATAGTCTAAATCCGTTAATTCTACAAGTCAGTTTATCTTCACGATATAGGTCGGATATTCCGAATCCTGAAATCCCACTTCGCCCAGACTTTTCAGCAGATCATTATTCAGGTCAGCCCCGTACTTGTTCCGCTCGCACGAACCGACAAAAATATAAGAAACATTGTAATTTTCCAGTAACTCTTTTACTCTTGTCTCATCCGTTGAAGTATAGATTTCTTTTATTTCTTCTATTTTCGCATTCAGATCTGCCAGGTCGCCTCTCCACAGCCATTCATGTACATACCAGCCCATGATCGTCGGAAGGCCGGTCATCGCGGATACTCGTTCATATTCGGAATAGCTGTCACCATTTGCTTCAAGAACGACCGGCGCATCTGAAATATTTTCTTTCAGCCACCGGATACCATTTACATCTTCCGGAAAATCCGTCTCCAGAAATGCCGTTGCATTCAACCCTTTATACTGTGACGGCTTCCAGACTCCACCAAACCAGGAATGTACGCTGTTTCCAAAATATCCACAAGTCCACACAAAGAAAAACAGTCCGATGAATGCCAGCACTTTCAGAATCTTGTTTTTGCCAATGACAAGCAGCCGGAAGATCGCATAGATCATTGTCATACCAAACATAATATATGCCTGATAAGTCAGTTTGAACATGGTATTGGCTCTGGCATTTCCGTTTTCATAAATATCGCGGACATATACAAGTTCCGGAATCAGGACGAGTCCAATCGCGCAAAGTCCCAGAAGTACTGCAAAAAGATCCGGCAGCCTGATTGATGTAAGCAGATGATAAAGTGATTTCTGCTCTGCCCCACGCAGTTTCTCTACGAGCAGCGAAACTACAAACAAAATCGTCAGGATCCCCGGCAGTCCCCAGAGCACCAGAAGCTGATGTGGCAGAGAATGATGCTGTGCAGGCGCAATTCCCTGTACCATATTGCTGGTATCAAACTGTAACGTAAACGGCAGAATGATCACCGTTGCCAGTATCAGAATTTCCGCTGCCTGCGCCGCAGTCACTCCGAGCGCCCATCTGATTTTTCCCTTCTGCCCGATGATATTCATAAACAGTGCCGCTCCGCAGGTCACCACAAAATAGATTACAAAATCCCAGTAGTTTGTCCAGTGGAACATTCCGAGAAGTGCACCTGCGGCCAGAAGCTGCGGCATCAGAAGCTGTTTTTTCCAGAATTGTTTCCGGCTCATACTTTCTCCTGAAAGCTCTGCCGTTCTTACTTTTTTCATCCATGCATAAAGAAGCCCCAGAAGTAAAAGCACAGACATAATATCAACCACATGTGCATGCAGGTCTCCGAGTACGAAGGAATAGCATGGAAATTCATGGATCGTCTTATCCTCTACATCCGGATTGAATCCGATATAACGCGTGGCATCCGGAAACCAGTAACTGCTGACTTCCTCACCTTTTAATTTCCGGATAAACGGAATGATCTGCCCATAGACCACATAGTGCATATTGCCAGCTATGGAAACAGAAATTCCCGCCAGGATTCCTGTCACGGACGGCAGTGCTTTTTTCCATCTGCTTCCGGTCTTTCCGAGACGGTCAGTCACCATCTGATGTACCAGCGAAAACGGCATCGCGAAAGCAAGTCCTGCCACAAACGTCCTCATAAGATTGTAAGTGAGCTCTACTTTTGCCCCGGACAGTTTCGTCAGAAATACTGCAAAATACTGTCCGCCATAATAGTAATTAATTTTCCCCTGTGAATACCAGAGGTCTGTCGCCGGCAGTGTTTTGCTCCGCATCATGGCCTCCATGAAACCATAATCCATAAACTTTTCTGTACCATATGCCGCCGGATGGAAGCCCGCAAAATAAGTCCAGAGAAGAAATGCCGCAAAAAACAGAAGTTCTTCTGCATATACCAGATCCAGATGCACAAACGGAATGCATTCAAATCCGGCTTTTTGTTCCCTGCAATATAAAATAAGCGAAGCTGCCGCACAGACCAGTGTCACCACAATACAGGTGCCTGTCGTAAATTTAATAATTTTTACCGCAACCAGAAACCAGGTAAGGAAACCACTTACGGCAATCGCCGTCACTTTTGAAAACATCCAGCCTCTGTCCTGAAATCTCCGGAACAGTCGCCCGGTCAGCGGCATAGCAGCCACGCCCATTACCAGCGCAAGCAGATACCATGTCCAGAACGTCCACACATCTCCCTGCAAAAGAAATGCAGACAGTGCAACCAGCAAAAGTGCCGGTATTATTTTAAAAATCTGTTTGGTTATCGTTTCAGGTTTCATAAATCCTTATTCTCCCATCTTCTGATTCATAAACCAGTGTAAACGCACTGGCAATCGTATCTTCTCTGCAGGCTTCCTGCTCGTATTGCATTCCTTCTTCATAAAGAACGTATGTAATTTTTTCCTGTTTTACAAGCTTCTTTATTGCCTCCGCATCGGTGGAGCTGTAGATTTCTTTTGCTTTCGCTGCACGGTCATATGTATCATATCCTGCTGACCACGCATAATACGGCCATCCCATATACATCATCACACCGGACATCGTCACTTCATTGATGCTGTATTCCGGTGTCAGGATCAAGTCGTTATGATCCAGATGCTCCGCGAGCCACTCAGTCACTTCACTTCTCATATTCACAGTCACACGATGGCAGGAATCATTGTCTTTCAAAATAACCACAAAATCATAGATTCCCGTAATGCTAAGTGCAATTGTAAGAAGCACCGCCACGATCTTGCCGCCGATTTTTCTCTGAAACAATTTAAGGACTGCAAGGCTCCAGAAAATTGCAAGAAACGCATACGCAATCATAATATATTTGTGGTTCACTGCAATGTCCGGAGTCAGTGACATACAGAATGCAAAGATCAGTGGAAAGAAAAAACTTACCAGTGCAGCCCTCTGCCTGCGTTCTCTCAGAAAAAGCGCGATCAGCACAGCTCCCACAAAAAAGACGCCGCTCATCTGGATCAGATACCAGAGTACTCCTGTAATACTTTTGTTTTCTGACAGGAATCCCCAGTAAAAGGACGGACTTACCGCGTTCCCCCAGATAAAGATCTTTGTCTGAAGCACAGAAAAAATCACTGATGTTACCGCCAGAATCAGATAATCCAGCTTCCCATCGGAAAACACGGCAAATCCCATCAGGATCAGAAGTCCGCCGATCACTGCCGCCCCGTTCCAGAAAGAAGTAAGACCGAGGAGCATTCCTGCAAGCAACGCAGTTTCTGAATGCACGCAGAGCCATGCTTTCTTTGTAAAAATGCGTCTTTTTATCCAGTGTACACCTCTCTCCGGAGCGCTGCATCCGGCTTCGAGCCAGTCCATAAATACCCAGAGCACGATTGCAACGATCAGAAGGCCGAATGCCAGATGACGCTGATTCAGATATACATTAAAATTCCAGAGTCCCCAGTTTTCATTTGTCGTGTAGCCGATAAACGTTGTATTGTCTCTCAGTGTCGTCCAGAGATCGCCTGCATTCAGATGTTCTATAACAAAGCGAAAAAAACTTAAAGAACTTCTGAAAAAGAAGAAAAATACTGTCAGCACTCCGGCTGCAAAGCTTCCGGTAAGACGCTTCGCCATATGATACAGAAAGATCAGAAATCCCAGAAGCACAAGAACACTTACCACATTGTACGCAAAATCCAGACGCAGTCCCAGAAATTCAAGATTTCCCACAAAAAACTGGAACATAAAGTGGTACTTTACATCCTGACCGCCAAAATGCGGATACTCTGTCGGGAAATTGTTCCCCATAGAAAAAGACCGCATCATCGCCGTATGCGGCGCATAATCCCCGTAAACCGTATAACCGCTGTACAGCACTCCGTCTTTGATAAAAAAGACATAAAACATGATCCAGATCAGAAAGACCAGTAAAGCACCGAAAAACACTGCTTCTTTTCGAAACAGCCTGCGGTCCGTAATCAACCCTGTTTCCAGAATCCCCTTAAAGGTCCCCGCCTTATGGTATCTTTTCCAGTAAAGAATCACCACGATCAATACCGCCACCGGCATGACAACTGCATTCGCATAAATCAGTGGATGGACTGCACCGGCCTCGCTTGCTGCCCAGGCAGTCATATAAGTTGCCCATCCCATTATAAGTACACCTGTGCCAAAAGCAGCTGCCAGAGTAAGCCAGATCTGATTATATCCGGATTTTTTTGAAAGCAGCAGCCCCGCCGGCTCTTTTCCGATAAGCATGCACAGAACCAGATAAATTACACCTAACATCATACACCTCTTCTGTAAATCTCTGTATAAAATACTTTCCATTTATACAGCAACAGTATAGCAAAGGAATTTTCTTATGGCAAACAAACTTCTTTTATTTTCATGGAAGTTCACAATATCTACACTTTTTGCTCTTTACTGCGCATTCAGATATGTACGGATTCCCTCGCTGACGGCGGCGGCAACTTTTTCCTGATATTCTTTTGTCTGAAGTTTCTGCGCCTCCTCCGGATTAGTCAGAAAACCGCATTCCACGATCACAAGTGTTCCACTGCTTCTTTTGAGCAGATAATAGCTTGTATTTCCCTTTACCTCCCGTGGCCGGTCCACCTCGAGCTGATTATTCAGACTACTCTGGACTGCCTCTGCCAGTTTTTTCCCTTCCACAGAGCTTTCATAATAAAACACCTGCGGTCCGTGCACGCCCTCATCCTGATAGCTGTTCTGGTGAATACTGACAGAAAGCACCGGCGCATATTCCCGGATCATCGCAATCCGACGCTGCATATCCTGTGCTTTTTTGTTCGCTGCGCTGCTGTCATACAGGCCTTTATCCTCTTCCCTTGTCATGATAACTGAATATCCGGATTTTTCAAGTGTATCCCGAAGGAGCAGCGAAATAGAAAGATTGATACCTTTCTCTTCCAGCCCACCCACACCGATCATCCCCGGATCGCTTCCGCCATGTCCCGCATCAACAAGGATCAGCGGACCGGCAGCTTTCTGTGCCCCCCGTTCCGTCTGATTCACAGAAATAACAGCGGCCTGTCTGGATAACAGGTAAAAACATACCAGCAGCAGACAGGCCATTGTCAGTTCGATTCTGTATTTTTTCATGCAGTTACACCTCTGCACATTTTCTTTTTATGTATATGCACAGAGTTTTTCGCCTAACACCTTACTCGTATTTTACGATTTCTTTTTTCAGTCGCTTCATGATCCGTTTTTCCAGTCTGGATATATACGACTGTGAAATCCCAAGAAGATCTGCGACTTCTTTCTGCGTTTTTTCCTTTCCCTCTGCATTATTCAGTCCGAACCGCAGACGGATGATCGTCTGTTCTCTCGGACTTAATTTGTTGATTGCTTTTGCGAGCAGAGTGATCTCTACTTCGTCTTCCATCCGTCTCGAAATCACATCTTCATCTGTTCCGAGGATATCTGACAAAAGAAGTTCATTGCCATCCCAGTCTACATTCAGCGGTTCATCAATCGAAACCTCCATTTTGGTCTTGCTGTTGCGACGCAGATACATAAGGATCTCATTTTCAATGCATCTGGAAGCATACGTTGCAAGTTTAATATTTTTGACCGGATTAAATGTATTGATTGCCTTTATAAGACCGATCGTACCGATTGAGATCAGATCTTCCACTCCGACTCCTGTATTGTCAAATTTCTTTGCAATGTACACCACAAGCCTTAAATTATGCTCGATCAGCAGAGATCTTGCCTCCTGTTCCTGTTCTGTCTTAAGCTTACTGATCACGTAAGCTTCCCTTTTGGGTTCCAGTGGTGCCGGTAAGACATCACTTCCTCCGATATAATACAGTCCTCTCGATCTTGAAAGAACCAGTTTCTGAAAAACCTGAAACGGACTATAATCCATCCCTGCTGCCGATCTGCTCATATCCTGCCCCTCCTAATGCAATAATCTGGAATTCAGTAATACTTTGTATTCTTTTCCCAAAGCAAAAGGTTCCGGTGACAGTGCGACAACCGGCTCTTTTATATGAACCGTATTCCCTTGGATCTGAATACAAAGTTCCTCCAGTGTCACAGCCAGAAGCAGCCGCTCTCCCCGTCCCACAGTCCGGCAGAACAGATAGTGCGGCTTAAGCCCGGCTATCTCTGTACTTTTTATTTCCTCAGGCTTTTCCTGCAGGCATGCAAGTCTTTCTGTCAGATCTTCCGGCAAGAGCATTTCCATAAGTTCCCATGACACAATAGAAACCGGAGTACCGCTCACCGGATCAGCAAGCAGATTTCCTGTGTCTACGAATCCCTGTGTCTGCTGTTTCCGTCCGCAGTATTTCAAAACTACCGGATAGGATCCGCTTCTCACATGTTCCGTGACATCCAGAAGGTGGATCACAATGCTGATTCCCAGATAGGTTCCAAACGCACACAGTACAAAAATCACTCCGGTCGTTCGGGTATTTCCCATCACTTCCGTCCAGATCCCACCGCTTAGGAATGCAAGCACATAAAATATCAGAACCGCCATTGCAAGTCTTTTCCATGACCGGATCGGATAAGCAAGCCGGATTATTCCAGCTGCACAGAAAATCTGTACAATGCTCCACAGTCGTGGAATCTGATCTGCCGATATACAGACACTGATACTTGAAAAAAGTGCACCGCCTGCCGCTGCCATAAGGCATCTCCGGCGGTTCCTGCCTTCTCTTATAAAAAATCCGGTCAGTCGCAGAAGAATATAATCCATCAGAAAGTTTGCTGCAAATACAGCATCTATGTATACATCCTGATACATAAAAAAAGCCCCCTGCAGCCTATAAATCCTTCACTTTGGTAAGTGAACTCATTATAGGTGACAGGGGGTGCGGATTTTGTCAAAACCGCGTGTCGTATGGCAAGAATTTCTCGTGTCCGTTCGACAGATTATTTATTCTCTTCCTGTACCTCGATCTTACGGATCGTTTTGTTTTTGATTTCTTCTTTGATCGCGCTCATGAAATCTCCAAGGTCTTTCATCCCTTCATCACCAAGGTAACGGCTTCTTACGGAAACTTTACCCTCTTCCTCTTCTTTTGCACCGACAACCAGCATGTACGGTACTCTCTCAAGACGTGCTTCACGGATCTTGTAACCCATCTTTTCGGAACGTCTGTCAACAGAGCAGCGGATTCCTGCTTCTTTCATCTGTGCTTCTACCTTGTCAGCATAAGCATTGAATTTTTCGGAAATTGGGATCACACGTACCTGTTCCGGGCAGAGCCATGTCGGGAACATACCTGCATATTTTTCGATCAGCCATGCCAGTGTTCTCTCATAGCATCCCATAGAGGTACGGTGGATGATGTACGGACGTTTCTTATCTCCGTTTTCATCAATATAGTACATATCAAACTGTTCAGCAAGAAGGGCATCCCACTGAATTGTGATCATAGTATCTTCTTTTCCGTATACATTCTTTGCGTTGATATCAACTTTTGGTCCGTAGAATGCAGCTTCTCCGACATCCTCTGTGAATGGGATATTCAGTTCTTGGAGCATCTGACGGATATGTCCTTCTGTCTCTTCCCATACTTCTGGCTCGCCGATGTATTTTTCTCTGTTGGTCGGATCCCATTTTGACAGATGGTAGGTTACATCTTCTTCTACACCGAGAACCTGCAGGCAGTACTGCGCAAGTGCGATACAGTCTTTAAATTCCTTAACCATCTGATCCGGTCTCACGATCAGATGACCTTCGGAAATTGTAAACTGACGAACTCGTGTCAGACCATGCATCTCTCCTGAATCCTCATTACGGAACAGTGTAGATGTTTCACCATAACGAAGTGGAAGGTCACGGTAACTGTGCTGTTCTGCTTTGTATACATAATACTGGAACGGACATGTCATCGGACGAAGTGCAAATACCTCTTTGTCATTTTCCTCGTCACCAAGTACGAACATACCGTCTTTGTAATGATCCCAGTGTCCGGAGATCTTATACAGATCGCTCTTGGCCATCAACGGTGTCTTTGTTCTTACATAGCCACGTTTTGTCTCTTCATCCTCGATCCATCTCTGCAGTTCCTGCATCATGATCACACCGTTTGGCATGATCAGCGGAAGTCCCTGACCGATTACATCTACAGTTGTGAAGATCTTCATCTCACGGCCGAGTTTGTTGTGGTCACGTCTCTTTGCTTCTTCCATCTGCTCAAGATGTTCTTTCAGTTCATCTTTGGATGCATAAGCTGTTCCGTAGATACGTGTCAGCATTGCGTTCTTTTCACTTCCTCTCCAGTAAGCGCTGGAAGATGAAAGAAGTTTGAATGCCTTGACACCTTTCACGCTCATCAGGTGCGGGCCTGCGCAGAGGTCTGTCCAGTCTCCCTGAGAATAGAAAGAAATTTCGGCATCTTCCGGAAGATCTTCGATCAGTTCTACTTTGTATGGCTCATTTTTCTCTTTGAAATAAGCAATTGCATCTTCTCTGGATTTTGTGAAACGTTCGATCTTTGCACCTTTTTTGATGATCTTTTTCATTTCTTTTTCGATTGCATCAAGATCCTCACGTGAGAATGGTTCGTGTGCAAAGTCATAGTAAAATCCTGTATCAATAGAAGGTCCGATTGCAACCTTTGCTTCCGGATATAAATTCTGTACTGCCTGAGCAAGAACATGAGATGCTGTATGACGAAGAACAGCAAGTCCTTTTTCGTCTTTTGCAGTCAGAATATTCAGTTCGCAGTCACTGTCAAGTACAGTACGGAGATCTACAACTTCTCCGTTCACTTCTCCGGCACATGCAGCACGTGCAAGACCTTCGCTGATGTCATAAGCAATGTCGATTACGGATTTTGCTTCGAAATACTCTTTTTTGGATCCGTCTTTTAATGTGATGATCATAGTTTTGAACTCCTTTTGTGTTTGAATAAATTTGTAAGTTTTTCCACAGGGACGAGTTTTTATAAACAAAAAGTCCCTTACAATGCACCTCTGCACTGTAAGGGACGAATAATCTACTCGCGGTTCCACCCTGCTTGCTGCGTCTGTCATAAGGCAGATTCAGCCACTCTTATAAGATGATAACGGAATCACCGGACCGTATTAGGGCCACTCGGAGATGGTCTTCGACTGCTTCCTGCTAAAATACTCTCAGCATGCGTATCTCTCTCTGGAACATTCCACAGTTTACTCTTCTCTTCAACGTGTTTCTTTATTCTGTTACCCATTATATCCACATACTTTCCATTTGTCAATGGGTGATTCCACTTTTTGGTCAGACCAATATCACATAACCTGACGATAGCTCACCTGCGATTATTTGAAATACTCTACGCCGGACTCAAAAATCTTAATATCCTGCTCTCCGTAAATGTTGACAGCCACTCCATCGCCACGACGCTCACTGTGTGCCATCTTACCGAGGATACGTCCGTCAGGACTTGTGATACCTTCGATGTTCATGTAGGAACCATTGACATTCCATTCTTCGTCTGCGCTTAAGTTTCCGTTCGGAGTTACATACTGAGTTGCAACCTGTCCGTTTGCAAAGAGTTTTGCAAGCCATTCATCGTTGGCAACAAAACGTCCCTCTCCGTGGGATGCCGGGTTACAGTATACACCGCCGAGCTGTGCTTTCTGAAGCCATGGAGACTTGTTACTTACAACCTTGGTGTAAACCATCTTGGAGATATGGCGTCCGATGGTGTTGAAGGTCAGTGTCGGAGAATCCTCTTTCTGTCCGCAGATCTCACCATATGGTACAAGGCCAAGTTTGATGAGTGCCTGGAAACCATTGCAGATACCAAGGGCAAGGCCGTCTCTCTCATTAATCAGTTTCATAACAGCTTCTTTGATCTTTGCATTCTGGAATGCAGTTGCAAAGAATTTTGCAGAACCATCCGGTTCATCACCTGCGGAGAATCCTCCCGGGAACATGATGATCTGCGCCTGATCAATTGCTTTCTCAAAGAGTTCTACAGAGTCATGGATATCCTCTGCTGTCAGGTTCTTGAATACTTTGACATCCACTTCTGCGCCGGCTCTCTCAAATGCACGGGTGCTGTCGTATTCGCAGTTAGTTCCCGGGAATACCGGAATAAATACACGCGGTTTTGCCACTTTGTGTTTGCATACATAAATGTTTTCTGCATGGTACAGCTCATCTTTTGCCGGTTTTTCATTTTCTTCACCGGAAACTGTCTTGAAGACTCTTTCCAGAGTTCCCTTCCATGCTTCTACTGCTTCTGCCTCAGTGATCATAGTATCTCCGTAGGAGAATTTGCCATCCTCGGTAACTTCACCGATCAGTGTATAAGTGATGGAAAGCTCGCCGACTTTTTCTGCCGGAACTTCCATGATGATGTCACCAAATCCCGGAGCAAAGAAATCTCTCGGATCCAGATTATGCTCGATCTTTACACCAAATGCGTTACCAAATGCCATCTTGGAAACAGCTGCTGCAATACCGTGGCGATCCAGTGCATAGGCAGAAACAACTTTGCCGTTCCGGATATCGTTATGAAGTTTTTCGTACTGATCCATGATTCCCGCATAATCCGGCAGATCATACTGATCATGTGGTGCACGCAGCCATACCAGTTTGTTTCCGGCTTTTTTGAGTTCCGGAGTAATCACATCCTGGATCTTCGCCACATCTACGGCAAAGGATACCAGTGTCGGAGGTACGTCGATTTCATTGAAAGTACCGGACATACTGTCTTTACCACCGATGGACGGAAGACCGAATCCCATCTGTGCCGCATATGCACCAAGCAGTGCGGAGAATGGCTGACTCCATCTCTTCGGATCTTCTGTCATACGACGGAAGTATTCCTGGAATGTGAAACGGATTTTCTTGTAATCACCACCTGTTGCAACGATTCTTGCAACAGATTCTGTCACTGCATAAGCAGCTCCGTGATACGGACTCCATGAGGACAGATACGGGTCAAATCCATAGCTCATCATGGTAACAGTGTCTGTCTTTCCGTTCTGTACCGGAACTTTTGCTACCATGCTCTGTGTCTCGGTAAGCTGATACTGACCACCATATGGCATAAATACACTGCCTGCTCCGATAGAACCGTCAAACATTTCAACGAGGCCCTTCTGTGAGCATACATTGAGATCAGCAAGTGTCTCCAGCCATTTTGCCTTTACATCAGCTACATCCGGGCGCTCTTCAAACAGATTGCCCTCTTTGTTCGGAATCTCTACTTCTACAGTTGTTTCCTGATGCGCGCCGTTGGTATCAAGGAAGGCACGGGAAATATTGACGATTTCTTTGCCTCTCCATGTAAGAACAAGGCGTGGGTCTTCGGTAACAACTGCAACCGGAATTGCTTCCAGATTTTCTTCGTTTGCATAACCGAGGAATGTATCAACATCTTTCGGATCTACGACAACTGCCATACGTTCCTGAGATTCAGAGATTGCAATCTCTGTACCATCAAGACCGGCATATTTTTTCGGAACTTTATCAAGATCTACACGAAGGCCTGCTGCCAGTTCTCCGATGGCAACGGATACACCGCCGGCACCAAAGTCGTTACATTTCTTAATGATATGACTGACTTCTTCACGTCTGAACATACGCTGGATCTTACGTTCTGTCGGTGCATTACCTTTCTGTACTTCTGCACCGCAGACTTCGATAGATGCCTCTGTATGTACTTTGGAGGAACCGGTCGCACCACCGATACCATCACGGCCTGTACGTCCGCCGAGCAGGATAATGATATCTCCCGGATCGGAATTTTCACGGATAACGGCACGTCTCGGAGCTGCGCCCATAACGGCACCGATCTCCATACGTTTTGCAACATAATCCGGATGATAGACTTCTTTCACATAACCGGTAGCAAGACCGATCTGGTTGCCATAAGAGCTGTAGCCATGAGCTGCACCTCTGACCAGTTTTTTCTGCGGAAGTTTTCCTTTAAGAGTTTCTTTTACGGATACAGTCGGGTCTGCTGCACCGGTCACACGCATTGCCTGATATACATAAGTACGTCCGGAAAGCGGGTCACGGATTGCACCGCCAAGGCAGGTTGCCGCACCACCAAATGGTTCAATCTCGGTCGGATGATTGTGTGTCTCATTCTTGAAGTTGATCAGCCACTCTTCTTCTTTGCCGTCTACATCAACCGGAACAACGATACTGCAGGCATTGATCTCATCGGACTCTTCCTGATCTGCAAGTTTGCCTTCGGATTTCAGTTTCTTCATTGCCATCAGGGCAAGATCCATCAGGCAGACAAATTTGTCATCACGATCTTTGTAAAGTACTTCTCTGTCTGCAAGATATTTTTCGTAAGTCTTAACGATTGGTTCTTTGTAATCGCCTTCATCAAACTTCACATCGGTAAGCTCTGTGGAGAATGTGGTATGGCGGCAGTGATCGGACCAGTATGTATCAAGTACACGGATCTCTGTCATGGACGGATCGCGTTTTTCTTCGTCCCGGAAATAATTCTGGATGTGCTGGAAATCCTTGAAGGTCATTGCAAGATTCAGAGAATCATACAGTGCTTTAAGGTCTGCTTCCGGCATATCTTTGAATCCGTCAAAAATCTTTACATCTTCCGGCTCCGGGAATACAGTAACCAGTGTCTCCGGTTTCTCGAGACCTGTTTCACGGGAATCTACCGGGTTGATGCAGTGATGTTTGATTGCTTCAAATTCTTCGGCTGTTATATTCCCTTCTATTACATAAGTTGTTGCAGAGCGGATGATCGGCTGTGAATCTCCATCCAGAAACTGCACACACTGAACTGCAGAATCAGCTCTCTGATCAAACTGACCCGGAAGATATTCTACAGAAAAAATCTTCGCATCTTCTGCTGCTTCGAATTTTTCAAGATACAGATCATCTACCGGCGGTTCTGCGAATACGGTTCTGCATGCTTTTTCAAAAACTTCATCTGAAATATTTTCTACGTCATAGCGGATCAGCACTCTGACTTTTGATGCGGATTTGATTCCGAGATAGCTGCTGATCTCGTGCTTTAATTCTTTTGCCTGTACTGCATAGGCTGGTTTCTTTTCTACATAAACGCGTCTTACGTTACTCATAAGTAAGAAACTCCTTTCAGATATGTGTTTGTCTTATAGTTGTATATTAGTGATGCAGACATACTTGTGCTGCTTCAGAATATATAGTATCATAACAAATATTATTAGTAAAATTAATATATCTTATATCTTTTATTATTTAAGCTTATTAGTCAGGAGGTTCCTATGGATATCAATCTTGAGCTTTACAAAGTTTTTTACTATGTTGCCACTTCTTTAAGTTTTTCGGAGGCATCCCGTCAGCTTTTTATTTCTCAGTCAGCCGTAAGCCAGTCGATCAAAACGCTGGAAAAAAAGTTGAATCACACACTTTTTATCCGAAACACAAAAAAAGTCCTCCTCACGCCGGAAGGAGAACTTCTTCTGCAGCATGTCAGCCCTGCCCTTAAGATGCTCGTCGAAGGAGAATCCCTGCTTTCCGGTGACAATATGTTAAAGGGACAGCTTCGTATCGGTGCAAGCGACACAATCTGCCGTTATTATCTGATCAGCTACCTGCAGCAGTTCCATCAGGCCTTCCCGGATGTCCGCATAAAAGTCACCAACAGCACTTCGATCGGCTGTGTGGAGCTTCTGGAAAAAGGCCAGGTCGATCTGATCGTCTGCAATTTTCCGAATTCACGTCTCGGCAATCATATGCAGATCCGTGTCTTAAAAGAATTTCAGGATATTTTTGTAGGAAATCCGGAGTATTTTCCCTTAAGTGATGCTCCCCTCGAGCCGGATGTCCTGCTTGAATACCCGATTCTGATGCTGTCCGGCAAAAGTACGACCAGCGAATACCTTCATCAGGCATTTGCCTCTCAGGGACTGAACCTGCTGCCTGAGGTTGAGCTTAACAGCAACGATCTTCTGATGGATCTTGCCCGCATTGGTCTCGGTATTGCCTGCATTCCGGATTATATGCTCTCTCCCGGTGATTCCCTGAAACCGATTCCGCTTGCCAGCGGGCTCTCCCCCAGACAGCTTGTACTTGTCCACCATGACGGGCAGCCGCTTTCACAGGCAGCCGAAAGATTTCTTGAAATATTGTAAGCAGCAAAAAGCCCGACAGATAACGGAACAAATCCATCTCTGTCGGGCTTTTATTTATTCCGGCATTACTTCGACTGCCTTCTCAATATATTCGTTGTTGATCTGGTCAAATACTCCGCTGTCAGACTTGGAAGCATAATCCATATCGATCGGCATCTTGCCTACGACCGGTACATTCAGCTCAGCCGCAATCTCATCGATGTGACTTTCACCAAAGATCTTGATCGGTTTACCGCAGTCCGGACATTTTACATAGCTGTAGTTCTCAACGATTCCGAGAACCGGGATCTTCATCATTTCAGCCATGTTGTATGCTTTCTTTACGATCATCTTTACAAGGTCCTGCGGAGAACTTACGATCACGATTCCGTCGATCGGAAGTGACTGGAATACTGTAAGCGGTACATCACCTGTTCCCGGAGGCATATCTACAAAGAGATAGTCGATCTTGTCCCAGACAACATCGGTCCAGAACTGTTTGACCATATTTGCAAGAACCGGTCCTCTCCAGATAACCGGAGTGTCTTCTGTAGGAAGAAGCAGGTTGATGGACATGACCTTGATACCGTTTGTTGTCTCCATCGGATAGATGCCGTTGTCGTCTGCCTGTGCAGCGCCTGTAAGACCATACATCTTTGGAATAGACGGTCCGGTGATATCTGCATCCAGAATACCTACTTTATAACCTTTTGCTGCCATTGCATTTGCAAGGGAACCTGTTACGAAGGATTTACCTACGCCCCCCTTACCGCTGACAACACCGATCACGTGTTTTATATCAGAAAAAATATTTGCCGGTGCAAGAAAATTCTGTGGCTCGCTCTTGCCTTTGCTTGCACATCCTTCGCAGCTTGATTTGCTGCATGAGCTGTTACTGCATTCTTTTGCCATTTTATTGTTACTCCTTTATTTCATAAATCTGTCGATTGCCCGTTCCAGTTCTTTGATCGCATCTCTGTCACCATGCTCCACTGCATCCACAATACAATGCTCGATATGATCCTGAAGGATGATCTTGCCGGTATTGTTGATTGCTGACTTTACAGCAGAAAGCTGGATCAGCACTTCCGAACAATCCCTGCCGTCCTCCACCATCCGCTTGATGGACTCCAGATGTCCGATTGCTCTGGATAATCTGTTCAGGACTGCTTTTGTCTGTTCATGGCTGTGATGATGACCATGCGGACCGTGAGAATGCTCGATCACTGTCCCGTCCTCACGAACATGTACATGGGTTTCTTTTGTCTCACTCATGTTTTCTCCTTTTGCCTGAGTTTCAGGCATTCCGGTATTTTATTGCGTAAATATTATTATACCATAAATACTAAATCTCTGTAAAGGAACATCGTTGTTTTATCTGAGAAGTCACAATATCAAATACAATCGTACCGTCCGGCAGGACAGTCTTGTCGTAGCTCACATCTTTTCCCTGAAATTTGTGCCTGACATACTCTTCCGGATCTGCAATCTCTACCTCTTCGACAAACACATCGCGCATCTGGTTTCTGGGACACTTATTAAAAATCTCCCAGATTACTTCGTATTCTTTCATAGTTTTCCACTCTTTCCGGATTTCAGACATCCAGCATCCACTTTCCTTCGATTTCTTCTGCAAATTCACGTTCTACCAATTCAAGGCAGTCCTTTTCTTCCTGCAAAACTGCCCAGGAAAGGCCGCAGCTTGCTGAAATCTCACGTGGTACCGGAATCAGTCTTCCGGGAATCTCACGTTCTTTACAGAAACGCTCCACTGCAATTGCACCACTTGTATTAAAGAAGGTCAGAAGATATCTTGGTACTTTTTTGATCATGGTTTTACAACTTTGGATGCTTTCGCCATCGTCTCTACAATATCATACATATTGGTCACTTCGCCTACTTTGAGTTTCTCAGTCAGTCCGTAATAATTAAGACAGGTGCCGCAGGTCTTAATCGTCACGCCCTGTGCCTCCAGACTCTTTAAATCGTCAAGTGAATCGGAGCCTTCTGTCGTGAGCGTCGCACCGCCATTATAAAACAGCATGGTCTTCGGAAGCTCATCAAGCTGTGTCACAGCAAAAAGGAAGCCCTTCATCAGAACTTTGCCAAGTTCATCATTACCTCTTCCCATCGTTGCGGTATCCACTGCGATCACAAAATCTCCCTTTGCATCCGGAATACAGGTCACTTCTTCCTGAGTACCGGTGGCCGGCTGTCTGTCTTTCACACGGAGAATCACATGAAATTCTCTGTCACTTTTTTTCTCGGCAAGTACTTCTGCCCCGGCAGTCCTTCCCATTCTTGTCAGATTCTGTACTGCAGTTTCATTATCTACAAAAACTGTGATCTCCGCATCCCCCTGTACACTGTCCAGAACCTTCTTTGTCTTTACAACCGGAATCGGGCACTGCTCGCCCATTGCATTTACTGTATATTTCTGTTCAGCCATTTTGTTACCTCCTGTTATCCGTCATTTCCCTGATATTAATTTCATTGTAGCAGACCTCCCGGACTTTTGCAACGCAGGGTTACTGTTCACTCCGTTCACAGCAACTTGGTCGTTTTTAAAAATTTTGTCGAAAAGAATTGAACTTCTTCGAAGAATAGAGTATCATTATTATAATTTTATGAAAACGCTTAGAAATCAAAGGAGAGAAATCATGCAGCTTTTAAAGGACCGTATACTGAAAGATGGAATCGTAAAACCAGGAAATATTTTGAAGGTAGACAGTTTTTTGAATCATCAGATGGATATTACTCTCATCAACGAGATCGGCAAAGAGTTTAAAAGACGTTTCGCAGATTGTCCGATTACTAAAATCCTCACTATTGAGGCATCCGGCATCGGTATTGCCTGTATTGCCGCACAGTATTTTGATGTACCTGTCATTTTTGCCAAAAAAGCCCAGAGTCTGAATCTTGATGGTGAAATGTACTGTTCCAAGGTAGAATCCTTCACACATAAGAAAGTCTATGATGTAATCCTGTCCAAGAAATTCCTCGGACCGGAAGACCATGTACTTCTGATTGATGACTTCCTTGCAAATGGATGTGCATTACTCGGACTCATCGATATTGTTAAAGAATCCGGTGCAACTCTTGAAGGTGCCGGCATTGTCATTGAGAAAGGTTTCCAGAACGGCGGTCAGAAGATTCGTGACATGGGTGTACGTCTGGAATCCCTCGCAATCGTAGATTCCATGACAGATGACTCCTTAACTTTCCGTGACTAATCTTAACTACATAAAAGGAACCCCTGCCGGCTGACAGAGGTTCCTTTTTTGTTTGTCTTTTATATAATTCAATTATTTATTCTTTGTGGAACGTTTTAAAGTCACACGTTCCTTTGGAGTTGGTGTCACCTTTTCCGTCGGTGTTGGAGTTGCAGTCTCCTCAGATTCTTCGGTAACCTCCGGAGTTATGGTTGCTTCCGGGCTTTCTGTTACCTCTGGCGTAGCAGTAACATCCGGTTCCTCAGTAATCTCCGGTGTCACAGTCGGCTCCGGTGTCGGTGTAGTTTCCGGTTTTACCTCATCTTCTGTATAATATCCGTTATCGATCAGAATCTCGTAATTATCTATATTGATAAGCTGTGGTTCGCACAGATAAGAAGCAATGATCTTTGTACCATTGTCATACTGTTCATAATCATTAACTTCCGGATCGTCTTCTCCATGCAGATATACATTTACCATATCTTCTGCCTGATCTGCCAGTACTCTGCGATCCATAAAGACGCTGCATGCAATTTCACTCTCTGCGATGTCCCTTACTGCATCCTCATCACATCCGACTCCTGTAATCATCGGCCAGTTTTCTCCCGGTGTCAGTCCGTTATTCTGAAGTGCATTCACCGCTCCTTCTGCCGCACCGTCAAAGCCTGTACAGATGATATCCGGTGCCTCTCCGTCCTGATAAGCTTCCTCCAGAATATCTTCTGCACGTGACTGTGCCTCGTCCATGCTCCATCTTAAGATACCGGTCTCTTCAAATGTAATCTGTCCGGATTTGCATACCAGTGTACCGTCATCCAGATACGGCTGCAGTTTTTCCATCAGTCCATTATAGAAAAACAGTGCCTGTGTATCATCCAGCGAACCCATAAGGAACTCAATCGTCTTTGAGCCCTTTTCTTCCTGAAGCTTATCAAGTTCTTCTTTGTCAATAATTTCCTGTCCGATCAGCTGTCCGATCTGACGTCCGCCAAAAGTCACATAATATTTTACTCCATCCGTATTCATGATCAGATCATCATATGCAATTACCGGAATTTCAGCCTCTTTTGCAGCTTTAAGTTCCTCACTTAAGCCATATGGATCTACCGGTGCGATCACCATTGCAGATACGCCTTCCTCTGTCATGTCACTGACCTGAGATGCCTGCTCATCTGCGTCATCCTGTGCATACATGATTACCGGCGCATAACCATCATCCGTAAACTTCGCCTCGAGTTCTTTGGCATCTCTGGTCCATTCATCTTCATTTGGAAGTAAAATTGCAATTTTTTCAGCGTCTGATGTCTCTGTTTCTTCCTCCGGAATTCCCGTCTCCGTTGCAACGGGTGTCTCTGTCGCAGATGTCTTTTTATCGGAGGAAGTATCTTTATCTGCAGAATCTTTATCAGATTTTTTGTCTGTCTCAGAATCTTTCTCTACGTCCTCCCCAATGCCTTCCTTCTCGGTCTGCGCACTTTCACTGGCTGCCTCTGTTGCCTTGTTTTTGCCACAACCGGTGAACATGGTTCCGGTCAGCAATACTCCGAGTATGATACAAACTGCTCTTTTTTTCATGCTGATTTCCTTTCTGTCCTTTATACACCTTTGTACTCTTTTGCAAGAGTTTTGAGATAGTCTCTATATGCTGCTGCCGTCTTTTTGGGTTTCAGGATATGTACATCTTTTCCCATTGCCGTCAGCCAGCCGAAAAACTGCGGACCACTGATCTGTGGTACAGTAATCTGAATTTCACCGTCTTCTTTTATTTTGTATTCTGCCATTGTTCCAAAGAATGCCCTCATCTCTTTTTCTTTTGATTTCCGGCACACTAATTTCATTGGTTTGTCTGCTTCCTGAAGCTCAGATTTACGAAGACTCATAAAACCGTTCTCTGCTCCGGCAGAAGCTTTTGCAGGGACAACTTTTTGCGCTTTATCTGCTGTCGGTTTTTTCTGTACCGATGGAACATTTCCATTTTTCAGATAATATCCGCCCGGTCTGCCTCTTTTGAACTCTATATCCAGCCCAAACTCACGCAGGGCTTCCAGATCATCGTAAATACTTTTTCGTTCTGCTGTAATTTCATATTCTGCAAGTTTGTCAAGGATCTCCTGCATTGTCACGACCCGGTCCCGGGATGTGCCTGCCAGAAGATGTTCAAGGATCAGGATTTTTGCTTTCTGATTGTGTGATTTTGCCATTTGTATCCCCTTATCTGTTTTGTGTAAATCGATGAAAAATATAATCGTTCGCTTCTTTTTCCTGACTGTCGTCAAGCTCTGTAAGTGCCGTCTGCTCTCCGTATTTACGCTGAAGTGCCTTCAGGATCAGCCAGTCCGCAAGCTGCGGGTTCTTCGGCAGCAACGGTCCATGAAGATAGGTTCCTATTACATTTTTATAAACAACACCTTCATACCCGGTCCTGCCGTCATTTCCCTTTCCGTACAGAACTTTGCCCAGAGGTTTGTTATCGTTGATGCAGGTTCTTCCGCCGTGATTTTCAAATCCTACTACCGGCATTTCAAAAAGATCACTCTGCAAAACGATATTACTGATCAGGCGGCCTTCTTCCTGCTCTGTGTACATGTCGACCAGACTCAGGCCTTCGATCATGCCCTGTTCTGTCTTGTAGTAGCTTCCGAGCAGCTGATATCCACCGCATATTGCAATGACAACACCGTTATCCTCCACATATGCCTTAAAATCTTTCTGGATCTCTTTTAATTTCTCGCAGACGATCATCTGCTCTCTGTCCGAGCCACCACCCAGAAGCACGATGTCCAGTTTGGAAAAATCAATGATGTCTCCCATTTCAAATGCGATCGTCTCTGCTTCAATACCTCTCCACTGGCATCTCTTCATCAGACACTGGATGTTGCCTCTGTCACCATAAAGATTAAGAAGTTCCGGGTATAAATGTCCTATTGTCAGTTTCATCAGTGTTCTCCCTCCAGCTTCTTAAGTATATTTCTGGTACTGAAAAGTGCCGTATAGTTTACCAAAACATATAAGTTTCCGGTTCCGTCCGCCACACGGTCACGGACTGCCTTTTCAACATCAGATTCCAGAATGGATGGAATATCTACATATTTCAGACGCAGACGCATATCCTGACAGCGGATACCGCTGACAGTAACAGAACGGATGCTATCTTCTCCGAGACGGTCAAAATCCACGTCCCAGAGCCATGAAATATCAATACCGTCCTGCGCATTGTCGTTGATCGCAATGATCACGTCTTTCGGATTGGTATCCTGCATGACAGCAGAAATATTCTGGTTAAAGCCAGCCGGATTCTTCGCAAGATTCAGAGTCACACCGGCACCCTTGATGCGGAACTGTTCCATTCTGCCGTTCTCAGGATTAAAGTTTTTAAGCATGTCCATAAAATGTTCTGCCTTAAAGCCCGCAGTACGGATACCTGCATAAGCTGCCAGAATATTATATACATTATAAAATCCACGGTAATTTGCAACAATTCGCTTTCCCTCTACAGAGAAACTGAGCTGATCGCCGACTTTTACATCTTCTGCATCATAATCCGGGACCGGCCGTTTAAAACCACATTTCGGACACTGGTAATCTCCCAGCTGACTGTAATGATAAAAACTGTACTGCAGACGTTCTCCGCATTTCTTGCAAAAACGTCCTTCACGGATCTCATTTGTCTCATTTCTCATAACCGGATGGCTGATTCCATAATAAACGCATGGATTGCCGCTGTCCATCGCCATATATGCAGACAGCGCATCGTCACCGTTTACGATCAGCTTCATATCCGGAACGGTGCGGATCATCTCTTCCAGAATGTTCATCGTAATGTCGATCTCACCGTAACGGTCAAGCTGATCACGGAAAAGATTTGTCATTACCATATAATTCGGTTTCATTCGTGGAAAAATATGTCTGGTGGATGCTTCGTCTACCTCAATACAGGCATAATCCGCATCAATATGACCATTTAGACCTGCTCCAAGTGCAAAAGCAGCGACCACACCATTCAGCATATTAGAGCCGGTATGGTTGCATACCACCTTCTGTCCTTCTGCTTCCAGCGCTGCACAGAGCATGTTGTTTGTCGTTGTCTTACCATTCGTTCCGCAGACTACGAATATGCCCTTTCTGACTTCTTTTGAGAGTTCAGTAAGAATCTGCGGATATATCTTTAATGCAATCTTTCCTGCCCACGTCACACCCTGACGTCCCATCATTTTGCAACCTGCACCTGCAGCCTTCGCAGCCCAGATTGCGAGTAGCTTTCTTATTTTCATCTTAATTAACCCTTTATTGTTTATACTGTTTTGTAACTGATTGTACGCTAAAATGCAAAAATTATCAACCTTATGGATAAAGTTACAAAAATCAGATATCAAAAACATCAAAAATCCCCCACACAATAAGCAGAAAAGCTTATCAATATGGGAGATCCCTTTTATTATTTTATGGTTATTGTCTGACCACTGTTATAAAATTTATCTTTGTATACCACATAAACATCATAGCTGTCCGCGCTCATATCCGTAAGCGGTACTGCCATTTCCTGATTTACCAGCATCATCTTTTCGCTGAAGATCAGTTTGTCGGAAAGATCATATACATAAGTATGGTTTTCACCGGAAAAGATGATCTGTGATATTGCATGATAATCTGATTTTACATAGAGAATACGGTCCATAAGTCTCATGCTTACCTCAGATTCATCAGGCATCTGGTCTGTTGTCTTTGTCAGTTTTTTCGTTGTTTCAACCGGCTTTAGCAGTTCTCCGCAGATGTAGTTTTCATCTGTTTCCATCGCAGAGGCAAGATCATTATAATCAATCTTCATTGGTGTGGAACGATAAAACCAGGAGCTGATCTGATACTGATTAATAATTTCACCGGTTTCATAATCCATTTCATAGTTTATTCCGCTTCTACCTTTGACATATCCGCACATTCCGAAAATATGTCCGCTTGTTTCGTCATAACAGGTATTTGAAGTAATCTGAGAATATGTCACCGGTATTTTTTTAATCTGTTTTACTGTTTTGTCTTTTTCATTCACAGAATAAACCAATACATACGATTCCTTCGGATTATCATAAATATCTTTGATTCTGTCCTTAAAGAAGGAAGCATGATTATCAAACATACTTATTTCCTGAGTTTCCGGATTGCCATCCAAATCTGCTGTCAGCTGATATACACTGTGCTGATAGAACTGGTAAACAAAATCATCTTCCGGCTGCAGAACATATTGCTCAAATTCTGTGTCCTTCCAGAGCTTTGGATCTCCCAGCATCCAGACGATCTCTTTTGTAGACCATTTGATCTTTACTGCCGCCGACAGGTTACGCGGACTTATAAGGATCGTATCATCTGATGCCTGATAGGAAATTGTATTGATATGTGCCCAGTCTATCGAATTTACGTATTGTTTCCTGAAGATATCACTCAGTTTTAATTCATCGACAACTTCGCCGGTTTCCCTGTCGATTTCCTGTATCATATCCCAGTAATACTCTTCACCGGAATTACTCAGGATCAGTAAATTTCCTCCCGGTTCTTTTTCAGCAATATCATGATGTACCCCCTGCTTTATATAATACAGTTTATATGCACGCCCAAGATAATCTGTTTCATAAAGATCGGATGTATCCGGCTTTCCGATATTCGTGATACCAATATCTCCTGCTGCAAAAAGGAATCGGTCATTTGACAACGGGTAAATACCAAACTTATCTGACTTGCGATCCAGATACCACCGAACGTCTCCCATACAGTCATAGGCATATGGATAACGTGCTCCCTGTCCATGGACAATCGTTAACGGCAAAGCAGATTCCCCGCTCGTTTTCACCGGTGTCACTGCATCGTTCATTTTTTCCGGAAGTTCATCCGTCGTAATCTTAATCTCCTGTGAATCGCTAACTTTGCCGGTATCATCCAGAAGCTCAAGAAGAACTGTATTTTCCTGTCCCGCATACAGACCAACAACCGGAACTCTGTGCGAAGTTGACACATCAATTGTTCCTTCGATATCTGCTGCTTCTGTTTTTCCCTTTACAGTTACACGAACTTCACATTCTTCATCCGTATCAAACAAGATTACAGCAGTCAGTGGTGAATATCTGTATGGATTCTGGACAACCAACGGCTCTTCCCACGTATATCCGTTCTTCTGCTCTTCTTCCAGCTGCTGATCAACTTCTAAAGACGTATCCACCCAGGAAGCCTCCTGCGTAATAGTGGATTCCACTTTCTCCATATTGCTTCCATTGTCCGCAATCTGTAAAGTTTCTGACTTATTCTTTCCGGTTTTGATCACCTGCTTATGATAACCGATTTCTTTACCCTTCAAAACCCATTGCGTTGTACGGGAAGGCTCACGTCCTGTCATTTTCATATAAGTATTATAAATTCCAATCCGCTTTTTCCAGGCAACGCATCCGAGTACTGTCAGAATCATGCATGCCACAATGATCAGTATAACAGTTCTCCTGACTTTTCCTTTTTTCATTTTACAACTCCCATTATAAAGCTAATTTATATTTCGTATTATAAAGTTTCCCGTCTGCCTGAATATAAATCTCCCATTCCTCTCCATCCAGACTATCCGTAGAAACCCATCCGCTGACTTTCACATTGGCCCCTTTATCTCCCTCTGTCGAAGTCTGTGTCAGTGCATATTCTCTTGTTTCCGTATCATTTGAAAGTACCAGAGTTCCGTCTTCAGGCTCATCTGCCTTGCTTTCCATCTGATAGTTTCCCCCCACAGAGACTTTTAAATCGTCCAGCTTGATCGTCCATCCTTCCGGAAGTGCTTCAGCTGATGACAGATCAATATCCTGTGTCTCATACGGTGTCTCACCAAGACTTCCCAGTACTTCCGGTTTTGCGGTAATATCAAAATCTGTATTTTCTGTATACAAAGGCATTCGGAATGCTCTGAATGTCAGAACACTATACGAATCTCCCGATAAAGTCAGCTCTGCTGTCAGATTTCCTTCATCAACCTGATCAATATGTGTCATCTTTGTAAGTCCCTGACGGAACATGTCTGACGGATAAAAATCGCTTCTGTTTTCTTCCTCACTGTACAGATGAGAACCTGCCGTGATAAACAGATGGTCTTTCGTACCATCCAGAGAATCTACACCTGATATCCAGTCTGCATACCAGTCTGCGCCTCTTTCTTTTCCGTATTCATATACCTGCGATACAGTCATATCGTCTGTATTGATATGATAAATAACAGCTCTGGAATATACCTGATCTCCCGTCACACGATTGTCATTATCAATTCTTTTGACTTTTGCCGTACCGTTATCGAACAGCATGATATCGCCATTATCCAGCATGGATACACAGTGCTGAGCATAAAACCATTCAAAATCATCTCCGGTTGGTGTAAAGAAAAGTGACTTGTCTGTCTTGTCCCATCCGGTCGGATCTCCAAGAATCCATGCAATTGTTTTGTCGGTCTTATTCACTGCTACAATTGCATCCTTATGTCTTGCAGAAAGAAGAACAAGGTCATTTGCTTCATCATACCAGAGACCGTTATTATGGAACCAGTCTTCCTCGGCACTTCCATCACTTTCCATGGATGCTGATGCACCATCCTCGATATCGAGAAGATCTTTCATATCCAGTTCCCATACAACTTCGCCGGATTCACGGTCAATTTCGACTACATAATCCTCTACCGAGCTGAGATCCGGACTGTCTGACGCTACAAGCAGATTGCCATTTGAAAGTTCTCTGAAATCGTGATGCTGACCTCCCGGGATGGCATATTCACGATAAATTTTTCCATTCAGGTCTACTTCAAGCAGACCTTCTTTATAATAGCTGGCTTTTAAAACATATGGAGCCGGCATCATCAGATGTCCATTGGCGAGCAGATGAACGCCGAGTGAACCACCCATATTCGTATAAAAACGAATATCTCCGGCACCGTCAATCGCATACACGGAGCCCATGGTTGAACACAAAAGTGACAGATTTGAGTAATCATAGTTTGCTTCATCAAATATTTCCATTTTGACATCGCCGTAATCCATCTCTGTCTTTTCTGTCGTAACCTCAAAAGAGGACTTTTCACCATCTTCCAGACTGATCTCAACAGTCGTGGTGTCTCCGTTATAAAGGCCGTAGATCGGTACAATATGATCTTTTGCCGACTCAATGTTTCCGACTATATCATTTTCCGGTGATTTTCCTTTTACCGTAATGGTTCCGCCTGTCGCTTCCTCCGTGGAAAATACAGCTACCGCAGACAAAGGCGATGTTCCGTACGGATTTACCACGATCAATGCATTTTCCAGTGGATATTTATTATCTAATTCTGATTTAAATGCTTCATCGATCTGATTCTGGTTTTCGAAAATATCTGTTTTTTCAAGTACATTTGTTACATTCTCAGTGTTATTTTCATCCGCACTTACTGTTGTGGAAGCAGTTCCGGATACACACGCAGCACAAACAGCTGCAATCATGAAAAGTTTCCGTCTCTTTCTGCCGTACATACCCTGTCTCCTTTTGTTTATTTACAGATTACAATGATACTCTTCTTCATTAAAACTGTAATTTAATGTAAGTCCCTCTGCATCTTCATTGACTTCATAGATCATCCAGCCTTCACTGGTGCCGAAATTAAGAGTATTTCCCGGCATACGCATCATTCCCAGATCACTCAGGAACTCATCTTCCATTCTTTCATATTCATTTCCGTCTGCGTCTGTGACTTTCATATTTGCCCAGTCGATACTTTCTGTACTTCCGTCTTTTTCTATCTTCATTTTAATCATACAGAATGTTTTTCCGTCACTCGCTTCTTTCTTAAAGCTGTTTGTCTCTACATCTGTGTATCCAAGCTCTACACTGACGTTTTCAAGTGACTTGCTTTTTTGCACATCTTCTACTGTAAAATTCCAGCCTGCTACGGAAACCGTATTTGCATCGAATGTCTTTGATTCTTCTGATTTTGCATCTTCTGTCGCTGTATCAGCCGTTTCGGCATCTGAGCTGTCTGCCATAGTGTCTTCTGATTCTGCACCTTCTGTCTCAGCAGCCTCAGTGCTCTCTGCCGTACTTTCAGCTGCGGATGTTTCTGCCTTCGTATCATCCTCTTTCTCTGTTGCATTTCCGCAGCCTGTAAGCATAGATACTGAAATCAAACCAGCTATTAAAAATAATTTTTTATTGTTTCGCATTGTTCTTCTCCTTCTGCTATTTACTTTTTTCTTCATATACCGGTATCTGCAGCCAGAAATTTACTCCATTCGCCTGATTTTCAGCACCACATTTACCTTTATGATATTCCATGATTTTTTTTACCATATAAAGTCCCAGACCTGCATTCATTTTCTGCGTGTCTCCGCCTTTATTCTTTCTTGATAATGTATAGAAGCTCTCCCAGATATGTTCCAGCTGATTTTCAGCTATCTGTTCACCTTCATTAAATACATTGATCGTGATATATTTTTTTTCTTTCTGTACTGTAACGCAGATCTTTTTTCCCTGTCCTGTATGCTGCATTGCATTCATCAGGTAATTGTTTACCGCACGCTCCAGATACATCTGATTGCCACGTACAACTGCATTCGGCGAAATCTTTTGTTCTATTCGGATTCCCTTTTGATTAAAAAGTCCTTCATATCGCAGCAAAAGATATTCTATCATCTCCGATACATCGACGGAACTGATTTCCATAGTATTCAGTGCATTGTCCAGCATACTAAAATCCAGAAGTTCTCCGACCATCTTTGACATTTTATCCAGTTCTTCATGGATTGATGAAAAATAGTACGCTCTGTCTATCTTGTCGCCCATCAGCTCCAACATCTCAATCTGGCTGGATACTACGGCAATCGGAGTTTTCAGTTCATGTGAAACATTTGCCACAAACTCGGTCTGTCTTTCCTGCAATTGCAAATCTGCCTGACCAATTTCATTATTTTCTTCCGTTCTGCATTTCCGATACCATAAATACTGAATTAAAATGAAAATAGCTATCGCAAACGAAAAATATAATACAGATACATGTACAATTTCATATGCTGACTGAACATCTTTTCTCAAATAGGCATAATAAATATTTTTTTCCTGAACAATCTTTCCTCTTAAAATAAGTCTCTGGCGTGACTGATAGATTCTTCTGTCAATTGCGCCCTCCTCTCTGTACTCATTTAACCGATTCTGAAATCTTTTATAAATATGGGACTGTGACATTTCTCCTTTATTTGAATAAATTTCCTGAAAGTTGTCATCAACTATCAAAATATCTATCTTCTCATTCTGATATTCATTCAGACTCTCCCTGTCATCATCATCCATATCTGAAATTTCTATATCCTTCAGTTCATCATACAGTTGATGCATGACTTTAGTTTTTTCATTAATATACAATGGATAACAGCCTATGCCATAGGCAAAGACCGCAACTATCAGCAATATCGCAGATGCAAGAAGTGCATACCACATTTTTTTAACAGTGCTTTTATTTTTCATCCGCTTTGTCCTCAAACAAATAACCTATGCCATACACGGTATGAATATAATTACAGTCATCTCCGAGCTTTTTACGTATCTGCTTTACAAGCGTATCAACCGTTCGCACATCTCCAGCATAATCATAATCCCATACCGCATTCAGAATCGTTTCACGACTCAGAACCGTCTCTTTATGTTCTATAAAATACAAAAGCAGTTCATATTCCCGGCGCGTCATCTCTAACATTTCATCTTCTCTATAAACGAGCTGCCTGCCTTTTTCAATTTTGATTTTGCCACACTCCAGGATATTTTTCATTTTTCCGGCTCTCTTCAGGACAGCCTCTATGTGAAGTTTTACAAGACCCAGACTGAACGGCTTCGTAATATAGTCGTCCGCACCCTTTTCAAATCCATTCATCTGATCTGTAACTTCTGAACGTGCAGAAAGGATAATCACAGGGACATCTGAAATCTTGCGAATTTCACGTAAGACAGAATAGCCGCTTATATCCGGAAGCATCAGATCAAGTAAAATAAGTTCTATCTCTTTTTTGTTTTCCGTAAATATCTTCAATGCTTCGCTTCCCGATGAGGCCTGCATAACAGAAAAATTCTGTAAAGTTAAAAATTCCGTCACCGTCTGCAAAAGCTTAATTTCATCGTCTACGACCAAAATCTTTATCTTCTTCATATTGAATCTCCTAACACAATGTATCAAGTTCAACTATTCCAGTATAGAGTATAAATTTGATGCAAATATGATACAATTGCAAATTATTACATTTTTATTACGTTTTTGTTTAAATCAAAAAGAGAGATACCATAATGGTATCTCTCCTGAGATTTCAATCACAAACAGAATTATACTAATTCAATAAGTACTTCCATTGCTGCATCACCTTTACGCGGTCCGATCTTAACGATTCTTGTGTAACCACCGTTACGGCCAGCATATTTCGGTGCGATTTCTTCGAACATTTTCTTTGTCATGTCGATATCTTTGGTGTTTTTCTTTCTGCCGGCACCTTTTGCAGGTACTTCTTTAACAGAGTAGAAAACTTTAGCCATCTGACGACGAGCGTGCAGTCTGGACGGAGCATCTTTAGTGATTTCTTTCTGTACTTCATCGTATACGGTAACTTTCTTGCCGTCTACAACTTCTTTCACTCTCTTACCTTCAGCATCTTTACGTGCAACTTTTGCAGTTACAGTAACTGTCTCAAAGTTATCTTTCTCACGTACTGCCATAGCGATAAGACCTTCAGCGATCTTGCGAATTTCTTTTGCTTTTGCTTCAGTGGTAACGATTTTTCCGTGATACAGAAGATTTGTCACCTGATTTCTTAACAGAGCTTTTCTCTGATCAGATGTTCTGCTTAATTTTCTATATTTTGCCATTTTATTTTCCTCCATCTGCGGGACATCAGAACATGCTTGTTCGGTCTTACTGTCCTGATGCTTAGGCATCCCCGCTGCTATTAATCTAACAGTGGATTATTCTTCAGTTGGCTGAAGCTGTAATCCCAGTTCTTTCAGTTTTGCAAGTACTTCTTCCAGTGACTTACGACCAAGGTTACGAACCTTCATCATATCATCAGAAGTTTTGTTGCACAGTTCTTCAACAGTATTGATACCGGCTCTCTTCAGGCAGTTGTAAGAACGAACAGAAAGTTCAAGTTCATCAATGCTCATTTCGAGAACTTTTTCTTTTTCATTGTCTTCTTTTTCGATCATGACTTCTGCAGTCTTAGCATTTTCAGAAAGATCAATGAAAAGACTGAGGTGTTCGCTCAGAACTTTTGCAGCAAGGCTGACAGCCTCATCCGGATCCAATGTTCCATTGGTATATACATCCAGTGTAAGTTTATCGAAATCAGTTACCTGACCAACACGGGTATTCTCTACAACCATATTGACTCTGTCAACCGGTGTATAGATAGCATCAACTGCGAGCACACCGATCGGCATATCTTCAGATTTGCCTTTGTCAGCGCTTACATAACCACGTCCACGTGTAATTGTAAGTTCCATAGCCAGTCTGCAGTCTTTGCCACCGTTGAGGGTTGCAATGACCTGATCCGGATTCATGATTTCGATATCCTGATCTGCCTGAATATCAGCAGCAGTTACAACGCCCTTGCCTTCACACTCAATGTATGCAGTTTTCGGTTCATTATCAGCGCTGTTATTTTTGATGGCCAGGCTCTTAAGATTCATAATGATCTCAGAAACGTCTTCTTTTACACCCGGAATAGAGCTGAATTCATGAAGAACGCCATCAATCTTAACTTGGCTAACTGCTGCTCCCGGGAGGGATGACAGCATAATTCTTCTGAGAGAATTACCAAGTGTGGTGCCATAACCTCTTTCGAGCGGCTCTACTACGAATCTGCCAAATTTTTTATCTTCGGATATTTCCGTAATTTCGATTTTTGGTTTATTAAAATCAAACACTATAAGTCCCTCCTTCTGGGTTTGTCAACATTTGAGGGTATTTAACGAGCTAGTATGCATTATTTGGAGTACAACTCGACGATAAGCATCTCGTTTACCGGAACATCGATTACTTCTCTTCTCGGAAGTTCTTTTACAGTTCCGCTTAAAGCTTCCTGATTTACATCCAGCCATTCCGGAACAAGTCTTCCACCTGTTACTTCCAGAATACCTTTGTATCTTTCAGAACCTTTGCATTTTTCTTTGATTTCAATTGTGTCACCGGCTTTTACAAGGTAAGACGGAATGTTTACACATTTGCCGTTTACAAGTACATGCTTGTGATCAACGATCTGACGTGCTTCACGTCTTGTTCTTGCAAGACCCATACGGAATACAACGTTGTCAAGTCTGCTCTCAAGAAGAACCATAAGGTTTTCACCAGTCTGTCCCGGCATTCTGTCAGCTTTGTTGTAGTAGTTGTGGAAAGGTTTTTCCAGAACTCCGTAGATGAATTTTGCTTTCTGTTTTTCTCTTAACTGTAAACCGTACTCAGACATTTTTCTGTTTGCACGTTTTAACTGTCTTGTGGATTTTTTATCAATTCCTAAGTAAATCGGATCCAGGCCAAGGGATCTGCATCTTTTCAGAACAGGAACTCTATTTACTGCCATTTCAAGCTACCTCCTAAATTAGACTCTTCTGCGTTTTGGTGGACGGCATCCGTTATGCGGAACCGGTGTTACGTCACGGATACTTGTTACTTCAAGACCACATGCCTGAAGGGCACGGATTGCAGCTTCACGTCCGGAACCTGGTCCTTTAACCATAACATCAACAGTTTTTAAACCATGAATTAAAGCAGCTTTTGTTGCAGTCTCTGCTGCCATCTGTGCTGCATAAGGAGTAGATTTCCTTGAACCTCTAAATCCAAGACCACCAGCACTTGCCCATGAAAGAGCGTTTCCTTCGCTGTCTGTCAGAGTAACAATTGTATTGTTAAAAGAAGACTGGATATGTGCCTGTCCGTGTTCAACGTTTTTCTTTACACGACGTTTTGTAGTCGCTTTTCTGGTTGCTTTTGCCATTTTAAAACTAACCTACACTTTCCTTTGATTATAAATTAATAAGCTTCTTGTCTAAGGAAGTTCGATTCACTAAATTCAGCCTTCGTTATCCCCCGGCTTCATTCAGTGCCGTCGAACAAAATACGTACTAAATTCATGCTGCGCTTAAAAGCTTGCATTTATTAAGTACTTTATTTTTTCTTATTAGCAACGGTTCTCTTAGGACCTTTGCGTGTTCTTGCGTTTGTTTTGGTCTTCTGGCCACGAACCGGAAGTCCTTTACGATGACGGATACCTCTGTAGCATCCGATCTCCTGCAGTCTCTTGATATTCAGAGCGATTTCACGACGAAGATCACCTTCTACCATCATTGTCTCATCAATGACAGCACTGATTTTCTTTACATCATCGTCTGTCAGGTCTCTGACACGAATGTCAGGATTTACGCCTGCCTGAGCAAGGATTTTGTCTGCGCTTGCTCTACCAATACCATAGATATAGGTAAGGCCGATTTCGATACGTTTTTCTCTTGGTAAGTCTACACCAGCTATACGAGCCATGTACTGTTTCCTCCATTTTCTTTTTGAAAGTATTCTGAACGGTACCACTTGCAGTCTCGCAAGGTGAAATGGGGCACTTCTTCAAAACCTTTCTGATTTTCTAGTTTCCTAATTGGGGTGCCTCGGTAAAACACCCAGTCGTCTTTGGCGAAAGAACGACCTTTCCGAAATTGTGTCCTCACGGACGCTGTTGCCTCTCGGTATTAGGCAATACATGCTTCTTTAATAAGATATTAAAACAGTTCGAACAACCCTTCCGGGTGTATCAAACTGCAGCCGCACGTTTCACAAACTGTCGGATCAACCCTGACGCTGTTTGTGTTTTGGATTTTCACAGATTACTCTGATAGATCCTTTTCTTTTAATGATCTTGCATTTTTCGCAGATCGGCTTTACAGATGATCTTACTTTCACTGGAAATCCTCCTTTTCCGTAATATAGGCTTGAATCTGCAGTTCATACACGCCTCAGCGCGTACATATGATATATTAACATTCGAAATTACAAATTGCAAGTATTATTTTACATTTTCTTTAATTTTTTTATTTCAGTTTTTCTTTAATTCTTTTCCATTCAGACTCACTTCCACCAGCTTGTCTTCCTTATAAGACAGTTTCAGAGAAAAGAAAGGCTCTTCATCTTTAATAAGCTTCAGAAAAATCTTGTCACCCTCCCACAGATTCAGCTCCATAAGATGCGACTTCGGAACCCACTCCATAATGCCTTCCTCACAGTCATGAAATTTTCCTTCAAACTCATCCGCAGTGTAGAGACACATATATTCCGTCCCAAAACCTTCCTGTGAAAATGTAACGATCCCACGAAATCTCCACGAAAGAAGTGTAAGCCCTGTCTCTTCCTTCACTTCCCGAAGAAGGCATTCCTCCGGACTCTCTCCCGTCTCAAAATGTCCACCGACACCGATCCACTTGCCCGCATTCACATCATGCTTCTTTTTGATCCGGTGCATCATCAGATACGAATCATTTCTTTCTATATAACAAAGAGTTGTCATCGGACTCTTCATGAAAATCCCCCTTTTCTTTCGGCTCAACCTGCATATATCGGTAACCCAGAATACAGAATACAGCCTATAGTCAACACCCTTCATGCTACCACAACCCAGAACTCCTCTTATTATTTCTTAACGAAAAAACTCCCCCTGCACCAGACGTGGCCAACAGGGGGAGTGTGAGGGGGACAGCGGCCTTCGTAACTCTGAGCCTGTCCCCCTCACGGTCTTATTTATCTCGCCAAATAATACGACCTTTGGAAAGGTCATATGGAGAAAGTTCAATTGTTACTTTATCTCCAGGAAGAATACGGATAAAATTCATACGCAGCTTTCCGCTGATATGTGCCAGCACTACATGCTTGTTTTCAAGTTCTACTTTGAACATCGCATTAGGCAGCTTCTCTAATACAGTACCTTCCACTTCAATTACGTCTGCTTTTGACATTATAAACCTCCTGTGTCACCTGTCATTTTGTAAGAGTCAGAATTTCCGGTTCTCCATCCGTGATCAGAATGGTATTTTCATAATGTGCAGAAAGAGATCCATCCATTGTTACAACTGTCCATTCGTCATCCTCCCACGCAACATCTGCGCGTCCAAGATTGATCATTGGTTCAATTGCAAGTGTCATACCCGGCATCAGTTTGATGCCTCTGCGCTTCTGCGGGAAGTTCGGTATCTGCGGATCTTCATGAAGATGAGTTCCGATTCCGTGACCAACCAGATCACGAACAATACCATAATTGAATTTTGCAGCATACGCACCAATTGCTTTTGAAACGTCATTCAGATGATTTCCTGCTTTTGCGAATTTGATTCCCTCAAAAAAGCTCTGCTTTGTAACTTCCATAAGCTGTTTTGCTTCCGGAGATACTTCACCGACTGCATAAGTACGGGCAGCGTCTGAATGATATCCTTTATAGATCAGTCCGGCATCGATCTTAACAAGATCACCTTCCTGAATAATTTTCTGTCTGGACGGGATCCCATGAACCACTTCATCATTCAGACTGATACAGAATGATGCTGGAAAGCCCTGATAATTTTTAAAGTTCGGAATACAACCCATGGAACGGATCATGTCCTCTCCGATGCGATCCAGTTCTTTTGTGCTAATTCCCGGCTTAATATGAGAAGCCAATTCATCGTGAACCTGTTCCAGTAAATGACCGGCATGTCTCATAAGCTCAATTTCATGTTCTGACTTGATTGAAACTGACATCTTTATTCTCCCAAGATTTCAACGATTGCCTTAAACACTTCATCCAGTGCGCAGGTTCCGTCTACAGTCTTTAAAACACCCTGCTTTGTGTAGTAATCGATCAGTGGCTGTGTCTGTTCATGATAAACCTTCAGACGTTTGGAAACTGTTTCCGGTTTGTCATCATCACGGAGTACCAGTGCTTCTCCACAGGTATCGCAAATATTTTCTTTCTTTGGTGCAGCATACACGATATGATAAGTTGCTCCGCACTTCAGGCAGGCTCTTCTGCCGGACATACGGTTTACAATGTTTTCATCCGGTACATCTACATCAATTGCATAATCAATTTTGCTTCCCAGTTTCTCAAGCGCTGCTGTGAGGCATTCTGCCTGAGGAATCGTTCTCGGGAATCCATCCAGTACGTATCCGTTCTTTGCATCATCCTGCTGAATTCTGTCTACTACAAGATCACAGGTTAATTCATCTGGTACCAAAAGCCCCTGATCCATATAAGTTTTTGCTTTTTTACCCAATTCTGTACCATTTTTGATGTTTGCGCGGAAAATGTCTCCTGTTGAAATATGCGGAATACCATATTTCTCGGCAATCTTCTTCGCCTGAGTTCCTTTTCCGGCTCCCGGTGCACCCAACATAATAATACGCATAAAAAATACCCTCCTTTTCTTTATGAAGCAAAAACAAAAAAGGCTGTGATGCTTTCACACCACAGCCTTCGTTTTAGCTGTTCAGAAAGCCTTTGTAATTGCGGACAAGCAACTGAGACTCGATCTGGTTCAATGTTTCAAGAACAACGCCAACAACGATGATGATAGATGTACCACCGAAGGAAACATTTGCTCCGAATACGCCATTGAAGAAGAACGGAATTACTGCCACAATAATCAGGCCTACCGCACCTATAAATATAATATAATTAAGCATATTAGTCAAATAATCTGATGTAGGTTTTCCTGGACGTATACCCGGGATAAAACCACCCTGCTTTTTGATGTTGTCAGCAACTTCCAGCGGGTTAAATGTAATGGATGTGTAGAAATATGCGAAGAATACGCAAAGTACTACATATACCAGAAGCCCCCAGCTGTACTGCGGCTGAGACGGGTTACACCAGTTACTTGAAGAGAGACCTCTCAGGATTTCGCTTCCAATGCCAGTTCCATTTGCCTTTCCTGCAAACTGTGCGATAACACCAGGGAAAGACATAATAGAAGAAGCAAAAATGATCGGAATAACACCAGCAGTGTTAACTTTCAGAGGAATATTAGTGGTCTGACCACCCATCATCTTCCTACCTACCATCTTCTTGGAATACTGAACAGGAATTCTTCTCTCTGCTCCATTAAGAATAAGGACAAATACAACTACTACCATAATGATTGCAAAAACAACCACTCCTGCAAGCATTCCTTTTGCAATTGTTTTTCCCTTAATAAAGTTCTCATAAAGAGTTGTCATATCACTTGGGATTCGGGATACGATATTTACTGCAAGTACAATAGAAATACCATTTCCGACACCTTTTTCAGTGATACGCTCACCGATCCACATCAGCATCGCGGAACCGGCTGTCAGGCTGACAATTACTACAACACCCTTTAAGAAGCTCATATCTTTAACGATATTTCCACGGGCAAAACCGACTGTCATCGCAATTGACTCAAAAAGAGCAAGACCAACTGTGACATAACGGGTAATTGCAGTCATTTTTTTTCTTCCCTCTTCACCATCTCTGTGCATTTCCTCCAGAGCAGGAATCGCAATCGTGAGAAGCTGAATGATAATGGAAGATGTAATGTATGGTGTGATATTCAGTGCAAATACAGACATACTCTCAAAAGAGCCACCGGTGAAAGCATCAAAGAAATTGAATGCATCACCGGTATTACTCTTGAACCACTGTTTGAAAACGCTGCTATCCACACCCGGGATGGGAAGCTGTGAACCGATTCGGATGATGAAGATCATCGCTAACAGATACAACAGCTTACGACGCATCTCTTTTACTCTAAAAACATTTTTAAGAGTCTCAAACATTAGATCACCTCTACTGTACCACCTGCAGCTTCGATTTTTGCTTTTGCGGTTTCGCTGACAGCATTTACTTTAACAGTAAGTTTCTTTGTCAGTTCACCATTTCCAAGAATTTTAACACCGTCTCCGGCTTTGGAAATTGCTTTGCTAGCCAGTAAAGCGTCTACTGTAACTTCTGTACCGTCTTCAAAACGATTAAGAACATCTACATTGATTGCAATGATTTCTTTAGAGTTTCTGTTCTTGAAACCTCTCTTCGGAAGACGTCTATATAAAGGCATCTGTCCACCTTCAAATCCCGGTTTCTTGTGTCCGGAACGAGCTA
>OLNC01000193.1_pt1 | contig 71750 bp, 68 predicted proteins | sample 1672011 | NCBI WGS metagenome assembly OLNC01 (sample SAMEA3136636, study PRJEB25190) | human gut metagenome | biome: human gut; feature: human-associated habitat; material: faeces | place: Austria | collected 2013
GATCATAAACCCGGTCATACTCATACTCTATATATACAACATTTGACTTTTTTCTTCGTGTGATCTTGCCTTTTACAGTTGGTACTTTCACTAAAAAATCCAGATACATAGCGCCCTCCTTTTAGGCGGTTATCCACCTAAAATAATTGTACTATATTTCCCGGCTGTCTGCAATGGAAAAGCGCAGAAAACCGGGATTTTTTATGATTTTATTTCGCTCTTTTTTCTTTAGGCGGAAAAATTACTGGAAGTTCACACAGCATCTTGCCGGTAGCTGCATCATAGCCCTTCTCATCGATGCCGGTGCCCTCCCAGCGGATGGTGATGCCGTTAGCGGCGAAAGCCTTCTCAGTGAAGTCACGGACAGTGTGCTGCACGCCGGTAGCAATGACGAAGTCCTCGGGCTTACCCTGCTGCATGATCAGCCACATGCACTCGACATAATCCTTAGCGTAACCCCAGTCGCGCAGAGAATCCATGTTGCCCAGTTCCAGATGATCCTGCAGACCCTCGGCGATACGACCTGCTGCCAGCGTGATCTTACGAGTGACGAAGTTCTCGCCACGGCGCTCAGACTCATGGTTGAACAGGATGCCGTTGACAGCGAACATACCGTAAGCATCGCGGTACTCCTTGACCATCCAGAAGCCGTACTGCTTTGCGACAGCATACGGAGAGCAGGGGTGGAACGGAGTGGTCTCGCGCTGGGGAACTTCCTCGACCTTGCCGTACAGCTCAGAGGTAGAAGCCTGATACACCTTGCAGGTCTTGGTCAGGCCGCAGACCCGGACAGCCTCCAGCACACGCAGAACGCCCAGTGCGTCCACATCGCCGGAGTATTCGGGTGCATCGAAGGAGACCTGAACATGGCTCTGTGCAGCCAGATTGTAGATCTCATCGGGCTTGATCTCGCCCACCAGACGGATCAGGCCGGAGGAATCGGACAAGTCACCGTCGTGCAAGGTGATAGCGTTCTTCTCGATCAGGTGGTCGATACGAGCGGTGTTGGAGATGGAAGCGCGGCGGACGATGCCGTGAACCTCGTAGCCCTTCTCCAGAAGGAACTCTGCCAGATAGGAACCATCCTGACCAGTGATACCGGTAATCAGTGCTTTTTTCATGTGTTTTATTCCTCTCTGAAAAATGATTTATCTTTTGATGTATTGAGTATATTTTTATCGCACAATTATATTTTATGGATTTTGGTGGCTTACCTGAAGTGCTAAAGCAGTGTTCTATTAGCACAATATTGGTTTTTGTCAATCAGCTGGTCGGATTGCTTCTTAGCTCGTCCTGTTTCACTGGCACCTCGATCAGACCAAACCTATTAAATATCCCATAAATATAGGACACGCCACGAATATCTCCCAGTGCTTTTGGCCGCCTTACCAGCGGCTTTCCCTCCGTCTTTTCAAAAGCCAGCAGTATCGAACTCCACGTCAGGCTCTTACTGCTTTCTCGGCGATTGATCCACAGTTCCTTGGTCAGTTCCCCATTCCGCCCGGTCGTGATCTTATAGGAAAACGGCAATCCGGATGTCGTCTTGAATCGGTATCCTTGAAAAAGCAACCACACACTTCCAGAGATGCTGTTCATCATGACCGCTCTGCAACGCTTCAACTGCTTTCTTCCTCTGCCGCATTCGTCGAAGTCCCTCTGCCACAACGCTGATCTGCTCCCTCTCACAGTTTTCTCTGAAATACACGCCTTTCTTATAAGGTAAGTAAGAAGTCACAGATGCTTTTGACAAATTCAGTTCTGCTTCCAATGCTTCTTTATAAGGCATCCCCTGTTTTTCCTCAAAAGCAAAATTCACCGCATCTGCAATTTCTGATTCATAAACACCGGTCGTGATCAATAGCTTCCGCACCTTGATGGGATTGAGAGATAGTGTGTCTGCGATTGTCTGAAGGGAATTATCTGTATAGAGAGCCACAGCCGCTTCCATCTGCTCCTGCAGGATAGCTGCCGCATCATAGTTCGGCTTCAACGGTTTCCGGCAAGCACCGGGTTTTCTTAGTTTATATGGCCTTTTATCTCACAGAAAAATTCTCCAATCTCACAGCATTCCTGTCTTTCTCCGAAACAATGTACTCCCCGGCTGGCCACGCATCTGTCTGCCATGCGAAATCCGAATCGTACCTCACAGCTTTCGCGGCTTCTGCACAGAAATCGTTGTCTACACACCACTGCATCAGGGTGTTATCTTCCAGTGTCAGGTAGCCATGGGCGAAGCCTCTCGGAATCAGCATCTGTTTCTGATTTTCAAAAGACAGGATTTCTCCATACGCATGACCGTAGGTTTCTCCGGGGCGAAGATCTACGACCACATTGAAGATTGAGCCATGCAAGCAGGACACCAGCTTCGCCTGGGCGTGTTCACCTTCCTGAAAATGCAGGCCACGCAGTGTGAACTTTTTCCGACTGTATCCTTGGTTAATCTGGACTACATGGAAGTCCTCTGCCGACACAGATACCCATCCCCTGAAATCTTCAAATCTCTTTGTTTCAACTATTATTGGTTTGTCCATATTTTTTCCTATGTCTGTAAACCACAGTAATGCTCACATTCTCTACCACTGCTTCCGGTACTCTCTTGGACTGATTCCTTCTACTTTTCGGAACATCCGGCTGAAATAATTTGCATCTCCCATACCAACAGCTACGCTGATTTCCTCCACAGTCATGTCCGTAAATCGGAGTAACTGCTTGGCTCTCGTGATTCTTTTCGAGATTAGATAGCTGTTGACTGTCGTTCCGTAAGTCTCTTTGAAGATTTTGGACAAGTAGAACTTATTGATAAAGAAGTGTTCAGTCAAATCATCCAGTGCGATTTTCTCCGTATAATGCTCGTCCAGATACTCCTTCACGGCTGCCAGTTCCAGCCGTTTCCGGCTCACAGTCATACTCTCTGGATGCCAGGACTGCTCCATCAGGAGGGTCAACAACGTCCCCAACTTCTCATTGATTCGCATATCCCGGATGTAATCGGAAGATGATGCCAAATCGTAGATATCCGCAAGAAGTGTAGTGAACGGTTTAATATCCGCCGGATGGAACACAGGGCGACCTCCACGCTCCTTGTATTTCTCATATACAGCTGGAAGGGACGGTGCATAGAAGTGACACCACTGAAGAAACCAGAGATTGTCAGAAGTCGAATGACTATATGCTTTCCGACAATCAATGAACACGCAGTCCCCGGCTGACAGCTCATAGGTCATTCCTTCATAGGTAAGACTTCCGGTGCCTGACAGGACAACAAAGCAAAGAAATGAGGTCAGGTTCGTTCTTGTCGATATATGCGGGTGGATAGCCTGCAGATGCAGTAACGATGTCCGCGCAAACGTGGACGGTGTGTACAGGATTCGGGAGGAGGTCACGGACGAGGATTGTGGATTGAATAGTTCTTGGTCCATAGTTGGTTCCTCCTCACCCTTTCTCTGCTTAAATTCTTGCTCCCAGCCTTTGCAGATATGTATGCAACTCTGGTTTTGTTTTGTAATACTTCTTTGACCGTTCATCTGCCAATCTATATGCTTTTTCTGGCAGACTGTATTCAAAGGAGAATGATACATCGCGTAAAGCTCCACTTGCTGTGTGTGTTGCAGTTTTTGAAATTCATGTGCAAATCTGAAAGGACAATCCATTTCATAAGCTTCTCTCCTTCGCATAATAAAAGAATAGTATTTATAGACCGCTCCTCAGCGGAATGATACAATAAATTCAGAGTACTGTAGATTACTTCTACCACAAAGACATTTTTTGAAAAGCTCCAACCACAGCTTCTTTGCTGAGTTGTTAATGATTCTTGACCCTGACGATAGTTCTGCCCCATGATATGCCATAGATCATCGCAACTCTCAATGTTACATTCAAACATACTATTGTATTTTTTATCTGTTTGATAATGCCCTCTCGAGCTTATTCTCTTAGTTAAGTAAGAGAGCCGCCTCTTGGCGGCCCTCCCCGTGTGATATAATATGTGCTAGATTTTCTGAATTTCACTAACATTTTACATTATTAAATGCTTTTTTAATTAATCCTTGTGCACTCGCTTTTTAAAACTACTTATAATACTCCATATAGCCTCATTTTTCAAGAATATCTCTACAATTCCATATACCAAAATTGAGGAAATTACTGTAAAGCAAATATATCCTATATCTGATGAAATTATTCTTGAACCAATAATAGAACACCCTACAATTCCTAAACATCCCACTAAAGATTTTAAGGTCGCAGACATAATTTTTGATAAATTTGTGTACCGATGTCCAATATAGCTACACCAAATGAAGGATATTCCCTCTGCTAAAACCGTTGTAAAAGCTGCTGCATTTTCTTTCCAGATTGGAATCATAATTAAATTTAGTACAACATTAACTATGGCACTAACAACTGTCGCCTTGAAAACTACATTTTCTTTTTGCATAGGGACTAGAATGCACTGTCCCCAGAACCATGCTCCCAGACAGAATAGTAATGCAATGCTCAACAACATCAATGAAGATTCTGCTCGTATATATGTACTATCTGACAATATTAAAACAATCTGCTTTCTCAAAACAATAAGACCTGTGATAGACGGGAGAACCAATGTAAGCAATGTTCTGTATATGTCAGATGAAACTTCATTAAACTCTCTCTTCTTACTTTCGCCTATTAAAGCTGACAATCTCGGAATTGACACTACCAAAACAGACGATAAGATTGTTTTTACAATCGAATAAATTTTCGTAGAAACAGAATAAATTCCAACGGTATAATCATCACACATAAGGCCAAGCATTGTTGTATCAGAACTCACATAAAGAGTAACCGTAAGAGACATCGCAAACAAAACCATAATAGGTTTTATATGTTTCTTCCAATCAATCTTAGTAGTTAATGACACTTTGCAATATTTATGCGCATGAACATAATTCATCACATTTGACCCAACACTTGACAAAACAGTGATTGCAGCATACTTATTAACATCATTCTGTGTTTTTACAAGCAAAAAAAGTAAAATCAGAGAAAGCGCTTGAAAAATAATGCTTCTAATTGTTATATAAGCATAGTCTTCATAAATTGAATAAATCCATTCAATCCCTATCGTTTTAAAAATCACTTGCAATGATAATACAATTAAAAGACTTGTATATTCATGAAATTTCGGTACAAGCATAAGAAGAATCAACAATCCAATATATGCAACTATTGTAGAAAGAACATTAATTGAAAACATTTCATTTGAAAACTTTTCAATTTTTTCTTTATAATTTCTGAGTCTTGCTCCCTCTCTGATCGCATATGTGCTAATACCTAGTCCTGCAAACAAAACAACATAGCTTATAATAGAATTTGAAAAATTATATCTTCCTATATTCTCTACTCCCAAAATCTTAGAGACATATGGAAAAGATATTAGTGGGAAAACAATGCTCATAATGCCCTTTATAGCATTAAGAATCATATTAATTTTTAATGACTTTCCCTTACCTTGTACCATCTAATACTCCTCAAATAATTTTATCTGTCAATTCCATTGCAAGTTGTACTGTTACATCTGAATTATAATGCTGATGCTCACCCCAACGACCTAAACCAATTACTCCCTGACTCTCACTCCAAGAAAGCAATTTTTTCATAATTTCTGGTTTTCTAATTGTATTCAATGGATACGCATACTGATTCATATACTTAAAGTTATCATTAGGTGCTTCCATGTCAATACGTTCACTATTAGTTTCCGTCCAATAACCTTTACTATTTGGGCAAAAATTATGACGCACTAAAATTCTATGGTATGAAAGTTTCGGATCAGGATAATAAATCCACTGACATGTTGTGTCTAGATTCTCTGGAAAATACTCTGTTTGAATAGAGCTAAACTTCAATTCTCCAATACTTTCTTTAATGTCCTCTGGCATACCTACAATTTCATCAAATTCCATCCACGGAATAGTCGTTATAATTATTTCTGCTTGATATTTATCACCATCTTCCGTTATAACGGTCTTATTTGTGAAATCAATTTTCTTTACTGATTTCTTATATTCAATATTCTCTTTAATTGCTTCTGCCATACGAAGCCACAATTCGCCATAACCATACTTTTTCGGATAATAGAATTGGGCATGACCTGGCTGCGTACCATATGCCTTTTTGGTTAAACATGATAAAAGTGTTTCCTCAAAACTAACATTTGGCAGTTTTTCAAGCCAATATGTACCAAGCTGATTTAATTCTTTGTTAAACATTTTCTGATTATACGGAATCATATAATCCTCTGCAACTTTGCTGCCAAGCTTCCAATAAATCCAATCTACAAATGCTTCTGGCATAGGTGTACCAATATTACATCCTGCTACTGCAATAGACTTAAGATATTCAACCTGATCTTCTATCTTCATTTGCCAGATATTAGCCTCAATAGGATGATTAACAACATTTCCATTAACAACTATTCTGCTATCACGGTCATATTTGTCCCATTCGTCCTCTGGCATAAAACCAAATAAAAATTCATTTACTTTTGGTCGTCTTACATCAAGGAAATGTCCTCCACCAATATCAAATGGAAATCCATCCACATCAACAGAACGACACAAACCACCTGCTGTTTTTTCTCTTTCCAAAACAAGAAAGTCTGTTATTCCCTTCTGCTTTAACTTATTTGCAAATGTCAGGCCAGCCGGACCTGCTCCTAAAATTAAATACTTCATTTTATTTATCTCCTTACAGCATATTCTTCATTCATATATTTCTTATATTTAATTGTATAAAATATTGGCAGATATGTATTAGTACATCTTAAAATATTAAACTGCTTACGCTTTAAAACTACACCAACAATAACAAACAATACATAAATCACTTTTAATATCGTTTTACATGGGAAAAACAACAAAACAACTCCAAATATGATCACCGCTATTGCCAACAAAAGTTTTATTAACCTTTTTTTTATTTTTATTTTTTGACCTTTTGAGTCAATTTGCAAATCAGCGATAGTATACACTCGTATTTGCTTCAAAAACTCCTTCCAAGAAGATGGCGTTTTCCAGTATACTTTCGCTGTTTTTACTATTTTCCCTTTATAACCATGATCTTTTACTAAAGTATAAAACTCTGCATCTTCACCGGCATAAATAAACTTCTCATAAAAATAATTAAGCTCTTCAAAAATATTTTTTTTCAATAATGCACCATGATTTGAAGCAATCTTAAGGCAGTTTCCATCTTCTCCATTAAGCAAATACTTGTTATATTTAGCAGAAAAACTATTTGCATCATATCCTCTAATCGGACTGTATACATAATCTAAATCATTATTTTCAAATTCTTTTACTAGTGATTCAAAAAAGGCTCTATCATAAAAATTACCTATTCCAGTTATACCAATTACATTATTGATCGCAGCTTTTATTGCCTCGTTATAACCTTGCGATATATTTAATCTTCCTTTTTCTACTACTCGAATTGTAATATTACTAGACGTAGCAAATTTCTTTATTTTTTCTACAGTATCATCCTTTGACCCTCCATCTGCAATAACAATCTCATCTGGAAGATATGTTTGATTACAAACATCTTCCAAATACTTAACAATATCATTTGAATCATTAAAAGATGTAGCAACTACCGAATACTTCATTTCTAATCCTCCATTATCTAAAATACGATTTATACGTTAAATGGTATTCCTCAAGCACCCCCCTGTCTTTTGCCTTCTTAGCCGGTATACCAAAATAAACCGCATTTTCATCACTTACTCCTTTAAATACACTTCCCGCACCAATTACCGTTTTATCAAGAATATTTGAATTCTGCAATACAATAGCTCTTGCACCAAGCCAGACATTGTTCCCAATTACAATTTTTCCTGGAATGTAAGAAAATTCAGGTGATCTCTTATCATGACTTCCTGTAATAAGCATTGAAAAGATAGAAATTGACGAGTCATTACCTATTAAAATACCTCCGCGTCCATCTATGTAACAATATTCGTTAATTACAGTTCTATCTCCAATTTCAATACTCTTTGGTGAAACTATAGTACACCTCATATGAATTCTTGATCCCTTTCCAATTTTCATTCCAAACAATTTCAAAAAAAAACGTCTAATGCACCAGCACGGAATATTAGAAACAAAATAATTAATAAAAATATATTTAAAGTCATTTCTTATTCCCCACAAAACTATTTTTATATTGTGTAACACGTTACCCTCTCTTCTCTATACCTATTATAGAACATAATCTGTTTTCAATTGTTTCAATCGAATAATTTTCTTTAAAAGTATTGTTAAGTACCTCATGAAATCCATATATTTGATTTTTTTCTATATATTCAAAAGCTTGTATCTGTTCTTCAGGCGAGTCACCTGAAAATACAATATTATGATCATTTTCTACTATCTTCAGTGTTTTTTCATATCCTTGCATACTTTCCGTTGTTCCTATGAACGTTTTTCCATACGCAAATGCTTCAGCGGTTTTTTGCTTCATTCCACCTCCTGAAAAGATTGGGGCAACAACAACATCAGCATTATTATAAAACGGAGCTAATTTTTCCACTCCACCTAAAATCAAAATATTACTTTCACCAGTATAGTCTTCACATAACATCTCTAACTTTCTTCCAACTACCAATAATAAATAATTGTCGCTAAGAAATTTAAAAACATTATCGACAAACCATTTTAATCCTTCAATATTAGGTTTATAATACGCCCCCACAAATAAAATAATTTTCTTGTTTTGTTTTTTTATAGCATCAAAATCAAATTCTGCTGCATGCAAATCAAATAAATCTGGAGCCGCAACGGCCATTGGAAGTAATTCATCAGGATTTTTTTTATACAAGTTTTGAAATAGTCTAGCATCTCTTTCATTCAATACCAGATTTTTATCACTAAATTCTTTACTTAAAATCTCACCCTTAATTGCTGCATGATACATTAGTACTTTAAATTTGAAATCATCTGCTTTATTCAATTGTGGATACAAATCAGAAATAATATCATGGTAAAAAGTAATAACTTTAACATCTATTTTTTTTTCTTTGATTTTCTTTGCAATTTTGCCCAAGCATGAATCATCAATAAAAACCACCTCTGCCTTAAAGTTATTTATATACCCACATATTTCGTTTATACGCTTGTTAGTAAGAAACCACGTGGTCTGTTGCAAAGCCCATTCTACCTTTTCAATTATACTAAATTTCCCCATAAATACATGATTTTCTTCAATTCTTGCCTTCTCATTCGGATTCAAGTCAAGAATCAATAAATCTTCTTTTGACACAATTTTCTCAAACGCTTTTAAATGTATTTTCGAGCACACATTATTTCCCAAGCGTTGTGAAATAAACACAACCTTCATTATAATATTCCTCTCTTACATTTTACTAATATTTTCTATATTTTATACTTTTCTAACTGCACACGGTATCAGTCTAGTATATTCTACAATTGCCACAAAGAACGGTACTGCAAAAGCATATATTCCATTAAAACAACTTATATTAATTCCTGTTGTTAAAAACAAAACAACCATTCCAAATAAAAGCAAAGAATAATTACCATTCCACCTTTTCACTTTGTAGGACAAATAAAAAGTTCTCCCCATTATTAAAAGAAGTAACAATAAAAGTGGAATTCCAAGAGTAAAAAAGCTTCCCAAAAAACCAATATCATCAAGATGTCCGAGACCTGTACCTATTGCTCCAACATTTTTTTCTTTATCGCTTAAAAAACCCATTCCCCAAAATGGGTGACTTATATACTTAGATGCAAATAATGCAATCGCATTAAATCTGGCTATCGTTGATTGTCCACTTACTTTATTAGTAGGTGAAAAACTATTCAAAAACTTTTCAAAATAGGATGAATTGATTACCACTATTGTCGATACAATAAGAACTGAATATCGAATACATTTTTTTAAACTTGATACATGTTCGAACATAACCATCGCAATAATCGTTATTATTTGATATAACAAAATGGATCTTGCTTGATGAACTACTGCAGAATACAAAATCGAAATTCCAATAGGAACGAAATATTTCAATTTATCTCTTCTTCTATAAGTTTCCACGTACATATAATATGAAATTGGAATAAGCAAAATTCCCAGACATGGTGGATTTATTCGAAGAGAACCGTTTAATATCCATGTCGAACTACTAATTAGATTATTCCATATTACAGCACCTGTAAAATACCAAGCTGCACAGTTAATCATCTTCAAAACACACGCTAATGTACCCCAAAAAAGTATAAAATCAAAAAATTTTTTTATTGACCAATATTTTTTTTTCAATAATACATAAATTGGATAAGCTAAAAGGCAATAGAAATATGGCATTGCACTACTTATCGCTGCCAATAAATCTAATTTATTCCACTTCTGTGCATGTATTATTCCAGCAATTGCTATCAGTAAAGCAATTGCCATCTCTATTCTTAAAAAGGCATTTGCTCTCTCCTTTAAAACAATTCGAGTATAAATAATGCATACTACAGTTAAAAATAAATACAAAACACATTCTGGATATGAGTCATATTGAGTTTCAAACATTGAAATCCATGATCCAAGTAACTTTACAAACCCCAATTTCATAATCAACATCAATTCTATTAGTATTTTAAGTATATCGCTATATTTAATTTTCATTTTTCCGCACCATTTTAAGAATCAAATAACTTATAATAAGTAACCATTTCTGATACATTACCATACTCATTATTAGTCATATAGTTTTTTATACTTTCATACGATATCTCATTATTAAGCAATTCCATAATTCCATTTGAAATTGCCTCTGCTGCTATATCTACAATCACCCCCTCTTTTCCATCCATAATTTGATCATGTACTGTAGGATAATTGGTTACAATCAGAGGTTTTGCTAAAATTTTCGTTTCATCTAAAACGACAGATTTTCCCTCATAGCGTGACGGTTGAATCACTAAATCTGCATTCTTTATATAAGGATACGGATTTTCCCTCACTCCTAATAAAACAAAACAGTCTTCCAAATGTTTTTGCTTTATCTGTTCTTGTAATTTTTCTTTTAATTCCCCTTGTCCTATAATAAACCAGATGAATTTTAAACCCTCATCTTTTAATATCCTTGCCGCATCAATTGCGAAGTCAAAACCTTTTTGCGGGCTTAATCTACCTATAGATAGAAGAATTTTTCTATTTTCTTCCTTTATATATTCTTCTGGATAAAATGCATCTGCCATTTTTTTTATAAATAGAGACGATGTAATATTAGGAATGCACTGAATCCGATTTTTCAGTTCTGGGAAACAATCTTGCCATATTTTTACACATTCTTCTGAAATTGTAACAACAGAATCAAAAGCTTTAAAATACGGTATATCCTTCTGTGGGTTAAGTTTTGTTGATTTATAATCATTATGAACCCACGTAATTTTTTTGGAAGCTTCAACTTTTTCCGCTACATAATACATAGATTCTCCATGCATATATGAAATTGCTACATCATATGCACTTTGCAGTTTTTTCAGGTTTTTTTTATAAAACAAATTCCATCTAACCTGCATTCCTGGATAAAATTCATTTGCATAAAATATTTTTTTATATAATGAACCTATAATTCTAATGATAGTCTGTCTTAATGCTAAAAAGGGTCGTTTTCCCTTAATTGGAGTATTGAATAAGCAGTATAGATCATACGGTTCATCTATAATCCTAACTTCTTTAGGAACCTGTTTTAGAAAAGTTCCCTGTCGTTTAAACAATAATAAATCAACATCATACTTTCTATAGTCCATTTGATTTAGCAAATTAACTAGACTCTTTTCTGCGCCTCCCGCCTCTAATGCACTAATCACAAAAAGTAATTTTTTTCTTTCCATTATCTTTTATTCTCCAAACTTGAAATAGCTCCAATTATAGCCCTTCTCACAATATCCTCCGTATAATTTTCTTTGATTCTTCGATATACATTTAAAGAATATTCCGACCAGGCATTTTTCTCGATTACCGATTCAATTACCTTGGCATAGTTCCTTGGATCGATATCATCAACTACAAGTTCTTTATTTCCCACAATACTCGCATTAAATCCAGCAGTACTTACTACCGGAACAACGCCAAATGTCATCGCTTCGGTCAAAGAATTTGAATGACCTTCCATCTTTTCCTGAGATGGAAACACAAAAAAATGCGCTTTCTGAAGTTCATCACAAATCTTATCGAAAGGTTGCTGTCCAATGATTTGAACTTTGTCATTGTCCAGTCTACATTCTTTTATTGTCTGCTCTAGCTTAGCCTTGTAAGCCTCAGTGTATCCACCAATCACTGTTGTCGATGTTTTATAGCCTGCTTTTTCAAGTTCATAGGCGACTTTAATTACAACATCAACATTCTTAGATTCAGAAACTCTTCCGAAATATATAAGTCTAATCGTGTCAAACGGTCTGTCTGCAATATACGGTTTTAAACTTCTGTTAAGGACATAATTCGGCGTATATACTGCTTTTTTTCCATAAGTTTTTTTTATAAAATCTACATATTCCAATCCTTGAGCAAATATAACATCAGCTCGTTTTAAGACGCTATCCATTAATTTTTTATAGAGATTCCCCTTTTCCTGATACGCCTTTACTAATCTACCATTCCGAGCTTCATAAATTGTTTTTCTCTTTTTCTCTCCTGAATTGATAAGTATCCATTCTAAAGGCAAGTTTTTTTCATAGAATCCAACGATATAAAGAATAGCATCTGGGTTTTCATGTAACTTCTTTTTCGTCTTGGCAATTGCATGAATCGCACTCTTTACATATGAAACAGCTCCATGGCTCATTGTTGCCTTATCTATTGTTATAACATTATATCCAGCATTGCTAAGGATTTCTCTTGTTCTTCTGCATCCTTTTTCGCCGCCTCCAAGCAAATGAACAGGCAAATTTGTTCCTACTGGTGCGTAAAATATAATTGTTCTTTTTCCCATAACAACTCTCTCCACATCAGACTTATTTCCCTCTAATCATCGCATTCCAAATAAACTTAGTATTTGTACTCCAATATCTTTTGAACAGTCTCTTCGGATCTTGCATCAGTCGATATACCCACTCCAGATTACTTTTCTGCATCCACATTGGAGCACGCTTGATATTTTCTGCGTAGTAATCAAAACCTGCCCCCACTCCGAGCATCAGTCCATCAATCTTACCCTGATGTGCAGCCATCCATTTTTCCTGTTTCGGTGCGCCAAGACCAATCCATACAAAATCCGGCTTCGTCTCATTGATCCGTTCGATTACAGCTTTATCCTCTTCCTCGGTTAATGGGCGAAATGGCGGACTGTACATCCCGGCAATCTGAATTCCGGGATAGTTCTGCGTCAGTTTCTGGTAAAGCAGTTCTAATGTTTCTTCTTTACTTCCATAAAAATAATGGCGGTACCCCTTTTCAGCGGAAATTTTAAACACCTCGCCCATCAAACTAGGTCCCGTCGTCCTTGACATATTTTTATAACCACGCTTCTGACCCACTGTGGACAATGGTCCGCCATCCGGAATGGCCATCAATCCGCCATTCTGAACAGCACAGTATGAAGCATCTTCATAACTTGTTACAGTTGTATGTACATTTGAAACACAAATATAGTCACCTTTTATGTCATCTATATTCTCATCAAGATACTTCAGCAGCCACTCCATGTTGATAGCTGCTATGTTTACTCCCAAGATATTGCACGTTGGGATGCAGGACTTATCAACTTTTCTTTTATAACTCATCTATAAGTCCCTCCTCTCTTGAATCGTATCTTCTATCTTCAAAGTATCTCACCTAATCAATCCCTGCCAAAGAGATCCCTTGTATATACTTTCTCTTTCACATCATCCAAACATTTGTCATAGCGATTTGCGATGATGGCCTGGCTCATTTCCTTGAACTTTGCCAGATCATTCACGACCACAGAGCCAAAGAATTTCTCGCCGTCCTTCAGAGTCGGCTCGTAAATGACCACTGTTGCGCCCTTGGCCTTGATACGCTTCATGACCCCCTGAATAGAGCTCTGGCGGAAATTGTCGCTGTTGCTCTTCATGGTCAGGCGGTAAACGCCAACAACAACCTCTTTTTCCTTGCTCTCATCCCAACTGTCATTTGCCTGATATGCACCAGCAATTTCCAGAACGCGGTCAGCAATGAAGTCTTTACGAGTTCTATTACTCTCCACGATAGCTTCAATCAGGTTTTCCGGCACATCGGCGTAATTTGCCAGAAGTTGCTTGGTATCTTTCGGCAGGCAATATCCGCCGTAGCCAAAGGAGGGGTTGTTGTAATGGGTGCCGATACGAGGATCGAGGCAGACACCGTCGATGATCTGCTGTGTATTCAAGCCTTTCATCTCAGCGTAAGTATCCAGCTCGTTGAAATAGGACACACGCAGTGCCAGATAAGTATTCGCAAACAGCTTGACTGCCTCTGCTTCCGTGAAGCCCATGAACAGGGTATCAATATTTTCTTTGATTGCACCTTCCTGCAGGAGTTCTGCAAAGGTGTGTGCCGCCTTTACCAACCGAGCGTTCTCCACATCGGTGCCAACGATAATGCGGCTCGGATACAAATTGTCATACAATGCCTTGCTCTCCCGCAAAAACTCTGGGCTGAAGATAATATTGTCACAGTGATATTTTTCACGGACACTTGCGGTAAAGCCAACAGGAATCGTAGACTTAATTACCATAATTGCTTCCGGGTTATACTCAATAACCAGTTTAATCACGGCTTCTACTGCACTGGTATCAAAAAAGTTCTTCTTTGAATCGTAGTTTGTAGGTGCAGCAATTACCACAAAATCAGCGTCACTATATGCTTCCTTTGCATCAAGCGTTGCGGTTAAATCAAGTTCCTTTTCTGCAAGATATTTTTCAATATAGTCATCCTGAATCGGAGACTTCTTGTTGTTGATCAATTCAACTTTCTCCGGAATGATGTCCACAGCAGTTACCTTGTGGTGCTGACTGAGAAGTGTAGCAATGGAAAGACCAACATAACCAGTTCCTGCAACAGCAATCTTTAAATCCTTAAAATCTCTCATTTTTCTAACCCTCTAATTTTCTATTATTTATAAAACTCAGCATACCATTCTGCGAAGTTACGCAGACCTGTCCGCAGACTTGTGCTCGGCTTGTATCCGAAGTCACGCTCCAGTGCGCTAGTATCTGCATAGGTCACAGGCACATCACCCGGCTGCATCGGAACCAACTCTTTATGAGCCTCGAAGTCATAATCTTCCGGCAGAACTTTCGCTCTTACTAACTCCTCGCTCAGAATCTGTACGAAGTCCAGCAGATTCTCCGGGTTCTGATTGCCAATGTTGTAAACTGCATACGGTGGAATCGGCAGACCATCCTCACCATTTTTCTTATCCGGTGCTTTCTTCATCACATGAACAACGCCCTCGACAATATCGTCCACATAAGTAAAGTCACGCTTGCAGTTGCCGTAGTTGAAGATCTTGATGGTTTCGCCCTTCACCAGCTTGTTAGTGAAGCCAAAGTAGGCCATGTCAGGACGGCCAGCAGGACCATACACGGTGAAGAATCTCAGACCAGTGGAAGGAATGTTGTAGAGCTTGGAGTAAGCATGAGCCATCAGTTCGTTAGATTTCTTAGTGGCTGCATAGAGGGAAACCGGGTTATCCACCTTATCATCCGTGCTGTACGGAACCTTCTTGTTAGAACCGTAGACAGAGGAAGAAGAAGCATATACCAGATGCTCCACTCCTGTCTGACCGTCATCATAAGAATGACGGCAAGCTTCAAGGATATTAAAAAAGCCGACCAAGTTGGATTCCACATAGGCATCCGGGTTGGTGATGGAGTAACGCACACCAGCCTGTGCCGCAAAGTTCACCACTACAGCCGGTTTATATTTTTCAAACAGATCTGTAATTAATGCCTTATCAGCGATGTTGCCTTTTACAAAAGTAAATGTGGGATACTTGGCCAACTCATTGAGGCGGAACTCCTTCAGAGCTACATCGTAGTAGGCATTCATGTTATCAATACCAATTACTGTAGCCGAAGGAACTTCCTCATATATTCTTTTCACCAGATTTGAGCCAATGAAACCAGCTGCACCAGTGACTAAAATCGTCTTATTTTCCAAATTTACTGTACTCATTTGTATTCCTCCGTTTTGTTCATTACCTAATCTATGTACACATCCTTTTGGATGTTGCTTTTTATTAAATATGGCTTATTAAGACCACCACTGAATCTTTTGCATAGACTTGTCACGGGCTACTCACCTATTTTTCCTCAACTGAAACGTTATGGTAGACACCTTCATACCAGCTCTCCGCCAAAGTGCTGTGTCTTATTGTCATAACTCGCAGTCGCACTTACCCATTTTTCAAAGTGTTGACCCTTATTGTCATAACCTTCATATCAACTTACTTTGTTAAAACTGTACAAGTTCATATCTCACTCTTGTTGCAACATGAACAATCATCTACCCCTCACTACCTCTAATTCCCCGGAAAAATGCAGTTATCATGTCCGTCTTTTCTCTGCAATAAACTTTTCCAGAAAAATAGATTTTGGGCATTCCAACACTTTCAACCTCCACCTATAATTCTTCGGAAAAATGAAGGTATCGTGTCACTACCCTGCTCTGCAATAAAACAGGCTCGCAGTAGGGGTATTTTGCATGGGTTTTATACGACACCGTAGACCATCATGCCGCCACTGAAAGTTTGAGGTATACATTCGTAGGGGCCGCAATTACAACAAAGTCCGCATCAGAGTATGCAGCCTTTGCATCCAGTGTTGCGGTCAGGTTCAGTTCTTTTTCTGCGAGATACTTTTCGATATAGTCATCCTGAATCGGGGACTTACGGTTGTTGATCATGTCCACCTTCTCCGGGATAATATCCACAGCAGTCACCTGATAGTGCTGGGAGAGCAATGTGGCAATCGACAAACCAACATAACCAGTTCCAGCAACAGCAATCTTGTAGTTCTTTTTCATAATTCTATATCCTCCTGAAATTCATCTTACTTATATGGAATCCTTACATCGACCCTTCCTTTTTCAAAACACTCATAACCGTCTTAAACAAAATCTTAAAATCCAACCCCACATCCCAATTCGCAATATACTCCGTATCCAGCCTCACCACTTCCTCGAAATCTGTAATCTCGCTTCGGCCGCTTACCTGCCACATGCCGGTGATTCCGGGTTTGATGGCGAGACGGGCGCGGTGGTGGAGTTCGTATTTTTCCCATTCGTCGAGTGTGGGCGGGCGGGTGCCTACCAGGGACATGTCGCCTTTCAGGACATTGAAGAACTGGGGGAATTCATCCAGGCTGGTTTTGCGGATGAAGTCGCCGATTCCGGTTTTCTTTTCGCCGTTGGGCAGGATCTTGTTGCCGATGACACGGGGATCGAAGTCCATCTTGAACATCATGCCGTCGCTGACGCGGTTTTCTTTCATCAGTTCTTTTTTTCGTTCTTCGGCATCCATGTACATGCTTCGGAATTTGTACATTTTGAATTTCTTACCGTTTTTGCCTACTCGCTCCTGGGAGAAAAAGATCGGGCCAGGGGAGCTGATGTAAATGGCAGGTCCTACGAACAGAACAATAATTCCTGTAAAAATGCATCCCACCAGACCGCCGCAGATATCCAGGATACGTTTCATAAATGCCTGTTTGGTAGTGGCATAATTCATGCTTGTGGTGAGAACTGTGTAGTTTCCCACTTTCTCCACCAGCTGTTTGCTGCCCAGGGATTCTGAAATCCGGGCAAGGTTTAAGTGAACGGTGACACCGGTTTCCATGAACTGATCTATGAGTTTCTGGGGATAGGGATATTCCGGACTTACATTGACAAATACTTCGTCGATCCATTCCCTGCATACATAGTTGGCTGCTGTCTTTTCCCTTGCTACTACCGGGATGCCACAGATATTTTTCCCTGTCATATCTTCATCTATGATGACCAGGCCGGCTATGCTGAACATCTCGAAATTATGTTCCTTAATGTTCCTGATCACTGTAGAGGCAATGTCTTTCGTTGTTACGATCAGCAGGGATCTGCTGCCTCCTGCCAGCATCTTTTTCTGCAGAAATGTTTTCCATAAAATGCGCACCAGATAAGTGATGATCCCGTAGAAAACTCCTGTGAGATATAACACAGATCTGGAGAACTGCTGCCCTGCCTGTATGGTAAACAGGTACAAAACTGCGATCAGTTCTACCAGCACCACATGCTTCACTGTGACTGCCAGCTCCCGGTAATATCCTCTTTTCAATACATTCTTTAATGTTTCAAAGAAAAAAAGCACTGCAATGTCAGCCAGTTCGATCGCCACCGCCATGTTTCTGTACAGAGGAATTCCATACGGGTTTCCTACACCATTGCGGATGAAATATGCGATCAGGTAGGCAAACTGCAATGCAAACAGATCAAACAGAACGAAATCGTAATGCTTGATCCAGCCTTGTGAGCCTTTTCGATACATATTCTTTTTCCTTCTCCTTCTTTTTTTGATATATTTTGGAACCATAAAAAGGAAGTCCCCTGTTTCAGGCACTACAGCAGAAAACAGAGATCTTCCTTATCTCAGGTTATTTTTCAATATTTTATTTTCAGCTATGAGGTTATGGAATTTATGTAAGAGTTATCCTTTCTTCGAGACAATCTCCAGACCGACTTTCATCTCCACCGTCCGGCCGAACATCTCTACTTCCAAATATGCCATTCTCTTATGCCGGTCGATCTTGCGGATACTGCCCTCCATGCCTTTCAGGGGGCCTGAGAGAACCTGTACTCTGTCATTCTCGATGATTCCGGAAGACATTTCCACAAGCTGGCTGTCACTTCCCATTCTCAGCAGAAGGTCGATTTCCTCCTGGGACAAAGGGACAATCTCGTCTCCTGTGCCTATGAGTCTGGTCAGGCCGATCACCTGCTTCAGATTGTCGATCAGTATTTCCAGATTTCGGGCAATTAAAAAGACATACCCAGGAAAGAGGATTCTCTCCTGAATATGCCATTCGCCTCGAAATCGTTTCTTTTGTTGGTAGTAAGGGATAAAGCAGCGCTCCAGAACGTCACTGCTGATGATCCGCTGACACTGACAGCGGATATTTTCCTCGGTGCCTGTCCGCACCTGCATAACATACCACATAGGATCTTTTTACCTCCATTTAGGGTATGCTTCGCCATTTCGCCATGTTTCATGCGAATTTATAGTTTTAGAATATGTCCATCCATACCCTTAAACGCGGCAAAGCGACGATTTAAAGACAATAGATTTACTTACTTAGATTTCCTGTCTATTCTGTTACAGTATATATAATCCGACAGAAATTTGCAATAGATTTGAAATAATTCATCAAAATTATATAAGATTGATGAGGGAAATACAATTTTTTTGTATTATTTTTCATCTGGATCCGGTCTGTACGCTTCCAGTTTTCCCAGACTGGATGCCTTTGCCAGAAGTTCTTCCAGCTTTTTATTGCCTGTTCCGATGGGCACTCCGGCGTTAATGACCTTTTCACAGGAATCTGCCAGCTCCATCACCTCTGCCAAAGCCTGGCTGCTCACCGGTTCGAAAGGTTTCTCTGTTACCGTGCGTACTGCCAGAAGCCGTGCAAGCTGATAGTCGATGTCATTGGTATAAAGGATCCCTGCTGCGAAGGGAATGTTCTTTTTCTGAAGTTCCCTGTAGACCGGAATTCCTGTTCCACCGGAGGATATCACCAGAACCCGTGGCTTGCCTTCCGGTCTGGGAAGTTCCAGGCTTCCGAATACAGGGTCGAAATATCCGTTGTCGATCCCGTAGAGATCACGGATGACGTCTTCTTTGAAAATGGTCTCCGGCTTTCCATAATGTGCAATGCGATCTCCCTTCACGCAAATGATCTTGTCTGCCACTTTCTCTGCCAGATCGATCTCATGAAGGGACATGATCACAGTGATGCCTTTTCTCTTCGCCATATCCCTGAGTATGGAAAGCAGTTCCAGTTTATAACGTACATCCAGGAATGAGGTCGGCTCATCCAGAATAATGATCTCCGGTTCCTGACAGATGGCACGGGCCAGAAGAACTCTCTGTCGCTGTCCGTCACTGATGGCATTGAAATCCCTGTCTCCCAATTCCTGGGCATGGACAGCTTCCATGGCTTCATCTACTTTCTGCTCGTCTTCCCTGCTTAAGATTCCCAGCTTGCCGGTATAGGGGTAACGTCCGGTAGCTACAATATCATGGCAGGTCATAAGCTCCGGTTTCATACGTTCGGTAAGAACTACCGCCATTTTCGTAGAAAGATCACGGAAAGACAGTTTGGTCAGATTTTCTTCTGCAATAGTCACATTTCCGGAAATGATCTTTAACTGGCGGGTGATACTTTTCAGGATGGTGGATTTCCCTGCGCCATTTGGGCCGATCAGGGTTACGATCTCTCCTTTTTCAATGCCGATGCAGATATCATGGATCAGTGCTTTGCCATTATAGCCTACCGCCAGATTGTCCATATTTATATATTGTTCTGCCATATCACTGTCTTCCTTTCTGACGTTTCAGCATCATCGCGATCACCACCGGTGCACCGAAGATGGAAGTCACTGTACTGATATTCAGTTCCAGCGGTGCGAAAGCGGTACGTGCGATCAGGTCACTGAGCATACAGAATACTGCTCCCCCAAGGAAAGTTCCAGGTATGACTACCAGTGGCCTGGAAGTGTTCAGCGCCTGCTTTACCAGGTGAGGCACTGCGATTCCCACGAAGGAGATCGGTCCTGCAAATGCTGTGACAGTCGCAGAAAGAATACTGGACAGCAGGATCAGTGTCACACGGAATACTTTGATATTTACACCCATGCTCTGTGCATAGGCTTCTCCCAGCTGATATGCTCCGATAGGTTTGGAAAGCAAAAAGGTCAAAATCACTGCTACAGCGATGATCACGGATGCAACTCTTACATTGCTCCAGCTCATACCGGAGAAACTTCCCTGTGACCATCCGTGAAGATTGATAATATCTGAATCCTCCGCGAAAGTGATCACAAAATCCGTGATCGCAGAACAGATATATCCGATCATCGTACCTGCGATCAGCAGAGTGGCCATATGTTTGATCCGTCTGGATACCAGGAGAATAAATCCTGTAGCGATAAGGGATCCGATAAAAGCAGCGATTACCAGTGTATAGGAAGAAACTTTGTTAAATTTCTCCAGGAAGTAGATCATCGCCAGGGCTACTACCATCTTCGCGCCAGATGAAATACCCAGCAGATAAGGACCTGCAATAGGATTTTCGAAAAATGTCTGCAGCAGAAATCCTGAGAGGGAAAGTGCCCCTCCCAGGATCGCTGCCATGAGCAGACGTGGCATTCGGATCTTCCAGATAATATTATATTCTGTCTGTGCACCATCCCGCAGGAAAATAATCCTCAGAATACGTGAAACCGGAATATTCGTAGTACCTGTATTAATGTTCAGCACCAGGATGGCAAAAAGTGCTGCTGCCAGTGCCGCAAAAACTGCTGCATAACGTGAACGCCTCCGGAAATTCTCCATATGGAAGGTTCCGGTGCTTCCACCTGTTTGTTGTTTCGTCATAATTTCTCCTGTACTTAGTCGATTTTTGTCATAAAGGTCATCTGGCTTTCATCTCCGCCAGTCAGCATAAGATGCAGGTCTGTGATCATATTTCCTACAATGTCTGTAGCCTGATAGAGATATTTGCCCGCACACCATACATTTCCTTCTTTGACAGCCTTGAAGTCTGCGAAAAGTTCGCTCTTCTGCAGCAGCTCATCTACACTGTTGATAGGGTCATCGATAGTTCCGTTATACACCAGATAATCTGCATCAATAGCCTGGGTGTAGAATTCTTCCATTGTCATAGGAATGGAGGAACGTTTCAGTTCTTCATCCGAACTTACCTTGGTCGGAACATAACGTCCACCTGCGATCTCGATCATCTTCGGTACATAATCATCTGGTTTTCTCACTACTACAGAACCGTCAGAACTCATATAGAAAAAGGCAACTGTTTTCTCTGTATTCTTGAAATCCTTCAGCTGTGTAATGATCTTCGCCTGTTCGTCAAAGAATTTCTGCGCTTCCTCTCTCTTATCTACCATCTCTGCATAAACCTTGATCCATTCCGTTCTTCCGAGAGGATGTGTTTCATAACTGGAACGGTCTGTAAATACAGGGATCCCCATCTGTTCGATCATATCCTGCACCTTCGGAGTGTGGAGGATCATGGTTGATTCAATCGCCAGGTTACATTCAGAATTTACCAGAAGTTCATAATCCGGTTCACTGTACTTTCCTGCGAATACGATATCTCCGTTTTCCATCGCCTGTTTGGCTGTGTCTACATACCAGCCGGATTCCTGAAGAGAGGAAAATTTAATGTGATCCAGGGCATCCAGAGCGGAAAACAGCGCCATGGAGGAAGTAGCTGCCAGGTAAATCTTGTCCAACGGTTTCTGCAGGACTACAATGTTTTCATCCAATCCCTCCGGAGCAGTCTTTCCTTCCGGAACCAGAAGGAACTGTCCGCTGCCCGGTACATCGATCAATGTATAATCATCATTGTAATAATAAATATGGAAACATTCTGCAAACTGATTTTCCATTTCTGACTGAAATTCCAGTCCCTCGATCTTCGGAGCAGAGGATTCATCTTCTGCTTTTACGCTGTATGTATAGCCGAAAATTGCTGCCAGAAACATACAGGCTGCCAGAAGAGGGATAAACAGCATATGTAATTTTTTTTCTCTCATGATCTTCTCCTTGTATTATTCTTTGTCATGTGCTTTTACTGCGGATTCATAGAGCTTGGCTGCTTCTTTTTCGCATCCGAAAAGTGCGCCGTATACTTTGCTCCATTCATATTTCGCAAGGGTGTCTTCTTCATCTTTTGAGCGGTCAATGATCACCGGGATCTTAAGGATCGCAAATTTACCTGCCAGCTCTGTCATAGCTGTCTCATCAGAATCTGCTGAAGTCTGATCCGTTTTCTCCTCCTTTAAAATATCGGACGGGATCACTGCCAGATTGCACTTTGCTTTCAGCAGAGACTTCAGATCCACTTTATCATAAGTTCCGGCAGAAATGATGTCTCCCTTTTCCAGTGATTTCTTGATATTATCTACTTTACAGTCATCTTTGGCCGCAGAAACAGCTGCTACATTTTTATCTGCACTGATCTTATCGATCATTTCCAGTGCTATGTCGGATGCTATATAGGATTTATCCACCGGAAGCTGGACTACGATAATGGACTTGTCGATTCCTGCAGGGATCTGATCCTTTTTGTCCTCCGGTACCAGGAGATACTGGATTGTATCATTCTTATACAGTTTCGCATAATCCTGTTCTGTGGCAGAGCTTCCTTCCTCTCCCTCTTCAGAACCGGAACCACTGGAAGTTTTCGCAGTGTCCGCTGCTGTCTCTGTCTGAGTTTCTGTCTCTGCTGCAGTATCCGCTGTGCTGTCTGTACCTGCTTTCTTGTCTGCATTCTCTTTCACAGTAATTTCCAGGACTGTCATATCATTATTATAATAATGAAGTTTAAACAATTTAGAATGCTCCAGTTTCAGAGAACTCTGGTATTCCAGACCTGTGATCTTCGGTGCATTCTCATCCATGTATACAGTACCTGCATCTGTTTCGGCTTCTTCCCCTTTTTTTACTTTCTTGGAACTGTCTGTGCCAGCTGCTGATTTCGCACTGACAGAAGAAGTACTGCCGCTGCCTGAGCTGCTGTCCGGAATATCCATGCCGAAATAGAGAGTATATTCGATCTCATATGGTTTGGACATGGCTGTGGTGCAGCCTACTACTTTATTGTTGGCATTTAACTGTACAGGGATCTTGAAGGTTGTGTAATCACTTCCCTGTTCTACCGGATCATACTGATTTCCGCTTGCCTTCAGATAAATCCATTTACTGCTGTTGAATGTAACATATGCCCATGCCTGTCCGCTTTCTACACTGATCTTGTCACAGGTAATATTCAAACCATGAGTTCCTGTTCCACCTTCCCATGAGAAAGAGAAATCTCCGGAACCGTATTCGCCGTCCTTTAATCCTCCTGCTGAAGAATCTACCTGGCTGGTCTGGCCGTCTGTCTTCGAGGAATAATTATTGTTTCCACCTGAGGTATTACCGCCAGGGTTGCTTCCGCCTCCGGAATTGCTTCCACCGTCTGAAGACGGAGTTGGAGTCGGACTTGGCGTCGGGGTCTTAGCCGGAGCCCGGGTTGGAGTCGGGGTAGGGGTTGCATTTCCTGAATTTCCGGTATCTGCCGTAAATTTCAGAGTATGATCATACCACATCTTATCTTTCTCACCGGCTTCATAATAACGGTGGGAACGTGCTGCCAGTTTAATGTCTTTATTCAAACCTGACAGCGGTACTTCATAGGTATACTGGCCATTTTTATTCACTTTATATGGGATCAGTTTACTGTCACTTGCTTTCAGGGCTGCTTCCTTTGTTCCCAAAAACAGCTTGTCATATCCTGTGCCACTTAATGTGATCGTAGCTGCGATCTTTCCCTTTTTGACTTTGATCTTACAGTCAATGATCTTAAACATAGTGGCTGTACCGGATATATGCTCTACAGATCCTGTATAAGTTCCGTCTTTCGGTACAGTAGTGGACGGCTTCTGAGTAGGCTTCGGTGCAGGAGTCGCTGTTGGCTTGGGCGTTGGAGTTGGCGTTTTTACAGGTACCGGGGTAGCTGTTGGACCCGGCGTCGGTGTAATGGAAGGATTTACAAAGCCTTCCTTGGCAATATGTATGGTATAAGTGATATCATGGGGTTCTTCCATGGCAATGGTGGTGCCAGTGATATCCATATCCGTATTTACCTTCACAGGAATCTCGAAGTAAGAGCCACCTTCATTGCTGGTCGGCTGATATTCTACACCGCCTACGATCATGCGGGTAAATTTGGTGCTGCTGAATTTAATGGTTGCATAAAGCATTCCATCCCGTACGATAATATTCTCGCAGGTGATCTTCGTCTTTCCTGTTCCTCCTGTAAAGGAAAAATCATCTGCCTGATAGGTTCCATCTGTCATCGTCTGGGAAGCTGCTGATACCGGAGATCCTGCTGGATCTTCAGATTCTTCTGTATCCTGAGTTTCTTCTGCATCTTCAGAGTCTTCCTCCAGGCCGTCAATCCTGTAAAAATCTTCATCTGCCTCGTCACTGTCTTCTTCCAGACCATCGATCTTCCACATGGAATCCTCCAGGGAATCACTGTGTGATGGGGAAAGTGTTCCGTTTTCATCATCTACGGTACTGCCGTCTGCTTCATCATCTGAGGAAGTATCTTCTGTGTCTGCTGTGTCCTCTGCATCCTGCGCGTCGTTGTCCGCTGTATTCTCTGTATCATCGTCTGCATCATCCCCGGTTTCCTGCTCTGCCTCTTCAGGAAGCTGCAGATAAAGATCTTCTGCATCATACCATTCGCCGGTATCTGTGCTGCATGGAACATAGGCTGCCTTTTTTCCCAGATCTGCAGGATCAATGTAGAAACGGTAATGATAATTTCCTTCTTCATCCTGCACGCCTTCGATCACCGGATCCTTTTCCTCATCTGTACGGCTGCCGATATAAAGTTTATTGTATTCTGTGTTTGCTGATACAACATCGATCAGAACAGAATCTCCGTCCCAGACTGCCGTTTTTGACAGGATCTGCAGGAATTCTTCATTCAGCTGTATCTCCTGTTCTGTATCTTCTGTGCTTTCCGTCTGTGTAGTTTCCTCTGCACTTTGTTCTTCTTCCTGTGCATGTCTGTCATTTTCTCCGTGCACCTCGGTTTCCGCCGCGGATACTGGATACGGAACTGTGGGCGCTGCGGTCATTGTCACTGCGAGCAAAGTGGCAAGAAATTTTTTCGCCTGCATACTTTTTCTCTCCTTTTTTATAATTAAGATTACAATATAGGACTGTACTTTCTCAAAAGTATACTTTCTCACAAAAAAGTCTACTCCCTTTTAGATGAGTAGACTTTTTTCGCACAAATAAAACATCTCTTTCCTGACGACCGGATGTTTCGTTTTTGTGAATTTCTGCTTTCATCGGAAGCGATTCACTGATCCTTCAGCAGGTTTCCTGACTTGCAAATTAACTGCCTGACCATGCCTTCTCACATCTTATGCAATGGCTGTTATGGTCATCTCTTATGCTTACAGTGACCGGATCGTTCAGGACTTACACCTGATTCCCTTTTACCCAGAAATACTGGCACTGAAGTTCCTATATTTCTTCCCATTATAGCAAATATCACTGTACTGTGCAAGCATTCCACTATAATCTCTTCATAATAAACATAGTGCAGAATGGTTTTCATGATCCACATATATTTGGCATATTCATGCCAAAACACCTCGCGGGATAGTGGTGCGTGAACAGTAACTAGTATACAGCATATATACTATTATTTTCTTATATTTTGTTGTTTTTTGACAATTTTAGTGCTATCATGAGAATTGGATTGTATGAATTTCTGCGGAACAGTCCCATCCACAGACACATGCGGAAACGTGTCTGAATATATCATTAGGCAAGGAGAATATATATGAAGCAAAGAAGAAAAATCCTGCTTGCACTGCTGCTCAGCGCATCAGTCGCAGCCACACCAATTGCTTCTGCAGTTCCGGCTTTTGCGGAGGATCCGGACTTTACAGCAAGCGCAGAATTTACAGATACACCAGAAGAGGAGACTTCTGTTACAGAAGATTTGGATTCAGCAAATGCATTCAATGCGGGTGAGGTAGAATACACCGCAGCAGATGAAGCATCTGCACAGGCTGATACAGAAACCAGAACACACTCTATTAAAGTTTCTGTAATCAACAGTAAAGGAGAAGTTTCCGGCATGTACGCAATGGACAATGCCGTTGTTACCAGACAGGATGACGGAACCTATCTGGTAAGAATGCATCAGACAAACGTAAACAGAAACTATATGGCACTGACAAATGATACAACCGCAGCTACCAACCACGAAGTAGACTGGTATGTTGCAGGCGGCGCCGATGGTTACTGGTATACCATTCCTGTGGCAAATCTGAATGATCCTGTACATGCCTGCTTCAGTTACACCAAAAATGTAAATGCAGGCAAGAAATGGGGCAATCCACAGACTATCACTTTCGATGTTTCTTCTATGGCCGAAACAACAGAATCTGATGCCGTTGCCTCTGATATACATAAACTTCCAAACCCTAACGGACCTGCAGATTATACAGCTGTAGATGCTGCTTTAGCTAAAGTTCCGGCAGATCTTTCCATCTATACAGATGAAACCGCTGCTGCTGTTACCGCTGCTGTAAATGCAGTCAAAAGAGACTGCACCTTATCTCAGCAGGCAGACGTAGATAAAATGGCAGCTGATATCAACGCCGCTGTTGAAGCTTTAGTTGAAAAGGGTGTCCTTGAAGTTTCCAATCAGACTCTTATGTTCAATGTCGAAAAAGCAATCTTAAGAAAAGATGAAAGCGGAAGTAAACTGATCATAACTCTTCACGGCCAGGGATATCACTATCTTTACAAAGGAACCTATGAACAGGCTGTTGCCAATGGCGATAAGAGAGAGAACTGGATTGCAGGAGAACAGGTTAACGGTCTGTGGCAGTTCACAATTCCTGTTTCCGAGGGCGAAGACTACATTCCTGTTGTAGCCATCTCCAACAGTTATCTGACCAAATATGAGCAGGGAAAGAACACTCTGGAAAGAGCTTTCTATCCTCGTCAGTTAAAAATTAATGAAGCTGAAATGTCTTTAACCAGTGGCGATTACGATCATGTGAAAGATCTCACCGTTTCAAACAGTGTGAAAATGTTCAAGGTAAACGCTGCATCCCTGCATACCATCGGCGGTCCAAATTCCAATAACTATCAGGAAATTCTGCATCTGACTATGGGCAGTGACAGTTTTGACAAAATTTTCATCGGTTCTGCTGATGATGCCGCAAAAGCTGAAACAACCACGGCCATTACCGACAGAAAAGCCGACCTTGTTGTAAAAGCAAATACCATGGGCGGAGGAACCATTACAGATTACCTTGACAAAGAAGTTATCTTGTCTTTCCATTCTGTAAAAAATGACTCCTGGTACGAACGTGTATTCAATATCAGCAACGGAAATAATACTCTCACGATCACACCTGTACCGGTTCCTGCTACAGAAATTATTTTAGATACATCCAGCCAAACACTGGATACAGGTAAATCTTTCAAATTAACAGCCACTGTCACACCTTCCGATACAACAGATAACGTAGTATGGACTTCCAGCAATAGTAAAGTTGCCACTGTATCAGAAAATGGTACTGTAACAGCTGTTAAAGAAGGTACAGCAGTAATCACTGCAAAGGCTGGCAATGTAGAAGCCACATGTACCGTTACCGTTAAGAAAGCAGTTGTAAAAGTAACAAAAGTTGCTGTTTCAGCTACTCCTTCCCGCAATGTAGCAGCAGGCAGGAAAGTACAGCTGAAAGCCACTGTAACTCCTTCCAAGGCTACCAACAAGGCTGTAACATGGAAGTCCAGCAATACCAAATATGCTACTGTTGACTCCAAGGGTCTTGTAACCTTCAAAAAGAACGCAGGAGGCAAGACTGTAACTATCACTGCTACTGCCAAAGACGGAAGCAAGAAGTACGGAAAAGTAACTCTTACCTGCATGAAGGGTTCTGTAAAGAGAATCAAACTTTCCGGAACTACTACCATCAAAGCCGGCAAGAGCACAACATTAAAAGCTAAAGTTTCCACTCAGAATGGAAAAGCAAACACCAAACTTACCTGGACATCCAGCAATACAAAGATTGCCACTGTTAATTCCAAGGGTAAAGTAACAGCTGTCAAAGGTAAAAAAGGCACTGTAAAAATCACAGCCAAAGCTACTGACGGTTCCAGGAAAACTGCAACCATTACCATCAAAGTAAAATAAGCAGTATAACCTAAAACAACCTGCCGGAAAACCGGCAGGTTGTTTTTATTATACTGCTTTATTATTTCGCATCTTTCTTCTCTGCTTCCTTCAGAGTGGAAGAATCAAAGTTTAAGGTATAGTCAATTGCATGAGGCTGACTCATAGCTGTAGTATCTGCTGTTACTTCCATCTCTGTATCGAACTCTGCAATCGGAATTTCAAATGTGGAATTGCCGTCTTTATTTACAGGTAAATACTTCTCATCATTGACCAGCATATAGTCATAATATGGGCTGCTCCATACGATGGTTGCAGTAGCTTCATCTCCTTTGATCTCAATAGCTGCCGGAGAGTCTACAGTTGCTCTGCCTGTTCCACCTGTAAGTGTTACTTCTGCAGTATAACTTCCGTCCTCTACCCCAAGATCTGCGATTTTTTTGCCTTCTGTTTTTTCTGTATCTTTCTCTGCATCATCGGAAACCTCTGCGTCTTCTTCCTTCACAGGATTCTTAACGCTTACTTTATGATCATACCATTTGCCCTTTGTTCCGACCAGGGCTACCTGGAATTCTTCGTCAATAGCAGGTACCGGAATATCAAAGCCATATACCTCTTCAGACATCCCATCGCTGTATGTCACTTTGTCAGAAGTTGGTTCCAATAATTCTGCGCCCTCTTTCTGTGCATCTTCAGCAGTTCCTGCAAAAAGATTTACAATTTTTTTGGATGCCAGTGATACATGGATTGTCATTTTTCCATCCTTTACAGTCAGGGTTCCTTTACCATCCATTGCTTCATTTACGTGGAACATACTGCTGTCTGTATCAAACTCAGCTGTATAGGCGCCATCTTCCAGAGTCTGGGATTTCGCTGCATCTTCTGATTTTGCTTCTCCATCCTCAGCTTCTTCTGTGGTCTCCTCTGTCGTTGTTTTCTCTGTGTCATCTGTTTTCGCCATAACAGGAGTTGTACTTACAAGTGCTGCAGACAGTGCAAGCATTGACATCATCATGGCAACGGAACGTTTTTTCATAATAGATTCTCCTTTTTTCTGAAAATATATCTGCCCGGAGACTTATAAAAGTATCCGGGCAGTCTGAAATTCTGATTAACTGAAAAATTATTCAGCGTCTGTTGTTTCTTCTGCAGCATCATCTGTTGTAGTATCATCAGCTGCAGCGTCATCTGTAGATTCTGCCTCTGCATCGTCTGTTGTCTCTTCATCAGATGTTCCAATGGAATCGATAGCTGCCTGTGTATGTTCTACATAGAGATCTTCTACTGCTTCGATTCTTCCAAGTCCTTCGATCTGGCATTCAACACTGTCAAATGCTCCAGATGCTTCGAACTGGCTCTTCCAGGAATCATCATCATCGCCTGCCATATCGTTGTTAGCGTGGTCACCGGCAACAACCATCAGAGGACGAAGGATTACATTCTTGAATCCTGCATCTTTTACTTTCGCGATAACCTCTTCGCAGGCTGTATCTTCCGGCTTACCTTCTACAGTACCAATGAAAGCGTTTGTAAGTCCAAGGTCTTCCATCTGTGTCTGCATCTGATCATATGTTACGTTAGCTGTATGAGATGTACCATGTCCCATGAATACAAATGCTGTACCAGCATCTGCTGCAGCCTGCATATCATCAAATCCTGCTGTCTTGCAAGCTTCATCTGTGATAGCCTGAGCAACTGCTTTCTTGTCATCGTTGATAACAGTAGCGTCATCGCCAACTTCACCAAGCATCGGCTCTGAGATTGCTATAGATTCAAATTTATCTTTGTATCCGTTAACAGCATCTACCATCTCATCATATTCAGCACCATGCATCAGATGTGTAGGCTGTACAACCAGGTTCTTGACACCGTTATCTACTGCACGGTCAAGTGCCTGCTGCATATTATCGATTACTTCATCATCTCTTGCTTCTACATGATTAATGATGATCTGTGCTGTAAATGCACGTCTTACAGACCAATCCGGAAATGCTTCTGCAAGTTTGTCTTCGATTCCTTTGATATCCTCTGCACGGCTGTCATTGAAGGATGTACCGAAGCTTACTACAAGAAGTTCGTTCTCACCGATCTCATCCTGATTACGTGGATCATCTTTGGAAGCATCACCTGTATCACGTCCAAAATATTCAGGGCTTGCTTCTTCACCTTCAACCAGTTCCTTCTGAGCATCTGTCAGTTTATCCCATGCTTCTTTTGCAGCCTTGCAGTCCTCGTCAGTTGTATCATTTCTTTCCTGAACATAGATCTTGTCGATCAGGGCTGCTACTTCGTCTGCTGCTTTCTGGTCATCATCAGAAGCTTCTTCTGTGTCTGCTGCGTCAGCGTCATCTGCTGTATCTTCTGCATCTGTATCTTCTGCATCTGTATCTTCTGCATCTGTATCTTCTGCAGCTGCATCATCTGTTGTATCAGCATCGTCTGCTGATTCCTCTGTAGCTGTATCATCAGAAGCGTAAGCTACTGCACCTGTTGCTGCTGTCATGGAACAGGTCATGGACACTGCCAGTAATAAAGCTAACATGGATTTTCTTTTCATTTCTTTTTCCTCTTTTAATCTATATTTCCGGACTAATGTATGCAAAAAAGCAGCCACATCTTCTGCGACTGCTATTTTCCCATATAATACACGGTACCACCTGAATGTGGTTTTAAAAGAGCTATGTATCGGTATGAGAATATAGGTACTGTAAACCGCAGACCTGAAATTCCACATTAAGGCAGTTCTCCTGACTTCGTTCATCGCTGCATTCCCTTCCCGGTTCCCCAGTGGTTTCTGAATATAGCTCCCATACACAGTGACGGTATCGTTCCGGATTCACACCGGATTCTCTTTTGTGCATCATTATTACAATGCGACCTTAACGTTATAACCATTGCACATATTCAATTCGGATATTATCTTTTTATCACAAAAATGGTCATATGTCAAGTCTGTATGCAGTTACCTTTTTACCTTCTTGCAAGTTCTTTTACAATTTCATCCCAGGTGACACCTTTTTCAGCCATCAGTACCATCATATGATAAAGGAAATCTGAAATCTCATATTTCACTTCTTCTTTGTCCGGATTTTTCGCTGCAATGACGATCTCCGTACATTCTTCTCCTACTTTCTTCAGGATCTTGTCCAGTCCTTTGTCGAAAAGGTAATTGGTATAAGAACCCTCTTTCGGATTCTCTTTTCTGTCCATGATCACATCGTAGACATCCTGGAATACACGCAGAGGATTGGTATCATCATATTCTTTTTTTACCAGAGTCTTGAAGAAACAGGTGCGGTTTCCTGTATGGCAGGCTGCACCGATCTGGGATACCTTGGCCAGAATCGTGTCATTGTCACAGTCCAGGGTCAGGGATTTCACATACTGCAGATGACCGGAGGTAAGTCCTTTGGTCCACAGTTCATTGCGGCTTCTGCTCCAGTAGGTCATCTTGCCGCTTTTTAAAGTAGTTTCAAATGCTTCTTCATTCATATATGCCAGCATCAGAACTTCATCCGTCTTATAATCCTGTACGATCACCGGAACCATTCCGTCGCTGTTCAGTTTGAAATCAGACCAGGCAATACTGCTCTCGAAGGTCTGTACCGGTATTCCCTGTTCTCTCAGAAGTGCCTTAAATTCCACCAGCGCAGTATCCAGATTGCTGACATATGCGCCGCTTAAACCGCCTACAGCACCTGTCTGCAACAGTTTTACGAGTTCTGCCTCCTTGCTCTCATCTGTGTGAAGAACGATGGGTATGGAAGACAGCTGTGCAATGGAATCCTGTACTGTGTCCAGTGCCAGAACGCCCTGGGCATAAGTTTCGATCAGCTCTTTATGTGCTGCAAATTCTTCTGCTGCTGAAATGCTGACCATCATTTTCTCTTTTCCGAAACGCAGGGAAACTTCTTCCAGCAAATCGATATTGCTCTGTTTGGAGAAGTTCAGCACAACTTTCCCACAGCCTGCATAGATCAGTTTCTTTACATCTTCTGCCCGTTTGATATTGCCGGCTCCGATCACCGGGATCTCGGAGGCATAACAGATATCCCTGATCCTGCCAATCGCAGCATCATGCTCCCGGTCTCCCACAGAAAAGTCAAATACCAGAAGTTCATCTGCCCCGTTATCACTGTAAAAACGTGCCAGCTTCTCCACATCACCGTCGCCAAAGAGATTTCTCTGTCCGAATCCTGTCACTGCTTTTTCAGACTGAAGATACAGACAGGGAATCATTAATTTTTTCATAGGTATGTTTCTCCTTCTTTATATATCAGATATCTGTTGTATCTGATGCAGACTCATGCCAGACTTCCCTTGGTGGAAAGCACATCCGTGATCCTCGGGTCAAAAGATGTGGCTGCATCCAGCGCCTTGGCGAAGCTTTTGAACATAGCTTCTGCCATATGATGATTGTTACCGCCGCTTAACACTTTTATATGAAGATTCATTCCGCAGGAATAGGAAACTGCATAGAAAAATTCTTTCACCATCTCTGCGGACATATCTCCGATCCTGTCTGTGGTAAATTCTGCATCCCAGACAAAATATGGTCTTCCTGACAGGTCAATGGCACATAACACCAGGCATTCATCCATAGGAAGAATGCAGCTTCCGTATCTTTTGATACCTTTTTTATCTCCGATGGCTTCTTTCAGGGCTGTTCCCAGAACAATTCCCGTATCTTCGATAGTGTGATGATCATCCACCTTCAGATCCCCGTGTACTCTCACACTGAGGTCGAAGAGTCCATGTCTGGTAAATCCATCCAGCATGTGGTTAAAAAATCCCACACCCGTCTCGATATCTGAATATCCGGTTCCATCCAGATTGATCTTTAATTTGATCTCTGTTTCTTTTGTATTTCTTTCCACTGATGCTTCTCTGGCCATGGTTCTTATTTCTCCTCTTTATCTTCGTCTTCGAAACGTACTGCAATGGAATTGGCATGTGCAGTCAGCTGCTCGGATGTGGCAAACTGAATGATATCTTTGTGAATATCACGGAGTGCCGCCCTGGAATAATAAACAATACTTGATTTCTTAATAAAGTCATCTACAGAAAGAGCAGAGAAGAATTTGGCTGTTCCATTAGTAGGAAGTACGTGGTTCGGACCTGCGAAATAATCGCCCAGCGGTTCAGAGCTGTATTCTCCGATAAAGATGGCTCCTGCGTTCTTCACTTTCATCATGTCCTCGAACGGATTGGCTGTTACGATCTCCATATGTTCCGGAGCAATCTCATTGGCAGCTTCGATGGCTTCCTCCATATCTTCTGCAATCAGGATGTAGCCGAAATTATCCAGTGATTTCTGGATGATCTCTTTTCTGGAAAGTACTTCCACAAAACCCTTCACTTCTTCGTCTACTTTATCTGCGAATTCTCTGCTGGTAGTGATCAGGATCGCACAGGCAAGTTCATCATGTTCTGCCTGGGAAAGAAGGTCTGCAGCTACGAAATGTGGATTAGCTGTCTCATCTGCCAGCACCAGGATCTCACTTGGGCCTGCAATAGAATCGATGCTTACATATCCGTAAACTGCTTTCTTGGCAAGTGCCACGAAAATATTTCCCGGTCCTACGATCTTATCTACTTTCGGGATGCTTTCTGTTCCGAAGGCAAGCGCTCCAATGGCCTGTGCTCCGCCCACTTTATAGATTTCATCTGCTCCTGCTTCCTTCGCAGCTACCAGTGTGGATGCGCAAATCTTGCCGTCCTTTCCAGGAGGTGTGGTCATTACGATGTTCGGTACTCCTGCTACTTTTGCAGGTACGATATTCATTAATACAGAGGATGGATACACAGCCTTTCCCCCTGGTACATAAACACCTACACGGTTTAATGGTGTCACTTTCTGTCCAAGCATGGTTCCGTTTGTCTCACTGGTGAACCAGCTGTTCTGGATCTGTTTCTCGTGGTATTTACGGATGTTTACCAGTGCCTTGCGGATCACTTCCAGAAGTGCCGGATCAATCTTGTCATAGGCTTCCTGGATCTCAGCTTCTGTAACACGGATGTTCTCTTTGTTTACCTCTGCTTTGTCAAATTCCTTTGTGTATGCAAAGAGGGCTGCATCTCCCTCGCTTTTCACCTTTGCCAGGATATCTGCTACTGTGGATTCGAATTTACCATAATTATTAGGGCTTCTTTTCAGAAGGCTCTCCAGAATATCTTTTGTTGACTCTTTTGTTAATGTTACCTTACGCATTTTAAATTCCCTCCTGCAGAACTTTTCTTAAGTCATCGATAAGCTTGCGGATCCTCTCGTTCTCCATCTTCATGCTTACCTGATTTACTACCATACGTGCGGACAGCGGGCAAACCTCTTCCAGGACACTCAGGCCGTTTTCACGAAGTGTGCTGCCTGTCTCCACAATATCCACGATCACTTCGGACAGCCCTACGATAGGTGCCAGTTCGATAGATCCGTTTAATTTAATAATATCTACAGTCTGATGCTTTCTGTTGTAGAAATAATCCTTCGCAATATTCGGGTATTTCGTAGCTACACGGATAAGCTGGTTATTCTCCAGAACTTCTCTGGCACTTTCCGGTCCGCATACGCACATCTTACATTTGCCGAAACCCAGGTCCATTACCTCATAAAGCTTACGGCCTTCTTCCAGAATGGTATCTTTTCCAACGATTCCGATATCAGCTGCTCCGTATTCTACATAAGTAGGAACATCCGGACCTTTTGAAAGGAAAAATTTCATCTTTAATTCTTCATTTACGAAAATGAGCTTACGGGAATCCTTGTCTTTCATCTCTTCGCAGGTGATTCCGGCTCTCTCGAACATCTCCATTGTCTTGTTTGCAAGTCTGCCTTTTGTCAGTGCAAATGTCAGGTATCTCATGGCTTATCTGACCTCCTTCTTCAAACGTAATGAAACACTGTGTCCCTGGGCACGGAGTTTTCTTGCCTTCTCAATAGCCTCTGCACGTTCCTGAGCTTCATAAAGGATCACTTCCGGTTTCTCATCTTTCTCAGAGAGCAGTTTCTGGCTGGACAGCGCAAGAAGAAGGTTATCCACTTCAATGGCAAAACCGATGGAAGCCGCCGGTTTCCCGAAGTGTTTCATCAGGCCATTATAGCGTCCGCCTTTGATCATAGGCTCGCCTGTACCATAAGTATATGCCTGGAAAATGATTCCTGTGTAATACTGATATTTACTCAGCATGCCGAAATCAAAAGAAACATATTTCTCATATCCATAGATCTTCAGGATCTCATAAATCTCTTCCAGTCTGGCAACTGCTTCCAGTGCACGTGCATTGTTGGTAAGGCTTCTGGCCTTCTTTAATACATCTGCGGATCCAAACATCTGCGGGATCTCCACGAAAGCCCTGGCAATTCCTTCTTTTAATTTCTGCTCTTCCACAAATTCCTCTACACCGAAGGAATTCTTCTGGGAGATCAGGGTACGGAGTCTCTCTTCTGCTTCTGTATCAAGTTCAGCTTCTTTTAACAGGGATTTGAAATAATCCACCTGTCCTACACTGACCTGGAACTCTGTCAGTCCTGCTGCCAGAAGACACTCCACAGTCATGGCCAGAAGTTCTGCATCTGCATCTGCGGATTCATCTCCGATATGTTCTACGCCCATCTGAGTGGTTTCTTTCAGACGTCCTCTGTAACTGGAGTTATTGATAAAGGTATTTCCTGTATAGCACAGGCTCACCGGCTCTTCGTCCGGGTTAAAATAAGTGGCGCAGGCCCTGGAAACCGACGGGGTAAAGTCAGGTCTTAACACCAGCGTATTTCCCTCTCTGTCAAAAAATTTATACAGCTCCCTGGAAGGAATGGTTCCTACCTCACGGCTGAAAACCTCAAAATATTCAAAGGTCGGTGTCTCTATATCTTCATAGCCATACTGATGGAAAACACGATGGATCTTCTCCTGTACCTTCCGTTTCTGGCTGCATTCGCCATTGTAAATGTCCCTTACACCTTCAGGTGTATGAAAAATACGCTGCATTGTATAATCCTCCTCATCTGTGATACGAACTGCCAGCGGCAGTCTTTCCGGATATATGATCTTCCGTTGTGTGCTTTATCCCATTAACGTGCTACCATATTATCATACTGATACGGAAAACTAGATAAAATTATAAAGTGTATTTCCACAATTGTCAATCCCTGTGGCTTAAATCTTTCTGGATTCCTTCCAGATACGGAACTAAAAAGCCGCCTTTCCTGCCAAGATAGTACTCAGCTGTAAGTTCTTCTCTCCGGAAGCTTTTCCTGCCGCCCTGTTCCATCCGTTTCCAGAAAGTTATCAGTTCTCTCAGGGTAAGATAATAAAACAGATTCTCATGGCTGAAAAAAATAAGAAAAAATGCCACACCGCCCTGCTTCTCAAAGGCTTCCATAAATTCCACCTGATGGGAATGAATATTGGCCAGAGGAAAGGTATCCGTGCAGCATTCTTTTGCATCGAAGCATACAGGGATCCCCTGTACTGCTCCGATATAATCCACCGTACTCTTCTGTTCAAAATATGCCAGTGTGATGTGACGGTTATTTTTATCCATACGGACCGGTGTGATAGGTGTGGGAATTTTCTGGATCAGTGCCAGTCCTTTTTCCCTGTATTGTTCATTGGTCCGGTTTACCAGTTCCTCCAGAGTTGAACCTCTCAGGCCTCTGCTATTCCAGGTTGCCAAAATGTTTCCTCCTTTGCCCGTTTTTTACTGTTCTTTCTCTTTATAGTTGTTTAACAGTTTTATGGATGGATAATACCGCACAACAGCCTTTCCCACGATCTCGTCATAGGTTACGAAATTACTTGTTTTCCAGTAGCGGGAATCCCTGGAATGATTGCGGTTGTCACCCATTACGAAATAGCTGTCTTCCGGCACCTCATAGGGTCCGAAGTTTCCTCTGGGAACTTCAGCCACGAAACTGTCATCCAGGGGAGTTTCGGAATCATTGATATAGACTTTACCGTTTATGATCTGAACTTTTTCCCCGGGAAGCCCGATGATACGTTTGATAAACAGCTGACTTTCATCATCCGGATACTTAAAGATAATGATATCAAATCTCTGAGGATCTTTGAACTTTTTATTGATCTCATGTCCGAAAAGATCTATATTCAGGCCATAAGCAAGCCTGTAACCGAAGATGCGGTCGCCGGTCATAATGGTATTTTCCATAGACTCTGAGGGAATCTTTGCATTGATCAGCACAATATTGTTAATGAGTGTCACAACGATCACCACCAGTATGATCATCCTGGCGTAATCCCATATTTCTCTCCAGATTTTCATGATATGCCTCCTCCAGATGTTCTTCTGTGATAATATGATAAAACAGCTCCGGGACAGGTGCCGTGAATGTCTGCCCTGTCTGGGGAATGACAAGTTTATATGCATGAAGAAGCTGATATTTCACACCTTCACCTGTATACTGCCTGTTAAATTCCCTGTCTCCGTATTTCCCGTCTCCCAGCAGGGGATGTTCGATACTGCTTAAATGGGCACGGATCTGGTGGGTTCTTCCTGTGAGCAGCTCCACTTCAAGCAAAGTGACCCTGCCGTTATTTCCAAGAGGCCGGTAGCCTGTTTCTATAGCAAGGGAATCCGGTATTTTCTCCCGGCTTACTGTCACTTTGTTGGTTTTCTGATCCTTGTGCAGCCAGCCTTTGATATGGGATTTCTTTTCTATTTTGCCTTTTACCAGGCACAGATAATATTTATGAAGGGTGCGGTCGTGAAAAATTTCTGACAGAAACTGCAGGCCTGCCAGACTTTTGCCCGCGCATACCATGCCGCTGGTATTGCGGTCCAAACGGTTGCACACAGATGGACGGAATGTCTGCAGCTGTTCTTCTGTCAGATCACCTTTCTGCAGCAGATATCCGATGAGATATTCTACCAGAGATGGCGTTCCATCGTCCGCAGGCTGGGAAAGCATTCCTGCCGGTTTGTTGATCACCACTATATCCTTATCCTCATAAATAATATCCAGCTGACAGTAAGCCCTTTCCACCTGGGTATTTCCTGCAAACTTCCCGAAGGTTTCATCACTCAGGAACAGTTTAACGGCATCCCCCTTTTGAAGTTTCTCATTTCCTGTAGCTTTTTTTCCGTTCAGGGTAATGTTCTTTTTGCGGAGCATTTTGTAGAAAAAGCTCTTGGGTGCTTCACGAAGAAGCTTTGCCAGGTATTTGTCGAAGCGCTGTCCGGCTTCATTTTCTTCTATAATAAATTCTTTCATTCGTCACTGTGACTCCTGTCTGTTATGCGATGACTCTGTCATGATCTTATAAACAGATAGCCAGTATGGTCTGGCGGATCAGTTCATTTCTGGAAAGATTCGGGTATTTTTCATCCGGAGTGAATTTAATTCCTTCTTCCAGAGATTCCTTATGGGCATTCATGGAATCCAGACGCTCCAGAAACGGACGGAGATCTGTAAAGATTTTTACAGTTGCTTTATAACCGTTTTTGCGGATGATCTTCTGGGCATTTTCCTCCATAAAGGCTGCATTGATCTTCGGATCGCTGCTGTAGGCTGCTACTGTGTTTCCGCAGACTGCCACTGCATCAATGTAAGCACTTTTTTCATAAAAGGTCATATACATCTCATATGCCATGTCAAGTCTGTCCTGATGTTCCCGGATTTTCTTATATAATGTCTCATCCAGTGGTCTGCATTTCAGGATCATGATCAGGCTCACTGCGGATTTGCATGCCGGAAGACATCCTACCACTGCCACAACTGTCCAGATGGTCATTCTGGTCTTAAAATAGATCCAGGAAGTAAAAAAGATAAACAGCGGTACTGCAAACAATACTGCCGTGATGATCATGCGTCTTTTCTTCTCACTTTTAAAATATCCCCATTCTCCCTTGGGAATTCTCTTCTTTTTTGTCATCTGCGCCCTCCTTTAGGGTTCTTCTTGTGTACATTTCGAATGGTTTTCCTGTTCTGATTTCTTCGATCATTTCCGTTCTTTTTCTCCTGTTTCTCACGGATGGGACGGATCAGACATTTCGGCCCGTAACCTACCAGATCCATACGCCCTGCAAGCTTCAGCCCTTCCAGGACCAGTTCTCTGTTTTCAGGATTCTTGTACTGCATCAGTGCACGCTGGATGGCTTTTTCATGGGGATTTCTGGGCACATATACCTTTTCGCCTGTGAGGGGATGGATCCCTGTATAATACATACAGGTAGAAAGAGTGGATGGTGTAGGGTAAAAATCCTGCACCTGTTCCGGGGTAAATCCCAGATCTCTTACATATTCCGCCAGCTTCACAGCCTCTTTCATGGTACAGCCCGGATGGGAAGACATAAAGTAGGGCACTGCATACTGCTGCCTGCCTGTCCTTTTATTTGCCTTATCATACTCCCGCAGAAACTCTTCATAAACACTATGGCAGGGTTTCCCCATATATTTCAGTACCTGATCAGATACATGTTCCGGTGCCACACGGAGCTGGCCGCTGACATGATGTTCCACAAGTTCATTCAGAAATGTTTTGTCCCTGTCTGCCACCACATAGTCAAAGCGGACACCGGAGCGGATAAATACTTTCTTAACTCCCGGGATCTGGCGCAGTTTGCGAAGCAGTGTCACATAGTCTGAATGATCCACCTTCAGGTTCTTACATGGTTCCGGGAAAAGGCACTGTCTGTTCTTACATACTCCCTTGGTCAGCTGTTTCTGACAGGATGGCTGACGGAAATCAGCAGTAGGCCCGCCTACATCGTGAATGTATCCTTTAAATTCAGGATCCCTTGTCATACGCTCAGCCTCTTCGATCAGGGATTCATGGCTTCTGGTCTGCAGGATCCTTCCCTGATGAAATGTCAGGGCACAGAAATTACAACCTCCGAAGCATCCTCTGTTGCTCGTCAGGCTGAATTTAATCTCTTCCAGTGCCGGGATCCCGCCCTGTTTCTCATACATGGGATGAACTCTTTCTGTATAGGGAAGTGCATAGACATCATCCATTTCCTCCTGCGACAGCGGCAGTGCCGGAGGATTCTGTACCACATATCCCCTGCTTCCGTAAAATTCCGCCATTGGTCTGGCGCTGAACGGGTCCGTATTCTGGTATTGTATGGCAAAGCTGTCCGCGTAGGTCTTTTTGTCCTCTTTTACTTCTTCATAAGAAGGAAGAACAATGGGCTCATACACACGGTCCAGATCTTTACACTTGAAAACAGTTCCTGCGATATAGGTGATCTCTTCCACCGGAATCCCGCTCTCCAGGGATTCTGCTATCTCTATAATGGAATGTTCTCCCATTCCGTAGGAGATCAGGTCTGCTCCGGAATCGATCAGTATACTGTGTTTGACTTTATTCTCCCAGTAGTCATAATGTGCCATACGTCTGAGGCTTGCCTCAATACCGCCCAGAATGATGGGAGTATGTTTATAGGTCTGACGGATCAGGTTGCTGTATACAATAGCAGCCCTGTCCGGACGAAGTCCCATCTGCCCTCCCGGGGAATAGGAATCCTTCTGTCTGTGCTTCTTCGACACAGTGTAATGATTGACCATGGAATCCATATTTCCGGCTGTAACCAGAAATCCCAGCCTGGGTTCGCCGAATACCTGTATACTCTCTTTCTTTCTCCAGTCCGGCTGACTGATGATCCCCACTTTATATCCGCGGCTTTCCAACAGTCTGCTGATAATGGCCGCACCAAAGGAAGGATGGTCCACATAGGCATCCCCTGTCACGTAGACAAAGTCTGCCTGTTCCCATCCCCTCTCTTTCATTTCTTTTTTATTTACCGGTAAAAAATCCTGCATTTATATTTCCTCGTATGTAATTACTTATGAAAGGCTGTCATACATGGTGATATACAGCCTGCGCACGATAACCCTCTGAGATAATGTCAAGCTGTCTGTGGAAGCGCTCCAGCTGCTGGAGATCTTTGGTTCTGAACACTCGCAGGAATTCGTCCTGGATCTTCATGATCTCCCTCTTGTTAGCCAGCTTGTAAAGATTCTCGATATTGATCAGGATATCTTTCACCAGATTGGACTGCATCTGGGAGGAATTCTGTGCATCCATGATCTCATTTCTTACAGAAGACATCTCTCTGTCAAGGGCATTGATCGCATCTGCGGCTTTACTCAAACGCTCTGCTACATGTTCCGGCATATCCCCTTTATATTTGTACTGAAGGGAATGCTCGATGGTAGCCCAGAAATTCATGGCCATGGTACGGATCTGGATTTCCGCCTGAAGTTTCTTGGGGCCTTTTACTGTATCTACCGTGTAATAAATGATCAAATGGTAACTTCTGTATCCGCTCTGTTTGATATGTTTCAGATAATTTTTCTCACTTTTTATGATCATGTCGCTTCTTTTCTGGATCAGGGAAGCAACTGTCTCAATATCTTCTTCAAACTGGCAGATAATACGCACGCCTGCAATATCCTCCACCTCTTCTTCCATGCGCTCCATGGGGATATGTTTGCGCTGCATTTTCTCCAGAATGCTGCTTACACTTTTCACTCTGCCTTCTACCTGTTCGATGGGGCAGTATATATCATTTTCTTTACATTCCTCAATAATATGATTAAATTTCACTTCCAGCTCTCTCACAGCCAGTTCATACGGGCATAAAATGCTTCTCCATAACTGTATTTCCATTTTCACTCGCTCCTTGCATTTCATACATTTTGTTATTATAGCATAGATTAAAAAAAATATCTCGCTAATATGAACAGTTTCTGATTTTTTTAGAAATAGCTTTCAGGACCCAGTATGGGTTCACGCTCAATTCTTTATGGTTTGGTGTTTCAATATAAATTCCCAGGTGAAGATGTACCGGAAACATGGCAGCAGTTCCTTCTTCTCCGTATCCGGTATTCCCCATATATCCCAGGATCTCCCCTGCTTCTACCGGATCGCCTTCTTCAAATTCCTTCTCATAGCCGGACAGATGTGCATAATAAAAGTACCCGCCGTAAGAAGCGCGAATACCGATCCTGTAACCTCCTAATGGAAGCCATCCGATCTTTTCCACAGTTCCGTCTGTCATGGAAAGGACAGGATAATAGCCGGACTGCTTCTTCTCACCGAAAAGGTCACAGCCTTCATGAATCCGCTGCCCGCCGTAAGTCCTGGGCGCTCCGTAAGTATTTTCGAAACTTATTTTATCTCCGGAATGTCCGTTATCCGCTATGGGAAAGTATTTCAGATCAAACCACACTGCCTGATAAGCTTTTCTCAGCCGGAAGTATTCCGTTGGTTTGTATTTTCTGTACAGGACAGAATCTGTCCATATTTCATCGGGAGAGAATTTCCCGTGGAGCATGGTCACTGTGAGATCATCTGCGAAATTCCCGGAACCTGACAGTTCCTCATAAAGCCTCCCCGACAGATGCTGTTCCCTGAATTCTGCTGTTTCACAGGTATTTTCGGACAGGCAGGATACCTGGCTTCTTTTCATCAGGATATCTGTCATTATCACCAGTATGGGAATCATCACACACAGGATCAGAATATTTTTACGCATAGCCCAAAACTCCCCGGCATTCTGATAATACTATATGCGAGGTGAAATGGTTTTAGAACCGGTTTCAGAATTGGTTTCAAAAAAAAAGCAGGCCTTCCTGTTCTTTCAGAAACAGGAGACCTGCTTATAATTTTGTTTTTATGTTGCGGATCAGTCTTTTAATGCTTCGAGAACTTTTACCAGATACTTCCATACACGTTCTGTGGAAGAAATACTAAGAACTTCTTCTGATGTATGAATATCCTTCATATCCGGTCCCAGGGAAACACAGTCCAGATTATCCATCTTCTTATAGAACAGGCCGCATTCCAGTCCTGCATGAATGGCTACTACGTTTGGCTTCTCTCCGTACATTTCTTCATAGATCTCTACCATCTTATCACGAAGAGGTGATTCCTTGCGGTATTCCCATGCAGGATAAACACCCTGTCTCTCATATTCTCCGCCAAGGAATTCTGTCAGGTATTCGATCTTATCAGACAGCGCATCACGTGCTGTCTCCACAGAGCTTCGAATGCTGGAGCTTGCCATAACTTCATCTTCAGACGTAGTCAGGATTCCGATATTGGAAGATGTCTCTACCAGTCCGGAAATGGTTCCACTCATCTTACGGATACCGTAAGGTACATTCATCAGGTAGAATACCACTTTTTCTTTGCTGGTTGGATGAAGAACCCTGACTTCTTTCTCACCTTCGTCAGTCACCTGTAATGTGATCCCTTCATCTGTTCCTGCGTATTCTTCTCTCCATGCTTCCTGCATCTGAACAGCATATGCTTTTACAGTTTCTGCATTCTCAGCATCTGTCAGAAGTTCTGCCACAGACTCTCTGGTGATCGCATTGTCCTTCTGTCCACCCTGCACGCTGATCAGCTCATAGTCTGCTTTTTTCTTCAGTCCATACAGGAAAGTTCCCAGAAGAGCGTTGGCATTTGCACGGTTTTTATCAATTTCAGCTCCGGAATGTCCGCCCATAAGACCTGTGATCTTTACATTCAGTTTCTGTCCTTTGGCTTCCACTCTGGCTACAGGAAGGTGGCTGACTCCGCTGAGTCCTCCTGCGCAGCTGATCCAGAGACTTCCTTCTGCTTCGGAATCAAGGTTGATGAATCTTCTTCCCTTCAGCACACTGCAGTCAAATCCTACAGCACCCAGAAGACCGATTTCCTCATCTACTGTGATAAATACTTCCAGAGGAGGATGTGCAATGGTATCACTTTCCAGAACAGCAAGTCCGTATGCCACAGCAATTCCGTCATCGCCGCCCAGTGTGGTTCCGTTCGCAGATACATAATCTCCTTCTACAGAAAGATTCAGGCCATCCTTCGTGAAATCATGTTCTACATCCGGACGCTTCTCACATACCATGTCCATATGTCCCTGCAGGATTACAGTAGGTGCATTCTCATAGCCCTTTGTTCCCGGCTTATAGATTACTACATTGTTCATTTCATCCTGAACGTATTTCAGTCCGTGGTCTTTCGCAAACTGTACCAGATAGTCACTGATCTGTTTTGTATTTCCTGAACCGTGTGGAATCTTGCAGATCTCCTCGAAATAATGAAATACTCTTTTCGGTTCACAGTTCTCTAATACTGCCATATTATTACCTCCAAAATGCATTTTATTACCTGTTGCTGCTGTCCTTTTCCCTGTTCGCTTTCCTGACACAGGATATTATTATGTGTAAACAGCAATGAATTTATTTTCAATAAACACCATAAGATTAAATAAAAAATCTCAGGCGTATATGAAACGGATTTTATTAACGGCAGGAACTCTCCTGCTCCTTGTATTTCTTCTGCTCCACCCTCAGGAAGGTCTGACTGCTGCCCGCACAGGCATGACACTGTGGCTGAACAGCCTGATACCTGCACTTCTGCCATTTATTATTCTTACCGGCGTCCTGATCCATACCGGAAGCATCGAAAAAATCCTGCTTCCTTTCAGGCCCCTGTTTGAATTCCTGCTGGGCGTAAGTGTTTACGGTGGATATGTGTTTCTCCTTGGCATGCTCTGTGGATATCCCATGGGTGCCAAGCTGGCATCTGACATGTATGAATCCCATAAGATTTCCCGCAGGGAAGCGGAATATCTCACAACTTTCTGCAACAATGCCAGTCCTTCTTTTATTATTACATACCTGGGTCAGATCTGTCTGCTGAACAAAGTTCCTGCTTCCAGATTATTCCTCTGCCTGTTTCTGTCTGATTTCATCTGTATGATGATTTTCCGCCTTCTGATTTACAGAAACCACCTGCCAGGTTCTGTTCCTCATACAGACAGACATGATGAAAAAAAAGAGACATCTTCCGCTCCCTTATCGGGCAACGCTCTGGATGTCTCTATTATGAACGGATTCGAAACTATCACCCGGCTTGGGGGATATATTCTCCTGTTTTCCATACTTGCAGGCTGCATCAGCCTGTACTGGCCATTCTCTCCTGTATCCCGGTATGTTCTGCTGGGATTCACGGAAATCACTACAGGACTGTCTCTCATCGCTGACTCCGGCCTTCCCTTCAGATTCTGCTGTATCCTTTCTGCAGCTGCTGTAGGATCCGGCGGTGCCTGCATCCTTGCACAGACAAGAAGTATCCTGCACAAAGACCTGCGTCTTCTGCCCTGCCTGACGTCCAAATGCCTCAACGCTGTACTGACAGGTATGATCGCCTGTCTCTTACTTCGTTGAAAACAAATTAGTTCTCTCCAAGATCATCTAACAGGTCATCCTCTACATTCTTATCTTCATCATCATGATAAGATCCTGTGATGGCTGCTGCCTGTGCTGTCTGCGGAGCAAGTTCCTGACGGTTGTGATTTACAACGTCCACACAGCTCTGCAGAGCATCAATAAAGGATTTATATTTCACACCTGCATCATCTAATGTTGTGTTCAGCACATTGCCAATGTTCGCCATCATATCATCTGTATAGGTGATAGCGCTGAGACGGATACTGTTAGCGTCCTGTGTTGCAGAATCAAGGATCTCCTGTGCCTGCTTGTTCGCTGCATTGATGGTGTCATTAGCCTGTGCATATGCTTTCTGCATGATCTCGTGCTGTGTTACAAGTTCCTGCGCCTTCGCCTGTGCATCTGCAATCAGGGCGTCTGCCTTGGACTGTGCATCCTCGAGGATGGCATCTTTATTATTGATGATCTTCTGATAACGTTTGATCTCATCAGGAGTTTTCAGACGAAGTTCTCTTAAGAGCTCCTCGATCTCTTCTTTATTAACGACAATCTTGGTAGTAGATAACGGCTGGAATTTACAGCTCTCTACATATTCCTCGATTTCACCGATAATCTGTTCAATTCTGCTGCTCATAGTACACTCTCCTTATTTTCTCTGTTTATCCGCATGAAGCTTCTCGATAACTGCATCAGTTATTTCCTTCGGTGCAAATTTACTCAGATCTCCGTCGAAGTTCGCAACTTCTTTCATAATAGTGGAACTCAGATACGCATATTCCAGGCTTGTAGTCAGAAATACCGTATCCACATCAGGCGCGAGTACACGATTCGTCTGAGCCATCTGCAGCTCATATTCGAAATCTGTAACAGCACGCAGCCCGCGGATGATCACCTGAGCCTTATTTTCTCTGGCAAAATTCACAGAAAGACCCTCAAATGCCTTTACTTCTACATTCGGGATGTCTTTCGTCGCCTTTTCTAATATATTAACACGTTCCTCCACAGAAAACAACGGACTTTTTGAAGAATTGTGCAAAACGCCCACGATGACTTTGTCAAAAGAAACTGCTGCCCTCCTGATCACATCAAGGTGCCCGTAAGTGGCAGGGTCAAAGCTTCCTGGATAAACTGCTATTTTCATGTGTTTTTCTCTCACTTTCTCCGCACAAGTGCATAGTAATTACGCACGCATCAGAAATACATGCTTATTTGTTTTATATTCTTTTGAACGGAGCTGCTTATATCCCAGACCTTCTGCATAACTGAAGTCTGTTTCAAGGTCTGCTTCTACTATGATCAGCGTATTCTCATCTGCCACTGTACTGTCCTGAAGATATTCCAGTACCTGACGTTCCAGTTCTTTATTATACGGCGGATCCATAAAGATGATATCAAATGCACCCTTTCCCTCCAGAGAACGAAGTGCCTGCAGCACGTCCATGTTCAGCAGTTTACCACCTTCCGCCAGTTTTGTAAATGCAAGATTTTCTTTAATGCAGGCGGCAGCTTTCGGATTCTTCTCCACAAATACTGCCAGATCAGCCCCTCGGCTCAGTGCCTCAATACCGATCCCGCCGCTTCCTGCAAAGAGATCCAGAAACCTGCATTCCAGAAGTTCAGGCTGTAAAATATTAAACAGAGTTTCTTTAATACGATCCGTAGTAGGCCTTGTTTCCAGGCCCGGAATCGTTTTTAAATTCAGTCTTCTTGCTTTTCCTGCTATTACTCTCATTTCAGATTCAGTCTCCAATCCAGGTCTCCTCTGGCAAGTCCTAAAATAAGAAGTTCTGCTGTAGCAATATTGGTAGCTACAGGAATATTATACTGATCGCATCTTTTTACAATGCTCATGATGTCCGGTTCTTTCGGATCGATCATAACAGGATTGTAGAACAGAATGACCATATCCAGATCCTGACGCTCTACCATCTCCATGAACTGCTTGTCTCCGCCGATGCTTCCGGCCAGAAATTTATGCACGTGAAGGCTTGTCGCTTCCTCAATTCTTCGTCCTGTCGTACCTGTGGCGTAGACCTCATGTTTGGCAAGTATGTTCTTATATGCAATGCAGAAATCTTCAATCAGTACTTTTTTGCTGTTATGTGCGATAATACCTAAGTTCATAATGTCTCCTCTCCGATTCTCACATCTTATTTTATGAAATTCTCACACTTTTCATAATTCTGAAATACATTATAACAAATTAACAAATAGAGTGCAATTAAAAGTTGAATCATATACAAAATTCATAATTTATTAATATTTTCCAGAGAATTCCTCTGAATACGGAAACTTCCAGTGTATTATTTCTGTGTTTTCATATACTAGCATTGTAACACCGAAACAATTATAAAAGCGAAAACAACAACCAAGGAGGAAATTGATATGTCAAACACAAAATCTTCTAACCAGGCAGCTGTACCGGAAGCAAAGGGTGCTTTAGACCGTTTCAAATTCGAGGTTGCAAATGAGCTGGGCGTACCGCTTACAGATGGATATAACGGTAACCTGACTTCCAAACAGAATGGCTCTGTGGGTGGATATATGGTCAAGAAAATGATCGAAGCCCAGGAAAGACAGATGTCCAGTGGTTCCCAGGGAGGACAGCAGTACTAATCTGCATCTGAAACAGTCTTCTGACTGAAAAAAGCAAATAAAAACAGTGTTGCTTTATCGCCAAACTGCCTGTGGCAGGTGATAAAGCGGCACTGTTTTTCTATTTGCAAAAATAAATGTTGTCATGCAAACTGCATCCGGGATTAAACTGTGCATGGCAGTAAGGGCAGCTGCCTGTTTTATATTCTTCCCGGCTCAGTTTATTACGGCAGCATCCGCACAGAACCGGCCAGGGTTCTGCTTCTGATGTTGCTTCAAATGAATGATCTTCCATCTCATCATGGCATTCATAGCAGGCATAATACTTTCTGCATTTCCCGCAGAGAAGTGCTGCCACATCCAGTTCTGTATGATAATGGGTGCAGCGTCCTGCTTTATCCAGTCCGATGCCATGGATCTTAACGATTTCCCGCATTGTTGATTCCTTTTCTGATCGGAACAGCGATCAGTACTGCCAGTACTGTGATAATGATATCTTTCGGAATAAAAGCTGTCAGGGAATATACCGCAATTGCAGGAATACTCATAGAACCGCCTACAAAATGCCACTGCAGGCCGCCGATAGTCTCAACGATCAGCAGTCCGATCAATGCAAATATAATAGAAATCACCAGGTTCTTCGTTTTATTCTCTGTTTTCGGGCGAATTCCGCACAGCCAGGCCATGATCGGCCATGCCCAGATATATCCTCCTGTAACGCCTACAATACTGCTGACCCCGCCTGAAAAATTGGCAAAGATCGGAAGTCCGATAGCTCCCAGAAGAACATATACCAAGGTTGCAGTAGTTCCAAGCCTGGATCCAAGGGATGCACCTACAAGTGCCACGCCAAATACCTGAATGGTGATAGGCACTCCTGTTGGCATAGGCAGGGATATCTGTGAAATAACAGCAAGAACTGCCGCGAACATACCTACCAGTACCATTTCTTTCGTTGTAAACCTGCGCTCTGCTGCAGGACTTTTTGCATAAGACTGACTCATGATCCTATACTCCTTTTCCCAAAAAGATTATCATCAATATAAAAATGACTGTTCTTTTTATAACACAGAAATAAGCAACTGTCAACCTATGCTCATTGTTAAGTTTACAATCATTCCTGAATCCTGTCGCCAATCTTTATTTATCGACCACCTCTATAGGCGTCTCATCTCTGGCGTCCAGATTATTTATGTACTTTTTCGTTTCTTTTACGATCACGTCTGACAGCAGCAGGACTGCGATCAGGTTGGGAACCGCCATCAGTGCATTCAGGATATCTGCCACTGTCCATACCAGATTCAGGGAAATAACCGGTGCAATGGCAGCTACCACGATGTACAGAACCCGATAAGGAATCAGGCCTTTTTTTCCGCAGAAATATTCTACGCAGCGTTCTCCGTAATAAGCCCAGCCAAGTACTGTAGAATAGGCAAAAGAGATAATTCCTACCACAAGGATCACAGGTCCAAGCACTGGGATCTGCTGGAAAGCAAGGGTGGTAAGCAGGCCGCCATCTGTAATATTTCCCATATCAATGGCCGGATTTTTCATAATACTGGTTACAAGCACCAGTCCTGTGATCAGACAGACAACTACTGTATCCCAGAAGGTTCCTGTGCTGGAAACCAGAGCCTGTCGCACTGGATTTCTTGTCTGTGCAGCAGCTGCTGCGATAGGTGCGGAACCCATACCAGATTCATTGGAAAAAAGTCCTCTGGCAATTCCATACTGCATTGCCATCATAATGCCCCTTCCTGTCAGTCCCCCGACTGCTGCCCCTGGAGTAAATGCCAGCCTGCAGATCGTTTTTACTGCCGGGATAATAAAGTCGTAGTTAAGTCCCAGAATGATCAGACAGCCCAGCACATAAAATACAGCCATAAAAGGAACCAGTTTCTCACATACATTTGCAATGGAGCGGATTCCTCCGAAAATTACCAGAGCAGTGAGAACAGCAACTGCAACACCAATCACTGCAGGGGGAATGTTCAGATTTTCATTACAGACAGTGGCAATGGCATTCACCTGGGTTGCACAGCCAATTCCGAAAGAAGCAAATCCGCCAAAAAATGCAAAGATCAGTCCCAGCCATCTCATATTCAGGCCTCGTTCCAGTGCATACATGGCGCCGCCCTGCATACGTCCATCCTTTGTTTTTACACGATATTTCACAGCGATCAAAGATTCGCTGTATTTCGTAGCGATTCCAAAAACGCCGGTAAGCCAGCACCACAGAACCGCACCCGGACCTCCCAACGCAATAGCAGTACCAACTCCTATGATATTTCCGGTTCCGATAGTGGATGCCAGAGCTGTGGTCAAAGCCCCAAACTGACTGACTTCACCTTCTGCATCTGCGTCCTTCTTTACAGACAGACGGATCGCTGTACCAATTTTCCTCTGGATCACCCCTGTACGTACTGTCATAAAAATATGTGTTCCCAGCAGCAAAATGATCATCCACCATCCCCAGACCAGACCATCGATCTGATTGATCACATTTCCAATTGCATTTAACATAGACCTCCTCCTCTTCCTCTTCTTTCAGATATTCTTTTAAGTGCTTTTCATATACCGGAATCTTATATCAGAAAGTTACTGTAAAACTTCCAGATATACAAAAAAGACGCACATCTGCAGGATTTTCTGCATTTGTACGTCTTTGTACTTTCTGTTCTTATGTTGCACTTGATAAAAAGATTATACAGGATATTTATGAAGTGCGCAACGAAAAAATGACACTTTTTTATTTTACCTGTCAAAAGAAGCAATTTCCTTCGGATACTCCACCCCTTCCGGCAGCGGATCCCATTCGTTCAGCCCAATACTCTGTTTAAACTGCGCCTGTTCCAGAGTCATATGTTCGAGATCATCGCTCAGATACTCCAGCAGCTCATCAATCCCCTCTCTGGTCACATTATTTATCATAAAAATCCGCTCGCAGCCTGCATTGATCAGCCACTGGCGCACCATGGGCATATTTGCATAAGGAGAGTCGATTTTCGTGATAATACCGATCAGCGGCCGCATAATAAAAGAGTGGCAGTTTGCGCCGAAAAGATTAAACGGTTCATCTGCCGCCTGAACGATGGCTACCACATCTGCTTCAAAGGAAAAGCACGCCAGTCCTACACTGAAATGTTTGGACTCCGCATATTCTCCCGGTGAATCAATGGTATCATCATCGGTATTTGTATACTGTGTCTTCACGTAATGAAGTTTCTCACCTTTAAGTGCCTGGGTCAGGGAAGTCTTTCCGGACTCGCTCCTGCCCATGAGAAAAATTTTTTTCATACTGCCATCACCTGTCTATTCATTCAGCTTCTGTGGATAGCGCAGGTCTTAAATCCAAGCACCTCGCTGAAAAATCTTACAACTTCTTCCACTGCTGTCTGTACTTCTGTCAATCCTCCTGTGAGGATCAGTGACCCGCAGAATCGATCCATAAATCCGATCTGCACATCTGCACTTTTCATCGCCACATCAGCAGCTACAACTACTGCCTCCCATGGTGTAAACCGTATCATGCCTACCGCATCCCCTGTATGATCCTCCCCTTCGTGCACACCGATATGAAGTCCAAGATTCTGATAAATGCACGCCTGAGACGGGTTAAGTACATGTGCTAGGCAGACTTCTTTTCCAGGGACCCGTACCCGTGTCATACGCAGTTTTTTCCCTTTCAGCTTCTCATAGTCCTCATGGAAAACCATCTCGAGAAGCTCCTTCGTTGTTATTCCGGACATCTGCACACTTCCTATCTCTTAGTGATCTTACATACTACATATCCCAGCGTATCTCTGAAATAATCTACCACCTCAGTCATAGCAGACATTACATCTGAAATCTCTCCGGTGATGATCAGAGTTCCGGTGAAACGATCTGCGAAACCAAGATATACATTTCCACTCTTCACCGCAATATCAGATGCGATCACTGCGGATTCCGGAGGTGTCATATTCATGATCCCGATCGCAGAGGAACTGTAATCCAGCTGCGGATTCAGTCCAAGTTTCTGATATATGACAGGAGCCGGTCCACCCATTACATGGGCAAAGGTGATCTCTTTGCCTGCCACTGTCTCCTGTACGATTCTGATCTGTTCTCCATGATCATTTGCCATTTACATTTCCTCGCTTTCAATCTGCAAAAAAGCTCAATGCCTTCGTCTGCAGCTTTTTCAGTATTCTCTATTCTGATCCTTTTTTTAATCGTACTATCCCTGCCATTTTCTGTCAAGGTAAAATCTACCGATTAACTGGTAAAATGTTACGGTATCTTCACAGGATCTTACCCAAAAGAAAAAAAGCCCAGATGACCTTTCGAAGGCCTTCTGAGCTTCATACAGCAGATTTTTATAATGCAACAGCACCTGTTACGTCACCGTTGATCACATAATATGCTTTATTTTCTTCCGGTTTGATGTATATTTTTACGTCTTTAAGATCACCTGCTTTTTTACCCATTTCGTCTGTCCAGATCTTCTTTACGTTCTCCAGTACATCTTTTGCATATATTTCCCTTCCCAGGAACTGTACATAGATTTCAGCAGATGCCTCCTTCTTTGTTGTTCTTCTGGTTGTGGCAGTTTTCTTTTCAGCTGTTTTCTTTGTTGTCCTTGTTTTTCTGACAGCGGTTTTCTTCTCAGCCGGTTTCTCAGTTTCTGTGGCTTTCTTTTCTGCCGGTTTTACTGTTTCAGCGGCTTCCTTTACTGCTGTCTCCTTCTTTGCAGTTTCGTCTGTTGACGCAGCTACAGTCTTTGCAGGAGCCTCTTTAACTTTGGTTGTCTTCGCAGTGGATGTAGTAGGTTCTGCTTTTTTTGCCGTTGTTTTTGTTGCCATATAATAGCCTCCTTACAAGGTAAAATATTTTGGTTACCGAAATAGAATACTACGATTTCCTTTATTTTGCAATAATATTTCACCTGTGTATCTGAAAAAATCCCTCCATTCGAACGGATTGTTCTTCATTCTGAAGCCTGTATCAGGCGCTGTTTTTTGATCTTTATACTTTTTACAGTCCCAGATTCTGCAGATCTTCTTTCATATATTCTGTCAGTTTTTTTCTGAGGATTTCATTCTGTTCCAGACTCAGATCTCTGTCCAGTTCCAGAATACGGGCAGCTGTTTCACTGGCTGCTTTCAGAATATCTGCATCCTGATAAATATCGCCCAGTTTAAATTCCAGCAGACCGCTCTGGCGTATGCCGAAGAGGTCACCCGGGCCGCGCAGTTTCAGATCTTCTCCTGCTATGTAAAATCCATCATTGGATTTATTCAGGATTTCCAGACGCTTGGAAGTTTCCTTTGCATCACTTCCCTGCATGAAAATACAGTAAGACTGATGTTCTCCACGGCCTACCCTGCCCCGAAGCTGATGAAGCTGTGCCAGTCCGAAACGTTCTGCATTTTCCACCATCATGACTGTGGCATTGGGAACATTCACACCTACTTCTACCACTGTGGTAGATACCAGGATCTGTATTTCCCCCTCTGCAAAGGCTTCCATGATGGCGTTCTTTTCTTTCGGCTTCATCTTCCCATGAAGAAATGAGATCTTAATATCTGATGGAAAAATGTCCTGCAGTTTTCTGGTATAATCCAGGACATTTTCTCCATCCATTCCTTCACTTTCTTCTACCATAGGACAGATCACATATACCTGTCTTCCCTGTCTGATCTGTTTCTCCATGAAAGAATACGCTTTCGGGCGATAGGAAGTTCCCACTACACAGTTTTTGATGGGGAGACGTCTGGCCGGAAGTTCATCGATAATGGAGATATCCAGATCTCCGTACAAAATGATGGCCAGAGTCCTGGGAATCGGTGTGGCACTCATGACCAGAACATTGGGTGGATTTCCCATGGTTGTAAGGGCTTCTCTCTGTTTTACTCCAAATCTGTGCTGTTCATCTGTGATCACCAGCCCCAGCTGATTATACTGAACTTTCTCCTGGATCAGAGCATGGGTTCCTATGACAATGCTGGCTTCTTTCGAAGCGATCCGCGCATATTTTTCCCGTTTCTCCTTCGCTGTATCCGAACCTGTAAGAAGGATCGGATGGCAGGAACTGATCTCCTGTTCCTGAAGAAGCTTTTCCATTGCCTGAAAATGCTGTCTGGCCAGCACTTCTGTGGGAGCCATCAGGACTGCCTGATAACCATTTTCTGCAGTCATGATCATTGCCAGGAAAGCCAGGATCGTTTTTCCACTTCCCACATCTCCCTGCACCAGCCTGGACATCAGCGCCCGTCCGCTCAGATCCCGTTCAATTTCGTGCCAGACATTCATCTGTGCTTTCGTCAGATCGTAGGGCAGATTTTCAATGATCTGTTCCGTAGTCCATACAGGGCGCATGGGAAAAGCATTCGGCGCTTCTTCTGTCTTCTCTTTCAGCATCTGGACAGCCAGGATAAACAACAGAAACTCATCAAACACCAGTCGTCGTCTTGCAGCAAGCAGCTCCTGCATATTTTTCGGAAAATGTATGGCAGACAGGGCGAAATTACCGTCTGCCAGGTGGTATCTTTCTTTATATTCATCTGCCAGATATTCCGGCCGGAGTTTCTTTTCTTCAAGAACCTGGTGCAGAAGTTTTACGATGGTCTTATTGGAAAGACCGGCTGTGAGGGCATAGATGGGCTGAAGACTGTGAAGGATTTCCTCATAAGCCCCATGAGTAAAAATTTCCGGATGCTCCATCTGAAGTCTGCCCTGTTTCCGTGTGACCCTTCCCCTGAGCACAAAGGTGCTGCCTTTTTTCAATACAGATTTCAGATAAGGCATATTAAACCAAGTAACCGGAAGCTTTCCGGTAAGATCTGCTGCTGTGATTGTGATCACCTGCAGATTTCTTACATGGTTTACATAAACCCCTGTGATGATCGTCACAGAAACAGCTGCCACCGTTCCCTCTTCCAGCGTCCGGATCTCCACCGGTTCCTCATAGGCATCGTAGGTTCTGGGGTAATAATGAATAAGATCTTCTACATCTGTAACACCGATCTTCGCAAATAATTTTTCAGTTTTTTCGCCTACACCTTTCAGGGTGCGAAGTGATTCAGACATATAAATTTTCCTTTTTATTAAGAATATACAAGATAAACGGATACATCCGTTCAGGGATATATCCGTTTATCCATTTATGTTTACATATGATCTTACAGGATTTTCTGAATGTTATTCTACAGAAATCACATAATAGTAGATTGGCTGTCCACCTGCATTCAGCTCTACATCACAGTCAGGATAAGCTTCCTCAATAGCAGCTGCCAGTTCTTCTGCCTCTGACTCTTCTGTGTCAGCGCCATAATAGATGCTGATCACCTCAGATTCGTCATCTACCATCTCTGCGATAGTCTCTTTCGTTACATCAATGCGGTCTTTACCCACTGCAAGAATACCTTTATCTCCAATACCCATGATGTCTCCTTCATGGATCTCTTTATCATCGATTCTGGTATCACGGACAGCATAAGTAACCTGACCTGTTTTTACTCTCTCGATCGCCTGGATCATAGCTTCTGTATTCTCCTGGCCGTTTTTCTCAGGTACATAGCTGATCATGGCTGTAATTCCCTGAGGGATCGTCTTGGTTGGAACAACTACGATCTCCTTATCCTCAGTGAGATCTCTTGCCTGATTTGCAGCAAGAATAATATTCTTATTATTCGGGAAAATGTAAATAGTCTTTGCATTTACCTTGGCAATGGCATTCAGCATATCTTCCGTACTTGGATTCATAGTCTGTCCGCCTTCAATAAGATAGTCTACACCAAGTTCCTTAAAGATCTCTGTCAGTCCTTTTCCTACAGAAACAGAGATAAATCCTACTTCTTTCTGAGGCTGGGCTGCCACTTCCTTCTCTTCCTGCTCTTTCGCAAGTTTCTCAGCATCTTTGATCAGTTTCTCCTGGTGTTCCTCACGCATATTATCAATCTTCATACGGGAAAGTGCGCCGAATGTCAGCGCTTTCTCAATTGCCTGTCCAGGGTGGTTGGTATGAACATGTACTTTTACGATCTCTTCATCTGCAACAAGAACGATAGAGTCACCCAGTGACATCAGGAATTTCTTGAATTCATGTTCTGTCTCCTCAGACATTGGATGATCCAGCAGAATGATAAATTCTGTACAATAGCCAAACTTGATCTCTGCTTCTGTCTGTGCATCGATCTTCGTCACTGAAGGACCTTTCGCCTTGTCAAACTGATCATAATCAATCTCTTTTCCAAGGAATCCGTCATATGCTCCGTGATACACTTCCAGAAGTCCCTGTCCGCCGGAGTCCACGACTCCTGCTTCTTTCAGAACAGGAAGCATTTCCGGAGTCTTCGCCAGAGTTTCCTCTGCATGAGTGATCACTGCCTGGAAGAATGTATCCAGATCCTCTGCTGTTTCAGCAAGTTCCACAGCCTTCGCTGCTGCTTCTCTGGCTACCGTAAGGATCGTTCCTTCTTTCGGTTTCATAACCGCTTTATAGGCAGTCTCCACACCCTTCTCCATAGCCGCTGCGATTGCTTTTGCATCCAGTTCCTTGCTTGTTTTCACACTCTTGGTGAAGCCGCGGAGAAGCTGGGAAAGGATTACACCTGAATTTCCTCTTGCACCGCGCAGAGAACCGGAAGAAATCGCTTTTGCCAGAGTCTCCATATCCGACTCTCCCAGTGATCCTACTTCTGCTGCTGCAGCCATGATCGTCATGGTCATGTTGGTTCCTGTATCCCCATCCGGTACCGGAAATACGTTCAGTTCGTTGATCCATTCTTTCTTCGCTTCCAGATTCTTGGCACCTGCAAGAAACATTCTGGAAAGTATTCTGGCATCTATGGTTTTATTATTCACCACAAGTTCCTCCTCTATCCTAATCAATTGCTCTTACGCCCTCTACAAAAATATCGATCTTATCAATCTCCATTCCTGTGAAAGCTTCTACTTTATATTTTACATTGCTGACAAGGTTGTCCGCAATTGTACTTATATTCACGCCATATGCCACGATCACGTGGAAATTCAGGCGGATTTTATTGTCCTCTGTAATGCTGACACTGATTCCATGCTTCAGGCTGTTTCTTCCCAGAAGCTTCACCAGCCCATCCTTCATGCTGACTGCTGCCATTCCTATGATACCAAAGCATTCTACTGCAACGCTTCCTGCATAGGTTGCGATTACATCTGTGTCAATTATGATCTGACCTAATCCGGAATCTATACGTCCATTCATATGGTTACCTCCAATGCTGATTATATTGTTTGTAAATGTATTATAACCTCTTTTTACAGAAAAAGAAATATTATTTTTCACATTTTTCCTTTTTTTGCTTGCAAAAGCACAATTCATCTGTTACAATGTTATCTGTTGAATACAAGGTTACTGTTCAAGAAGAAAATAGTAACAAAAAAGCGTCAAGGAGGTGCTGTCATGGCTAAATGTGCAATCTGTGAAAAAGCTGCTCATTTCGGAAATAATGTAAGTCATTCACATAGAAGATCCAATAAAATGTGGAAATCTAACGTAAAATCCGTTAAAATCAAAACTGCTGAAGGCGGAGCTAGAAAGACATACGTATGTACTTCTTGCTTAAGATCCGGTAAAGTAGAAAGAGCATAATAACACATATACCCCTGTAGATACAGGGGTATTTTTTTGCCGTTTTTACATTTAATTAATGGCAGAAAAGGTGATAGCCCAGTAGCAGAAAAACCCCGGCTGCCACAACCAGGATCACGTTTTCTGCTATCAGAAGTCCTATCACCATCCCAAGTCCTATAAAAAATAACATAAAGCCGATGAGCTTTTCCAATCTGCTTCCGCCTTTTCATTGGTTTGCTATAGTCTATGCAGAAGCTTCCTGAAGAAATACCCTTTCATACCTTATATTTTCAGATTTCCTCTTCTGTACCCTTACCTGCTGTAAAGCGGTCTACAAAATCCGGAACCATATCCAGAATCTTTGTAAGTCCATCCTGATTCTTAACATTGACAAGTTTGGTACTTCCATTCTGAATCACCAGTACTGCACACGGTGTCATCTTACCGGCCATACCACCGCCGCCGTTATCTTTCTTCTCACCTGAAAAGGCTCCTGCACCTACGCCGAAAGAAACATCTACCAGCGGAAGAATAATTGTGTCTCCCACATGAATGGCATCCCCCACCACTGTCTTGGCTGAGATAAAGCTGTCCATTCCTTTAAATAATGAATTTACTGTTTCTTTGAAATTGTTTTCATTTGCCATTCTTATGCCCTCCTGGTTTTCCATCTTTTTATAACATATTTGATATTTTTATTAAAATAGATCACAATTACTGCTTTTATAAATACGAATCCGTAGATCCTGCCTCTGACACATATATTTCCCCTGAAATAATTTTCTCCCTGAAATAAAGGTGTGATCTGCACACAGTTCTTATGAAACGGAATCGTCATTCCCAGTATTGCCAGAATACTGCCTGTTACCGCAGGGTCTTCACAGGAGAAAGCTATTTCGCCGCTTGCCCTTGTCGGCAGAACATGTCTGATCAGAAATTTCGCATTCTTCCACACCAGGGAAATCGCAGCTTTTACTCTGGGATGTTCCAGAAAATCTCTCCACCAGCTGATATTCCCGGTAATCTTTCTGACAGTCGAACGAATATTACGCAATTTCGCCAGAATTCCATGAAAAAGATTCTTAATCCGTGAAATCAGTGATGAAAAAGGATTTCTGCGCTGCTTCTTTTCCTGAGATACCGTTTTTTCCGCCGAAGGTTCCTGGGCGATCGGTTTCTGGATTTCCGGTTTTGGTTTTAAATGTTCTTCTGCTTTCGGAAGTTCTGCTATTTTTTCTTTATGCACAGATTCAACTGTCACATTCCCTGCATTTCGCTTCTTTTCTGTGTCCCGTTTTTTTTCTGTCTTCCCTGTGCCGGATGTTTCTTTTTTCTTTTCTGACGTATGTGCCTTTTTCTGTCTTCGCTTCTTCAGCAGTTCACTCACCGGAATCCCGAACAGACAAAAAACCTTCTCCAGACTTCCCTCTTTCCATGTGGCCCTCAACGATACTGCATGAAACAGCCAGTTGACACGCACCTGCCCTGTAATCTGTTTCCAGTCATCCTGTTCCTTCGTTCCACAGGCACTGTATCTCACCGGGCAGAACAGAATCAACAGTACTGCCAGCAGGATCAGTCCCAGTCCAATTCCCAGCAGGATCAGTATGAATTTTATGATCAGCCATAAAATATGTAACATATATTCACCTGTTTTCTATATTTTCTGTGATTCTATATATTCTGCGATCTGAAAAGTTCCAGTCTGCCTGTACACCTCATCAACCAGACATCTCACCATTTCCAGCGCTTCCTCCTTGTCCCCTGCCATTCCGATAATAGGAGGACAGATCCTGTAAAAGCTCTTCTGCAACAGCATAGCAGCAGGGATCACATCCATAATATTTGCCGGATTTTCCGAAAGTGTCAGAAGATAAATACCCTGAACAAATTTACCTGCATCAAGCCGGCTCTTTACTTTCTCTGCTTTTTTCACGCCTTCCCCTATGCGGTAACCGTCCTGCCATGTGAGCATTTCCCATCCGTCCTCTCTTTATATCCGGTATATGATATAGTGATTCCCTGTTTTCAGAAATTTAAACAGGGCTGCGTAAAAAACACAGCCCAGTTTTCGTTAATAATACTTATGCTGTTTTCCCCAGAGTCCGCTACTTCTCATTTCCAGATACTCCTGATAAGCTTTCTCCACGATCTGCTTTTCGTTGGAGAAACGTAACAGATGATAGATTTCGTGATATTTATAGTATCCTGAGTCTACAAAGAACTCCTCTCTTTGGGGCTTACTATGATAATTATCCGCAGTCATCAGATACCAGTGTACCTCTTTCGTAACCACGTCCTCCGGAACTGTAAAATTGTACTGACTCTTTCCGATATATTTCACAATAGTCGCCCTTACACCTGCTTCTTCCATCACTTCACGCAATGCAGTCTGCTCATGTGTCTCGCCTGCTTCCACTGTTCCTTTCGGCAATACCCAGCCCTCATAACGGTTCCTGTAAGATTTATACAAAGTAAGAATCTTACCCCGATGAATTACCACACCGCCACAGCTCGTTGCTTCTATCATAATGCAATCCCTCCTGTTTTGCGTGGTATTATAAACTGAGTATAGTATACCTCTTTTTTTTCAAACCCGCAACCCGAAAAAACATAAAATCCTCCGATGCAGCTTCACTCCTGCACCGAAGGATTTCCATCTGGTTTTAATTATCGTAATAATATGCGTCAAAGATCTGTCCTGCAATAGGAACTGCCGCTTCACTTCCTGTACCGCCATTCTCCACGATCACTGCTACTACCAGATCCGGATCATCTACATTGGAATAACCAATAAACCAGGAATGGCTGGAACCATTCTCGTCAAATTCTGCAGATCCTGTTTTTCCGGCCACTGTATAGCCTCTTCCATTCAGAGCAGACGCTGTTCCGTTTTCAACAACACCTTTCATCAGCTTGCCAAGCAGGTTCGCCTCATTTACTGTCATAAGGCGTTTATATTTCTCAGGTTCCGTTGTTTGTACTGTTTCTCCGTCACTGCTGGCTACCGAATCTATCAGATACGGTTTCATCAGTTCCCCGCCATTGGCAATAGCACTTGTGATCAATGCCATATGCATCGGAGAAACAAGGGTATTTCCCTGTCCGATGGCAGTCTGCATTACCTCGGCTACAGAAGACTTTCCGGTAAGGGTAAAGGTACTCTTCTTATAAGAAGTAAGGGGCAGGCTCCTATTAAACAGCAGATCTTCCGCCGTCTCTTTCAGCGAACTGCCGCCCAGCATATCACCGATCTCCGCAAACGCACTGTTGCAGGAATTTGCAAATGCACTGTAGAAATCTTCCTGTCCATGCACCGTTCCTCCATAACACCGGATCGTATGATCTTCCTTCGTAATACTTCCTTCACATAGATAGGAAAATCCCTCCAGTGTTCCCTTGGTACGGAAATAATCCAGTGCCGTCACAACTTTAAACGTAGATCCCGGAGGATATGCGCCATTCGTTGCACGATTCAAAAGACTGCTGTTGCTTTCATCGTTCACCAGTGTATCCCAGTTGTCTGCAATGGCGTTCGGATCAAAATCCGGTTTACTCAGCTCCACCAGTATTTTCCCTGTAGAAGGCTCAATCGCAACCACAGCTCCTCTTCTGTCACTCAACGCATTATACGCTGTATTCTGAAGATCCGCATTTAAGGTTGTTATTACGGTATCTCCTATATTTTTCTGATTTTTAAATTCATTCTTCAGCTGATTCAGGAAAAATTCATGGGAAGTCAGAAGCTGGAAGTTCGCCTCTGATTCCAGGCCGCTTTTTCCATTGGTATCATATCCCACCACATGGGCAAATATATTGGAATACGGATAGGTTCTCTCTTCTGTTCCATCTTCATACACATTGGTCTGTGCAAGCACCTGTCCGTCCGATGATACGATCTTGCCTCTTACCACACGATCCGAAAAACTGTCCTGCCTTGTATTATATGGGCTGTTAATGAAATCTTCACTCTTTACCTGGTCAAAATAGATCAGATACCCTATCATGCTGACAAAAATCAGTACAAAAAAGCAGGATACGATCGTATATTCCCTGTTGCGGGACCTTTTCTTTTTAGTAATATCCCGGGTTTTGCGCTTCTGCAGCTTCTTGAGCTCTTTGCGCCGCTTCCTTTCTTCGTTGTCTCTCAATTTCTTCGTCCTCATCTTCTCTCAAAATATACAGACCCTGAATGATCGCCAGCATCAGTACAGTACTTGCAACAGAACTTCCTCCATAGCTTACCAGTGGGAGTGTTACCCCTGTCATAGGTATAAACTTCGTAGCTCCACCGACAGTCAGAAATACCTGAAATGCATATTCTGTACCAAGCCCAAGCGCGATCAGTTTATAAAACGGTTTCTTGATCTTCAGGGATATATTCACGATCATCAAAAAGAAATTCATACACACCAGGATCAGGCAGATCGCAAATATTCCTCCCAGTTCCTCACAGATCGCACTGAAAATAAAGTCATTCTTTACAACCGGGATCTTCTCCGGAGATCCCTGGCAGAGTCCCATGCCAAACCATCCGCCGGTCCCTATGGCAAACAGCGACTGAACGATCTGATATCCTTCATTCTGATAAACTGCCATGGGATCTTTCCACGCAGACACCCTCTGCCTCACGTGATTAAACAGATGATAGGCAACTACAGATCCAGCGCCTCCGGCGCCCAGTCCAAGTGCCAGATATCCCACATTCTTCGATGCTACATAAACCATCACAAGATATGCCACGAAAAAGATCACTGCACTTCCCAGGTCTCTGGAAAGCACCAGAATCCCCACATGAAGTCCCGCTACAATAGTGGCCTGTACCACCTTTCTGAAATCAGCTCCCCTCCGAAGCAGCGCCGCCATAAAGAATACGAACGTGATCTTAATCGCTTCAGACGGCTGAATTCCCATAAGGGAAAGCTTCGCACCGTAACTTGTTCTGGCCAGTACAAGTACTGCTGCCAGCAGTACAATACCGATTCCTGCATAGATCCATGTCAGATCCTTCAGAAATTTCATCTTCCGTATCAGAACCGGCACGATCAGTGCCACTGCATTCACCCCTGCTACGATCACCAGCTGTCTGGTAGCTGTGGCAGGATCCAGTCTGCACAGCATAATAAAACCAACACTCAGCAGCATGCACATATTATTCAGCAGCAGGATCGATGCTTTCTTATACATCAGCCTGTACACGATCTGAAGCACTGCGAAAAATGCCATCATCTCTATATAGAAAATCACCACCTGGAACTTGTCCGTTTTCAGATAAATAACCAGAAATGCTGTAAAATCCATAAAGAAGATCAGCATCAATTGCTGCCTGAGAGATTCATTCCTTTCTTCCTCACTCTGCTGTTTCACCATATAGAAACAGTGAAACGTATAAATCACCATCAGGGTAAGGATCACATATTTCGATAATTCTACAATTACATTAATCATATGCCTTACTCGGCTCCTCTTTTAAAATGTCCCTTGGTATAGTCTCTCTTCGGCAGATTCGCTCCATCCAGATAAACGCCTTTAAATTCTTCGAAAATCCTCACTGCCTGCTCCGCTTTCTCTGTAGTAAAGGAAATCCTCAGTGAATGAAGTCCAAGCCTTTCTACCTGTTCTTTCTCCTTCAGAAGACCATACGGGATACTGTTGTAGATGATATTATAGCAGGGAACCGTATTCCCTGTATTTTCCATTTTCCACGGATTGCAATAACACACTGCCGGAAATTCCTTCTCATACCTGTCTTTTAAAGATACCCACTCCTCTTTGTGATTGCAGCCGTAAAGATTTTTGTGTACGCACTGCGCAGATATCATCAGCGGCAGATAACCGTAGATCAGCATCTCACTGTGTCTGTTATCCCTGTGCCGGATCTCGCCCTCATTAAGCTCAACCGGTACTGTATTTCTCATCACTTTCTGCTCATCCCAGAATGCAGATGCCCTGTCATTCCAGGTATACATGCTGTGATCCAGCACACATTTGTCTGCCAGCCCCGCTCTTTTTAATGCCGCAAAAGCTTCCAGGCTTCTTACCAGAAATCCTGTCATGCCCTGTTTCAGCCATTTTTCGGCTGTTTCCAGAAATCCCTGGGGAAGTTCTCCTCTCATGATATGAGGTGTAGCCAGGTACATCTCCAGGTCCTGTTCCAGACCCTGCTCCAGGCATTTCTCCATGACTGAAAATGGAAGATACATTCCACGTATCCCTTCTCTTTTATATAACGAGCGAGCTGTGTCCAGATCTTCACAGGAAACATAGATTGGCAGATTTTCTGTTCTCTTTTTATTTTTCTGACCTGTTTTTAAAGAAACATGGGGGGCTTCCGCCCGTTTAAACGGCTTTGTCAGCTCCTGTTCCAGAGCTTCCAGAGCCTGACGTCTGGTTTCATTCAGCGTCTTCATGGGAATAAAAATATTTTCATCCATCTGAATGTCCAGCCGCTCCCACTCAAAAGGAGTGTTTCCAAGCTTCTCCATCTGTACACGTACCCGTTCCTCAGTCAACGGCTGGTTCTGTGCATACTGAACTTCCCCGGCTGCCCCTGAAGCATGAATTCCCCGGCAGGACAGATCCAGAATAGCCGGACTTCCCGGAAACAGGATCAGATTCCCCTGTATTTTCTCTTTTTTCTTTTTTAAAGAGACTGTAACATCGCCGGTTTTCTTTTCATTGGTGAAAGCCATCATGGATGGACCATTCTGCTGTTCATAATAACCTCTGCAGGAACCGCCCCTGTTAAAAAGATCCAACAGATATTTCTTATCTTTTTCCTCCACTCTGTAATGATCTGCACCTTTCTCAAACAGACGATCCAGGTATTTACGATAAACTGAAGTCACTCCTGCTGTATATCCCGGCTGTTTCATTCTTCCTTCAATCTTCAGAGAAGTCACTCCCGCATCCAGGATCTGGGGCAGGATCTCAATGGTAGAAATATCTTTCAGGCTCAAAGGACACAGATCCTTTTTTCCATCATATCGTTTCCCACACAATGCAGTTTCATACGGAAGTCTGCAAGGCTGTGCACATCTGCCTCTGTTTCCGCTCCTTCCACCCAGAATACTGCTCATCAGACACTGTCCGGAATAACTGTAACATAAAGCTCCATGTATAAAAGATTCTATTTCAATAGAACTGGCTTCATGCATTCTCTGTATCTCCTCCAGAGAAAGTTCCCTGGCAGTCACAACCCTGGCTGCTCCCTGCTCTTCCAGAAACTTCATTCCCTCCGGTCCTGTTACCGTCATCTGTGTACTGGCATGAAGGTGAAGACCAGGAAACATTTCACGGATCGCTGCGAAAGCTCCCATATCCTGCACGATCACCGCATCCAGTCCCTCTCTGTAATACGGAAGCAGGTACTCATACAGCTGTTCCGTCAGTTCTCTGTTCTTAAACAGTGTGTTTACTGTAAGATAAAGTTTCTTCCCATAAACATGGGCAGTATCAATCGCGCGAAGCAGTTCCTCTTCCTCAAAATTCTTCGCATAGGCCCTGGCGCCGAATGCCGATCCTCCCACATACACCGCATCTGCTCCTGCTCCCAGAGCTGCCTCAAACCCCTCGTAGGAGCCCGCCGGTGCCAGAAGTTCAATGTCTTCCTTTCTCAACTACATACCTCCTGTAAAATTGCAAAGGGGAAATCACCGAAGTAATCCCCCCTCTTTTCTATTTCAGAAGCTCATCAATCTGCTTCTCAAGTTCTCTGTTCTTTCCTTCCAGAACATTTTTCTGTTCCACTGCCTGCTGCTCGCGCTTCTGGGCCTCCTCAATCTGCATGCGAAGAGAGATCAGTTCATGTTTCAGATCATACATCTCCTGATCCTTCTGCTGAAGATCCTGTTCAAAAATCTCTGCCTGTTTCCGCGCCTTAAAGTAATCGTCTGTAATATTCAAACTGATCAGTGTGTGCTTGGTTTCCATGGGCTGTCTGCTGTAACCCGGCATAGCACTTAATTCTTCTATCTTTTTATTTATATAGGATGCTACTTTCTGGAAATATTCCTCAGATTCATAACCTCCCAGCGTAATAATCTTTCCTCCGATGATTACCTTTGCTGTATTCTTGACCGCCATCCGTACGAGCCTCCTGTATTTTACTTACTTCTTACGTAAAAATCCGTCACTGTTCACATCGTTCTCAGTAACAAAAATTCTCATTCATTTTCATCTTTCTGCCGTTTTTACATTGGGCACTACCCCTATTATACTCGAAAGTATCTCAAATGTATAGGAATTTTTAAAAAAGTTTTACATTTTTTCAGGCTGCGGATATCCAAGGTGTTCATATGCAAGGGCTGATGCCATTCTTCCCCTTGGTGTACGATTCAAAAATCCATTCTGAAGCAGATAAGGCTCATAGACGTCTTCCAGTGTCCCGGAATCTTCTCCTATGGCCGCTGCAAGGGTTTCCAGTCCCACCGGTCCTCCCTGGAAATTCACGATCAGTGTCTGCAGGATTCTTCTGTCGATCTTGTCAAGGCCATACTGATCCACTTCCAGCAGGTTCAGGGCAAAACAGGCTACATCATAGGTAATTCTGCCATCATACTTCACCTGGGCGAAATCACGTACCCTTTTCAGCAGACGATTGGCCAGTCGCGGAGTTCCTCTGGATCTCTTGGCAATCTCTGCTGCCCCTTTCTCATCGATCTCCACTCCCAACACCTGGGCAGAACGGATGATGATGGTCTGAAGTTCTTTCTGATTATAAAATTCCAGATGATGCATCACTCCGAAACGGTCTCTCAGCGGAGCTGATAAAAGTCCTGCCCTTGTGGTGGCTCCCACAAGCGTAAATTTCGGAAGATCCAGGCGAATAGAACGTGCAGATGCGCCCTTACCGATCATGATATCTATGGCATAATCCTCCATTGCAGGATAAAGAACCTCTTCCACCTGTCTGTTCAGACGATGGATCTCATCCACAAACAGGATGTCACCTTCCTGCAGATTATTCAGGATTGCCGCCATCTCTCCCGGCTTCTCGATAGCAGGTCCGGAAGTTACTTTCATATGAACTCCCATCTCATTGGCAATAATTCCTGAGAGGGTGGTCTTTCCAAGTCCCGGAGGGCCGTAAAATAAGACATGATCCAATGCGTCATGACGCTGTTTAGCGGCTTCTATATATACTTTTAAGGTGCTCTTGGTCTTCTCCTGACCAATGTAATCATCCAGAGTCTGCGGACGAAGATTTCCTTCCAGGGAAAAATCCTCCTCTGTGACATCTGTGGTTATAATACGTTTCTCCATTTAACACTAATTCCTCTGATCAAAAATTCTTCAACGCTGCTTTCAGTAATCCTTCCACATCATCTGGCGCCACATCTGTAACCTTACGCACTGCACGAAGTGCATCTGTACTGCTGTATCCCAGTGCAACCAGTGCTTCCACTGCTTCCTGTCTGCCATCTGAGATATCGCCCATTCCTGCAGTCGCATTCTCCTGCTCATGTGCCAGTTTTAATTCAAATGCATCCTCCAGCTTCATCTTATCCTTCAGTTCAAGAATCAGCTTCTGTGCCGTCTTCTTTCCGATTCCCGGAGCCTTGGATAACGTCTTCACATCATCTGAAAGAATCGCAAATCTCAGCTCATCCGCCGTAATTCCCGCCAGAACTCCCACTGCTGCCTTCGGACCAACACCGTTCACACCCAGAAGTAGCTTAAACATCTGCAGATCATCCTTCGATCTGAAGCCATATAATTTCATGGCATCTTCTCTTACATTAAAATAAGTATGGATCTTCACTTCCTCTCCCATATGAATATTGGAAAGATCCGTACCTGTCATATATATATCATATCCGATCCCCCCTGCCTCAACAATAACAGAGTTCTCGGTCATATCTACTGCCGTTCCATGAACAAATGCGATCATGATACTACCTCCGGTTTTTCTTCACTATTTCTGAATTATCATAACACATCCCGCCCCAGAACGCAAACATATATTCGAACTCTCCAAAATAAATCCACCCTGTTTCATCCGTTTTCCTAGAGTTTTTTCAAAAAATCAGTGCGCAGCAGCATTCAAAAAACTGCCATGCAGGTTTTACCCCACACAGCAGTTCTTCAAAATTACTGAATAATATGTCTAGGACAAGCTTCTCTACAAGCCCCGCAGTTCGTACACTTACTGTAATCTACATGAGCACAGAAATTATCAACTGTAATCGCCCCATTCGGGCATGTCTTCTCGCATTTCTTACATCCGATACATCCAACCTCACAGGCAGATGTAACGGCTTTACCTTTCGCATGTGAGCTACACTGTACGAATGTAGTCTGTTCATACGGAACAAGTTCGATCAGATGCTTCGGACATTTCGCAACGCATTTACCACACGCCTTACATGCCTCTTTGTCAACCACAGCCACACCATTCACTACCTCGATCGCACCGAATGGACAGGCCTTTACGCAGCTTCCGAATCCAAGACATCCAAATCCACAGGCTTTCGCTCCGCCACCAGGAATAAATGCCATCATTTCACAGTCTTCCACGCCTGTATATTCATAGTTGTCCTTTGTTTTCTCGCAGGTACCTGCACATTTTACATATGCAACCTGACGGGCTGTCTCAACAATTTCCTGTCCCATGATCGCTGCGATCACTTTTCCTACAGGCTCACCGCCTACAGGACATCCGTTTACAGGTGCCTCACCTTTAGCGATTGCTGCTGCCAGACCATCACAGCCAGGATAACCACAGCCACCGCAGTTATTTCCCGGAAGTGCTTCACGAACAGCAACTTCCTTCTCATCTACTTCTACTGCAAATTTATTACCAGCTACTCCGAGGAAAATACCAATAAAAAGACCGACTGCCGCAACCAGTACAGTTGCCGCGATAATTGCTCCTATATTCATAACATTTCCCTCCTTAAATCAGTCCTGAAAATCCGAAGAAGGCAATTGCCATCAGTCCGGCTGTCAGCAGAACTGTAGGGAATCCCTGGAAGGATTTTGGAATGTCATTGTATGCGATTTTCTCACGGATACCAGCCATCAGCACGATAGAAATGGTAAATCCGACTGCTGTTGCAAATCCGTTGATCGTTCCCTGAAGTACGTTATAACCTTTCTGTACGTTTGTAAGGGCAACACCGAGAACTGCACAGTTTGTTGTGATCAGAGGAAGATACACACCAAGTGCCTGATACAGAGAAGGCATTGTTTTCTTAAGGAACATCTCTACAAACTGTACCAGCGCCGCGATCAGCAGGATGAATACGATAGTCTGCAGATAAGTCAGGTTCGTAGGAACCAGGATAGCATTGTAAATAATACCTGTCACAAAAGATGACAGTGTAATAACGAAGATGATCGCACCGCCCATGCCGGCTGCTGTCTCAACACTCTTGGAAACACCAAGGAAAGGACAGAGGCCAAGGAACTGGCTGAGGACTACGTTATTTACAATCGCTGAGCTTACAAGTATGATCAAAAGTTCTTTCATAATCCATTACCCCCTTTTTCCCTTGCACATGGTATTGCCGCAGGCTGCACAGCTTCCGCCGCAGTCAGGATTGCTCGGGTCAATGCCACGTTTGGCTGCACCAAGTTTAAATTTATTCTGTAATGCAGAAAGCGCTGCCAGAACAAAGAATGCTCCAGGTGCGAGGATAAAGATTGTGATCGGTTCATAGCCAGCTTTACCTGCTGCAGCATCTGCCAGAGGAAGGATCTGATGTCCGAAAATAGATCCCGCACCGATCAGCTCACGTACTGCACCGATACAGGTAATACTTAAGGTAAATCCAAGGCCCATACCAAGTCCATCGAACAGGGATGCGATCGGTTTATTCTTGGATGCATATGCCTCCGCACGGCCAAGGATGATACAGTTAACTACGATCAGAGGAATATAAATTCCAAGTGCATCATACAGACTCGGGATAAATCCCTGTAAAAGAAGCTGTACAACTGTTACGAATGAAGCAACAACTACGATAAATGCAGGCATACGAACTCTGTCCGGAATAAAGTTTCTCAGAAGAGAGATCATTAAGTTGGATGCTGCAAGGATCACTGTTGTAGTAAGTCCCATTCCGATACCATTGGTTGCAGATGTGGTGATAGCCAGTGTAGGACACATACCAAGCATCAGTACAAAGGTAGGATTTTCTTTGATGATTCCGTTATACAAACGTTCTGCAGGTGTGTTTGGTTTCATCACTAGTTTCCTCCTTTCTCATACTGGAATGCACATAAACCGGCGTTGACACCGTTTGTCATGGCATTCGTTGTGATTGTGGCACCACTTAAAGCATCGATCTGGTTATCTGCTGTGGCACCTGTTTTTGTATATTCAAATTTATCTACTTTCTTATCTTTGAACTGATCCTTAAATGCATCTGTGTTTGCTCTCATACCAAGACCTGCGGTCTCACCGATGGAAAGAATGGAAATTCCATTTAAGGTACCGTCATCCTGGATACCCATTGCAAACTGGATATCTCCGCCGTAACCCTCGGAAGTGGTTACTGTAAATGCATATCCCAGTTCATTGCCGGAAGCATCTTTTGCAAGCATGGTCTCATCGATAGACTGTGCTGCATATCCGTTTTCATCCAGATAAGACTGCAGTGCGTCTGCGTCTACATCTACCACATCAAAGCTGTCAGCATCTGCAAATACAGCTTTGTAAGCGTCCTGTTTCGCCTGTGCTTCCTGTTTTGCGATCGGATCAGCTGTAATATCCTGGACTACACCAAGGGCAAGTCCTGCCACCAGTGTGATCACTGTAATGGCGATGGTATCTTTGATAATTCTGTTACTCATGCTTTTTTGCCCCCTTTCCCAAATGCCGGGTGACGAGTCACACGTTCGATCATTGGAACTAACAGGTTGCAGAAAATAATCGCATAGGATACACCCTCTGCGGAGCCGCCGAAAAGACGGAAGATTGCAGTCAGTACACCAAGACAGACACCATATACATACTGTCCTCTGGGTGTGATCGGTGTTGTGACATAGTCTGTTGCCATGAACCATGCACCAAGCATAAGACCACCACCGAAGATGTGGCTGAACAGATAGTTCACATCAAATCCCCTGCCTGTTCCAAGCATATACAGAATTACAAATACTGCAAAAGATCCGATATAAGTAAGCGGAATCTTAAGGTCGATTACTTTGTAAACCAGAAGGATTGCCGCACCGATGAGGATTGCGATCGCTGAAGTCTCACCGATTGTACCCTGGATATCACCGATAAACATATGTAATACGGATACAGAACTGTCTGTAAATCCATTCTGTTTCAGCGCTGCCAGAGGAGTTGCACCGGAAACAGTATCTACTACGCCTCTGAAGCTGTCACTTACTGCGAAATCTGTCATCTTTCCTGCGAAAGAGATCATCAGGAAACATCTTCCTGCAAGTGCCG